>Ga0316363_10001657_pt1 | contig 18752 bp, 13 predicted proteins | sample Sb_taG_3_FD_200459 | JGI IMG/M metagenome (GOLD analysis project Ga0316363, IMG submission 200459) | Peat soil microbial communities from Weissenstadt, Germany - Sb_50d_a_PC metaG (v2) (version 2) | ecosystem: Environmental > Terrestrial > Soil > Wetlands > Peat | place: Germany: Weissenstadt...
GCTCAAATTGAAATTCACTATCTGGATGTACATGGTTGTACCCCCCAATTGTGCCCGAGTATAGCCACGGCGAGCGCGGGCGTCAATGAGAAGCCGGGGTTAGAACGCGCCCACCAAACCGTGGTCGTAGCCGGTTTTGTCCCAACGTGTTCTAAGCGGCAGAAGGTCACTCCGTTACCATCGGGTCAGAATTCAAATTGGCCCACGACCCCCCTTTCCCACCTCTTGCGGAAATGAGTACTCGTTGAGCGGTCCGAATTTGCGCTTTTCCACGAAGATGCGCCAGCGACGCCAGACGATGCGCAAACTGGCCATCACCGGAATGGAGAGATAGACGCCGAGCACTCCGGCAATTTCGCCACCCGCGAGAATGCCGAACAAAGCCGCCAGCGGGTGCAACTCCACACTCACTCCCATGACGCGGGGAGAGATTACGTAATCCAACACGATTCGCCAGACGAGCAAAAACAAAAGCAGGAACGGCCAGTGCTGGTATCCCGCCAGAACGGCGACGATCATCATGGCAGCGCCTGCCAGCAGCGGTCCTACCATGGGGACGAACTCCAGCGCGCCTCCGGCGGTACCGAGCATCAGCGCGTAGGGCACGCGCATCGCACCCAAAAATGAGGTGTAGGCCAGCAGCGACAACGCCGCCAGGGTCAACTGGGCGCGAATGAATTGCGCGAGCATCTGGTTCAGATCCTGGAACACATCCTGCAGAAACTCACGTTGTGTGCGCGATTGCACCAGCGCAAGCAGGACCTCATGGAAGCTGCCACCATCGCGCAGAAAAAAAATGGCAAGGATAGGCACGAGAAACAGCAACCATACCTGCTGCGCTGCCTCGGCCGCGCGAAAGCCGATGCGCTGCGCCAGCGTGGATAAGTCTTCCCGGCGACTTATCAAAAAGCCCTGAATACGTTTCTGGGTCGCAGCGCTCCAGCCGTGCTCGCTTCCGATCCGTTCGGCAAGCTGGCCGATCTGGCCGGAGATCTGGCCGGTGCCGGCCTGATCCATCAGTCCGGGCAGCGACGCTCCCAGGCGCGCGCTTTGCCTCGCGATCCTCGGGCCGACAAGAAAGCCGAACACCCCCAGAGCAACGAGAAGCAGAAGGTAAATGATCGTGATCCCCCAGACCCGGCTGCGGACCAGTTTCTCCAGTCGCGCCACTGCGGGATTAATGAGGTAGGCAAAAAAAATGGCGAAAAGGAAGAGAATGAGCGTTCGCCGCGCCGCATAGAGGAAGCCCAGCCCCACCGCGAACAGCAAAGCCGTGAACAGAACGCGCGACGTGCGTGAATCAAGAATCGTCAAGAGTTATCTCAATCGGTCCGGTCCCGCATGCGAACGACTTCTTCTCCAGCGCCCACCCTTATCGTATCGCCTGAGATCGAGAACAATCCAATTCCGAAAGGGGTTGACCTTCAGCCCGCTAAAGTTTCGTTCGCCCCGGCTAATCGCGCTCGACTTCGGTATTCTCTCCTACAACGGACATCTTCATCACCTTGAATTGATCGTCGAGCCAGAGTTGCCACGTTCCCGCGTCGCTCTTTAGTTCCAGTTTGAGCAGGTCCTGCTGCTGCCCGCTCTTCAGAGTCACCTTTTCCCGGCCGAGGAACTCCGCGCTGAGCGCTGCCGAAGAATGTTCGTGCGGGTTCATGGTTCCGAACTGGGCGCGTTGCTTAACGGGGCACTGGAGCTGCCCGTTTTCCTGTTTGCAGGCTGCGGCTAGATATTTCCAGGCCAGCACTTCGCGGTGGACGAAAAAATAGTCGTCCAGGATGCTGGTCGACAGCGGCAGCAGGTAGGGCTGCTCATGTTCCTTCCCCTCCGGTCCTGTGCTCCACTTCTGAGTCAGAAAATCGTCATTCGGAAGCACCACCGATTCTTCTTGTTCCGGGCTCAACTCCTTCCACTCGTAACGCCGGATATCCCCGCTCGCGGTAAGCTGCATAACCGAAGTCTGCACGGCCGCGGCGGAAGCATTCTCCGTCTTGAACTCGGAATTGATAACGCTGCCGTTGCTGGTCTGATAGATCGAGAACGTCTCGGTTCCCACACGATGGCCTTTCTGGAACACGCCGAAGGAACCGGAGTCGATGTTCTTCCCCTCGTGTTCCTTCTCCTTTGGCATGGGAGTGGCGCTTGCCAGGGAGCCCGGCGCCGCAAGGCACCAAACCAGTACCATCATGAAAGCCAACCGCCGATAAGACAACTTCACTGTGATTCTCCTCTTCCGAAACTTGTGCGATCCATCCGGGCCAAGCCCGATCCCGCGTCTGCCGCAGTTCCTCTAAGTTGCAATGCATCTTCGATCTCGACGCAAATCGAAGCCAACGGCTTGCCCGTGGTCTCCACCACCACGCTCGCCTGGCGATACCAGGGAAGGCGTTCCGCGTACAGGCGGGCGAACTGTTCCGGATCTCCTCGCAGCGGCCGCTCGACGCCATCCGTCAGGCTCCGTTGCCAAAGTTCGGATGCGGGCGCTTCCAAAAAAACCGATGGCCACTGCCGCAACAATTCCCGGTTCCTTTCCTGTGCGAAAGCCCCGCCGCCGAGCGCGACCACGCTGTTGCGTTCGAGCGACGCGGTCAGCAGATCGCAAAGCGCGCTGGTTTCGGCGAGCCGAAACCCGGCCTCCCCTCTATCCCGAAAAATCTCGGGAACGGTTTGCTGCTCACGAGACTCGATGCGGGCATCCAGATCCACAAAATCCCACTCCAGCCGCCGGGCAAGTTCCTGCCCCACGCGGCTCTTGCCGGAAGCCATGAATCCCACAAGAAACACCGCGCGCACTCCCATGGCACTCCCGGGCACGTAAAGGGCAATGTGGTCAGGCGATGTTGTCAGCCCAACTTCCGTGCCCATCTGCTCCCATTGATTTTCTTCGGTTCAGCGTAGCTTGGGTTCAGCGTTGCTTGAGGCGGATTTTACCACTGAAAGAGCGCAGCACGACTTCCGATGCTGCCTGGCCGGCAGTACCTACGAAGGAACGACCCGCTTCCACGGTAAACCGGGAGTGCCTGGGTTGGAGAGGAAAATCGTGTTGCACCCGGCCCAGCACCGAGTGCGCTCTGAAATCGGCCGAGACATCCGCGGGCGCCAGGGCCTCGATATCACCGGTGTGGGTGGTGAACCGATAGTTGCCGCCGGAGCCGAAATCACCGTCGTAGAAAATCTTTCCGCTGCCGGAACTCACCTGCACCAGCGGGCCATCGACCGACTTCAAGTGGACGTCACCGCTGATGGAAGCGATCTCAACGTGGCCGTTGCGAACATCGGTCAGCGTGATGGGTCCGCGCATCGTCCGCACGTGTACATGGCCGTTCCCGACGTTGCGCACATTCACCACCGCGTCCGTGCCTTCCAGGGTTAAGTCGCCCTGCAAGCGCTCCACCGACAGCGGACCGGTCGAAGAACGGAGATTGAGGGTAGCGTCGGGCGGAATCAGCAGTTCGTAGTCGACCTGGCCCGCTTGCTGGTCCGCGCCCCGCAGCAGGTGCGACGCGATTTCAATCCGGTTGCCATTTTGCTGCTCGTCGACTTCCACGTTGTCCGACTTGAGCCTGGCCGTCACCACCACCTGATCGCTGCTCCCAGGCTTTACCGAAATCGCCCCGTACTGCGTATCCACGGAAATATTGGCGTTGGGGCCGACCGTGTAACGGTATTCCTTCCTGGTCTGGGCGACGACCGCCGCCGACAGGCAGGTTGCCATTACCAGAGTTACGACCGTGGTGTGTCGAATACTCGTCTGGTGAATACTCGCTCTGTGAATACTCGCTCTGCGAAGACTCGCCTTCTGAAGACTCGCCATAAAACGCCGCCCCTGCGGCCGGCAACGCCGGTCCGCCCCTTCCGCTATTGAATGCGATCCAACGCGATCTGGTAAAGAAGTGCTTTTTGTTGATAAGCATCCATCAGGTGCTGCCGGGCGTCTGCATCCCCCGGATTCCGCTCCAGGTAGGCCTGCACTTCCCGGATGTCGGCATTCACCGCTTTCAGTTGACTTTCATACGTCGCCCGCATCGAAGGGGCACGGGTGGAAACTTCACTCAGGAATTGCTGATCTTCCGCGCTCGGCTCGGGTTCTACCGCGGGTTTTGCAGCGGATGCCACCACCTCGATTGGCTTAGCGGACTTCTGTGCCAGTTGCTGAGCAGCCGAAGTAGGAGCCGAAGCAGGGGTAGTCGCAGGAGTCACTGGAGCCGGGGTCGTCGATGGAGTTGACTGAGTTTGCTGCTTCGCCACTTGCGGGGCTGGCTTATGGCTTACCACGTAAGAGCCCGCCGCCAGCAGCGCGGCCGCCACTGGCGCCAGCCACCACACGCTCCATCGCCGTTGTGGAGAAGTTGGGACAAGGATGGGCCGGGGTGCGGCGGACTTTGGTGCAGACTCGGGCTCACGGATCGTCGGATCGAAGATCGCCGGCTCAAAGCTCGCCGGCCCACGGATCAGGCCTTCGGCGCGTAATTCCGCGGCAATTCGTACCCACACCCGCGGCGCCGGTTCTTCGCTTGCTGCCAGTTGCCGGGCTTCGCTCGCGATCAGCTTCAGGTCCGAAACCAGATCCGAGCAAGCCGGACACGACTTCACATGATTCTCAAAGTCAGTCGGAAACGCACCCTCCGGAGCGCCGTCGAGGAACTCCGGCAGAACTCGCCGTACATCTGAACACGTCATAGCCAACCCTCTTCCCCAATACCGCAACTACCTTTACCCAGTCTTGGCCTTTTCGGCTCTCATGAACTTCAGATAATCCCGCAACTTCAATCGCGCCTTATGGAGCTGCGATTTGCTGTTGCCAATCGAGCAGCCCACGATTTGGGCAATTTCGTTATGCTCGAATCCTTCCACGTCGTGCAACACAAAAACCGTTCTATAACCTGGCGGCAGCCGGTCAATTGCCCGCTGCAATTGCAGGCGATCGACGGAGCCCGTCAGCTTCAAGTCCTTGGCACCGAATTCTCTCCTCGGAGCTTCGTCTTCGGCTTCCAGCGTCTCCTCCAGCGACACCACCGGCAGCCCCTTCTTGCGCAGTTGCATCAGCACCACGTTGACCGTCATGCGGTGCAGCCAGGTGGAAAAGGCAGACTCGCCGCGAAAGGTGCCGATCTTGCGAAAGAGCTGAAGAAATGCTTCCTGGGCCAGATCTTCGGCCTGCGCGGGATTGGAGACCATGCGCAAACATAGCGAGTACACGCGGCGTTTGTGCAGGTGATACAGGACTTCGAACGCAGCTTCGTGGCCCTGCTTTGCCTGCTCAATCGCTTCAGCTTCGGTGTTGCTTTGCTTCGGGTCGGTCAAGTCGCCTTTTTCCGGCCGCTACTCGCTCTGATGCGGCTTCAAACTCTTTTCGTTGTACGAATTTGCCGAGGCAGTCGCGGAAGCGCTCTCGACCGTTCCTGAGTAGTCAGAATACCAAAAACCGTAGCTTGCGGAATCATCCATCCGACCAATGTACCGAGCTAAGCTGGCCCATAGATCACTCTCGTAACGTGAGGTTTAGCATCCACTGAGTTCCGGCCCGCATCCGGAAGAAACCTCCGCTTCGTATCAGGGTATCGCTCTAGCGATACCGAAAGTGTCGGGAAATCGGATGCCCCTTTAGGGACTGAGCATCCCCTGCCCTTACCCCTTAGCCGTGATCGTCTCCAGCCCGTGCCCATGGGGACCAAGTTCTCGCTGCCGCAACAGGAAGGCGAACAACACTCCCAGGAATCCCAGAATGGAAAAGATCCACATCCCCATCCGGTATCCCGCTGGATTTCCCGCGCTGGCGTGGCCGTGGTCGTTTGCCCACCCTATCAACAAGTTAAACCCCGCCAGCCCGATGTTCTGGATCATCGTCATCAGCCCATAGGCTGTGCCCAGCTTGGACTGGTCGACGATATAGGCGACGGAAGGCCACATCACCGCCGGGATCAGAGAAAAGGCGACGCCCATCATCGCCATCGGCACGTACAGGCTGACGTGCGTGTAGCCCATCGTGAGGTAGACCGGGATCAGCAGCAGCGACCCCAGCATCATCAGCAGTGCCCGTTTGCCGATCTTGTCCGCGAACAGCCCGAAGGCCGGCGTCCCGAACATGGTGAAGGCAGTCAGAATGCTGACCAGGAACCCTCCGAGCTCACGGCTCGTCCCGTGCGCCTCGATGAAGAACTTGATGGCAAAGGTCTCGAAGGGAAAGATCGCCGAATAGAACACGATGCACAGCGCGACAATGTACCAGTACGACACGCCAAACTTGTAGACATCGCTGAAGACGACCTTGTCGGTAGATCCCGCGTGGCTGAGTTCATACCGCCTCTCCGCATGTGCTTCCATCACCCAGTAGGCGATCGCGCCGGTCACGCAGAAGGTTGCAAAAACCACCGAAATCAGCAGCGGTGAGCGCCAGCTGCCGTAGGCGGGCTTGGCCCAGGTCGGGGAGTTCTGTGCGAGCCACGAACCGAACCGCGCAATCATGAGGTTGATGCCGAAAGCGAAACTCAATTCCTTGCCGCGGAACCATTTCGCAACGGCCGTGGTCACCGCCACGATCAGCGACTCGGCCCCCAGGCCGAAGATCAGCCGTCCCGTCGCCATCACCGCCAACATGCCGGAGAGCACGGTCACCACCGCCCCGATCAGGCAGATTGTCCCGAAAATGAAAATGGCCTTACGCGTCCCGATGCGGTCCACGATGTAACCGCCGATTAGCACCATGAGGACGTTCGGGATACTGTAAATCGCTTGCAGCAGGCCGATATTCGAATCGGAAAACCCAAGCTGCTTCGAAAGCAAGTCGGCGATGGGCGCAATGCAGTCATAGACGTAGTAGTTCCCAAACATCGCGAGGCTGATAACGATCAGTACCATCCAGCGGTAGAGGCGGGACGGTTCAATACGTGCAAGCTCAGGCATGAAGACACTCACCCTCGGCGCGCAGCGGCGCCCGCCCTTCATTTGTGAAGAAGAGCAACCGCAAGAAGATAGCAGATTGGATCCGAGAATGTCCGGTTTTCGCCGCGACGAGGATCATTCACCGCAAGAAACAACGGCTCTCGGTCGCAGCGAGCCGCGACGAAGAGACGAAAACTGAAAGCCGAGAGCTGACAGCTGAGAGCTGCCCTTCTACATCTTCTCCGTCTTGTCGTCGTATTTCACGTTGCCGTTTTTTTCATTCTGGCGCGTGACGTCGCCGTTGTTATAGACGTGAGCAGCCTTCTTGAAGCCCTTCACTACGCTCGTCGCATCGGTGGTGCGCTCCCGTCCTGTGAAGTAAGTCCAATCGCCGCGCGCTTCTGCGCGTGCGCCGTGGTCTTCACGTTCACGCGCACGGGCTTCACGCGGACGTTCTTCCCGCGGACGTTCTTCCCGTGGACGTTCTTCGCGCATTGCGTCGTGCATTGGATGACCTTCACGTCCAACCGTCTCCGGCCACAGATGGACCTCCGGCGTTATCAGCGGAGCGCCGCCCTGATACCACACCGCCACGGTATAAACCGAGCTGGTCGATCCCTGAATCTGCGAAAGCGTTGAGTTGGTCGCGCCGGCGATCAATCCCGTGGTGGCGTTGCTCGCTCCCACCGGATTCGGCGAAAACTGTTGCAGGGAAATCTCTGGCGTAGTCAGAATCGGGATAAACGGCCCGCATCCATAAACGCATGGGCCGTAACCTGGGCGAAAGGGCTGCTGCCCAAAAGCCGCTACTGCCATCAAAACTACCGCCGTCAGAATCAAATAGGGTCGCATACTGCCTCCACTGGGCCTAACACATCCACGGTTTAAATGCAGTTTTCTGGCCAGTCCCCTCTGGGGACTAAAACGAGCAGGATATTCGGAGATTCGCGGCGCTCTCGGCCAAACAACTGCAACTTCATGCGAGGCAGTTCGCGGTGCAGGTGAAAACTGGTGCGCACAACCTGCAATCGATTGGCCCTGCCGCAATTCTCAACTGCCACGCTCAACTGCCATGCTCAACTACCGACGTATCGCGCATACAGGCTGCGCGCAATGGCCGTGTCGGTCGTTCCCTTGATGATCGCCCGGCCGTCGGGAAACAGCGTCATTTCGTACGGCTCGCGCCAGAACTTCAGCACAAACTCGTTGTGGCGAACGTTGCCGTGAGGCTGAAGGCGGGTGCTCAGCTCTACAAAGTCCACCGGCCGCTGCCGTTCGTGGATCTGTACGGAATTCCTGCCGCACAGCGTAATGTGAGGCCGCCCTTCACCCGCCAGATGAACAAAGTCTCGCAAACAGGCGCGGCATCCCGCTCGAGGTATGGCGACCGCCGCCAGCTCCGCCCGTTCGTTCGTCCACACATCCCAGGAAAGCAGGGTCCGCCGCATCTTGGAACGGGCTCCTACCAGAAACTTCAACGCCTCGGCAGCCACAATCGACGACACCAGGTTCACGGCAGAATTCAAAATGCCGGCAGTCTCACAGGTCTCCACCGTCCCACGAGGAGACTCGGGAAAGACGCAGGCCAGGCATGCCGTTTCGCCGGGCAGGATGTTCATGGTCACGGCATAACTGCCGACTGCTGCGGCGTAAATCCACGCCACGGAGTTTTTCACCGCATAGTCGTTGATCAGATAGCGTGTTTCGAAATTGTCGGTACCATCCAGAATCAGGTCGCAGCCGCCGAGCAGGGCATCGACATTCGCCGGTGTGAGGTCGGCAACGTGGGGCTCGACGACAATCTGCGAGTTGAAGCGCGCGATTTGCCGCGCCGCCGCGATCGCCTTGGGCACAGATTCGCGCGCGTCTTCCTCATCAAATAAAGCCTGCCGCTGCAGATTGCTGGCCTCGACATAGTCGCGGTCGAGAATCCGCAGCGTCCCGATGCCCGAACGCGTCAGCAACGAGGCCAGGGCAGAACCGGTGGCGCCGCATCCGACGATGACCACGCTGGACTGCGCCAGCTTTTTCTGCCCCTCCGCTCCGATCTCCTTAAACAACACCTGCCGCGAGTATCGGTCGTCCATTTCCAAAGCTATAACCTTGGCGATTACCTTTCCCAAGCCTTCTAACCAGTATTATAGGTGCCGGTCGTCAAACTTTGTTCTTGCGAGCAACGTGTGCTGTTTCGCGATTCATCGAACCCGAAGGGTTTCATGGTTGACCAGCCTGAATTTCGGGAGGGAATCTTGCTCGTGTGGGGACGGGCGCCCTCGCCCGTCCAAGGTTGCGTAGGGACGGCCGCCCCGGCCGTCCAAGCCGAGCGCAGCTCGGCAGTTGCCCGTCGTCACGGCAACTCTGGATTCGCTACAAGCCGCGCGGCTCGGCTTGCGCTGGTAGTCTTGCTGGTTCTTGCGCACCGGGCAAGTTGGGCGACTAGTTCGCCACCCGCCGGGCAGCAACCCGCCGAATCATCCTCGCAGTTCGGAACCATCACGCCTTATCTTGGTTTAGCGATTGATCAGATCGAGTTGCCGGGTGTCCCCCCGGAAGAAGCGGCTGCGCTGCTGGCGGCCACGCCGCTCAAGATCGGCGAACCGCTCACGCGCGAAACACTGCACGACACGATGCAGGCTCTTTTTGCCACCGGACGGTTTTCCGATATTCAGGCCGAAGCGGACCGCACCGTCACCGCCGGCGTCAGGCTGCGCTTTCTGACGATCGCCAATTTTTTCATGGGCATGGTGGCGATCCACGGAGTCTCCACCAATCCGTCCCCGAACCAACTGGCAAGCGCCACCCGCCTGCAACTCGGCGAACTCTACGCTCCGGAGAAAATCGACCGCGCTCTGGCTGGCATCCAACGAGTAATGGAAGAAAATGGCTTCCACCAGTCGAAAGTGACAAACTCTGAACAGCGCGACGACCAGCAACACCAGGTAAACCTGACCTTCCATGTTGTCCCCGGGCCGCGTGCCGCGGTCGGGGAAATCACCCTGGAAGGCGATGCCGGCTATTCCGTCGAAGAGATCAAGGAAATCGCCAAGCTGCATTCCGGCGATCTGGCCGCCTCGAATCGCATTACCCGCGCTCTGCAGCGAATTCGCCGTCGCTATCAGAAGCAGGATCGTCTGCTCGCCCAGGTCTCGGTGGCCAGCCGCACCTACCAGTCCAAGCGCAACACGGTGGACTACGTCTTCAAAGTGGACCGCGGTCCGGTGGTGGAGATTGCTGCCGAGGGTTTCAGGCTCAGCCAGGGCGTGCTGCACAGGCTGGTGCCAATCTACGAAGAAGGCGCGGTCGACGATGATCTGCTCAACGAAGGCCGGCGCAACATTCAGAACCATCTTCAGACTCTTGGTTACTTCGAGGCCACCGTCAGCGTGAGCCAGCACAACACCCAGGGCGGCAAGAATCTGCAGGTGGTTTACGCCGTCAATCCCGGGGACCGCCACAAACTCGCTGCCATTCGTATTTCTGGCAATCGGTTTTTTTCTGACGACCTGATTCGCTCACGCATGCAGGACCAATCCGCCGGACGCCTCTTCAGTCACGGACGCTACAGCGAAGTGCTACTCGAAGAGGATGTGCGGGGTATCCAGAATCTCTATCGAGCCAGTGGCTACCGGCAGGCCGAAGTCACCAGCAAACTGGTGGAAAAGTATCAGGGTGAGCCATCGCAGCTGGCCATCGAAATCGTCGTCAAAGAGGGCCCGCAGACGCGCGTGGCGTGGGTCCGCATCGAGGGCAGTTATACGCTTCCGCAGGAGCAGCTCCCCGAAATTTCTACTGCCGAAGAACAGGGCTTTGACGAATCGAGTCTGGCGGATGACCGCGACACGATTCTGGGAAAGTATTTCGACAATGGTTTTCCCAATGCCACCGTTGACGTCGCCTATGTTTCTGTTCCGTCGCCGGACAACTTGCCGCGCGTTGGCGTAACTTTCACGATTCATGAGGGCGAGCAATTTTTTGTCAATCGAGTCTTTCTCGATGGGCTACACCACACCCGGCCCGGAGTCGCCCGCCGGGTAATGCGGGTGCAACCGGACGCGCCCCTGAGCCAGCAGAACATGCTGGAGAGCCAGCGCCGCCTGTACGACCTCGGCCTTTTCAAGCGGGTGGACACGGCCATCCAGAACCCGGACGGCACCGAGTCGCGGAAGAACGTGCTCGTCACGGCGAGCGAGGCGGAACGCTACACCTTCGATTACGGCGGCGGTTTCGAGTTCCAGACCGGACAACCAACATTCGGAATCAACCAACCACTCGGGCAGACCGGCGTCAGCCCCATGGTGTCGGCTGGCGTCAGCCGCATCAACGTGGGCGGCCGCCGTCAGACCCTCACCATGAAGGGTAACCTCGGCCGCCTGCAGCAGAGAGCGCTTATCAGTTATGACATCCCTAAACTACTCAACTTGGAAAACTTTCGTTTTACCGCCACTGGGCTTTACGACAACACGGTAGACGTCTCCACATTCACCTCAAAACGTCTGGAGGCCACTTTTCAAGTCTTGCAGGCGCTGTACCGACTGCGGGACGAGGAAAAGACGACGCTCGCCTACCGTTTCAGCTACCGCCGCGTGGAGGCCAGCAATATTGAGGTCACCACCAACCTCATTCCGCTTCTCTCAACGCCAACCCGGGTAGGAATGCCGAATTTTATCTACATTCGCAACCGGCGCGATAACGATTTGGAAAGCACGCGCGGCAGCTACACCACCGTCGAAGGCGGCGTTGCCTCTGGTCATTTTGGCTCGGAGGCCGACTTCAGCCGGTTCCTGGCTAAGAACTCTACCTATTACACGTTTTTTCGCAATCGCGGCACGGGAAGAGGATTCGTCTTCGCCCGTTCCACTACCGTCGGCATTGAGAACCGTTTCGGAAGCACGGTTCTACTGGATCCCGCGGAAACAGTGCCCCCCGGCCGCACTCTTGTTCCTCTGCCGGAGCGTTTCTACAGCGGCGGGGGCAACTCCAATCGCGGGTTTGGGTTAAATCAGGCAGGACCGCGCGATCCGTTCACCGGATTTCCCGTCGGTGGCAGCGCTGTGTTCCTCAACAGCCTGGAGATGCGTTTTCCCAACGTTATGGTGCCTTACCTTCATGACAACATCGGCTTTACGATTTTCGAAGACATGGGCAACGTTTTCGCGCGGCCACAGGAAATGCTCCCCAGCCTGGCGCGTTTTCACCAGCCCTACCGGGATCTCTGTTTTCATCAGGACACGCACCTGCTGTGCAATTACAATTACGCTTCGCACGCCGTTGGTCTGGGAGTGCGCTATCAGACGCCGATCGGCCCATTGCGTTTTGATTTCGGATACAATTTAAATCCGCCCTACTTTCCCAGGTACACCAACATTGTGACTAATACTGCGACTGGGCAGCAAGTTGGGCAGTTTGGGTACCAACGCGCCGGGCATTTCAATTTCTCGTTCAGCGTAGGGCAGTCTTTCTGATGAAACTCCGGCTGGGCAAACTCGAAGTGATCAAACTCGGGAAACATTGCGCGCTTGCGCTGGCGCTGAGCATGGCGCTGGCGGCCTCATCGGTCGGCGGCCAGATCGTGGATCGTGTGGTCACCAACGTTAACGGCCACGTAGTTTTGCAGAGCGATTGGGAGCAGGAAATGGCTTTCGAGGCCCTGTCGAATGGCCGCGATCCGGACTCGTTCACCTCGGCCGAGCGCAACGCAGCCCTTGATCGCCTCATCGATCAGGAACTGCTGCGGGAACAGGTTCGGCCGTCTCAACCCGCTCCCGCCGAGCAGGTCACTGCCCGCGTTACTGAAGTCCGCAAACTCCATCCGGATTGCGCCACCGACGAGGGATGGCATGCCAAGCTGCAGCGTTATGGGCTGACCCAAAGCGCGCTCGAGAAACGTCTGAGCGACGAGATCCAGCTCATGAGGCTCGTGGAAGACCGTCTGCGGCCCTCGATCCAGATCGACCAGCGGGCGGTGGAGAGCTACTACCACGATCAGTTGCTGCCGGAAATGCAAAAGGCTGGCAGAGGCGCAGCACCGTTGCCCGAAGTCTTTGGCCGAATTAAGGATTTGCTGGCTGAGAAAAAAATGAACGAACTGCTCTCTGGGTGGCTGGCGAGTCTGCGCTCTGGGAGCCACATCCTGACTCCTGAACCCAGCGCCGGAGAGCGGAACCGTTGACCGAACCCCTGAGCGAACCGCCGGCCGAACCGCCGACCGAACTCTCGACCGAGCCTGTTCCTCCCGTGCGTCGGCGCATCCTGTGGAAACTCCTCCTGGCGTTCTGCGTTTTCAGTCTGATCGCATTCGGCCTGCTTGCCTGGTACGTCACTACCGATTCTTTTCAGCAGATGGTTCGCCGCCGAGTGATCGCGTCGGCTGAGAAACTCACCGGCGGACGCGTCGAATTCGGAGAACTGCACACCATCCCGTTCCGCCTGCGCGTGGACGTTCGCAACCTGACCATTCACGGCCACGAAGCTAAGGATCAGGCCCCATTTCTGCACGTCGACCGCCTGCAGGCGGAAATGAAAATCATTTCGCTCCTCAGCACCACCATCGGATTGCATTCTCTGGTGCTCGAGCATTCTGTCGTCCACATCATTGACTATCCCGATGGCACGACCAATGTTCCCGTGCCGCAAGTGAGCCGTTCCTCCGACCAGGGGCCGGTGGAGCAACTCATCTCGCTTTCGGTTTCGCGCATCGAGGCGCAGCGGGGCGAGCTTCTGTGGGAAGACAAGAAAGTGCCGTTCGATTTCAACGCCCGCGACCTGGAGTTGCTTTTGAACTACTCCTTGCTGCGCCGGCAATATGAAGCCCATGTCGTTGCGGGAAGCGTCGCCACGCGCGTTCAGGACTACCCCTCGTTTGTGTGGCGGGCGGATGCTTCGCTGGTTCTGGCGCGCGGACGCGCCGACATCAGCAGTTTGACGGTGACCTCCGGAAAATCTGAAATTCATTTCGCGGGCCGCCTGCAGGACTTTCACAACCCCCAGTTGAGGGGTGATTATCATGGCGTCGCGGATCTCGGCGAACTCGCGTCCCTGGCGCGGCAGGCGCAAGTTCGCACAGGGTCGGTCCAGAAAGGCCTGGCCCAGTTCGAGGGCAAAGGTTCCTGGACCCTGCAGGATTTTTCCACCCAGGGAACCGTGCAGGCCAAAGACATCGAATGGTCGAACGGGAAGCTGTCGATGCGGAATGGCCGCATCACCGCAGGGTTCTCCGTCACCCCGGAGCGCTTCCGCGTTTCCTCGATCAAGGCGAACCTGCTCGGTGGCGACCTCGTGGGCGATGCCGACGTGACCAACTGGCAGAGTTCGCTCCAAAGTCCGCTCGAACCGTCGCCGGCCGCCGCGCAGCGCCATGTGATCGGACGAGTCCCGCCGGGAAGTCTCCAGCGCGGCTCGGTGCGCCTGCAACTCACGGGCTTCCCGCTGCTCCCCGCCCTGGAATTGCTGAGCTCAACAAAGCTTCCACTGGATCGCCTCGATCTTTCCGGAAGTGCCAGCGGCAAGGTTGAGACGCTCTGGGTTGGCTCGATCCGTGACGCGGAGACTCGCCTGAACCTTGCCATTGCGCCGCCGCTAAAGCCGACGCCGACCGAGATCCCGGTGCGCGGCCAGATGGATGGCATCTACCGCGGATCGCGCGACGAGTTGGAGGTGAGCCAACTTCACCTGACAACACCAGCCTCTGAAATCACCGCCACCGGCGATCTGGCTGCAGATTCAGCGCTGCGATTCTCGTTCACCAGCCACAACCTGAGGGAGTGGACACCGCTGCTCGAAGCGGCCTATAGGTCGTTGAACTCCGGGTGGTCGAACTCTGGATCGCGGGAGTTGCCCTTCGCCATTCACGGCTGGGCGAGCCTTACCGGCAACGCCAGCGGCAGACTCTCTGCGCTTTCCGTCAGCGGAAATCTCGAGGTTTACGACTTTGACGCTACCTTGCCGGCGACCAAACGAGTCTCTTCTCGAGTTGTTCACTGGGACGCACTCTCCACCACTGTCCAACTCTCGAGCAATCACTTCGCTGCGCGCAATGGGTCGCTCATTCACGGCCACAGCGCGTCGCACTTCGACGCCAGTGCCGCGCTTACGGAGGGCACATTTCAGGCGAGCGATCCTTTTGCTCTGCACTTTGACATACGCAACGCCGACGTCGCCGAGCTTGTGCAATTGGTCGGAGTTCAACACCCCTTCGCTGGCACGCTCAATATGACCGCCACCGTTTCAGGCACGCGCGCCAGTCCCCACGGCGATGGACACCTCGAGCTTCACAACGGAATAGCCTACGGAGTGGGCGTTACTTTGTTGAAGAGCGATCTCCGCCTTGCCGGTGGCGAGCTTCAGTTCAACAACATCGATGCCAGTGTCTACGGCGCTCCACTTTCCGGGAGCGCCGCCGTCAGCACGTCGAACCACGAGTTGTCGAAGAATGGGTCGTCAAATAACGATCTGTCGAATCGCGAGTTTCGCCTCAATCTTTCCGGACGTAACCTCCATCTTGCCCGTGTGCCGCGCTTGCAGACCGGCCGGTTCACGGCGGATGGCGTCGCCGATTTCACGCTGCGAATCAGCGGTACGACCGAGCAGCCTTCGGTCGAAGCGCACCTTCATCTCAAGGACCTTGCCCTGGACAAGGAGCGCGCCGGAGATTTCTACCTCGACGCTGCCACCCATGGGCGGCAGCTCGATCTCAAGGCGCACTCCGACTTCGATAAAGCTGACTTGACCATTGCCGGGAGCGTCGGATTAGAGCATGAGTTTCCTGCCGATCTGAACCTCGCTTTCCATCATCTGGAGGCCGATTGGCTTCTTCGTACTTACTTGCCGGGAAAGATCACGGGACACTCTTCCCTGGACGGGACGCTCCACGTTCGCGGTCCTCTGCGCACGCCGCGCGATTTAAAGGCGGCCGCCGAAATCCAGTCTTTCAGCGCCGAAGTCGAGCACGTGCAGATACAAAGTGTCGATGCCATTCGCTTCCAGGTTGCGGATCAAGTCCTGCTGCTCGAAAATCTCCACCTCGCAGGCAGTGGAACCGATTTCACCGCCCACGGCCGCGCGCACTTGACCGGCGCACAAGAGCTCGACCTCCGCTTGGACGGCTCCGTCAATATGACGCTCTTCCAGTCGCTCAACCCCAAAATCCTGGCGCGCGGCACTTTGGGCGTAAACCTCAACGCCGGCGGTACGCTGGCGCAGCCCGTCCTGCAAGGGCGTCTCGACGTCAAGGACACCTTCGTCAGTCACAACGACTTTCCCAGCGGCCTGAGCGACCTGAATGGTGTTTTGCGGTTCGATCGCAACCGCATCCAGATCGAGCGCCTCAGCGGCACCACCGGCGGCGGCACCGTGGCGCTGACCGGCTCCGCCACTTACCAGAGCGGCGTCTTCCTCCTCGATTTCGGTGCCACTGCGCATGATGTTCGCCTGCGTTATCCTCCGGGGGTAAGTTCCACCGCGAACGCGGACGTCCGGCTCACCGGCAGCACGAACTCCGCTCTGCTGAGCGGCGATGTCATGGTCACCAAGCTGGCCGTCACTCCAGGCTTTGACTTCGGCGCCTATATCGTGAAGAGCAGACAGACGGTCATCCTCACCCAGAGCGATAGTCTACAGAGCCGCCTTAAGCTCGATGTTCACGTAGTGACAACTCCCGAACTGCAGATGCAAACCGCCATCGCCAGGCTCTCTGGCAACGCCGACCTTAGGGTGCGGGGCACCGCCGCGCGTCCGGCAATTCTCGGAAGGATGGAGGTTCTCGAAGGCGAGGTCACTTTCAATGGGACCAAGTACAAGCTCGAGCGCGGCGATGTTACCTTCGCCAATCCGGCCAAGACTCAGCCCATCATCGATCTGCAGGCGACCACGCGAGTGCGCGATTACGACATTACGGTGCAATTCCGCGGTGACGCCAGCGTGCCTAACGGCTTGAAGGTCACGTGGCAGTCCGAACCTCAGCTTCCCGAAGCCGACGTCATCGCTCTGCTAACTCTCGGCCGCACCCAGGAAGAGTCGGCGGCCGCGGCGTCGACCGGATCATCCTTTGGCTTTGGCGGAGAGGCCTCCAACCTGCTGATCAATCAGGCCCTCAACAGCACCGTCAATAGCCGCCTGCAGCGTTTGTTCGGAGCCAGCCGCGTCAAGATCGATCCCCAGGGCTTGGCCAGTGAAACCGCCCTGGTTCGAGGGCCGCAGGTCACCGTCGAGCAGCAAGTGGTCAGCAATCTCACCCTGACCTACAGCACCAATGTCTCAGTTTCGAACCAGCAAGTCATCCAGGTGGAGTACAACCTAACCCGAACTATTTCGATCGTGGCGCTGCGCGACTGGAACGGAGTGGTCAGCTTCGACTTTAAAATACGGCACCGGATGAAGTGATCGCAGGCGCGTTCTGGCGGTTGGGCCATGCCGACATCAATATCCGCCTTGACATAATTCTCCAAACCAGCAACTCTATTTGTTTTTCACTACACGCCCGGAGAAACGGGTAAAGGGAAGCTAATTTGCGAGTGCGGGTCTTTTATCACGACAAGTGTTTTGACGGGGCTTCCTCGGCAGCCCTGTTCTCCCGATTCTACCGGGAACGAATCCGCAGCGATGTGGACTTCGTGTACTCCGGCCTACTGCATCGTGCGGGCGCTCTTTTCGACGAGCAGCAGTTCGATGGCGACGAGAATGCCATCGTCGATTTCAAGTATTCCAGTTCGCCCAAAATCACCTGGTGGTTCGATCACCACGAAAGCGCTTTTCTTTCACCCGCCGATGCCAGCCACTTCGAGCAGGATCAGAGCAACCGCAAGTTCTACGATCCGGATTTCAAATCCTGCACCAGTTTCATTGCCATGATCGCGAAAGAGCGCTTCGGTTTCGATCCCCGCCCGGTGTCGGAACTGGTCCACTGGACCGACATCGTCGACGGCGCCCTGTACGAAGACGCGAAGTCGGCGGTGGAAATGCAAGCTCCGGCCATGAAGCTGACCATGGCCATCGAAGCTTCCAGTGATCGGAACTTCGTCAAGAGCGTGATTCCACTGCTCGCTTACCATCCGCTCGCCAGCATTCTAGAGCAGCCATTCGTCGCCGCCGTCCTGCCGCCGCTGCTCGAACGCCACCAGCGTTCCATCGAGATTTTGCGCCAGCGCACGGAAGAAAAGGACGGCACGGTTTTTTTCAACATCACCGACCTCGACCAGGAAGGCTACAACAAGTTCATTCCGTACTATCTGCATCCCGATTCCGTCTACAGCATCGGCCTGAGCAAGAGTTCATTCCGGGTAAAGGTTTCGGTCGGGTCGAACCCCTGGTCAAAACGCGAGCCCACCGTCAATCTAGCCAGGGTCTGCGAGCGCTATGGTGGCGGCGGCCACGCCCGCGTCGGAGCGATCTCCTTCGAAGTCACGCAGAGTGAAGCTGCCCACAAAGCCGCGCTGGAGATAGTCGAGGAGCTGCGCGCCAGCGTCCGCCAGCAAACTTGAGAATCGGGACACCGTGGAAGAGCGGCCCTTCAGGGCCGCGTAACCCCCGTGAAATCGCCGCGGGCTTCAGCCCCAGTGGTCGTCTTCCTCGGCAGATTGCGTTTTTCGGCAGCCTGTTAGGGGCCACGCTCGTCCGCCAGCAGACTTGAGAATCAGGAGCTTCGTATCAGGGTATCGCTTTAGCGATACCGCAAGTTCTTCGAAATCAAGGTCCCTTTAGCCTGCCTGAGAACTCGCCTTCGGACAACTCAGTGGAACGAGATATTCGAGAATCCAGCCCCGGAGGGGCGTCCGAGCTTAGCCCAGCGCTGAAGTGTGTGCGTGAGAACGCACTTGTTTTCTGGGAAAAAGTAAGGCAATAAGGAGGTATGTCACGCTTTCTACCGTACAGCC
>Ga0316363_10001666_pt1 | contig 18670 bp, 17 predicted proteins | sample Sb_taG_3_FD_200459 | JGI IMG/M metagenome (GOLD analysis project Ga0316363, IMG submission 200459) | Peat soil microbial communities from Weissenstadt, Germany - Sb_50d_a_PC metaG (v2) (version 2) | ecosystem: Environmental > Terrestrial > Soil > Wetlands > Peat | place: Germany: Weissenstadt...
ACCGTCCGCCACCACTCCTCATCGCGTTCCGCCATGAATCCAAGTCGCGGCGAGGCGAGCTCCAGCATCCTCTTGTTGAAGTCCTCGACCGAAAGCCTCTGCGGCAGGACTTGTTCCGCTGCGACTTCCGGCACGCCGAGGAATTCGGCAAAGAATCGCCGCTCCGATAGCAGTTGGTGCTTCATGATGTCGGCGACCGAACTGGAGCTCGCATGCGGGCGGTAGCCAAGATCCGAATCAACAAAGGTCGCCCAGACGGAAATGACTTTATTTGTCTCGCTGGCGTAAGTATCGAGGACGTGTTGGAGGAGCGCAACCCGGGAGCGTGGGATTTGCTCGTCACGAATCGCCGAGAACGGATATTTCATAAATCAACGTGACTCTCGCTTATTGCGCCCCTGACGCGGGCTCGGTTCCGGCGTAGTAACCGCTTTTCGTGCGGACGGTGAGTTTGCCGTAGCTGCGGGAACGTGCGTCCACTTTCACTTGACGGTAGCCGCCCTGGCTTTTCGGCGTCGTCGGTCTGTATCCAATCGTGTACTGGCTGCGAATATCGTGGGCCACGGTACGACTGATGGCGTCAACTTCGTCCAGGGTCTTGGGGAAGAAAGCAATGCCGCCGGTTCTCTCGGACATGATTTGCAGGGCACGTTTGGCGTGCTTAGGGTGCTCTTCGGCCTCCAGGATGCCAATGGCGTAAACGGTTGGTCCATTCTCGCCCTGCAGACGCCGTACGGCCTGCTCGAGAGTTTCGGCGCTCTCGTTGTCGTCTCCGTCCGTAACTACAAAAATGACTTTCTTTTCGAGCCTCGCTTCTTTTTTCAAATGGTCAGCGGAGGCTACGACTGCATCGTAGAGCGCCGTGCCGCCGCGAGCCTCGATTTTTTCCAGCCCCTCTTTCAGCTTATTGATGTTGGAAGTGAAATCCTGGTCAAGGTAATACTCGTCGTTGAAGTTGACGATGAACACCTCATCATTTGGATTCGACGAGCGCACCAGATTCAGGGCGGCGGCATTCACCTTTTGGCGCTTCTCGCGCATGGAACCAGAGTTATCGATGACGATGCCCATGGCGACAGGAATGTCTTCGTGGCGGAATGAGGTGATGGTTTGGGGATGTCCATCCTCGTAGACGTTGAAATCGCCCTTATCGAGGCTGGTGACGATGCGTTGCTTGTCGTCGATGACCGTGGCGTGCAGCACGACTTCTTCGACCTCCTTGCGGAAAACGAAGACGCCGTTGTCGGAGGAATCCGGATCCCGAGCCTCGTGCGGAGAGACGTTCGGATCTGCGACCTGCCCTGTGGAGGCCGGCGGAGGCTCTGTGCTGGCCGGCGCTGGCTGGGGCGCTGATTGGGAACTCGCAGGTGCAGGTGATTGAGAACTGGCAACTGGAACCGGCGCCGACTGGTTCGGGGCTCCTCCTTGCGCTTGAGAGTTAGCCAGGAACAGCGTTGTCAGGAGGACGAAAATCAGCAGAGCAGCGTTATTCCGTCGGCGCATAGTAACCCGTCTTGGCGTAGACCTTGAGCGGGGGCAATCCTTTTGGCGGTAAGAGCTTCACCTTTATTTTACGCCACTTGCCGTCGCGCACTGGATTCTTTGGACGGTATCCGATGACATATTGGTTGCGCAACTCGATACCGATTTTTGTGGAAACGTCCGCCAAGTCGTTCGGGTTATCTATGGCAAAAGCCCGGCCACCGGTCAGTTCGGTGACATCGCTGAGCAGGCCAGGTCCAAGCCGCTCTTCTTCGGTCGCGAAATAATGATCGTAGATGCCGATGGCGTAGATGAGAATGTCGGCCTCTTTGACCATGGAACGGATCTCGCCTTCGGTGTAGCGGCTATGGTTGTCGCCACCGTCGGAGATGATCAGCAAAGCCCTCTTCGGATACTTGGCCTGGCGCATTTTGCTGACGCCGAGGTAAATGGCGTCAAGCAGCGCCGTGCGGCCTCGGGGGACGGTGTAGAGGAGCCGGCCCTGAATGTCATCCACCGAACTGGTGAAATCGGAGATCTCTTCCGGCTTATCGGCGAAGGTGATCATGAAGAACTCGTCCTGCGGGTTGGCGGTCCTGAAGAACTCGATCACCGCCTCGCGGGCGCGCTCGATCTTGCTGCCCATGCTGCCGCTCATGTCAAAGATCACACCGATCGAAACCGGAGCATCTTCGCTGGAGAAAGTCTTGATCTCCTGCAGGTCTTTGCCTTCGAAAAGGTTGAAGTTCTCGCGGTCGAGGCCGGTTACCAGCCGGTTTAGGGGATCGGTGATGGTAACCGGCACCAAGACCAGGTTCACGTCTACTTTGAGGGGCTTGGTGTGGGTCCTGAGCGCCGGATCGATATCGGGCTGTTTCGGAGCCGGTGGTTGAACGCGGGGCTGGATGTGGACGTCCCCTGTCGAAGTCTGGGCGAGAAGCGGGAGGGTGCTGCACACAGCAACCACCAGAAGTACAGCGAGGGAGAATCGAGCCGAGAACTGATTGCCGTACAACATAGGCCCCACTAAATCCGCGCCTTGGAGGGAGCGACCCGCATCCCAAAAGGCAAGCCACCATCTACTCAGCCGGATAGTAGCATAATCTTGAAAAAGTGTTGTCACCTTTTCGTATACGACCTTAAGATTGGGCGGAAAGTCTAAAGCTGGCTTCTAACTCTGCGCATTTCTTTTCTCCTTTTGCGCTTTGCGCCGGGACCGGATCGTCCCTGCTACAATTCTGCGTTCCCCTTATGGCACTGATTTCTCCATTTCAAGCTTGGCGCTACGACCCTGAGCGCGTATCGGTCCAGCAGGTTGTGACCCAGCCCTACGACAAAATCACCCCTGCAATGCAGGAACGCTACTACCAGGCCAGTCCTTATAACCTGGTGCGGATTATTCTCGGGAAACGCCTGCCGGGAGACGGGGAGGCCGAAAACATCTATACCCGGGCGGCAGCGTCCTTCCAGAACTGGCGCCAGACGGGCGTTTTGCGACAGGATCCCGAGCCTTCGATCTACCGCTATTCCCAGACGTTCCGGCTCCCGGGCGGGGTGCCGGGAAGCCCGACGCCGACCGAGCGGCGGGGCTTCATCGCACTCGGCCGGATCGAGGAATATTCCGCGGGCGTCGTGTTCCGGCACGAGCAGACGCTGGCCAAGCCGAAGGCCGACCGACTGGATCTGCTGCGCGCGACTCGGGCCCACTTCGGCCAAATCTTCATGCTCTACAGCGGCGCGGGCAAGGTGGATGCCTTGCTCGATTCGGCGGCAGCCCCAGACATCGCTCCAGATATCGAGGTCGCCGACGAGTACGAGGTAGTGCACCGCGTCTGGAAGATCTCTGATTCCTCGGCCATCGCCTCCGTGCAGGAACAGATGCGGGATGGGAAGCTGATCATCGCCGATGGCCATCACCGCTATGAGACTGCCTTGACCTATCGCAACCAGCGGCGAGCCGAGGCCGACACGGGGGCGGGCGTTCCCGCTCCTTACGGCTCGGTGATGATGACCTTCGTCGACATGGATCGCCCCGGCCTGGTCATTCTGCCGACGCATCGGGTCGTGTTCGGCCTGCCATCTTTTTCGGCGCCACAATTTCAGCGGGAGACCCGGAAATTCTTCAATATAGAAGAGGTCGATGCCGGAATCGATGCGGCGCGCGCCACGGCCATTCTGCAGCAGGCAGGGCACGCAGGAACGGCGCTGCTCGCGGTCACCGCCGAGCGTGCATTTCTGCTGCACACACCGAAGGCTGTTGGCACTCGCTTGTTCAGAACCCTTTCTCTGCGCCAGCAAGCGCTGGACGTCGTGCAGGTGCACAAGTGCCTGCTGGAAGGTGTTCTGAAGATCTCGGAGGAAGCCATTCGCAATCAGGAGAACGTTTCGTATTGTCGCGAGGCCGCCGAAGCGCTGGCGCAGGTGCAAAGTGGAAAGGTCCAAGTGGCGTTCCTGATGAATCCGGTGCGCATGGAGCAGGTCCGCGATATCGCCTTTGCCGGCGAAGTGCTTCCCCAGAAGTCCACCGATTTCTATCCCAAGTTGCTGAGTGGGCTCGCGATTTATGCGCTGGAGTAGACAACTCTGGAGTGGAGAGCCGGGCGCCCCCGCCCGGCTGGACTCTTCGACTTCGCTCAGGGCAGGCTCGCGAGGCGCCCGTCCCTCCACCAGCAAAAGCTCTGGCGCAAGCACCTCCGAACCGGGTAGGGTTTAGCTGAAGTGCCCTCCACCACGACGAACAAGATTTTGGCCATCCTGTTGGCCAGCGTGACTCTTCTGTCCGCGGCGCCCGCTGCGGACGAAAAACACATGTCCGTCTACTCTCCGGTCGCGATCTACACGCTCCCGGTTCTGGACCGCGAGGGCCATGAGTATGTCGGCCTGCTCGAACTTCTGGAACCGCTCGGCCGCGTACGCACCGAGTCGCAAGGGCGGCGCTGGAGACTTCGGTATAACGCGGTGGATGCCGAGTTTGTTGCGGGAAAGACGCGCGCCAGGATTCGTGGGCGCGATTTTGATTTCGTGGCTCCTTTCCTTATTGAAAACTCGCGCGGATTGGTTCCGCTAAGCTCGCTAACCGGGTTTCTGCCGCGTTTTCTGGGAGCGCCAGTTACTTTTCGCGAAAGCGCACGCCGGTTATTCGTCGGTGATGTTGGTATCCAAATCAGTTTTCTACTGGACGCGAGCAACCCGCCGCGGCTGGCGCTGAATTTTAGCGCTCCGGTGAACCCGACTATCTCCACCGAACCGGGCAAGCTGCGCATGGTCTTTAAGCGGGACCCGGTCGTGTCCCCCGGAAGCCAGTCGATTTCTTTTGACAACAAGGTCATCACCCATGCCAGTTACTCCGAAAACAACGGTGACGCCGAATTAGACGTGGCCGCGAACGAGCCGCTGATGGCAAGCTTCAGCAACGACAGAAGGACGATTGTCGTCTCGGCTGTCCAACCGGTGACGACACCTAACGTCGCCGGACAACAAAATCCGACGCAGGCCCCACCCGCGGCTGCAAACACCGCCTCGGGCAATGTCAATGTCCATCGCCTTCTGGCCGTCGTGGATCCCGCGCACGGTGGCGACGAACGGGGAGCGGCCTTGACCGATAAGCTGGCCGAGAAAGACGTCACGCTGGGTTTTGCGCGGCTGCTGCGGCACGAACTGGAGATTCGGGGGTTCGCGGTTGCGTTGCTGCGCGACGGAGATAGCAGTCTGACTCTGGATCAGCGCGCCGCGGCAGCCAACGTTGCGCGCGCCGGAATCTACATCAGCCTGCACGCGGTTTCGCAAGGCAGAGGCGCGCGGGTATACACCGCGCTGCTGCCGATGGAGGGAACAAGCAAGGGAGTATTTCATGCGTGGAATGTGGCGCAGGCGCCGGTTTTGCCCGTCAGCCGGATCGTATCGGCGGCAATCTTTGCCGAGATGCAGAAGAGGGAATTCCCGGTGCAAGCATCTTCCGCTTCGCTGCGGCCGTTGAACAATGTGTTCATGCCTGCGGTCGCGGTGGAACTGGCGCCCGGAGCCGATGGTGTCGCCGACTTGACCTCTGCCAATTATCAACAACGGGCCGCGTCGGCGATTGCGGATGCTGTTGTTTCTGTCCGCGACCGCCTGGGAGTGCAGCCATGATCCCAAGGCATCTTCTGATCGGTGTGGCTGCGCTGCTGGCGCTCGTAGTCTCGATGGGAATCTACCTTCGCCAAATGCGACAACAGGCCGGGCAACTTGAGTCTCCGGCGGCCAACGCGTTACCGGTCGCTCCCCCAGCCTCCGGTCCGACGGAGACGGTGACTCTGTATGTGGCGGATGACGCCGCCGGCGTGCTCCGCCCGCGATCGGCGCAGATCCCTCTTCCCGGAGGACGCCAGCAGCGAGCGGAGCAATTGTTGCGCACGCTGCTGCGCATCTATCAGCAACCGGGCGCTGCCCATCCTCTGGCTCCGGCGGCGGACATCCGCAGCATCTACCTGGTCGATCCGGGAGCGGCCGTCATTGATCTGAATGCTGCCTTCGCCGACCAGCACCGCTCCGGCATTCTCAGCGAGCAGCTCACCGTGAATTCGCTGGTTGAGACGCTGGCCGTCAACGTTCCGGGGATCCAGCGCGTCAACATCCTGGTCGAGGGCAAAACGCGCGACACGCTCGCAGGACACGCCGACCTCACCGAGACATTCGATGTGACCACGGTTGAGCAGGCGGGCAATCAGTAAGGCCAGAGCGAGTGGCGTTCCATTTTTTCGGAACGCACCAGGACAAATCCTGTAATAACAATTCCCTTGGTGATCAATGTTTGCACCCACAGCTCGTTAGTGTAATCGCGATTGCGACAGTTACCGTTTGCGACAGTACCTTGCTTCCACGTTCCGCGTGATGCAGAAGAAAAGCCGCCCGAGGGATCGAGCGGCCTATTGGTAACTCTTTTTCAAGCAAGCGACTCCGGCCAATTCCGCCAATACTCGGTGTCACCATGTCACTTCACTGCGGTCGTATGAGCCGAGGGAGCGGAGCAGTTCGTTTGGATGCACCGGCTTGAGCTGAGGGAACAGGGCAATTCGTTGTGCCGTAAGTTGCCGCCTGGATGTTCCCTGCTACGCTGTACTGCCCTCCGCACCAGATGTCGGCTCCGTTTCCAGTAAACGTCCCACCGCCGAAGAAATCTGCGAGCGACAAATCGGAAATCGAAACTCCGTCATATCCATTAGTAGTGACGGTGTTTTGCGGCAACAGCACTTCAGATTGAAAACCAACATCGATCCCGTTGTAGGCGTTATTGTTGACAGTACTTCCTCCCAACTCCATGTGGGACTGACTGAGCACCGCAATCCCATCGCCCCCGTTGTCCTGTATATTCATTTGATATGCCTCCAGAACACTGCCGTCAGCGTCGTAGATTCCGGCTCCAAGGCTCCTTTGGACCGTGACGCCGCTCGCGAAGACATTCGACGCAGTGATTGACAGTCCCGGATCTCCGGTGTCTTGAAAGACGTCACCTGAGAACGTTGCTTGGGAATCGTCAACCCACACACCGGCGTTCGTGCTGCGTTCGATGGTGTTACCGCTGAATCTGCAAAGGCTCCCATCGAAGCACAACACCCCGGAGGAGCCACCACTGATCGTAAACCCCTGAATGTATATCCGCTGTGAATCGGTTATGTTGATGACAGGCTTTTGACCGCCGGAAGCGTCCTTCAGCACCGCACCCGGCGCTGCAATCAACGAGAGACGATCGAAGGATTGGATGACAATGTTTTCGTGACAGGTACCGCTGATCTTGAGGGTATTCGGCCCTAGCGGGTTCAGCAGCTTCAGATACGTGTGTATCTTTCCCGCTGCTCCTGGTTTGTTACAGTCAATCGGGACCGTCACCGCGTTGGTCACGATTGAAAACAGGAGAAATACGAAAGTATAAAGCAGAGTTCTTTTCATAACATTCTCCTTAAGGCAAGGTGCTCTATTCTGCAAAGTAATTCTGTTTTCTCAAGAGCTGTTTCAGGTTGTGACCCTCCACGCGGAGGGATCTCAAACCGAACCGTTCACTTCATAGGAAACTCGACAGTTTCCGCGACGTAGGCAGTCATGGGCGTGCCCTCGGGGATCTTGACTTCGTGCCCTCGCGCCGACAGAAAGCCGCCCAGCCCAAACACGATGGTCATGCCCACGACTTTGCCGGTGGCCCGTTTTTCCGCACGTGAATCGGCGCCGGTGACTTTCACCATGGTTCCGCGAGTGCGTACCGCTTCCATGCGGATCTCCATCGTGCCGCCCTTGCCAGTTCCGCCCGCCGACTCCGTATTCGCCACATAGCCGATGCTGCGGGCGCCTTGCTTGATCAGCGTCACGCCATCCACGACCACCGGCTCGGCAACCACGAACTCGATCATCTGACCCGGTCGGGCCACACGGGACGTGACATTCTGCGCGAACTTGAGCTTGATCTCCGTGCCCTCTTTCAGCACGATTTCATCTGGCTTCTGACTTTCTTGTGGCGCAACGGTTTTTTCTTGTGGTGGTGTCTTTGTGGCCTCTGGAGAAGTCTGCGAGGGCACGCTGTTCTCCTGGGGAAGGCAGAGGCAGGAAAGGCAGAATAGTAAGGCTAGTTTGAAAATTCCATTTCGCATGGTCGCTTCACCTCTTCTCTCCGTTCTGCGCTGCAACTGCCTTTGCGCCTTCCGATTGAGGCAGACAGTCGGTGCCAAGTTTGGGCGCGAGTCTCGACGTCAGCTTCTTCACTGCCTTCTGTACGTGGCCGGAAGATGTGAACTGGTTAGCACCCGAAGCGCGCTCCTCCCATAACTGCTTTCCCTGAAGATCGAAGCACTGTATCGTGAGTTCGATCCAAGAAGTGGCCGGGCGATCCACCGTGAGTTGCAGAACATTGCTGGCGCCGGCATCTTCGGCCACATGGATCAGGTTCTCCTTTGACATGGTGCTCTCGAGGCGGAATTTCGTGCGTATCGGATCTTCGCGCAGCACGACTTTGTTGGACGTAAGGAATTGCTCTACGCCATCCACGGCTTCGTTGAACTTGTTGGAATCGCTACGTGCGATGTGATTCTGGGTTCGCAATGCTGCGAAAAACACGCCGCCGGACCGCATAGGTTTTTCAGAACCTTGTGAAGGGTTTTCTATACTGGCCGATTGGTTTTTATTGTCGGGTACGGCCGTCTGCGGGGCCTGTGAATAAGCTGCAATCGTCAAGAGAAACACGAAAAGCACAGACACTACAGCTTTACGCAATGGGACAGACTGAGCTATGGGAAGCATGATGGACCTTCCTTTTCTGAATCAATTCGTTTGTTCCGAGCGTGTTCTCCAGCAATTCGAGGGCGTCCGCCTCAAGGGTGCGCTGGCAATGGTAGAACGGTTCTTCAGCAAGGCGGGACAACCGAAGTTGCTAGCAAAGCAGAGTACAGAGTAGTGCCAATGAGGCTCGTGCACCGGCGGCTCGATGGGCATCGGTGTCGCGGACATGTGCAGGGGTAAACAGGGATGGCGCACCAAGTCTGTGGTCTAAAGAACCTAGCACCGCTTGAGTTATCCGAGCAACTACCAGCGCCACCGCGATTGAGACCAGAGAAGTAACTTCGTAAGGCACAGACTCTGATTCGTCGTAAGGAGTTTCCGGGATGTCTTCTGCCGGAACAGCCAACGACGCGCCGAAGGCCAGAAGAACGAAAAGAACGAGGATCGACTCGGGCCTTCTCATAAAGGATGCGCTTCCCGAGAATTCGGGCCATCCGCCTCAGGGGGTGGTGCGTCTCAACGGGCGGGGACTGCGCTTCGGAGAGGCAGAGAATGTACGACGGTTGATTATACTGCTGTTCGACTGTGGCGGCGAAGAAAAATGACGCAGGCAAGCTGGTGATTCGCGAGTTGGCAAAGCCACTTCGAATTGAGTTTTGTCAGACGTTCTAAAGGGGAATCTGTTCAGCAATACGTATGAGGCTGATTTTGTTTCTCACCCACTGGGTCGAGCCTCCGTAGAGTTCGATAGAAAAAATAGGATGAAATTCCACTCGCTAAAGAATGGCTGGGGCTGGCAGTGGTTTCGTTCCGTCCTGCTGGGCAGCAAAATGGCGACGCGGCCGTGGACGCACCATCGCTCGTGGAGCGTCCACGGTTGCCCACCAAGGTCAGTCGGCCGGCACGATGACCTTGAGCACTTGTCCCGCCCCAACCGGAGGCGGACCAAACCCAAGGTTAGAAACATACAAGTTTCCATCCGGTCCGAATGTCATTGCGGTGGGCAGCGAGAGACCGGTCGCAATTTCCGTGTAGTCGTTCTTGCCATTGACACGCAGGATCTTTCCCGTGCCCGGCGTCGGGAACGGGTTCCCGGTCGTATTCTCGAGAACGTAGAGACGACCCTTAGAATCGAAGGCCAGCCCCAGGATGTCGCTGAGATTCATAAATACTGTGGTAAGCTCACCCCATGGAGTGATCCTCATGATCTTCGACGAGCCATCCTTGATGGGGAAAGTGTCCAGGTTCCCCACGTAGAAGTTCCCTCCATGGAACACCAGCGCGGTGGGCACGATGTGGCCCTGGATCCGTGAGATGTCCGAAACTCGGGTGATATCTCCGTTGGGGGAGATAGCGTCGAGTTCGCCGTGATTGGGCTCGACCGCGAATAAGACCCCATACGCTTGCACCATGCTGTACCAGGTGCCATCGGGCTCGAAGTCGTCCGGATTCGGATTAACGACTCGGTCCTGCTTCACGAAATCCGACAGATTGGCAATCATGGTCGTGCTGCCGTCACTGTTTACGCGGAGGACGCCATTGTTGGTGCCGGCAAGTCCGTGAGAACAACCTGCTCCTGCCAGGATGGCGTACAGGGTATGGCCGACGAACGCCAAGTCGGCGACACCACTTACCAGGCTGCCTTGGGCGACAGAGGTCTGGCTCGAGGGCAAATTGTCGGCGACGGTGGTTACCGTGCCGTCCGGCGCAACTTTCGAAATCCGGCTGGTAAAACCGCCGGTATAGGGTCCAACGGGAGCTGGCACTTGTTTGCATTTCCCGACTGTCGATGTCGTGCCCCCTGCACCCCCTTCTGCCACGTAAAGGTTGCCGTCAGGACCGAACTTCAGCCCGCGGGGATTGTTGAAGCCGGTTGCGAACACCGAAACGTTGGAGGATTGTGCCAGCACCGCCGGTGCAAGTACCAACGCCACCATGCAAGGCAACAAAAAGCGTCTAACACCTATGTGTCAAGGATATAAATGCACTCCTTAGCTAAGCATTTCAACACGTGCAAGGTTGACCCAAATAGCGATCCCCCGATCGATTTGCTTGAACCGGAATTTCCTATTTGACCCCAACAAACGGCTGCCATTGTCCCCCACATCCCTGTTCGCGTCAATGTGAAAGAATTGTCACCCGGATCGCCCCCCTACGGTACGAAATCCCGAACCAGCCGGGTGCCGGGTGCCCCACTCATCGCGCACTTTGCGATGAGTGGGTTTCCACCGCGAACGGGTGGAGAGGTTCCAACCCTTTTTTCATCACAAACGGCCAGTGTGCACCATCACAGACATCCATCCCGTCGACTGCGACAATATTGCGTCAGAGTGGAGCAGGCAGCAGTGTGCCCGTCCTATGAGACGGTCATCGTACTTCCACCAAACCATTTTCAACGCTCTTTGACAACTTGAGGCGTTTAGCGGGCGTCTGAGCCCGCTGCCGAAATCCTGACCCTGAGCGAAGTCGAAGGCGAAGGATCTCTGCAGGATCGGCTAAGTCCTTATTCCGGAATACTTTCATATAAGTCCTTATGATTCAAAGACCAAGTCCGGAAATTCCCGCCAACTCTATGATTCTAGGAGGCCGGGGGGGAGGGGGGTACCAGTACTAACTGGGTAACACCTCCGCGTATCCATACATCCCCTCCCAATTTCATACTTCATACAGGAGTTACAAAAATGTCCTTATATCCGATAACTGTTAAGCGCTGTCAGCACCTTAAGATCAATGGCACGCAATGCGGTTCCCCCGCCCTGCGCGACAGTAAGTGTTGCTACTACCACATTCGGTACCATTGGCCCGAGTTGGAGGCTCTGCAGAACAACAACGAGTGGCGCAAACCGCTGGCGACGCTTGAGGATGCAAATTCCATACAAGTGTCGCTGGCCAACGTGATGGAACGTGGTGATGCGGGAAATCGATCACAAGACGGCAGCGCTGTTGCTGTATGCGTTGCAGACGGCGTCCATGAACCTGAAACGAACCTCGCTGGAACCGGAACTGCCGACGCTGGTTGTGATTAATCGCGAGTCGGTGGCAAACCGTCCGCTTGGCGCCTCGGCGTGGTCAAGGGTCGAGGGACGCGAGTACGACGATCTGAACGAAGAAAGCGATCGCCCGCAACCCGCGGAACTCGGAGCGCTTGCAGTGAAGGCGCTGTGCGGGGTGAATAGGCTGGCTGAGAGCTGACAGCTGAGAGCTGATCCGGACGCCAACTGTTAGAATTCCGTCCAATGATCTTTCGCAGCGATAACCGCACTCCTGAGCAGATTCGTCCCGTCAACATCATTCCCGACTTCATCTCGACCGCGGAGGGCTCGGCACTGATTGAGATGGGCAACACCCGCGTCATCTGCACCGCATCGGTCGAGGAGACGGTGCCCGCGTTCTTGCGCAATTCGGGCAGGGGATGGATTTCCGGCGAATACGGAATGCTGCCACGCTCGACGCTGACCCGTACCGCGCGGGAATCTGCTAAGGGAAAGCAAAGCGGGCGCACGCAGGAGATTCAGCGGCTCATCGGCCGCTCGCTGCGCGCGGTGGCCGATTTGAAGCGCCTGGGTGAGCGGACCATCTGGATTGACTGCGACGTGATCCAGGCGGACGGAGGCACGCGAACGGCTTCGATCACCGGGGCATTCGTCGCGCTGGGCCTGGCTCTGCAGCGCCTGATCGATGCGGGGACATTGACCGCGGCACCGATCAAGGATTTTGTGGCCGCGATCAGCGTTGGCATCGTGGACGGCGAAGTTCTTCTCGATCTTAATTACGAAGAAGACTCGCGCGCCGACGTGGACATGAACTTCGTCATGACGGCAGGCAATAAAATCGTGGAACTGCAGGCCACCGCGGAGCACCAGGTGTTCGACGACGCGCAACTGGCAAAGATGATGTCGCTGGCGCGGCTGGGCATTCAGTCGCTGATCGCGAAACAGCAGTCCTTGCTGGGAACACTCGCTCTGCGGCAGTGACTTCGGTTACAACAACGTCGGCACTTTGCTTGGTACCCTCAAAGTGCAGGGCGGACACTCTTGATCGCCCCACGCAGATGACTCCTATGTCGCCAGCCGTAATGCCCTGCTCAGACCGTGTGCCCAGTTTGCACTCTGGAAGGCTGCAGAAAAAATCAATCGCGCGCTTGATCTTGGGTGGCGCAGCGCTTCAGAGTGTACGTGAGAACTGGGTCGTCCCTCCGGGACTTGAATCATTTCTTCCACTTCTCCCAGCGCTGAAGCGCTGGGCTAAGCTGGCTCGCCCCTCCGGGGCTGGATTCTCGAGCACTTCCTTCCACCGAGTTGCCCAAAAACAAGTTCTCACGCACACACTTCAGCGCTGCTATAACGGGCTCGTTTTCAGCGCCGGCTTTAGCCGCTGCGGTCAGACTGCTGCGCAGAAGATATTTCTTGGGCAGCTCGCCAAACTCCGCGGCCTCGTTGCGGCCGCGTGTCTTGTGCTCGCCGCGCTGTCCGCCCGCGGGCAAGCCGCACCTTCATCGGTGAAGGGCGTGGTTGAAGATCCCACCGGCGCCGTCATCGCCGGCGCGCGGGTGGAATTCACCAGCGGTAACTACCACGTTGCAGCTCAGACGAATTCTGTCGGACAATTCCAACTCGAAATCGCCGCCACTTCCGGTACGATTTCCGCCAGAGCCGCTGGATTTCTTCCCCTGCAGCGCCCCTGGAATCATGAATCGCAGCTCCAGTTCGTTCTGCACCCGCAATTTGAATCGGACTACGCCAGCCAGCACGTTCTCGTCACGGCCACCCGGATCAACACCGCGCTGGAAGATTCTCCCGCCGACAGCGTAACCATCTCCGACGACGATCTGGCCTCTACGCCAGCGCTCGCGCTCGATGATGTGCTTCGCCAAGTTCCGGGCTTCACGCTGTTTCGCCGCTCCAGCAGCCGCACAGCAAATCCCGGCACGCAGGGAGTCTCCATGCGTGGAGTCGGCGCCAGCGGCGCCAGCCGCGCTCTCGTCCTGGTAGATGACATTCCGCTCAACGATCCCTTCGGCGGATGGGTTTACTGGGACCGCGTCGTCCGTGAATCCATCAGCGACGTCGAGGTGGTTCGCGGAGGCGCTGACGCCAGCCTCTACGGTTCGACTGCCATGGGCGGTGTGATTCAGTTCCGCACCCGCGAGCCCGAACAGACCGCGATCTCCGCCGAAAGCTCGTGGGGAAGTGAAAACACGCCCGAGTTATCGCTGTGGGTTGGCACTCGCCTGGGGCCGTGGTATGGCTCCGCATCCACAGATCTTTTCCGGACGAATGGCTATATCCCGGTGCCTGAGTCCCAGCGCGGCGCAGTCGATTCGCCCGCCGACTCCCGCCACGAACTGACCACGGTCGAGCTCGGCCGCCGCTTTGGCGACTTCAGCCGCTTCTTTGCTCGCGGGTCATACTTCAATGAAGATCGACACAACGGCACGGTGATCCAGTTGAACACTACCCAATTGGGTGACTTCGCAACCGGCTTGAACTACGAAACAAAAAATGTAGGAGCGATTTCAGTGCGCCTCTTCGGACTCTTCGAGTCGTACTACCAGACTTTTTCGGCGGTTGCATCGGACCGCAATTCCGAAACGCTAACCGACGAGCAGTCTGTTCCGTCGCAAGCCCTCGGTGGCAGCGCCCAGTGGTCACGCCCCGTCGGCCGCATCCAGACGTTGGTGGCAGGCTTTGAGATGCGGGAAGTGCATGGATCGAGCAATGACATCGTCCCTGTCGGGACGAACCTGAGCGGCGGAAGAGAGCGTACGACACGGCTTTTCGGGGAAGATCTTCTTCAGCTTACTCCCAGGCTGATTGCGAATCTATCGCTCGGCTACGATCACTGGAGCGATTTCAGTGCCCGGCTCATTCAGATCCGCTCCAACGTCCCCACCTTAACCCCGTACGCGGATCGCAGTTCCGACGCTCTCAACCCGCGCGCCTCGCTGCTCGACCGCCTCAGACATGGTACTTCGCTTACCGCTTCCGGTTATCGCGCCTTCCGCGCACCGACATTGAACGAACTCTATCGCAATTTCCGTCAAGGCAACACCCTGACCTCCGGCAACCCCGATCTCCATGCGGAGCGATTGACGGGAGTGGAAGCGGGCGTCCGGCAAAGCCTTTTCTCCGACCGCCTTAGTTTGCGGACAACGTTCTTCTGGAACGACATCACTGGTGCCATCGTGAACGTCACCCGCAACCAAACGTCCACGCCGATCCTGGCCGAGAAAGAGAACGTCGACCGCACGCTCTCGACCGGAGTAAATCTCGACGGCGAATTCCGCATTAGCAGTACGCTTCAGCTCGCCGGAGGCTACCAGTTCGCCCACGCCGTCGTATCCAGCTACACGCCAAACTCGCTGAACCCATCGCTCGTGGGAAATTGGATACCCGAGGTTCCGCACCAGCAGTTCACCCTGCAGGCGCGCTATGTCAATCCCAAGATCGTCACCGCCAACGTGCAAGGAACCTTCGTCGGCCAGCAATTCGATAACGACCAGAACACCTTATTGTTGAAACGGTTCTTCACCGTCGACCTGTACCTCGGCCGCTCGCTCGGTCATGGTGTGGAAGTCTTCGCCGCCGCCGAAAACATGTTCAATCAGCGCTATTACACAGCTCTAACCCCCGCGCCAAACGCCAACCCTCCAACGGTCCCGAGCCTTGGCCCGCCGATCCTCGCCCGCATCGGCCTGAGCTATCAGTTTCCGAAGCGTTAATTCCAGGATCGAATCCTAAGTTTCGCCTCGGCGCCCTCCGCGTCTCGGCGGTGAATCGATTGCGATCCGCTCCGGAGCCCGCTTTTGGTTTAGAATTAGCCGTTACACGGAACTCATCTGACAAGACTTTTTGGAGGATTTATGAAGCTTACGCCAGGCAAACTCGCCGGAATGAAGGCTGTATCGAATGAACGTGGCGTAATCGCCGCCGCCGCCATGGACCAGCGCGGCTCACTGCAGAAGTCTCTCGCCAAGGAAAAGGGCACGGCCGTTTCTGACGCCATGATGGAGGAATTCAAGACGCTGGTGAGCGAGGTTCTGACGCCCCATGCCAGCGCCATCCTGCTCGATCCCGAGTGGGGGCTGCCGGCTTCGAAGCGGCGCGCGAAAAACGCTGGTCTGCTGCTGGCTTATGAAAAGACCGGCTACGACAAGACCGGGCCGGGACGCCTGGGCGATCTGCTGGATCATTGGTCGGTGCGCCGCTTGAAAGAAGCGGGCGCGGATTGCATCAAGATTCTGCTCTACTACACGCCGTTTGATCCGAAAGACGTGAACGACAAGAAGCACGCCTGGGTCGAGCGACTGGGCGATGAGTGCCGCGCCAACGACATCCCGTTCTTCCTGGAGTTCGTCACTTACGAAGAAGGCGTGGACGAGAAAGGATTCGACTTCGCGAAGAAGAAGCCAAAGGCGGTCATCGAAAGCATGCGCGAGTTCACCAAAGACCGCTACGGCGTTGACGTAATGAAGGTGGAAGTCCCGATCAACATGAAGTTTGTGGAAGGGACCAAGTCCTTCAAAGGTGAAAAGGCCTACTCGAAGCAGGAAGCGATGAAGCTGTTCCGTGAGGCAGCCGCGGTCGCCACCAAGCCCTTCATCTATCTGTCGGCGGGCGTGAGCAATTCCGAGTTCACCGAGTCGCTGGAACTCGCGGCCGAGTCGGGTGTGAAATTCAACGGCGTGCTCTGCGGACGCGCCACCTGGAAAGAAGGGATCCCTGTCTACGCGAAACACGGCGCCAATGCTTTCCGCAAGTGGCTCGAAGATGAAGGCGTAAAGAACATCAATAACGTAAACGATCGCCTGAAGGCCGCAACGAGTTGGCACGCGATCTACGGTGTCGAACCAGCGCTGGCCCACGTATAGATGAAACCGTTTCCGAGCGCAGAGGCGGGTCTTCGGACCCGCCTTTGTTTGTTACCTATGTGCTACGTGCTGAATGCTGACTGCTGACCCCATGCCTGGCCGCAAGACCGCTCTGATCACCGGCGCCTCGTTCGGCATCGGAATGGAACTCGCCCGCATCTTCGCGCGCGAAGGCTACAACCTGGTTCTCGTCGCCCGCAGCGCGGACAAACTCCGCCAACTCGCATCCGAACTCGAGAAGGCTCACGGCACGCGTTCGCTGATTCTGGCAACCGACCTGACCGAACCCGGAGCCTCCGCGTATGTACTGGATCAGACCACGCGCGCGGACATTCAGGTGGATGTGCTGGTCAACAACGCCGGATTCGGACAGTACGGTTTATTTGCCGAGAATGATCTGGAAGAATGCTTGCGCCAGATCCAACTCAACGTGACGACTCTCACTCAACTCACGCGCCTGTATCTCCCGGCGATGATCGAGCGCAAGAACGGACGCATTTTGAACGTGGCGTCCACCGCGGCGTTTCAGCCGGGGCCACTGATGGCGGTATATTACGCCAGTAAGGCCTACGTACTGCACTTCTCCGAAGCCATTGCCAATGAACTCCAAGGGACGGGCGTTACCGTCACCTGCCTGTGCCCGGGGCCGACGGCCACCGAGTTCCAAAAACGCGCGAACATCGCGGGCATTCGGCTGACAGAGTATGGATGCATGGATGCCCGCACTGTGGCAGAGGACGGCTATCGCGCGTTGATGGCTGGCAAACCTGCGGTGATTTCCGGATTCAGAAATTGGCTGCTGGCGCAATCGGTACGCTTCGCGCCACGGCGACTGGTGACGACGATTGCCAGGAAAATTCAGGAAGAGTAGCCGGTCATCTCGTTAGGAACCGATAAATCCATGACGCTGCGACATAAGTGAACCAACAGCCTACGATGCAAATGACCATGCCAGCCGCACGGCTACCCAGTTTTATGATCGGCGCCAGACGCCTCGGGCCGGGATGCATCCAGCGAGGAGTCGGACCGCCGAGGGCTTCTGTGAGTCTGTCCCATCGTGCGGGCAAGAAGCACATCATGAAACCCCACACTGCCGCAAACAGCCCCATTAACAGCATTCCCAGAAGAATCAACATAGAGAGCCTTCGACCGCCACGAGACGCGGCAAGCCGCGTCTCTAGACAGGAGTCTTGCGGGCTTCCAGTGCTGCCTGCACTCGGCTGTGTTTCCGGCTGTAGGTGAAATAGACCACCATGCCGATGATCAACCAGATAATCAATCGCGCCCAGTTGATCCAGCCGAGTTTGTACATCATGTAGCCGTTGAAAAGGATGCCCATAACCGGCACAAACGGGACCCAAGGCGTTCGGAAGGGTCGAGGCTGGCCAGGGTTCGTACGGCGCAGTGCCAGCACGGCGATACAAACAATCACGAACGCCAGCAACGTCCCGATGTTGACCATTTTTCCGATGTCCTCGATCGGCGTCAGGCTGCCCACGATCGCCGCGAGCAGGCCCACAAGCATGGTGTTCTTCCAGGGCGTCCGGAAGCGCGGGTGAATATCGGCGAAGAATTTCTTGGGTAAAAGGCCGTCGTTGGCCATCGAATACAGGACTCGCGTCTGCCCCAGAAGCATGACGAGCATCACGCTGGTGAGGCCGGCCAGCGCTCCGAGCGTAATGATGTCGGATGCACCGGTAAGCCCTCTGTCCAGGAAAGCCCGCGCAATGGGCGCTTCAATGTTGACTTCTCTCCACGGCACCATTCCGGTCAGAACCGCCGCCACCGCGATATACAACACAGTGCAGATCAGCAGCGAAGCAATGATGCCGATGGGAAGATCGCGCTGCGGATTCTTGGCCTCCTGGGCGGTGGTGGAAACGGCGTCGAATCCGATGTAGGCGAAGAAAATGTAGGCTGCCCCGGCCCCGATTCCGGAGAATCCCATTGGCGCGAAAGTTGCCCAGTCCGATCCCCAGTTGCTGGCGCTTACGTAGCGGATGCCGAGGCCGATGACAAAAAGGACAACTCCAACTTTGATGGTAACAATCGTGGCGTTGAAGCGAGCGCTCTCCT
>Ga0316363_10001678_pt1 | contig 18567 bp, 15 predicted proteins | sample Sb_taG_3_FD_200459 | JGI IMG/M metagenome (GOLD analysis project Ga0316363, IMG submission 200459) | Peat soil microbial communities from Weissenstadt, Germany - Sb_50d_a_PC metaG (v2) (version 2) | ecosystem: Environmental > Terrestrial > Soil > Wetlands > Peat | place: Germany: Weissenstadt...
CGCTTCGGCGTCGGCAATGAGCGGAGCGAACCAGTTCGTGCCGTTGTGGCCTTCGGCGTGATGGATCTGGTCGGCCCGCATCAGGGCCTGATTGATGCGGCGCACCAGATTAGGCACGCTGTCGGCGGGATAAAGACTCTGGTCGGGGTACATCTGGCCGGCATTGTTGGCGTCGGCGGCGACCTGCCAGCCGCTTACATAGATGGCCTTCAATCCAGCCTTAACTTGCTGGACGGCCTGGTTGCCGGTCATGGCGCCGAGCGCCGGGACGTAGGACTCTGCCTTGTCCTGCAGCATATTCCACAGCCGCTCCGCGCCGTGGCGCGCGAGGGTGTGCTCGATCTGGAACGAGCCCCGCAGGCGGTCGACATCGTGTTGGGTGTACGGACGGGTGATACCACGCCACCGCGGGCTGGTCTGCCAGTTGCTGGTTTGCCCGTTGAAATTCGTCATGTGTTTCTCCCCACGCAAGAGTTTTGCGTCCTTTATGCAGTAGACCTCTGGCTTGCCCTTTCGGACAAACCGCGCTGTCCGTCCGGTCCCACTGGTCCGAAATGACCTAGTGCGTAGGTCTTGAGGCAGGTTTGCGTTGGCACATCGACGTGGGATCACAGGACCTGCATTCGTGGCTGCAGGGGTCTGGCTGTGTTCCGATTCACAACCTGATGGAGGAGTTTTTGACGCTTGCCGGTTATGATTTATTGGACTAGAACGTCAACTAATGGTGATGGGCGCACGCAGGAGTCATTCCGCCAACCTGCAGATTGAAGCAGGCTTCCTCTCGCAGTTACAGGGACATGTTGCGGCGCGTGAGATCGAGCGCGGGATGGCGTGTCTTCGATCGCACCAGGACCTGATCGACAAGTTCGATCCCTGCCAGGAAAATGCCGCTCGCCTGCTGGCGCATCTTGCGATATGGACTGATATCGGATTCAGCGGGCCGCCACTCCGGGAGCTTCTGCAACGCTTTGAACGCTTTGAACCAGGATTGCGGTCGCAGCTCTCGATCGCCGACTACATCTGCCTGCGCATGACCGAGGGCATGGCTGCGATGGCAGAAGAAGCGGAGGAAACGGCGATTGCTCATTTTGACTTCGTCCTGAGCTTAGCGGAAGAGCTGGACGACCGGTTTCTGCTGGCTATCGTTTATTTCTGGAAGGGTCGCTGCCTGCGGCGAAGAGGCGACTACGACGAAGCCCTGATCTACACTGGCAAAGGAAGAGACCTGGCGCTTGCGTTAGGCCATCTGCGTATGGCGGCGGTGATGCAGGTGCTCGAGAGCTGGCTTTTGTTTCAGCAGGGCAAATGGAAAGAAGCCATGCGCATCTCCCATGCGGCGGAAAGCGCGCTGCGCGAGACCGACGACTATGTGACGCTCGGCAACCTTCAATCCTTCTACGGGCGAATGGCGCGCCGGGAAGGCCGTTTCGATAAAGCGATTGAGTTTTTCGAGAGCGCCATTGGTTATTATGGCAAGCGGGATCCACGCCATCCGAACCTGGCGCGATCACTGGCCAACATGGCGCTCGCCAAGCGCGGGATCGCTCTGCAGTTGCAGAAAAGAATCGACCGCGACGCCCAGCGGCGCCGGAAGACCTCAGCCAGCCGCCAAGGTAAGCCAGGCGCAGCGAGCCCTGAGACTCGCGAACAGGATTCGCGCAAGCATGACTATCGCGGCCGATTGGCCCAACTTCGCCGCGAAGCGCTGCAGCACCTGGAAGCCGCGCGGGCCATCTACCAGCAGCGCCCGAACCATCACGGAGTCGGCACGGTTTACCTGGATGCCGCCTACATCCACCTCGATAGCGGAGACTTTCAGCGCGCCGAGGAAGAAGCCGCTTCGGCGTACGACGTGGCCGAAGAGACGCAGGACTACATTCTGATGGGCCGGGCGCGTATTCTGCAGTGCATGATTGAAAATGCGAAGGTGGAGGAAGAGATCGGTGGGGGCGCCGATCCGGGAAGCCATGCGCGCCGCGCACTCGAGTTCAGTCAGGAGGCGATTGATCTGGCCAAGCATACCCAGCATCATCTGCTGCTCGCCAACGCGCATCTGTGGCAAGGATTGACACGGTGCAATTCGTTTTTCGATAATCCGGAAGCGGCGCGCGAGTCTTATGACCTGGCGCGGGCGTCCTGCGGGGCGAATCAACCCGACAACAACATGTGGCAGGATCTGCAAACGTTAGGCGCGAAAATTCTTCGCAAGGCAAGTATCCATCCGGCGCTGAAGGCGTGGTCGCAGGGTTCGGTGGGCGAGAAGACGTTCCGGCAAATCAGCGAAGAATTTGCGGAGATTGTGATCGCACAAGTCTGGGAGCGCGAAGGCCGCAAAGTATCTCGAGTGGCGGCTCGGCTCTCGATTTCTCCCAAAAAAGTGCGCCGCATCCTGGCGCGGATGGGACGGCGAAAGCCGCGTCAACGTTAGCCGGAACGACGTTAGCCGGCGCTTCGCCGACCGATTGGCAAACGATCCGAAGCGATCTGGCGTGGGCCGGAGCGGCTCACGCTCGCGTGTGATTTGCATCGCTTGATATAGACGAGTAAAGTAGTAGAGTTAATTGTGTTAAACGGCTCCGGGAAGGCTGACGCCCGGACCGCTGATTCCAAAAAGACCAAGAGTCGAATCGGATTATTGATAATCTAAAATCTATGAAAATCGCAAAGGATGTGACGGAACTGATAGGCCACACGCCTCTGGTGCGTCTGAACCGGGTTACAAAGGGAGCCGTTGCCGACGTGGTGGCGAAGCTGGAAAGCCAGAATCCCCTGGCCAGCGTAAAAGACCGCATCGGTGTCAGCATGATTGCCGATGCCGAGCGGGCCGGACGAATTCAGCCCGGGAAAACCGTTCTGATCGAGCCGACCAGCGGCAACACCGGAATTGCGCTCGCCTTCGTAGCGGCGGTAAAAGGCTACAAGCTCATCCTCACCATGCCCGAAACCATGAGCCTGGAGCGGCGCGTTCTGCTGCTGGCTTTGGGCGCGGAGATCGTGCTTACGCCGGGCCCCCGCGGAATGAAGGGAGCGATTCTGAAAGCCGAGGAACTGATTGCCAGCACTCCAAATTCCTACATGCTCCAGCAATTTGACAACCCGGCCAATCCAAAGATTCACTTCGAAACCACGGGCCCAGAGATTTGGGAGGACACCGACGGGCGCGTTGATTTTCTGATCTCCGGCGTCGGCACAGGAGGAACCATCACCGGCGTCTGCGAATACATAAAACCGAAGAAACCGTCGTTCAAGGCGGTGGCCGTGGAGCCGGCAGATAGCGCGGTCCTCTCCGGCGGACCCCCAGGGCCGCACAAGATTCAGGGCATCGGCGCCGGTTTTGTTCCAAGCATCCTGCGCAGGGATTGTGTTGACGAAGTCATCACCGTATCCAACGAAGACTCCATTGACATGGCGCGGCGGCTTCCGCTCGAAGAGGGTCTGCTGGTCGGCATCTCTTCGGGAGCGGCGGTGGTCGCGGCTTTGAAGGTGGCGAACCGCCCTGAAAATGCCGGGAAATTGATTGTCGTGGTTCTGCCGTCGTTCGGCGAGCGCTATTTAAGTAGTATCCTCTTCGAAGGACTCCGGAACCAGGCGTTGCAGATTCCGACGACGCACCTTCCGGCCTGATCTTTAATCTTTGGCCCATGCCGCATCTGTTGTCGCTAATTCGCGAAGACGTTGCCACCGTGCTCGAGCGCGATCCCGCGGCCAAGTCACGCCTGGAGGTTTATCTCTGCTACTCCGGCCTGCATGCGGTGTGGTTCTATCGCATGAATCACTGGCTGTGGAACCACAACTTCCTTGTGCTGGCGCGCTGGTTGTCGCAAGTCGCGCGCTTTCTCACCGGCATCGAAATCCACCCCGGGGCGCAGGTCGGCAGACGTTTATTCATCGATCATGGCATGGGTGTGGTGATCGGTGAGACCGCCATCGTCGGCGAGGACGTCACGCTCTACCAGGGGGTGACGCTCGGTGGAACCGGCAAGGAACAGGGTAAGCGGCACCCGACGCTTCTCGACAACGTGGTCGTCGGCGGAGGCGCGAAGATTCTAGGCAACATCACGGTGGGGAGCAATTGCCGGATCGGCGCCGGATCGGTGGTGCTTCGCAACGTGCCCGACGATTCCACCGTGGTGGGCGTGCCGGGCCACATCATTTTCCGAGAAGGCAAGCGCGTCGTCATCACCGACCCCAAACTGATCAACGACCCCCTTTCCGAAGCCCTGTCCGCAGTCGCATCTGAGGTGAACAGGTTAGCGGAACGAGTGCATCAACTGGAGGGCACGGGCGGACTTGAGCCGCTTTCCGCATCTCTGCAACGCATCATCGAAGATGTCGATTACCAGATCTAGCAGAAGTGTCGCCAGCGGACCGAAGTGGTGCGTCCCCAGGGAAGCGGCATTCTTTATCCCTATCCCCTACGAACAAAACCTGAGCCTGCGGCTTGACGTTGTAAAATGACGAGATGCCGTTACAGTCAGGAAGTCCCAACTTTAACAAGAAGCGCACGCCGCCTCCGGACGAGACGTTTGAAGAAGCGGCCTATCTCAAGGCGTTGGGGGAAAAGCAAAGGGTCGTGAGCCTGAAGCTGGCCGACGGCGAGGTGGTCCGCGGCTGGATTGAATACTACGACAAGAATATGGTGCGCGTGACGCGCGAGGATGGTCCGAATCTGTTCATCTTCAAGCACGAGATCGTGTATATCGCAGAAGACGGGAAGAAGAAGTAGTCAGCACCCAGTACCCAGCTCCTGGTCCCTCAATCCTGAAAACGAAAGTCTGGAAGTCGCATGACATCCCATCAATCTCTCGACCTGATTTCTCCGATGCAGGCGATGGCCCGTGAAGCGGGCAGCCTGCTGATGGACTACTTTCGGCAGCGGGTGAAGATTGAATATAAGGGCGACGTGGATTTGGTCACGGTGGCCGATCGGAAGTCGGAAGCGCTGATTCTGGAAAGGATTCGCCACCAGTTTCCCACTCATGACGTAATGGGTGAAGAGGGAGCGCGCATCGAAACCGGCGGCGAGTACAAGTGGTACGTCGATCCGCTCGATGGCACAACGAACTTTGCGCACGGCTTTCCGGTGTTTTGCGTTTCGCTCGCGGTGGAACGCCGGGGACAACGGATCGCGGGAGTGATTTACGATCCGACTCGCGACGAGATGTTCGCCGCCGAACTGGGTAGTGGCGCGCGGCTGAACGACAAGGCGATCCACGTGTCGACGACGCCGAACTTGGGGGAGTGCCTGGTCGCCACCGGTTTCCCGAGCCACAAGCGGCATAAGAACCCGAATGTTTATTTCTATCACCAGCTCACGTTGCGCACCCACGGGGTGAGGCGGGCGGGGTCGGCCGCCCTTGATCTGTGCAATGTCGCGTCGGGCCGGTTTGATGGTTTCTGGGAATTTAATCTTAATCCATGGGATACGGCGGCGGGCGTGCTGATCGTCGAAGAGGCCGGCGGGAAGGTCACGGACTTTTCGGGTGGCGCGTTCCAGATCGCCAGCCGCGAGACGCTGGCGTCGAACGGTTTGGTGCATGACGCGCTCGTGCACGAGTTTCAGGAGATCCTCGCAGGCCGGGGCTTGGAGCCGTTGCCCAGTCCGGTCACCTACGCCAACGATCGAAAGTTCTAATGGAGCGCCGGGCGTCCCCGCCCGGTCGCTTGGCTGCCCAAGGACGGGCGAGACGCCCGTCGCTCCACCGTCACGTTGCAAGCGGTACAATTACTCGCGTGATTTCCTCTCTGCTTGAACGCCAGATCGAAAGGCGTCCCGACAAGGTGCGGCTGCAAGGGCGCATTCTGTTTCTCACCGAAGACCCGGAGTTGATCAAGAAGCAGTTGGCGGGTTGGGATCTGCCGTGGGATACGAAGAACCCCGCCAACAATCCCAAACTCCGCGACGACATTTCGACTGACGAGATTACTCCCGCCCACTACTGTTTCTACTTTGATCGGACGCTCGGCGAGATCCCCTACGTTGGCTTGAGGTGCGGCGAAACGCTGCCGATTGGGCGCGGCGATGTGAAAAAAGGTGGCTTCGTGTGCTCGGTGAGCGGCAAGCGGCGCGGCAAAGGCTCGAGTCGCGAGCAGTCGCCGTATGCCGAGATGTGCGCCGGAATTCAAGTCGCGATTGGGGAGAACATTGAGCGCATCTACAAGCAGAACTGCCAGAACCTCGGGTTGCTGACTTCGACCAACTTTTCTTTGATCGACCGGATTCGCGCCGGGGAAGAAATCGCGCTCAGTGAATTCACCGCCGGGGAAGACGAGATCACGAAACAGGTGATTGAGTACGGCGGGCTGTTTCCATTCAATGTGGCTCGGATGCAGGGGAAGGTTTTCTTGCCGCCGATCAAGGCTTTCACTTACCTCGGATTAGCGGGAAAGGTACGCCGATATTCGACCCGTCCGATGACCATAGCGGAGAAGATCTTTGCTCGCCACATGGTCAGACCCGAGGGCAAGGTTGGCATCGAAGGGGTCAAGCCGGGCGACACCGGCTTCACTCGAGTCGATTTGCGCTTCAGTCATGAGTACGTCACGCCGATGGCGTCCATTTTTTACGAGCAATACGTCGGCAAGAATGTCCAGGTGAACGATGCCTCTAGCATCCGCTTCTTCCGTGACCATCTCACCTTTCTCGACGAAGTGATCTCCGAAGAAAAGAAAAAATTGGGGCTGCTCGACTTGGCCACGCAACTCAAGCTGAAGCAGGAAAATTTCGCCAAGCAGCAGGGTATCAAACTGCACGGCGAACTTGCCGACCGGAAGGGCTCGGAAGGCATCTGCCACTCGGTCATGCTGGAGACCTATGCGCTGCCGGGGCAGGTGAACGTTGGCTCCGATTCGCACACCCCGCACGTAGGCGCCATCGGATGCATCGCCTTCGGCATCGGGACGACCGACGTATTCAACTCTTGGATTACGAAAGACGTTCGCGTCAAGGTGCCGGAGTCGGTCAAGATCGTGATTCGGGGCAAGCGGCATCCGAATGTTACGGCGAAAGATTTCATCCTGAAGATTCTTTCTCTCGATTACGTCCGCAGCGGCAAGGCGCTGGCGAAAGTGATGGAGTATGCAGGGGAAGCAGTCGAGGCACTGTCGGTGGACGAGCGCGCGACCATGACGAATATGGCGGCGGAAATCGGAGGCTTTACGGGCATCGTGGCTCCGGATGAAAAGGTAGTCGAGTTTCTGATCGAGCGCCGTGGCCTGAAGCGCACCGAAATCGAGAAGATGATCGCAGGCCTCGAGAGCGATCCGAACGCCGAATACGCCGAGGTGATCGAACTGGACGCGGCTGAGATCACGCCCATGGTCGCTACTCCGGGCGATCCGGGCAACGGCAAGTACATCCGCGAACTCAGCGCTCCCGTGCCGATTGAAATCGCCTATGGCGGAACTTGCACGGCGGGGAAGAACGAAGACATGGATATGTATGCGTCGGTCCTCGCCGATGCGCTGAAACAAGGCCGGCGAGTTTCGAAGAATGTTCAGTTTTGGATCCAATTCGGCTCCCAGGAAACGCGCGAGTACTCGAAGCGCCGAGGCTATCTTGAAATCTTCGAGCGGGCGGGCGCACATGTGATCGAGCCCAGTTGTGGCGCGTGCATCAATGCGGGGCCGGGAGTTTCGACGCGTCCCGACCAAATCGTGATCAGCGCGCAGAACCGAAATTTTCCCGGTCGCAGCGGGCCGGGTCAGATGTACCTGGCGTCGCCGCTGACTGTGGCAGCGAGCGCAGTGGCCGGGTACATTGTCGAGTATGAGCCCTCGAACGCGAACGATCTGGTGTCGGCCTAGCGATCGCGGTGTACAATGCTAGCCTAGGTAATTTTCAAACGAAAACGTCCAATCTAATAAGCGCCGGGGGACCCTGTCGCTCCCGCGTCGTCGATTTCTTCCCTGAGCGAAGCGCTCAGCAAACCCGCGCTTTACCGAATCGCTAAAACCCTATGAAAATTCTGCTCTACAACCCCGACAACGGCGTCACACGCAATTTCATGCCGCATCTGTGGATGTTTCTGCTGCAGGCGCTCACTCCATCTGGCCATGAGGTGCTGTTGGTAGATGGCAACGCGCAATCGATGGATGAAGCGGGGATCGCGCAGTTTGTGCGCGACAACAATATTGGACTGGTCGGGATCGGCGCCATGACCAGAATGATTGCCAAGGCGTATCGCATGGCGGATGCGGTCCGGGCCACGGGAGTTCCGGTGGTGATGGGCGGACCTCACGTGACGGAGATGGCCGACGAGGCACTTGGTCGCGATGGCGGGCCGCGCCACGCCGACGCGGTTGCCCTGGGGGAAGCCGATGCGACCTGGCCGCGGATTGTTGAGGATGCCGCCCGTGGTGAACTTAAGGATTTATATGCGCCGGTGGATGCCTTTGGCCAGGAGAGCAAGCCGTCGCTGAAGGAATACCCGGTGATTCCGTGGCAGTCGATCGATCTCAACCAGTTCAATCTGGTGCCGAAGGCCGCGAAGGCCATGCTCCAGAAGATCGCAGAAGGTTGGGGAACATTTCGCATTATTCCAGTCGAATCCGGGCGGGGCTGCCCTTACGGCTGCGAGTTCTGCACGGTGACCGGATTTTTTGGCGACTCCATTCGTTTCCGTACCAATGAGAGCGTGGTCAATGAACTGCTGTTGTTGAAGGCCCGCGCCCGCAGCGAGAAGGGACAGATGGCGGTTTTCTTCATCGACGATAATTTTGCTATCAACATCAAGCGAACCAAGTCGCTGCTGCGCGCCATCATTGCCGCCGGCGCGCAGGTACATTGGGTGGCGCAGATCAGCGCCAATTTATTGCGCGACGAAGAACTGGTGGACCTGATCGCAGCCTCCGGAGGGAAGTGGATTTTTATCGGCATGGAGTCCATCGACCCCGCCAATCTGAAAGACGTGAACAAAGGATTTAACAAGCCAGGCGAGTATGCGGCGGTGCTGGAGCGGCTTGCGCGACGCAATGTGTACGCTATTACGTCATTTATTTTTGGCATGGACAATGACACGACCGGAGTCGCCGAGCGAACCCTCGAACAAGTTCGGACCTGGCCTCCGGGTCTGCCGATCTTTGGCCTGCTGACTCCTTTGCCGGCAACTCCGCTTTACAAGCGGCTGGAGACCGCCGGGCGGCTGACGCGGCCCAAGCACTGGCAGGAGTTCATCCCGTTTGCGATGGCCCACACGCCGTTGAAGATGACCATCGAAGAAGCTCATGCCGAAGTGAATCACGGCTGGGCCCAGGCTTATAGTCCGGAGGCACTGGCGCATGCGGTCGAGTCGCTGAACGATCAGCCCCTGGGGTATCGCGTCAACATCTTCCTTGCGCGGCTTTGTTTCCGCGGCATCTATTTCCCCATGATGGGGAAGATGGCATGGCTGAAGGTGATTGCGCAAAATCGGCGAACCATCTTCAAGCTCGTAAGGGAGGGGTTCAAGGCTGGCGCCTGGCGCGGTGCGCCGGCGAGGATTCCCACCGTCCCAGAGCCGCAGGTGGAGGCGGGCGAAGCGATCGCACAAGCAGCGGGCGGTGACGGGCGGGCGATTGCGTTTCCCGCCGATTGAGAGTCGCTTATGCCCGTTTCGACCTTGGAAAGCTGCTGCTGATTGGTGCTGCCTGTACCGATAGCTGCGTTCTTGCTAGAATGATGGTTTCATCACACTCCGTGCGCCCGAGGAGCATGAGATTCTATGGCCTACGTAATTGCCGAGCCCTGCATCGGAACCAAAGACACCGCCTGTGTTGACGCCTGCCCGGTGGATTGCATTCATCCCAAGAAGGATTCCGACAAGTACGCGACCGAGGAGATGCTGTATATCGACCCCGTCGAATGCATCGACTGCGGCGCCTGCGTGCCGGTGTGCCCGGTCTCGGCCATCTTCGCGCTCGACGACCTGCCGGAAAAGTGGAAAGAGTACACCGAGCGGAATGCGAAGTACTTCGGGCGGTAGGGCAGCTTTCAGCCATCAGCCGTCAGCCGTCAGTAAAACCAGTTCGGTACTTGGCATCGAATCTAGAGGCGCACGCCCATAACGGCTTGCGCCTTTTGTTTTGAGCTGTTTTTCATCTCTCACGAACACCTGATTCCATCTGGGGACTGACGGCTGACCGCTGCTTCCATTACAATCATTGATTATCAACCTGTTGACCTTCCATGGCGCTGAAGGAGTCGGAAGCGATCGTCCTGCGCACGTACCCGCTGCGCGAGTCCGACCTGCTGGTTACGCTCTTTACCCGCATGGAAGGCAAGGTGAAAGGCGTGGCGCGAGCGGCCATGAAGTCGAGACGCCGCTTCGGAGGCGCTCTTGAGCCGCTCACGTATGTGCGGGCGTTTTACGACGACCGCGAGCGGCAGGAACTGGCGCGGCTTGATTCCTGTGAAGTGATCGAGTCGCCGCTGGCCCGCGAGGTCAGCTATACGCGGGCGGTGGCGTTGGCGCATGTCGCGGAGTTGCTCGACGAGTTGATGCCCGACCGCGAGGCGAGCGACGCGGTGTTTCGGTTGAGTCTGGCGGTTCTGCAGGAACTGCGCGGTCCGGTGTTGTGGATGCCGCTCACGTACTTTGAGCTGTGGATGACGCGGCTCATGGGATTTCTGCCGGAGTTCGCGGAGTGCGTAGTCTGCGGACGGGCGTTTGATGGCAGCCGCGACGGCAGCCGGGCGTTCTACCACGCGCTTGCCGACGGGCTGATGTGCCTGGACGACAAGCGCGTGGCGTCGTCGGAACTGTCGTCCGAATCGAGAAAGATTGCAGCCCAGATGCTGCGGTCGCGCGTTTCAGAGTTCGCGGGGATTGATTGGCCGAAAGCGGTGTGTGCGGACCTGCGTAAGTTTCTTCTCCAGATTCTGGAGCGGCACATCGAGAAGAAGTTGGTGACGGCGGGAATGCTGGAGAAGATCGCCAGTTAGCGGTCAGCTCTTAGCCTTTAGCTCTTGGCTTTTAGCTTGTCACATCGGGTTTTGAGCTAGAGCTAAAGGCTAAGAGTACGAGAACACGTTTTATGAATTGACAAAATCTGGTAAATGAGATCCTTCACTTGCGAATGGGCTGTTAAGAGCTAATAGCTAACAGCCGGACTCACTGTGTGAACTCATCCAACTCCAATTCGCTGACCTTCCAGCAGCTCATCCTCAAGCTGCAAACTTTTTTTGCTGAGCGTGGAGCGGTCATTCAACAACCCTACGACGTTGAGGTTGGCGCTGGAACTATGGCGCCGGAGACATTCCTGCGCGTGCTGGGGCCGAATCCATATAAGGTTGCTTACGTGCAGCCTTCGCGGCGTCCGGCGGATGGGCGCTACGGGGAGAATCCCAACCGGTTGTTCAAGCACTTGCAGTTGCAGGTGATCTTGAAGCCGCCGCCGGAGAACGTGCAGGATCTCTACCTCGAATCGCTCGGCGCGATCGGCATTGATCTGCGCCAGCACGACATCAAGTTCGAAGAAGATAATTGGGAGTCTCCGACGCTCGGCGCTTGGGGCATCGGATGGCAGGTCATGCTCGATGGCCTCGAGGTCACGCAGTTCACCTACTTCCAGCAGTGTGGTGGCGTGGACCTCGATCCCATCTCCGCCGAACTCACCTACGGGCTGGAGCGGCTCTGCGCTTTTCTGCAGGACGTGGATTCGATCTACGACATCGTGTGGGCGCGTGACCCGGAGACGGGCAGGGAAGTGAAATATGGAGACGTGCGCCTGGCCGACGAGCAGCAGTTCTCGGTGTACAACTTCGAAGCGGCGGATGTGAAGAGTACATGGAAGCATTTCGAACTCTGCGAGGACGAGTGCAAGAAACTGATTGAGCGCTACGCTGCTTTAGCCAAGGATAAGAGCGAAGGCGATGGCATCGCGCGCGAGAAGTCGCGGTTTCCCTTGCTGGGCGCCTACGATCTGTGCCTGAAATGCTCGCATTACTTCAATATTCTCGATGCCCGGGGCGCGATCTCGGTGACCGAGCGCGTTGGAGTCATCGCGCGCGTGCGCGCGTTGGCCGTGGGGATCGCCAAGGCCTGGATGGACCAGCAATACGTGACGCAAAACAAATCGGAGAAGAATGACCAAGCTTCCAAGCCCGGAGCCAAGGAAAAAAAAGGCAAGCTGGCTCCGGTGGGATAAGAGCTTTTACCACAGGGAACACAGGGGTTCACAGGGGAGTTCTTTCTTGCCGTTGACACACTCCGTTTGTGATGGGGGCTCACATTTACTTTGCCGTAATTCTGAGAGCATAGACTGATCGCCTGATGCCTGACTTTCTACTCGAAATCGGATGCGAAGAAATCCCGGCGAGGATGATTGATGCCGCTTCTCGCGAGCTGCGAGAACGCTTGAACACGCTATTGCAGCGCGAGCACCTTGAACCAGCCACGGCAATTTCGTATCTTGACACGCCGCGCCGCTTGGCCGTTCTCGCTTCCGGCATGCCCGCCTCCCAGCCGGACATTACCGAGCAGGTGACTGGACCGTCCGCTCAGTTTGCATATAAGGACGGGCAGCCGACCCCGGCGGCGCGTGCGTTTGCCAAGAAAGTTGGCGTGGATGTCGGCAAGCTGGAGAAAGTCAGCACTCCCAAGGGTGAATACCTGGCGGCCACGGTCACGCGGAAAGGCCGCACTGCCGCCGAGATTCTCGCCGAGACTCTTCCCAAGGAAATCTCTGCGCTCTACTGGCCGAAGAACATGTACTGGCGTAAGCGCGGGGAAGTGTTCGTTCGTCCGGTGCGCTGGCTGGTGGCAATGCTCGATGAGCAGGTGGTCCCGATGGAATTGTTCGGCATCGCAGCCGGCAAGACTTCCCGCGGACGCCGCATCTTTGGTAGCGAAGCGGGCAGCGAAACCGTCGCCGTCTCCAAGCCCAGCGCCTATGTCGAAGCGCTGCGCGCCGCGAAGGTTCTTGGCGCCGCCGAGCGCGAGCAGGTGATCCGCAAAGCGCTCGACGCTGCGACTCGTACCATCCCCGGAGCGCGCTGGCGCGAAGACAAGCCGCTCGTCGCGACCGTTGTCAATCTGACGGAATTTCCCTCCGCCATCCTCGGCAGCTACGATCCCGAGTTTCTCGATCTGCCCGAAGAGGTGCTGGTCACGGTGATGCGCGACCACCAGAAATATTTCGCCATTGAAGATGCGAATGGGAAGCTGCTGCCGCACTTCCTGGCGGTCCTCAACACGGCTGCCGACTCGGACGGATTGATCCGCCACGGCAACGAACGCGTTTTGCGCGCCCGCTTCAACGATGCCCGCTTTTTCTGGCAGACGGACCAGAAGCAAACCCTCCGCCAGCGCGTCGATTTGCTGCGGAACGTTACCTTCCAGAAAGATCTCGGCAGCTACTACGAGAAGACTCTGCGCGTGCAACACCTGGCCAGTTCACTTTCCGAGACAGTGAAACAGAGCGGGATGGCGATTCGACCGGGCGTAGTCCACAAAGCCGCGGTGCTGGCCAAAACCGATCTGACCACGGAACTCGTCAAGGAATTCACCGAACTGCAGGGAATTGTCGGCGGCCTCTACGCGCGCGTGCAGCACCTCGATGAGGACATGAAGCCCGACGTGCAGATGGCAGTTTCGAAGGCCATCTACGGTCATTACAAACCCGAGTCGATGGAGGACGGCGCTCCCGCGACGGTCGAGGGAGCCGTTCTCTCGATTGCCGATAAAGCCGACTCGATCGCCGGAATGTTCGGGCTCGGGCTCATCCCCAGCGGATCGAAGGATCCGTTCGCGCTACGACGCCAGGCAAACGGCATTGTGAAGACGATCGCCGAGCACAAACTGCCGCTCCGTCTTTCGGAGATCATGGCCGATGCGCGCATTCGCTATAAGGGCTCCGAGGCCGAGAAGAAGTTTTCCAACGCCGGCTACTCCGATTCGGTGCGCAGCTTCTTCCGCGAGCGGCTTGAGTTTTACTTGAGGGATGCGCGTGGCTTCGCGTATGACGTCGTCAGCGCTGTACTCGCTGTCGATTCCGACGATGTGGTAGACGCCGCCGCCCGTGCCGACGCCGTGAGCAAAGTGCGGGGCTCGGCTGATTTCGAATCGATCTCGAGCGCGTTCAAGCGCATGAAGAATATTCTGCGCCAGGCGGCTGAAAGGACTAAAGTTATTGCGATGCGCGTCGATCCCGCTGGCCTGCAGGAAGAATCCGAAAAAGAACTGGCCGCGCTCATTCCGCAAACTGCGGCGACCGTCGAGAAGCTTCGCAGGGCGCGCGACTATGAAGGGGCGCTGCTCGGAATCGCAAAACTGCGTCCCGCAATCGACAAGTTTTTCGACAAGGTCATGGTCATGGTGGACGATGACAATCTCCGCGCCAATCGCCTGGCGCTGTTGCAGACCGTGGTTAAAGAATTCTCCACGATTGCCGATTTCTCCGAGATCGTGACCGAAGGCAAGGAATCTACGAAATAAAAAAGAGGACCCATATGGCAACAACGACTCTCCCTGATGCAGAAATCATCGAAGCGAAACCCACGACCACAAAGTATGTGTACTTCTTCGGCGGTGGCAAGGCCGATGGCAATGGCAAGATGAAAGACGTTCTCGGCGGCAAAGGCGCTGGGCTAGCCGAGATGACCAACGCCGGCCTCCCGGTGCCTCCCGGCTTCACTATCCAGACCGAGGCCTGCCGCGAATACATGCGCCTCAACGCGGTGTCGAAAGCAGTAGACCGCCAGATGGAAGAAGCGCTGGCCAAGCTGGAGAGTCTTCAGGGGCAGAAGCTCGGCAAGGGTGAGAACCCTCTGCTGGTAAGCGTCCGGTCAGGTGCGAAGTTCTCGATGCCCGGCATGATGGACACGATCCTCAACCTCGGCCTGAACGATAAGAGTGTGGAGGCGCTGGCCAAGCGCAGCAACAATCCACGGTTTGCTTATGACTCCTATCGCCGCCTGATTCAGATGTTCGGCAACGTCGTGCTCGACATCGACAAGAAGGTATTCGACGAAATTTTCGACGCCAAGAAGGAACAGAAGAAAGCCGAGTTCGATACGGACCTCGACGCCAAAGCGCTTCAAGAGGTCATCGCGGAGTACAAGAAAGCCGTCAAGAAGCACGTCAAGCACGACTTCCCGCAGGATCCGCACGAGCAACTGATCATGTCGCGCGACGCGGTGTTCCGCTCGTGGCAGAACGATCGCGCCAAGCACTATCGCCGCATCAACAACATCGATGACATGCTCGGCACGGCGGTCAGCGTGCAGGCCATGGTCTTCGGCAACCTGGGAGAAACCAGCGGCACGGGGGTGGGCTTCACGCGCAACCCGGCTACCGGAGCGAAAGAGTTCTACGGCGAATTTCTGCTGAACGCGCAGGGCGAAGACGTGGTTTCAGGCGTGCGTACACCGGTTCCAATCGTCGAACTCGAAAAGATCATGCCCGATGTCTACAACCAGCTCCGCGATATCACCACGCGGCTGGAAAAGCATTACAAAGATATGCAGGACTTCGAGTTCACCATCCAGGATGGCAAGCTCTACATGCTGCAAACCCGCAACGGCAAGCGCACCGGACTTGCCGCTGTACGAGCGGCGATTGAGATGGTGGACGAGGGGCTCATCAGTAAGGAGGAAGCGATCTTCCGTCTCGATCCCAACCAAGTCGTAGATTTCTACGTAGCGCGGTTGGACGAGAAAGACGTGAGACCCGAAGACATACTGACCACGAAGGGCTTGCCAGCATCCCCGGGAGCAGTCGTCGGTCAAATCGTCTTTACCGCCGATGATGCTGTCGAAAAGGCTGGACACGGTGCGGAGAAAAATCCGGTGATCTTGGTTCGCGCCGAAACCACTCCGGCAGACATACACGGCATGGAGGTTGCGGTTGGCATTTTGACTTCGCAGGGCGGCATGACCAGTCACGCGGCGGTCGTCACTCGTGGCATGGGCAGAAGCTGCGTTGCGGGTGCTGGTGAGATTGCGGTCGACGAAGGCGCACGCGAGATGCGGGCGCGAGGACAAGTCTTCAAGGAGGGGGACTGGATTACGCTCGACGGCACGACCGGCCGCGCATTGAGGGGCAAGAGGAAGCTGCTCCCGCCGGACCCGGAGAATCTGGCAAAACTCGAACACTTCATGAGCTGGGCGGAGCCCTACCGAACGCTTGGAGTGCGGGCCAATGCCGACATCCCACGCGATGCCAAGAAGGCGCGCGAGTTCGGCGCTGAGGGCATCGGGCTTTGCCGCACCGAGCACATGTTCTTTGCCCCAGACCGCATCCCACATATGCGCGCCATGATTCTCGCCAACAACGAGAAAGACCGGCGCGCCGCGCTGAAGAAGTTGCTGCCCATGCAGCGCGCCGATTTCATCGGCCTGTTTGAGGCGATGGAAGGGTTGCCGGTGACAATCCGCCTGCTTGACCCGCCGTTGCACGAGTTCCTGCCCAAGCGCGAGAAACTCATGGTTGAAATCGCCAGCCTGGCCAGTGCCGGGACGAAGCAAAAGAAAGCTCTGGTGGAGGAATACCGCGAGTACGGAGTGAAAGGGGCGGGCGATCTGAAGAAAATTCTTCCCGAGCTGCTGGCACGGGTGGAAGAGTTGCACGAGTTCAATCCCATGCTGGGGCATCGTGGATGCCGCTTGGGGATCACCTATCCGGAGATCACCGAGATGCAGGCGCGGGCCATTATTGAAGCGGCCGTGGCCGTGGACAAGCGAGGCATCAAGACCCACGCGGAGGTGATGATTCCGCTGATCGCGACCGTGAAAGAAATGGAGAACCAGGCGGCGATTGTCCGGCGCGTGGCGGAAGAAGTGTTCAAGGAAAAAGGAAGGCACGTGCACTACCTGGTAGGCACAATGATTGAGTTGCCCCGCGCCTGCCTGGTTGCGGGCGAGATTGCCAAGGAAGCGGAGTTCTTCTCGTTCGGCACGAACGACCTGACCCAGACCACGTTCGGCTTCTCACGCGACGACGTGAACAAGATTCTGCCGACGTATCTGGCGGAAGGGATTCTGAAGCAGGATCCGTTTGCCGCGATCGACCAGGACGGTGTGGGCGAACTGGTGCGGATCGGGATCGAACGGGGGCGGAAGACGCGTTCGAACCTGGAGGTGGGGATCTGCGGCGAGCACGGCGGCGAACCGGAATCGGTGAAGTTCTGCCATCGGGTGGGAATGGATTATGTGTCTTGCTCCCCGTTTCGTGTACTAACCGCGCGACTCGCGGCGGCCCAGGCCGCGGCCGGCGAAAAGCTGCAAAGCGACGCCGGACGAACGAAATGATCAACGCAGAGGCCGCGGAGACAATTCACGCAGAAATCGCTCAGAAAGATAGAGGAAGGCTCAATGCGATCAGCGGGAAAATTGTTGATGCGGCCATGCGAGTTCATACCGGTCTTGGGCCGGGTCTTCGCGAGAGCGCGCACGAGGTTTGCTTATGAACTGCGGAAACGGGGGCTGCGTGTCGAAACGCATCTCCCGTTGCCCATGAGCTGCGATGGAGTGCGCGTTGACCTCGGATATCGGTTGGATCAGCGATCACCCAAAACCGGCCACTAATGATCACCTGAAAACCGGCCAACGAGAGTAGCGTCCGGGACATTGATTCCCGCGGAGGCTTGTAGGCTCCGTGGGCATGGCCAATGTCTTGAACGAAGAGAAGAAACAACAAGTCTTAGCTCTGGGACGGCTGGGCTGGTCGCTGCGGCGCATCCAGCAAGCGACGGGAACCCGTCGTGAAACCGCAGGCGCGTATCTGAAAGCGGCTGGGATTGCCGTGCGTCCGCCCAGCGGCTGGGGGCGGTGGGAACCAAAACCGGCCAACGAAGTGATCACCGACTCCGGTGTGGCAAAACCATCCATTGCGGTGGTTCCCGATGCCCGCAACTGCAACCCCAACCCCGAAAACCTTTCTACTCAGGGAAAAGCAAAAGCAACTTCAAAACCGGCCAACGAGAACGAGGTGATCACCGACTCTGCAGTGATCACCGGCCCCAGCGCCTGCAGCGCGTATCAGGAAGCCATCGAGTTAGGACTCAGCCGAGGCCGCAATGCCATGGCGATCTGGCAGGACCTGGTCTCCGAGTACGGTTTCGCCAGCAGCTACCAGAGCGTGCAGCGTTTCGTGCGCAAGCTGCGCGGAACGCAAACGCCCGAAGCTCGCGTCGTCATCGTCACCGCGGCTGGCCAGGAGGCGCAAGTCGATTACGGCACCGGCCCCTGGTGCGCGATCCCGAGAGCCGCAAGTATCGGCGCACCCGGCTGTTCGTGATGACGCTGGGCTGCAGCCGCAAGTCGGTTCGCCTGCTGACTTTCCGCTCCAGTTCGCGCATCTGGGCCGAGTTGCACGAACGAGCCTTTCGCCGGTTGGGCGGCGCCACGCGCATCGTCGTGCTCGACAATCTGCGCGAGGGCGTGCTCGTCCCCGACATTTACGATCCTGCTCTCAATCCCCTCTATCGCGACGTACTCGCGCACTACGGCGCGGTGGCCATGCCGTGCCGCATTCAAGATCCCGACCGCAAGGATCAGGCTTCATACTGCACCTCGTTGGACATGTTCGATGCGAGTTGAGGATAACGGCGTCGATCCCGGAAGCGCTTTCCGGGCTGGGCTTGAGGCAA
>Ga0316363_10001679_pt1 | contig 18546 bp, 21 predicted proteins | sample Sb_taG_3_FD_200459 | JGI IMG/M metagenome (GOLD analysis project Ga0316363, IMG submission 200459) | Peat soil microbial communities from Weissenstadt, Germany - Sb_50d_a_PC metaG (v2) (version 2) | ecosystem: Environmental > Terrestrial > Soil > Wetlands > Peat | place: Germany: Weissenstadt...
TTACTCGCCCACCTACGGGGTTCCGGGGACCGCGCTGCTGGGCGGCGAGTTCGAGATCCACACGCCCAATAACGCCATCTGGAGGGCCGACGTGGTGCGAACCCTGTTCGGCCAATGGTCCAACCCGGTGGAGAATTACGGCCCCGGCACCACCGTCGATGTGACGGCCTTCGTTCCGCTGGCGTCCACGCCGGCCACGCTGGTCAACGCGCTCGATCTCACCCTGACCCACGGAACCATGCCCGCCGGAATGAAGGCCACCATCGTGAACGCCATCGCGGTCGACGGATTGTCCCCTTTGCAAAAGGTGGAAGAGGCCTGTTACCTGATCCTGACGTCCAGCTATTACAACGTCTGGCACTAGCGTGCGCAGATCGCAAAAAAGGAGACTCTGACATGTACATTCGTTCCAGACGTGAATTTCTGAAAGACACACTCCGCTCGGTGGCCGCTTTGGGCGCGGCGGGCAGCATGGCCAAATTCGGCGAGATGAACGCGCTCGCCGCCGGCTCGGGGTATCAGGCGCTGGTGTGCGTCTTCCTGCTGGGCGGCAACGACGGTCACAATACCGTGGTCCCCATCGCCACCGCGCAGCAGAACTACAGCCAGTATCAGCAGTACCGCGGCGGCCTGGCGATCGCGCAGAACGCTCTGTTGCCGATCGCCAACGGGCCGGACACCTACGGCCTGCACCCCAGCCTGGTGGAGATCCAGGGTCTCTACAACCAGGGCAAAGCCGCCGTGCTGGCCAACGTCGGCATGCTGGTGCAGCCCATCACCCGCGCGGTCTATCTCACCAACAACAGCGCGCTGGTTCCCTCCGCCCTGTTCTCGCACTCCGATCAGAGCAGCCAGTGGCAGACCGGGATTCCCTCCGGCACCGGCAGCTCCGGCTGGGGCGGCCGCATCACCGACCTTTTGCAGCCGCAGAATACCGGCGCGAAGTTCCCGCCCGTGACGGCCACCAACAGTTGCCAGTTGTTCTGCACTGGCGTCCAGACCTTCCCGGCCACCGTCCCGCCCACCGGCATGGCCACCCTGAGCGCGCTCTCGAGCGCCTCCGGCAACGCGGCATTCCAGCAATTGCTGACCTTCGACAACGGCGTGCAACTGGTGCAGGCCGCCAACGGCATCATGACCCGCGGCAACAACTACGCCAACACGCTGACCGGCCTGCTCGCCGGTGTCACTTTGCAGACGCAGTTCCCCGCCGGCAATCCGCTGGCCGCGCAGTTGCAGACCGTGGCCAAAGTCATGGCGGTGCGCAATCAGCTCGGCCTCGCGCGGCAAATCTTCTTCTGCATGCTGGATGGCTTCGACACGCACTCCGGCCAGGTCGAAACGCAGACGCCCCTGTTGCAGCAATTGAGCCAGGCCGTGCTGGCCTTCTATAAGGCCACCCAGGAACTCGCGATCGACGGCTCCGTCACGACGTTCACCGCGTCCGAGTTCGGGCGCACCCTTACCCCCAGCGGCAACGACGGCAGCGACCACGCCTGGGGCAGTCACCACTTCATCATCGGCACGGGGGTGAAGGGCGGCCAGTTCTATGGGAACTTCCCGCTGCTGGCGCCCGGCGGCAGCGACGATGCCAACACCCGCGGCGTGCTGATTCCGACCACCGCCGTGGATCAGTACGGATCGACCCTGGCGCAATGGTTCGGAGTGCCTCCAGCCAGCCTGCCCAGTGTGTTCCCGAATATCGCGAACTTCGGGACCAGTCCGCTGGGGTTTCTGGGGTGATGCCGGGGGGCAGAGGGTGCCAGGCCCGCGCGAATCGCCATCCCTCTAGCGCGCTAGTCTTCTATGCATCTATACCGCAAGCTCATGTCCGCCATGACCGCGCAGCGCCAGCGCGGACCAAAACACCAATATCACGAGGGAAACAGACCGATTGGTCATCCTGATGTATCCTGTGTTCATTTTGCGCTGGTGCGCACAATCACTAAGGGTGGCCTGGGCTGGCCTACTTGGCGCGGCTTTCCTTTTCCACCCAATCGCTTACGGCCTGCTCCACCGCCTGGCTGAGATCCAGGTCGCGCTCCGCCAGCCGCACCTTGAGCGTTCGATACAGTTCCACCGGGAGGTATGCCGAGAATTGCCGGAAGCCCGGGTTGCCGCGCCGGGCGGCCGTGGTCTTCCCACCCTCGGCAGCTTTCGGACTGGGGGTGCTGCGCTTGGCTAAAACATCGTATCTACTCATCTATCCCTCCAGTATCCTACACGTCTATGCAGCTATCATTCTATACATCTGGACGATCTGGTCCCCGATACCGGCGTAATCCGCCCAGCCCAGGTTTTGCCGGTCGATCGCGTCTACCGTGACGCCCTCCAGGGCCGCCCGCTGGAACGCCACCAACCGCCGGATGCCGCCGGCAAAGACCGGCAGGCCCGAGCCCGTCAGGTATTGCCGCGCCTCCTCGCCATCGCGATTCGGCCGCGGGGGAACGACCGTCAGCAGGATCCGGTAATTCTCGGCGCCAATGGTTTTGAGCGTTTCCACCGTGTCGCCCAGGACCTGCAGCGAGATGGCGTCCGGGGTGCACGGCAGGATCAAAAGGTCGCAACTGCCGGCCAGCACCTTCATGTCCCGCGTGTCGGGCCGCGCCTGGGTATCGACCACCACGTGCCGGTAGCGGTGGATGTGCATGGCGGCCTGCCGGTGATCCACCACCTGGAATGGCAGCTTCCCCGGTTCCGCCCAGCGAAGGGCCGAGCGGTTCAGGTCGCCATCCAGCAGCAGAGTAGGTTCCAGGGTCTGAAAATACGCCGCCAGGTGGATGGCCGTCGTGGTCTTGCCCACGCCGCCCTTGTACGATGCCACGGAAATGACCATGCCAGAATTCTACCCGAGTAGATGGGTATGCCGCTATTTATATCGGAGGCATAGAAAGATAGATATCTAGCAACATAGTGGAACTGCGCGCCGAGATCTACAGTTGGGGCGGCTTCTGGTAACGCTCTAACATGGCGGCGGTGATTTCGGCGCTGGCCGGCCATTGCCCGCGCCGCTGCCCGGCATGGGTCTGATAATCGTCCAGGCGGCCAGGATCGGGCTGCGCCACGTGCCCCTCCTTCAGGAACAGCAAGCCCATTTGGTCCGTCGGCATCCGCGTGACGAAGGCTTCGGCTTCGTCGAGGGCGGCGCGGAGGCGCAGCATGATGGCGGGCGGGTCCAGAGGCTCACTGGTCACCAGCGCCCTCCATTCGGCGGCCGGATAATGCGCGTTGCGCCGGATTTCGGCGATCAACCCCTCCGGTGTGAAGCCCGGCGACTTTTCAACCGCGGCCCAGATCACGCCGCCCAGCGGCAGGATCGTGTCGTGAATCGTGACCAGGTCGACGAGGTCGCGCACCTCACGGCGCCCGGCAGCGGCCATGACCTTGTTCGTAGCCAGGTCAACCGGATGCAGGATGTAGCCGAAGTCCTCATCCCGCACCGTCGGGAAAAAACGGAAGTCGCTGTCCACCACCCATTCCAGCCGGGTGGTGACATCCCCCTGCGCGACTTCGGCTGTGTAGATCAGGGGCAATTGCCGCAGCCAGGACACACCATACCCGGCCCCTGCGAGGGTCTCCGCGTCACTCAAGGCGGCCGTGGCAACACGTTCCTCACGGTCATGGAAAACGTCAATATCGCCGGAATACCGAAGCGCGTCGCGATTCAGGGGCGTGCTGCCGGCGACATAGCTTTCCGGGTCCCGGTGCGAAGCCAGCAGACGCAGAACGTCGCGTTGGATTTTAGATAGCGGCACGGCAGGCCCGCTCGATCTGTTCCGCCAGGCGCCGGGCTTCGCGGTTGCCCTCGACGCGCAAGGCGCGGGCCACCACCAGCGCATCGTCGGGCGTCGGCTCCTCGATCAATCGCTTGTTCCACAAGGCGCGGGTGCCGTATTCCGTGAAGGCGCGGCGGTAGAGGCTCACGAAATCCTCGGTTTGTGTCGGCTCGATGCTCATCGTTGCCTCGTTTTAGCACTTCTGCCATGGTCACGGCAAATGCGTATAGGTCCGAGGGCGGGCGAGCCGTCCACCCACCATCGCTCTCTGCTGCATAGATGCATAGATATCTAGGACCTGAGCCAGCGGCCGGAGGAGCCATTTTGTCCAACAGACATCGACCCGAAAAGACAGATCCGGGGTGTAAGGGTCGATCACCGGCAGCGGTGGTAATGGCCGTGGATGATCTCGCACTGCCGGCAGCGCTTGGGGCCTTCGTGCTCGACCAGGTGGCCATCGAGACGGGAAAAGCTGCTGAAGTCCGGCCACAGGCCGGGCAGTCGTACTCTGGCTCGGATTCGTCATCATCGCGGAGCGTTTGGGGGATGGGAGTTTGAGGGCGCAATTTGCTACCTCAAAGCGCAGGGTTTTATTTGGGATGGGGCATGATGTCCACGAGATAATAAACGTCGCCCTGGATTAAAAAATCAAAGCGCCAATCCTTGTTGACGCGGGCCTGCCAGAGATCCGCGCCCCGTATTTCTTGGCGCGGAGGGAGGGGTGGTGGAGGTTTTGGAGCAACAGTAGCGATTGCTTGTCGAACGCTGCCTGGATCTCTTTGGAGGCCTTGCTGTAACGCCGGTCAAAATGTGTGCTACGGCGGATCTTCATCGAATGGGGCGTTTGGTTTTCTTGGCGTTGAGCCTCTTGGCTGCCTTGTGAAGGTCGGCGATAAACTCCTCGTGGGTTTCAAACGCTCGGGACACCCGGCCGGCCTTGATGTCGGCCAGGCCTTCGGCCAGTTGGGCATCAATGATGCGGCGCTGCTCCGGAGTGTATTCGTCGTCCGCGCTGGGGAGTTTTGGTAGGACGGTGACGACGCCGCCGGATACCTTGAACTCCAGCATGTCGCCAATCTTGATGCCGGCCTGCTGGCGCACTTCATCCGGCAGGGTGCCGGGTTTGGTTTTGACAACGAAGGTCATAGGAGATTGGCTTACGTCTCTGTGGGCAGTATAGCGAATGGGTGGAATTTGGCAAGAGGGGCGCGCCTAACGGAGTTCTACCTATCGGTCCGCCGCCATCTTCGAGGCCTGGATCGACCATCGGAAATCCGGGCACACCCGGCGCGCCTACCAGGGCGACGTGATGGCCTTCGTCCAGTTCATGGGGCTGGAAGTGGCCGGAAGGTGAGACTGCTATCCCGCTAGTGAAAACTGGATATGTAGAAACATAGAGATCTAGCTATCTAGACCTTTACCTCACCCCGCCGAATACGCCGCCTGCGGGCTCATGGCGCTCTTATATGCCTCCACCACCTGCGCCAGCGGACCGTCGTCCATCATGCGGCCGTGATCGAGCCAGATGGCCCGCGTGCACAGGTCCTTCAGCGTGGCATTGGAGTGCGAAACGCACAGGATCGTCTTCCCGGCCTTGCGGAATTGCATGATCCGTTCCTGGCATTTCGCGAAAAACGCCACGTCCCCCACGCCCAGCACCTCGTCGATAATCAGCACGTCCGGGTCCACCGTCACCGCCACCGCAAACGCCAGCCGCATCACCATGCCGCTCGAATACGTCCGCAGCGGCTCGTCGATGAAATCGCCGATCTCCGCGAACGCCACCATCTCGTCGAACTTTGCCCGCACTTCGCGGCGCGACAGGCCCAGCAGCGCGGCATTCGTGCGCACGTTCTCCGCCCCCGTCAGGTCGGGATGAAATCCCGCCCCCAGGTCCAGCAGCGCGGCGATCCGGCCGTGCACTTCCACGCGGCCCTGGTCCGGCCGGCACAGGCTGGTGGCCAGGTTCAGCAGCGTGCTCTTGCCGGCCCCGTTGTGCCCGATCACCGCCACGCTTTCGCCGTGATGCACGGTGAAGGAAATCTCGCGCAGCGCGTGGAATTTCTCGTGAGGCTGGGAGCGCAGCATCTGCATCACCCGGTCGCGAATGAGCAGTTGGCCGGCGTGGCGTGCGAAGGACTTCCACACGTCTTGAAACACGATCGCTGGCTGCCCGTCAGATATGCTCATAAAACATCGGCTTCAGGCGGTGGAAGACCACCAGGCCCACCAGGAAAGCGGTCAGCGAAGCCCCCACCATCTTCCACAGAGTGGCGCCCACCGGCGGCTGCGCCTCCCACACGATCTTGCGCAGCGAGACCACCGTCGCGGCAATCGGATTGACATCGTAGATCCAACGGTATTGCTCGGGCATCAGGTTGGAATCGTAGAATACCGGCACCAGGAAGAGCAGCACCCAGGTAGCCGATTCCACGATGTACCGCGTGTCGCGGACAAAGACATTGAAGGCTGCCGACAACAGAGCCAACCCGCAGACAAACAGGATTTCGAGCCCCCACACCACCGGCAGCCAGAACCAGTACCGGTTGATCCCCTTCGTGAAGATGCCGATCGCCAGCAGCAGCGCCACCTGCACCAGCAAGTGGATGCAGCAGGAGAGCACCGTGGTGACCGGCACCACCTCGCGCGGCACCGGCACCCGCTTGATCAGGCCCGCATTATCCACGATGGATGTGGTTCCCGTGCCCCAGGCCACCGTGAAAAAACTGAAGGGCACGATCCCGCACATCAGGAAAAGCGGGTAATTCGTGATTCCGCTCTTGAAAATCTGGGTGAAGACGAAGTAGTACACGGACATCATCACCACCGGGTTCAGCAGCGACCACAATACCCCCAGCGACATGTTCCGGTAGCGGATTTTGAAGTCTTTTACGACCAGGTTTTGAATGAGATAAAGATAGTCACCACGCCACATGCTGGTAGGTTCGGAAGCCTCTAGTATAGCGCAGGAGCGCTAATCGATAATCCGCACCGGCCAGGGAGGCAGGGACGCGGAGTGGCCCGCGGGATCGATGGCCTCCACCACCAGGCCGTGCTCGCCGGTCGACAGCGCGGGGAGATAGACCATGGTCCGCCAGCCGCTCATCAGCCAGTTGGGGCGGCCGAAATGCGCGGCCACATCCGGGCGCGGATAAAACTCGCGCACCGACCCCACTTCGGCGTCCCCGATGCGCAGCCGAACTTCGCGCAGGGGAGCGCCGTGCTCGGCCGACGCCGCCCAGCCCATCACCATCACGCGATCACGGCTGCGCGCCTGGATGTGAAACTTGCCGTCCAGCGAATCCACATACCCGACCACGGATTGGCCTTCGGGCAGGGCCGGCTTGATGGCGTCCTCGGCGATTACCGGGATCTTGTCGTAATACTCCCGCCGCAGCCCGTCGAGCTGCGACTTGAGTTGGGCCACTTCGGCGGCGATGGCCTGTCGGGACATTCCCGCGCGTACCGTGCGGCGGTATTGGGAGACTTCTTGCGCCAGGTTTTCGTGGGTGAAGATGCGCAGCGGCTCCTGGTAGAGCGGCTCGTCGACAATCGCGCGGTACATCTCGGCGCAGCCGATGCACTCGTAGCGGGGACACGGGACGGCGTGGCGGGAAAGCTGCGGGAATCCAGCCTCAAAAACGTTTTGGAAGCCCTCCATGCAGGAGACCTGCACGCTGCCGTCCCAAAGCATCTGGTAGTTCAGCGCGGGATAGTAGCAGAGCCGCTTCTTCATGGGCGGCGAAAGCAGCTTGTAATGCAGATCGAGAGGGGTGTTGTAGCGGACCAGGATTTCCAGCTCGCGGGTGGTCCGGTAATCGCGCGACATGTGCACGCCGGTGGGGAACATGGTCGAAACCTGGACGTATTGCCCTTCGGCCGAAAGCCGCGCATAGGCATCCTCGAACAGGTCGATGTTCTCGGGCGAGACCACGTAGTTGACCACGGCGATTTGGAAGCCGGCATCGCGGATGCGGACGACCTGCCGCATGAGCGCGTCGAGATCCGTCTGCGAAGGGTGGAAACCGATATCCAGGAAGAGGCTGCTTTTGTCGAGATCCTGGAAGTAGGCGGGATCCCAGGCGCCGTTGGTCGAGATGCAGGTGTGGAAGCGTTTGCGGGCGGCCAGTCCCTGGAGCAGGGCGTGTAGATTCTGGCGGTCGAGGAAGGGCTCGCCGCCGGTGATGTGCACGTGAACCTTGGAGGACTTCAGGGTGTCGAAAAGCTCCAGCCATCGCTCGACGGGGTAGTAGTCGAAGGCGTGGGGCTGCGGCGGGCCGGACCTGTTTTTCTTGTGATACACCAGCACGGGACAGTAATCGCAACTGTAGTTGCACCACTGGGTCATGTACCAGTTCACGCGCAGCTCGTCGCGCAGGTGTTCGGGCAAGCCAGGGGCAGGCAGCGTGACGAGATTGTTTCCCATTGTCTTTTCTTGAGTTTAACCCACTTGTGAGATACTGAGGTCTGTCTGTGCTGCAATGAGCCGTTATCTCGCGGAAAAACAGGAGAACCTGCGGCGTGCGCAGGAGGCCATTGGGCAACCCGTCCTGGAGGATGGAGCCGGCCGGCCTCTCCTGCTGCACCTCGAGATCACCACCCGCTGCAATCTGCGCTGCGCCAAATGCGGCCACTCCACCGACCCGCCGGACTCGCCGCGCATCGCGCCCCGCCACCTGCAGTACGGCATCATCGAGACCTTCGACCCGTTCTTCGCCGCCGCCGCGCGGGTGCACACCTTCGGCTATGGCGAGATGTTCCTGTACGGCAAGCTGCAGCGCCTGGTGGAAAGGCTGAAGCACTACGAATGCATGGTGGACGGCATCACCAACGGCGTGCTGGTCGGGCAGAAGGAGGTCGACTGGCTGGTGGAGTACGGCTTCGACGAGCTGACGTTCTCCATCGATGGCGTGGAGCCCGAGACCATGCAGCGGCTGCGCGGCGTGGATGTCGAGCCCCTCTGGAACACCCTCGCGTACCTCGAGCGGCGCAAGCGGGAGTGCGGCGCCGACCGCCCGCGCGTGATCGTGAACTTCGTGGCGCAGTCCGATAATTTCCGGGAATTGCCCGCGCTGGTGCGGAAACTCGCGGACCTGGACGTTTACTTCCTGGGAGTGAATGCGCTCATGAACGCGGAACGCACCCAGCCGCGGACCGAGGCCTACGACCAGCTCTATCGCCAGTTTGCCCTGCGCAATGCGCCGCGGGCGGAGGTGGAGGCGGCCCTGGAAGAGGCGCGGCAACTGGCGGCGGCGGCAGGGATCGGCTTCGCGGCCTATATCGACCTGAATGCCGAATATTCCGAAGGGCGCCCCGGCCTGAGTCTGGTGCAGATCGTGCCGCAGGCGAACCCTGAGCTCGCGAACCAGCCGCGGCCGGAAAAGCTCGCCCCGTATTACTGCGCCTATCCCTGGATGTCGGTCTACGTGCACGCGGATACGGGCGCGCGGGTGTGCTGCTATATGCGCGGCAATATCGGAAACGTCACCAGCGGCGAAGACCTCCAAAAAGTCTGGAATAACGGCGTGGTCACCGAGATCCGCGATGCGGTCAGCAAGGGCGAGGTGCATCCGAGCTGCGACGCGTGCGTCCGCGCCGGGCGCTACCAGCACAGCTTCGTCGACCTGCAGGACATCCAGCGGGTGCTGGCGTAAACCGGATGCGCGTTACCATTGACGCCGTACCATTGCTGGTGAGAAGCGCGGGCGTCAAGAACTACCTCTATTATTGGACCCGGCATTTGAGCCAGGAATCCCGCGGGGTGGATATCCGGCTCTTCCCCTTTCTGGGCGAGCTGGGGGAGTCGGGCTTTTTGGATCACGAAGACTCCATAGCCAACCCCGTGATGACTTATGCGCGGTTGGGATGGCTGTTTCTGCTCAACCATGTTCCCAACGACGTAACCGGATGGATGGATCCGGCGATCGATCTCTTTCACACCTGCAAGCTGCTGAATCCGCCGCGCCGCGCCAAGCTCACCGCCACCGTGCACGACTTCACCTGCTGGCTGCTGCCGGAGACGCACCCGCCGGCCAACGTCGCCGCCGACCGGGCCTTTGCTGCGCGGATCCTCCAGCGGGCCGACGGCATTATCGCCGTGTCGGAAGCCACTCGAAGCGACGCCGTGCGCCTCTTGAACCTGCCGCCGGAAAAGATCCGGGTGATCCATCACGGGGTGGCCGACATGTTCTTCCGCGCGACCGCGGCGGATGCCGATGCGGTCCGCGCCCGGCTGGGCCTTGTTCGCCCGTATCTGCTGTTCGTCGGCACCATCGAGCCGCGCAAGAACATCGACCTGCTGCTGGACGCTTACCAGGGTCTGCCGCCGTCCATCCGCGAGGAATTCGAGCTGGTGGTGGCAGGCCCGGAGGGTTGGGCCCAGGGCGCGACCATGGCCCGCCTGCGGCAGCCTTCCCCCGGAGTGCGCTACCTGGGCTACGTGGCGGAGCACGACTTGGCCGGCCTCGTTGCCGGCGCCGCGGCCTTCGTCTATCCATCTTTATACGAGGGGTTCGGCTTTCCGGTCGCGCAGGCCATGGCGGCGGGAACGCCGGTGATTACTTCCGCGGTATCGTCGCTGCCGGAGATCGCGGGAGGAGCGGCGATACTGGTCGACCCGCGCAGTGAAACGGAGCTGCGGGACGCCATGCGGGATCTGCTGACTTCACCCGGGGTTCGTGCGCGGTTGATCGAGCTGGGGCGCTCGAATGCCCGCCGCTTCTCGTGGACCGAATGCGCCCGGCAATCGCTGCGGTTCTTCGAGGAGGTGGTGGGCTGACTGGGATGGGCGAGCAGCGGGTCCCCGCGCGGACCAGGCCGGAAAGGGTAATCCGGGCGTTGCCTTGCGGCAGCTTGGAACGGGCTACGATGAAAGGAGGCCGTGACCATGAAACCCTCGGAAGCCCTTCGTGCGCATCGTGGCGAATTGCGGCAGCTCATCAGCCGCTATGGCCTGTCGCACCCGTGCGTTTTTGGGTCGGTGGTCAACGGCACCGATACAGACGAGAGCGATCTTGACCTGCTGGTCGAACCGGGACGATCCACCAGCTTGCTTACGCTCGCCGGTTTGAAAATCGATGCCGAGGAATTATTGGGGGTGCCGGTCTCCGTTTTAACCCCGAATGGATTGCCGCCGAAGTTCCGCGGTGAGGTGCTGCAACAGGCGCAGCCCTTATGAAGCACCCGGAGCGAGTGGAAGACTATCTCGAGCATATTGCCGAGGCCATTGACCGCGCCACAGGCTACCTTCAACCCGTGGCGGATCTGGCGGCTTTTCGAAAGAAACCACAGGTTCAGGACGCGGTTGTCCGCAACATCGAGATCATCGGCGAAGCCGTGACCAAGATCCAAAACACCGCGCCGGATTTCATCAAGCAGCATTCAGCGCTTCCCTGGGCGCAAATGCGCGGGATGCGAAACATAGCGATCCATGTCGGAAGTACAACAGTAAGCAACAGTAAGCAAGAACTATTGTTAATAGATAAGCAAAATGGTAGGATACGAGCGAAGTACCTGAAACGCTTCCGAGTACCCGCCATGACGACCGTCACCATCTCGCTGCCGGAATCCCTGAAGGCCTTCATCGATCGCCAACTCGCCACCAAAGGCTACGGCAATGTGAGCGAGTATTTCCGCTCGCTGTTGCGCGAGGCGCAGCAGGCGGAGGAAGACGCCCGCCTTGAGGCCTTGTTGCTCGAAGGGCTGGCGGGCGGCGCCGACATTCCGCTGACGCGGGAGTTCTGGAAGGAACTCAAGAGCGAAGCGCAGCAGATCGCGGCCAAGCACAGGGCGCGGAAGCGGCTGTGACTTCCGTCATTCGTCCACGCGCGCGAAGGATGCGCCCGAGGTGGCGTTCCGGTTTATGGAAGCCGTCGAAGCATCGGTCGACAAGTTGCTCCAGATGCCCGCCAAGGGCGCGCCGAAACTTCTGAGAAATCCTGCCCTCTCCGGACTGCGCGTCTGGCCAGTCGATGGCTTTGAGGACATGCGCATCTTTTATCTGGTGCAAGGCGAGACCTTGAAGGTCATCCGCGTCCTGCACGGCAAGCGCGACATCAACCGCATCCTGGAGGGCGAGACCGCCCAGGATGACATGGTCCATTAAAGGTGCGGAGCCAGACTGCCTGATCGCGCGCATCTGAGGCAATTTTGGTCAGCGGGCGACGCCCCCGGCAGTGTTCCGAAAGTTTTCGCTTGACATGCGTTACATTACGCATTACGGATCGGAATGATCGCCTCGATACGCCACAAAGGGCTAAAACGTCTTTACGAGGACGGCGACCCGCGCGGCGTCAATGCCGAGCACGTTGAAAAGCTGCGCGACATTCTGGTACGGCTCGACGCTGCCGGCGTCGTTGCCGATATGGACGTGCCGGGGTTTAAGCTGCACCCCCTCAAGGGCGACCAAAAAGGCTTTTGGGCGATTACAGTTCGCGCCAACTGGCGGGTGACCTTTCGCTTTGACGACGGCGACGCGCAGGACGTGGATTATGTCGATTACCATTGAAGGAGGTTGAACCATGCCGATGAAAAATCCCCCGCACCCCGGCGGCTTCGTGCTGCGCCAGTGCATTGAGCCTCTGGGCTTGACCATCACGGACGCGGCGGAGGCGCTTGGCGTCACGCGCACCACGCTTTCCGAACTGGTGAACGAGCATCGCGGGATTTCCCCCGAAATGGCCGTCAGGCTGTCGAAGGCCTTCGGTGGCAGCGCCCAAAGTTGGCTGACGCAGCAGGCACAGTACGACCTGGCGCACGTCCGCGCCGAGCGTATCAAGGTCAAGCGGCTGGAATTGGCTTAGGGCTGCCCTGCCCGGGCCGGGACGGATTTGAAGTCCGCCCCAGAGTTCGTTCAGACAGCCTGACGGCGTTCCTGCCTTGCGATCACGGTCAGGCGCAATAATCAGCTTCCAGTAGCTCTATTTTGCCTTCCCGCCAAAACCCGGTCACAAGGGCACACGTTAAAATTCCTTAACTCTCAACGTTGATTCTAAAGGATCTCCATCTTCCCAAACCACCGAAACTAGGGTAAGAGCTATTGACACGATGTGTCAGTATTAAATCGGGAAGAGAGTTACGCCCTGGCCACAGAGGCATGTATCGGGGAGACAGGTTGGGGCACGCGGTCCCACAATCCCCGGCGCCGCCCGCCGGGCAGCCAGCGCCAGAACGGTCCAAACCGTTCAAGGTTGAACGGTTTTGCCCCGTTGGAGTGTAATGGAGATAGTTATCTACCGGGGTAGCGCCGGCCTGTGAGCTAGCGCCCACTCGAGATTGCTTTTGGCCTCCTGGTAATCGGGCTTCAGGCGGAGGGCTTCCCGGGCGGCCTGGATTCCTTCGTCCCACTTCTCGAGAGCGATGTAGGCGGCGGCGGCGTTGTTATAGGCCTCCGCGTAGGAGGGCCGCAGCCCGATGGCGCTTTGGGCCGCCGCCAGGCACTCGGTGTAGTTCCCGGTGTTGCAGTACTTGGCGGAAAGGTTCAGCAGGGCTTCGGGCGTGGCGCGATCCGCCATGTATTGGCGTGCCAGCTCGGCGTTGTTCGACAGGCGCAGACTCTCCTCGATGAGCCGGTCGCGGGCCTGCCAGTTCTGCTGCGCGGTGTAGACCTCGATCAACTGCTTGCGGGCGGGGAAATAGAGCGGGTTGAACTTCAGGACGGCCTCGAGTTGCGACTGGGCCTCCGCCAGGCGGCCGCGAGATTGGAGCCATTCGGCGTAATACACATAAGCCTCCGCCGACTGCGGGGCCAGCTCGAGGGCGCGCTGGAAATGCTTCCCGGCATCCTCATCGCGCCCCAGGCCGGCATAGGCGCGCCCCAGGTTGAACTGGATGGCGTGATAGCCGGGATTCAAGGCCTCCGCGCGCACCAGGTAGATCAGCGCCGAGGCGTAGTCGCGGGGCATGAAGGTGATGCCGTAGTTCATGAGGCCGCGGGCGTTGCGCGGGCTCTTGGCGGCGACGTCCTGCCACAGCGACTCCTCGGTGCGCCACACCTGGTTGCGGGCGTGGGTGCCGACGGCTTCGGCTGCGAGGACTACAACGATCAGGGCGGTTTTCAGTGGCAAGTTTTTCACAAGCAAGAACACAGGCAAGAATGCCTGTGCTACGGCCAGCGCGAGGCCCACGAAGGGGAAGAACATGCGGTGATCGTTGGTGACTTCGGCCAGGGGCATGAGCGAGGTCGGCAACAGGGCCAGGAAGAACCAGATGAGACCGAAAGCGACAGGACGGGTTTCCCGGCGGCGGGAGGTGTAGAAGACCGCGGCCAGCAAGCAATGTGCGGATCACCAGCTTCGCCAATCAGACCCACGCCTCCCTGTAGGCGGACACGCGAAGCTGGATGCGACCCCTTGCGTCTACGGCGCCGCCGCGGTTCGAAGTTCACGGCCTTGAGGACGGCGCTGGAGGGTGCCGACTTGTAAGCCTCAGTTCTCGCCCCTGAATCCCGCCCGGCGGGCTGGCGGGCTATCGCGCCCGGTAAGGTAGTTGTGTTACCCCCGCGTGCGAATCACCGGGATTGGCAGCGCCAAAACCGGCTGAACTGGCGCCATTTTATCCCGGCGCTAACACAGCGCCTGGCCGGCCACGCCGACCCGCGCACCACCCGCCTCTACGACCGCCGCGACGAGAAGATTACCCGCAATATTGTGGAGCGGATTTCGGTTTGATCCGACGATCAGTACTCCTTACTCCCCTACCGCCCCGCAAATACGGATCAGTGCTGTCGAGTACACGTTCCCCTCCGTATCCCCGTGATGTTGTCCCAATTGGTGGTCTGCCCGTCGCCGGCATCACCCGGTCGCGAAACCTGTTGGATCGGCATTAAGTATGCCGTAAGCGACGTACCCAAAGAGAATTCACTAATTGTCAAGCACAACTCCATAGGTGATATCCTTGCCATAATTCACGGACGGCGTTGTTTGTGAAGTCCAGGTAATTCCATCGGGGGATGTCATAACCGCGTTGCTGTCGCTTTCCTGGCTGGAGACCGCAACGTATAGACCCAAGCCATCGTACCAGACAGCCAGCCACTGCTTGTCGGCTGGCGCGGAACGAATTGTCCATATGGCGCCATCGGGCGATGTCACAAGATGATCCCCTCCAAGTGTCGCGGCGACCGCGACAAACTGCCCGCCGGCGAAGATCATATCGTCCCATCGCTGTGTGCTTCCGGCAGGATCGGGCTGCGAAGTCCAGGTAAGCCCGTCGGGCGATGTCATCAGGTGGACCCCGGAACCCGCTGGACCGCCCATCGCCACGTATGGGCCGTTCCCAAAAGCCACGCCAGCCCAATCGCCGGGGTCGGTGACGGTGTGTTCCGTCCACACCGCGCCATCTGGCGAAGTCATAACGCTGGGAATACCCTCAGACACTGCCACGTACAGTCCGAGAGCGCTGGAGTACGCGAGCCGAGACCAACCGCTGCTTGGGCTTGGAATGGAATAGGACGTCCATGCGGCACCGTCGAGCGAAGTCATTACCGCGCGATTGCCATAACCCGAAGTGTTGTACAGGCAGACAAACCGCCCCGCCGCGAAAATGATTTTCACCACTGAGTTGTTATCGGCATCGGTCGACCGCGCGGTCCAGGTAATGCCATCGGGGGAAGTGGCGATTTGCTCAACGCTTGCCGCCCCATTCGCACCCAACACGTACAAGCCGTTCCCCAACGGGCCGCCAGCCCCGAAAGTCACGGCATAGCCGGAGTCGGTAATCGGAGTATTGCGCGGTGTCCAGGTAATCCCATCCGGAGAAGTCATCACGATGTTGCCTAGACCGTCCGGGTCGTCGTGCACCACAACCCACAAGGGTTGTGGTAATGTGCCACCGTCTTCGTCACCTCTTATCTGTAGCGCCGCTGTTACACTACACGAATTGGGTGGCGTCACAACCGCTGCTGCCGCTTGGACGTCATTCGTTTTGACCGGGGAAGATGGATAAGGAACCTGTAATTTGTAGCAGTTATCGGTTCCTGTTGGGGTGGTGACGTCACTGAAGTGCCCCGACATAACCGTTTGTCCAAATGAACAGGTAGTGCTCGTCATAAAGCCAGAATTATCCGCCAATCCATAGACATGGCCTATCTCGTGGGCAATTGTGGCGGCAATATCAGATGGCCTTGCTAAGGCGAGCCACTCACTCAGATGGATGGTCGCATGCGTTAGCTGAGTAGGGTTCTGTTGGGTCGCATTTGGTGTGGTGTCGGCACAGTTTCCCTGTACGTTAGTGTGAGCACTATAGCCAATATCAACATCGGCCTGACTACAATCCGTCACGTAGCTTAAAAAATAGCCGCCGGCATTGTTCCACAGGTCAATAGCACCGGTGTCGGGTGCTTTGAGGCCATTCCAGAAATTGACGTTAGTTGTTCCCGGATTGGAGGTCACGTTACCGCCGCTATCCACTAGGATCTCGGCCGTTTGGTTGAAGCATATTGTGATGATCCGTCTGGGGTCACCATTACCCACGGCCCCGTGTCCTGGCAGTGGATTGAACGAGCTCGTGGAAAAACAAGGAGGACAAGTTTGCGCGTCCACGATTGGGTCTGTGACTAGTGTCATAAGTAGACACACAACACGAGCGAGTGGCTTAAAGGACATAAGCATTTCTCCAACAGTAAGGGATATTGTGACTGTGTTATTGGGTGTTTCGGAACACCAGCGCGCGGAAGACGGATAGCTGACCACTAGTACGGCGCAGGAGATCAACAACAAAGGGATGGCGCGCATCGCCGGCTGGCCTAAAGTGACCGGTGCTCTCGTTATAGATGTAGACAGCCTCGGCACCCATACCGAGCTGGGCAACTCTGGTTTTATGGGATGGCGGCGTGTCGTCGAACTGAACGAACACCAAGTATTGTTGTTCTGCGGTTAACGCGAAAGGCTCCTCGGGCATATTAACGGTGATACCATTAATAACAGTGGTACCGCCGATGGTTTTGACTAGGACGATATCACTCTCAAGATGTTGAAACGCAGTCGGGACATGTTGCAACACATCAAAGCCGTCTGGCGGTAGCGTGGCTCCAGTGAGATTGTTTAGGACGCGCGCTACGTACCAGGTGCGGAGAAGATTGCCATCTTCAGTAACAGTTGTCTGATGCTGGCCCACACGAACGAGGAGCGGAGTATAAGAGTGGAGAGCTTGCGCTAGGGATAAAACGATAGGAGCATCATACCCTAACAATCCGGGGATGGTGATCTCTGTTTTACCGTCCTGTGTTGCTTGCTTGGCCAGTGCGGGGATCCGGCCCGTTTGGGATTCAGCTGCCGGAAGGGTCATGAGCGTAGCCATGATGAGCAAAAGGCGATTGTCGCGGCGGTTTGTATGAATATGCATCGTTCTACTCCACTATAGAAGCCTAATACTGTTAACGGCCCAGGAGGTGGCCTATGTCGATATAATACGTCAGCCTATTATGTTCCGAAACGTCCAAAGGTGCTACCCTAAAGTTCCGGACCGTTATCGTCGCTGCTTTCGTAGAATGCTGCAACCAATTCCGTTCGGTTGGTTACGTCGAAAATCAAAAATAACTGGCTAACGTAGCCTTTAATCGATCGCTCCGATAGATGGAGATGGTGACCAACTTCGGAGTTCCGTAGGCCTTTAGAAACGAGATGGAGGACCTCCCGTTGTTTCTCGTTGAGCCGTTGTATTGGGGCTGGAGCCATCATTCATGCACCTCCGATGTTTCCTTGTGAAAGATGGATGGTACTAGAGGTACTATAATAGGAATTTCAGATAGAGTGGTATTATTGTTGGGGCCGGTGTACGGTTTGTCACGCCAGGAAATATTGGAAGCACTCCTGTCGAGCAGGAATCTTAATTTGTAATACTCCCCCCCGTGCGCGATCAATTGCGCGCTCGCAAAGGCGGGCGGGGGAAAAGGTGGACTTTTGTCGAGCCCCTCCTTTAAATCGTGAGATGGTCCTCCATGCACAATCAAGAGGTTACGCCAGTTGTCGAGCACCGTTTAATTCGTAGACAGCCGTCTGCGTAGAATCAATAGCTTACGGAAATCCGCGACACGTAGACTCTGCACGTAATTCGTAGAATCTTACGCTTGAATCGTAGACTTTTTCGCTCCAACCGATACAGATGGCGGGCCAACGCTTCACCGGAATGTGGTCCAGTAACCGTAGTGGCTCTGGAGGGCAGTTTCTACGAATTAAAGGCTAGTCGACAAGAGGTCTCAGGCTCCGTCCCCAAAATTTTGCTCGGCTAGCCCTTGAGGAGAGAACGATAATCGTCCTTCTGCTTCCGATAGTCCGGCGTTATGTCTACTCCCCCCTGGCACTATTTCGCCTCCCGCCAAAACCCGGTCACAAGGGCGCACGTTAAAATTCCTTAACTATCAACGTTGATTCTAAAGGATCTCCATCTTCCCAAACCACCGAAACTAGGGTAAGAGCTATTGACACGATGTGTCAGTATTAAATCAGGAAGAGAGTTACGCCCTGGTACAGGCATGTTTCGGGGAGACATGGGGGCAACGCGGTCCCACAATCCTCGGTGCCGCCCGCCGGGCATGCCAGCGCCAGAACGGTCCAAACCGTTCAAAGTTGAACGGCGAGAAATCGGTAACTGATTGATTCTGCCCGAAGAGGATTTTGAAAACCGTTCAAGTTTGAACGGTTTTGCCCCGTTGGATGTATGGGGAATGGTTAACTAGCGGGGTAGCGCCGGCCTGTGAGCTAGCGCCCACTCGAGATTGCTTTTGGCCTCCTGGTAATCGGGCTTCAGGCGGAGGGCTTCCCGGGCGGCCTGGATT
>Ga0316363_10001693_pt1 | contig 18471 bp, 19 predicted proteins | sample Sb_taG_3_FD_200459 | JGI IMG/M metagenome (GOLD analysis project Ga0316363, IMG submission 200459) | Peat soil microbial communities from Weissenstadt, Germany - Sb_50d_a_PC metaG (v2) (version 2) | ecosystem: Environmental > Terrestrial > Soil > Wetlands > Peat | place: Germany: Weissenstadt...
TTGGCTCGCGGGGAACGGCCCGGTCAACGACTCCGGCCACCGCCGGACGATTATGGCGATTGACGGCCAGACTTATTCCCCCGAACGATTCGCGATCGACTGGGTGAAGATCGGCCCAAACGGCGATACTCATCATGATGAAACCAAGAAAAATGAGAACTGGTGGGGATGGGGCGAACCAGTGCTGGCTGTGGCCGACGGAGAGATCACGGAGGTAGTCGATGGCATAGCGGATAACACCCCGAGGGTCCTGCCGCCTGTCACGCTGGATAACATTGCGGGGAATCACATTATTCTACGGATCGCGGCCAATCGCTTTGTGACTTTCGCCCACTTGCAGAATGGAAGCATAAAGGTGCGGCTGCACGATCACGTTCATCGAGGCGATGCACTGGCGCTCCTGGGCAACAGTGGCAACGCGACCGGGGCGCATCTGCATTTACAGGTAACGGATCGGAACTCGGTCTTGCAGTCGCAAGGCGTTCCTTATGTGTTTCCCAGTTTTACCTATCTGGGGCCCGGTTCCGATTATCCTGAGAAGCAGGTATCGGTTCCATGGGTGAACTCGATCCCGTCGGGCGATACAGTGGTGGAGTTCAACCCAGTAAAGGACTAACCATGTCTGCACGCCAAAGCGATCCATGTTGCAGGGTGAGGCCAGAAACAGGCTTCTGGCAGATGCGCGCGCCGCTCAAGGTCGATTAGCCTAAAGTAACCCTTATGGGGGTTACGCCCGCAGTGCTGGCGCGCTATAATCAAAGTGGAATGATTCCGAATGCGCAGCCAACATCCCAATTCGCACCTGCCCGCGTGCTGGCTCCACTTTCTGGTATGCCCGCGCCGCTATCTCGCAGTGTTGCCATCGCAGGCGCGCCCCAGCCTATTCGGTAGCGACTAACTCTTCCATCCTCCTCGTCCGATTCTGGCTTCAGTTAAAGTTCGCTCGAGCCAACGACCAAAGACGAACGACCAACAAACCATTTCGGAGGATCCCATGTCCACTCAAACTCTGGTCGCACCCAAGATCAAAACCGCTCTGCCTGGACCAAATGCGAAACGGGTTTTGGAAGGCGACGCCCAATATATTTCACCGTCATATACCCGGTCCTATCCGCTTGTGGCCAAGCAGGGACGCGGCCTCGTGGTCACCGACGTGGACGGAAACGAATTCTTCGATTTCTCCGCCGGCATCGCCGTCGTCTCGACCGGCCATTGCCATCCCCACGTGGTTGCCGCCATTCAGAAACAAGCGGCCGAACTCATCCACATGTCCGGTACCGACTTCTACTACGAGAGCATGGTGACGCTCGCCGAGCGTCTCTCGAAGATTGCACCCATGCCCGGTCCGCACAAAATCTACTATGGCAATTCGGGGGCCGAAGCCATCGAGTGCGCTCTCAAACTCGCCCGCTATCACACCAAGCGGCAAAACGTGATCGCATTCTACGGCGCGTTCCACGGTCGTACCATGGGAGCACTCTCACTCACTGCCTCAAAGCCGCAGCAGAAGCGCCGCTTCGGTCCAATGCTTCCCGGCGTAACCCACATCCGCTACCCCGACGTATATCGCGGATGCGAGGGTGGGCCGCAGGACGCCGAAGCTTTTGCGCTCGGCTGCGCCCGCTTCATCGAAGACAAGCTGTTCAAGACCACGCTTGCCCCCGAGGAAGTAGCCGCCATCTTCGTCGAGCCCGTGCAAGGGGAAGGCGGATACGTAATCGCACCCACCGTCTTCATGCAGGAACTGCGCCGCATCTGCGATCGTCATGGCATCCTGCTCGTGGCCGACGAAGTGCAAAGCGGTATCGGACGCACCGGGAAATGGTGGGCCATCCAGCACACCGGCGTACACCCCGACATCGTCTGCTCAGCCAAAGGCATTGCCTCCGGCATGCCGCTCGGCGTCACCATCAGCAAAGCCGAAATCATGGACTGGGTTCCCGGCTCACATGCGTCGACGTTCGGAGGCAACCCCGTATGCAACGCCGCGGCGATGGCCACGCTCGATGTGATCGAGCACGACGGCCTGCTGCACAACGCAACCGAAGTCGGCAATCACATGATGAAGCGTATGGCGGCGTGGCCGAGCAAACACAAGCTGGTCGGCGATGTGCGCGGACGCGGCCTGATGATCGGCGTAGAGATTGTCAAAGACAAGAAGACCAAAGAGTTCGCCGCAGCCGAACGCGACCGCATCATCCAACTGTCTTTCGAGCGCGGCATTCTTTTCCTCGGCTGTGGCCCAAGCACCATTCGCATTGCGCCGCCGCTCGTCGTGACCAAGGAAGAGGCTGACGTCGCCATGGACACGCTCGAAGAATCGATCGCGATCGTGAGCCAGGGAGTTTAGCCAGCCGGACCGGACCTCCTCCGCTGTGCCGGCTGCAGGGGCGGGTCATTCAGTTGACCCGCCCGGTTCCAATTTTCAAATCCGCAATGGCGAATAATAAGCGAAATGTTCCACGTGGAACATCTTCTGGGCATTTTGTTTTCTGTGTGATGCATGTCACATCGAATGTTTTCTACGGACCGTACGATCACTGGATGAAGTCAGTCACGCCTTCAGCGTTTTCTCTTTCAGGAATTTCGGGGCGAGTCACCCAGGCTTCGATCCAAGCGCTCGACTGGGTGGCGCAGCGAACGCTCCCAGCCGACGCCGCTCCCATGCATCAGCAGACCGGGCGACGCGGTGAGGAAGCGGCTTACTTTTACTTGCGGCGCCTCGGGTACGTGATGGTGGCGCGTAACTTTCGCTCGGCACGACGGCGCGGCGAGATCGATCTGATTGGCTGGGAGAAAGATGTGTTGTGTTTTATCGAAGTCAAAACGCGCACTACGCGTGCCGTGAAACCTGCCGAGGCCGCGGTCGATCGCGACAAACAGCGTGGGCTGGCGGCAGTTGCCGACGAGTACCTTCGTCACGTGGCACCTTCGTGCCGGTGGCGTTTCGATGTGGTGAGCGTGTATTATGAGCGTCAGTCCAGCCAGCCGCTGATCGAGCTATTTCGGAATGCCTTCCCCGTGGCGTAAAATGAAAGATTGCGTTGACATTGAGTTGAACCCTAATAAGCCCTTATTGAAAGGATTCAGTCTTTGCCTGAGCTTAGAAAAGATCCAATTGTAGGCCGGTGGGTGATTATTTCGACGGACCGCGCCAAGCGTCCAACCGATTTTGCCCGTGATGGAGTGAAACTGAAAGGCGGCTTTTGTCCCTTCTGCTACGGGAACGAAAGCAAGACGCCGCCGGAGATTCAAGCTTATCGGCCGAACCCGAATGGCGGACCTCCGCCGCAGCGCGATACGCCGGGTTGGACGGTGCGAGTTGTGCCTAACAAGTTTCCCGCGCTTGGGATTGAAGGCAGCCTCAGCCGCCAGGCTGAGGGCATGTTCGACCGGATGAATGGGGTGGGCGCGCACGAAGTAATTATTGAGACTCCGGATCACAACGCGACCCTGGCTACGCTGCCTCCCAAACGAATCGAAGATGTGCTTTGGACTTTCCGTGATCGCATCCTTGATCTGAAAAAGGATCGGCGGTTCAAATACATTCTGATTTTCAAGAATCATGGAGAGGCCGCAGGCGCTTCGCTGGAACACGCGCACTCGCAGCTGATCGCCTTGCCAATTCTTCCGATCTATGTGGTCGAAGAAATCGAAGGGGCGAAGCAGTATTACATTTACAAAGAGCGTTGCGTGTTCTGCGACGTGATCCGCCAGGAAACGGAATCGGGAATTCGCGTGGTTGCCGAGAATCAGGACTTTCTCACGCTCGCACCTTACGCGCCGCGCTTTCCGTTTGAGACCTGGATTTTGCCGAAGCAGCATGAGTCGGCGTTTGAGAATTCGTCGTCGCAGTTATTTGAGAACCTGGCGAAGGCGCTGAAGACGTTGCTGATGAAAGCGGATCGGGTGCTGGACAATCCGCCGTACAATCTGGTGATTCATACTTCGCCGGTGCAGGACCCGACTAACGATCACTACCACTGGCACATCGAATTCATGCCCAAGCTGACCAAGACGGCGGGATTCGAGTGGGGCACGGGGTTCTATATCAATCCGACGCCGCCGGAAGAAGCGGCGAAGTTCTTGCGTGAGGCCAGCGTAGAAGAGCCAGTGCCGGCGACGGTGGGCTAGAACTTTTTGTGGAACAGAAAATTAGGGCACGGCGTATACGCCGTGCCCTTTTTCACTTGAGGAGAAGATTTGCAGAATCCGCAGCTCAGTGAGGCTCAGGAGTGATTGCAGAATAGAGCAGCGCAAAAGGAGGGTTGTCACACGCAAGTAAAATGCTTGTCACGTCTTTTTTGCAAAAGCGAGCCAGGGAAATGGCGCGAGCTACGCTTGGGTTCTGTCTAGAAACTCATCGTGCCAAGCCATTTGGATGGCTTCGAGTTTGCCTTCCGTAGATTTCTTGGGATCGTCTTTGAACTCGGGCAACTCGGTAACATAACGGTGCAGGTCTGTGAAGCGAACGTTCAGAGGTTCCAGTTGCGGGTGTTTCTCGGAGAGAAGGATGCCGATGTCCTCTGCGTTGTCCCAGGTTAGATCCTTTGGCATGTGGCTCCTTGAGAAGTCAGCACTCAGCATTTAGCAGTCAGCACTCAGCCAGCTAGCTTTTTTTCGCGGCCACCGACAAGAACTTTGGAGGCCAAATGCTGAGTGCTAAGTATTCACTGCTGCTTTTCTAGTGTTCTTCTGACACGTAATTGCGATTCCACGACGGAATCTCTACCACCACTTTACCGGGCTTGGTGATGACGGCCTGGCACCCGAGACGGGAGTTTAACTGTAAATCAGCTGCCATGTCCAGACGATCGGCTTCGTCGTCGTCCATTTCGGAGAGATTCTCGGCGCCTTCCTTAACCCAGATGTGGCAGGTGGTGCAGGCGCAGTTGCCACCGCAGGCGTGATCCAGGCGGACGCCATAGTTCAGGGCCACGTCGAGGATCGACTGTTCTTTGCCGTGATCTTTGTAGGGAAGCTTGTCGTGCTCGAACTCGACGGTCTTGCCTTCGGGCAAGAAAGTTAGCTGCACAGTGTTCTCGCCGGGTGCGTCCGCCGTCGCAGTGCCCGCACTTTGTATCTTTTCCTCAGACATATCGTTCCACCTCTCCTTAGCTTGCCCCCACACTCACATGCGCGCCTTCCGAATCCTCAAATTGCGCTAACGTTCCGCCGAAGTCTTGTTTGGTCGGAGGCATGGGGAATTTCACACCTTTGGCTCGCATGTCTTCATAGAACTTCTGCAGGTCGGCTACGTTGAAACCAAGCTCAACTTTTCCCGCGGGATTCTTTTCCGAAGCGGGATGCAGAGCCAGGGTTGCGTCGCCGGTAGCGAACTCACTCCAACCGGGAGATTCAAACTTCAGGGGAAGCCCGATTACGTCACGGTAAAACTTTACGGCGCGATTCATGTCCGCGACGAACTCGATTGCGTAGGTGAGCTTAGGCACGTTCTGCTCCTGTTCGGATGAATCAATCATTTGAAATCTGCCTTGGCCACAGGGTGCCCCACCCCCGGCGCTTCACCCATATCGGCTTCGTCCATAGTTTTGCCTTTCAATGCGGTGCTCACGGCTGTGTCCATCATCAGTTCCGCGAGGCGCATTGTGCCTTGGTTCAAGAGTTCGATCGCTTTCCGGATTGCTGAGTGGTCATCTTCACTCTTGACCTGGATCAACGCTTTTTCTAATTTAGCGATCTTCTTTTTCTCGTCGCTGGTGAGGTCGCCCCAGGCTGGACTCTTCTTGCCTTTTTCGAGGGCGGCGAGAATCGTATCGGCTTCATTCCGCGCTTCAATTACCTGCCGCTGGCGGAAATCTTCTTCGGCGTAGTCGAAGGAATCGAGAATCATGCCCTCGACTTGATCGTCGGTCAGCCCGTAGCTGGGTTGGACCTCGATTTCGGATTCCTTGCCGCTGCGCTGCTCGCGGGCGGAGACGTGCAGGATGCCGTTGGCGTCGATCAGGAATTTGACTTCGATACGCGCCATGCCCGCGGTCATCGGCGGAATCCCTTTCAGATCGAAGCGTGCGAGGGAGCGGCAATCCTTCGCCATCTCGCGCTCGCCCTGCAGGACATGAATGGCAACGTTGGCCTGGCCGTCGATCTGCGTCGTGTAATACTGCGTTGCCGAAGCTGGGATGGTCGAGTTGCGCAAAATGATTTTGTCGGTCACCCCACCCGCGACTTCGATGCCAAGCGACAGCGGTGTGACGTCGAGCAGGAGCATGTTCTCGGTGGCTTCAGAACCGCCGCCGAGAATGTTGGCTTGCACTGCCGCGCCCAAGGCGACTACTTCATCGGGATTGAGATCGGTGTGCGGCTTGCGCTGAAATAATTCCTCGACCAGCGCACGCACCTTGGGGATTCGCGTTGAACCACCGACCAGCACGACTTCGTCAATTTGCTGCGGCTTTAGCCCAGCGTCTTTCAGCGCTTGCTTGCACGGTCCGACGGTGCGGTCGATGATGGGCTGGATCAGTTGCTCGAACTGCTCGCGAGTGATTTCGCGCTGGTAGCGTTTGCCCCGGGGTAGTTCAATATCCAGTTCCGTGGCTGATTCCGAAGACAACGCGATCTTGGCCTCGATGACGGCCTTGCGAATTGTGGCGACGATTTCACCGTTGCGAGAAACATCCAGATTTGCGTCGCCGAGGATGTCGTCGATGGCAATTTTGATCAGCAGATTGTCGATGTCGTCGCCGCCGAGGTGGGTGTCTCCATTGGTGGCGATGACTTCGAAGATGCCGTCATGCAGTTTAAGGATGGAAATGTCGAAAGTTCCGCCGCCCAGGTCGTAGACGGCGACGATGCCGTTCTGCTTCTTGTCCAGTCCGTAGGCGAGAGATGCGGCTGTGGGTTCGTTGACCAGGCGCAGCACTTCGAGACCGGCGATGCGGCCTGCGTCTTTGGTGGCTTGCCGCTGAGCATCGTTGAAGTAGGCCGGCACGGTGATCACAGCTTTGGTGACGGGAGCGTTGAAAAAGCGCTCGGCGTTGCGTTTGAGCTGACGGAGAATGAACGCGGAAATTTCCGGCGGCGTGAAGGTCTTCTGTCCCAGCGTGATGCGCAGGACTTCTCCGGCTTGCAGATCGTCCGCGAGATGAAACGGAAACAGCTTGAGCTCTTCACGAATATCTTCAAGGCCACGGCCCATAAGGCGCTTGATCGAGTAGACGGAGCGCTCCGGAGTCTCGATCAAATACTTGCGCGCGGCGTTGCCCACGATGATCTGATCGCGTTCATCGAGCGCGACGACCGAGGGTACGAGGTTCACGCCGTCTTCGCCTGGGATCACGACAGGGCTTTCCCCTTGCATAAAGGCCACGAGAGAATTCGTGGTGCCTAGATCGATTCCGACGATGCGGTCAGGAGTCATTGAATCATTGAGTGATTGAATCATTGAGCCAATTGCGCGGGCCAACCCATGCAATGAGTCAGTGATTCAATCACTCAATTCTCCAGCACTTCACTTACATCTCGAACCAAGTTTCTTATGTAGGAGCGACGGTTCAGCAGGTCTAGCATTTTGTCACGGATCTTGCGGCGATTCTCTTCTGTGCCGCTATCGACCAACTCATCCCAATTGCTCCAGTATGTTTTCAGTTCTTCGGCCAGCGAGTCTTGCTTCTGTTCCAGTTCCAGCTTTTGTTTGCCGATTTCTTCAACCAGCGCGGGGTCGTCTTCGCCGAGTTTTTTCTGGGCGCGAAGTTCTTCCAGTTGCATGTTCAGTTCAAAAACTTCTTCCAGCAGGTCTGGAGGCACGACCTGCTTTTTGATCTCGCCCGTGGATCGCGCTTTTTCGGTGGCCGCCTTGGACTGTTCCTCGAGTTCCACGCCCTCCAGCCGCAGCAAGTATTCTGTCCGCCTGATCGGATCCTTCAAGGTTCGGTAAGCGTCGTTCAGGAGCGAGCTCTGCTCCAGGCTCCATTCCTGCTCTCGTTTGTCTGCTCGGGCGCAGAGGTCGGGATGCAGCTTGCGGCTCAGCTCGTAAAACTCGCGTTCCAGAAGAGCGGTATCGAGGTGCAGCTTGCGCGGCAGGGCAAAAAACGTGAAGTAGTCTACCGGCTTCGGAGGTTGGACCTTGCCGCAGGCGCTGCAGAACTGGACGGCTCGCATGGTGCCACACGACCAGCAATTGGATGTAGTTTCGCCTATTGTTGCCAGGGAACTCGTGTTGGATTCAATCGTCATGGATCAATCCGTTCGCTTTTTCGCATGGGCTCATTCGGCTAGAACATTTTCAATTTAGTAGGAGCGAAACAGCAGGTCCGTCCACTGCGCTTCTCATCCCTTCGGGAATGAGAAGCTCCGGTCGGGATGACACTCCGTAATAGCCGTGGAAGCTCTTTAGAACATCGCCATCAGCCCGAGAACGACGTGCCGCATCCGCAGGACTTCGAGGAATTCGGGTTCACGAACACGAAGCCTTGCTGCATGAGCGTTTCCTGATAATCCAGGGTCATGCCGTGCAGATAGATGAACGATTTCGGGTCGACAAAGACGCGCACGTCGCCAAATTGGAAGATGCGGTCGCGGTCGCGCGGTTGCGTGTCAAAGCGAATGTTATAGCTCAACCCGGAGCATCCTCCGCCCTGCACGCCCAGGCGCAATCCGCCCTGCTCGGGCGAGATGCCCTCTTTCACGATGGCGGTGCGGATTTTCGTCAGCGCTTTGTCCGTTACCTGGACACCCTTGGCCGGCGCTGCATTTGCTGTTGCGTTCATAGTTTGACTTCCGAAATCTTGCCTTCTGCACGGCGAGGACGCCCGCGCCTACACTGGACGCTGCGCCTACATTCGACGCTGCGCGTCTGACGGGCGAGACGCCCGTCCTCCAATCGTCTGTTACTGCGCGGCTACGGCTGTCGGTTGCGCTACTTCCTGCTTCTTTTTCCAGTCGTGGATGGCCGCGCGGATCGCGTCTTCGGCGAGCACCGAGCAGTGAATCTTCACTGGCGGCAACGAGAGCTCTTTCACGATCTCAGTGTTCTTGATCTGCAGAGCCTCTTCAACCGTTTTTCCCTTCACCCACTCGGTGGCGAGCGACGAAGATGCGATGGCCGAGCCGCAGCCGAATGTCTTGAACTTCGCGTCTTCGATGATATTGGTTTGCGGGTTGACCTTGATCTGCAGCTTCATTACGTCGCCGCATTCAGGCGCGCCGACGAGGCCAGTTCCGACCTCGGAGCTGTTCTTGTCCATGGAGCCTACGTTGCGCGGGTTGGAATAGTGGTCTAGAACCTTGTCGCTGTATGCCATGATTTATTTCTCCTTAAAATTTGACCGCTGAAGAAACATTGCAAGCAATGTTTCTACGGCTGCATTACTCTGCTGCCCACTTCACGCTCTTCAGGTCCACGCCTTCTTTCGCCATTTCGTAAAGTGGCGAGAGTTCGCGCAAGCGCGATACCGTTTCGACAACGCGGTCGGCTACGTAGTCGACCTCGGCTTCGGTGTTGAAACGTCCAAGGCCGAAGCGGATGGAACTGTGCGCCAGATCGTCCCCCGTGCCCAGAGCCTTCAATACATAAGATGGTTCAAGCGTCGCCGAGGTGCATGCCGAACCGCTCGAAACTGCTATGTCGTTGATGCCCATCAGCAAAGATTCGCCTTCGACGTAGGCAAAGCTGATGTTCAGGTTGCCGGGCAGGCGATGCTCCCATGAGCCGTTGATGTAAACCTCGTCGAGCCCACCCATGATTTTGTCGCGAAGGCGGTTGCGGAGGCCGGCCATGCGGCAGGATTCCTTGGCCATTTCCTCTGACGCGATGGCGCAAGCTTTGCCCAGACCTACGATTCCGGGGACGTTGAGAGTGCCAGAGCGCATGCCACGCTCGTGGCCTCCGCCGTCGATGATGGCGGAAATCTGCACGCGAGGATTCTTGCGGCGCACATACAATGCTCCGACGCCCTTAGGCCCGTACATTTTGTGGGCCGAGATCGACATTACGTCGATGTTCTGCTTGTTCACGTCGATGGGAATCTTGCCCACGGCCTGGGTTGCATCGCTGTGGAAGATGATTCCGCGCTCGCGGCAGAGCTTGCCGATTTCAGCGATGGGTTGCAGCACGCCGATTTCGTTGTTTGCAGCCATGAGCGTGACCAGGATCGTCTTGTCGTCCATGGCGCGCTTGAGGTCGTCGAGATCGACCAGGCCGTCCTTTTGAACAGGCATGTAAGTGACGCGATAGCCGTATTTTTCCAGGCGCTTGCAGGTGTCGAGAACGGCTTTGTGCTCGGTCACGGCAGTGATGATGTGATTGCCTTTTTCCTTGTACATCTCGGCGACGCCCTTGATGGCCAGGTTATCGCTCTCGGTCGCGCCTGAGGTGAAGATGATTTCTTTGGTGGTGGCGCCGACTAGCTTGGCAATGCGTTCGCGCGCGGTTTCTACGCCTTCTTCGCCTGCCCAGCCGAACGAGTGATTGCGGCTGGCGGAGTTGCCGAACTTTTCCATGAAATAGGGCAACATTTCTTCCAGCACGCGAGGATCGACGGGCGTAGTGGCGTGGTTGTCCATGTAGACAGGCAGCTTGACTCCGTTTGGAGCCACGTGTTCTGCCTGGGGGATCGTCTTTACATCGGTGCTCATGATTGCTCTCCTACCTTTTATGTAATCGTGACCAGTTCATCCGGTTTCTTCGTTTCAGTTTCCTCGTGCTGATGCGGTTCTTCTTTCATCTCTGAGATACTGATGCGCCGCAATACTTGTTCGATGCTCTCGTTGACCCGGCGCAGGGGCTCGCGAATGGTGCAACGATCGGTTTGATCGCACTCGCCGCGTATAGTGATGCAAGAAGTAATGAACAACGGACCGTCGATGGCCCGAATCACTTCGAATGCGCTGATCTCTCCCGCGTCGCGTGCCAATGTGTAGCCGCCGTTCATGCCGTGCTGCGAATGCAGCAAGCCGGCTTTCACCAGGCGCTGCAGAATCTTAGCCAGAGCTTCCTGCGGAATGCCGTAGGCGTCGGCGACATCCTTGGCGCTGCATGCGCTATGAGGCGCATGTTCGGCCAGGTGCTTCATCGCCATCAAGCCGTAATCCGCTTTCTTGGTCAGCTTCAGCATTTGGAATCCGAGTAGCAAATCCGACCTTTTCAGTCGGATATAACTATTGTAGGGGGAACTGGGTTGCATTGCAACCTCGTACAGGGAATGGTTGGATGCGCAATTTAATGGTAACTATATTGTATTTAGTGGTTTATGGGATGGCGATCTTTTCAGTCGTATTTTCGGGTAGTGGAGAGTCCGCGGGTGGGATTTCTCTGACCGTTCTTGACGGGATGGCGTCCGCACGATGGGCTCAAATGGGAAAGGAATTTTCTATGAAAAGACTTGACAAGCCAATCAGTCAGGCTAAAATACCGCCAATTTCCGGCAAACTCACTTCGGCGCTACCAACGCCGAGCGTGATCGGCCGGGGTTTATGACTTCAATCCCGCCGTCGCAATCCCCCGACAAGAACAGCGCCGAGAATGCGTGCAAGCACCCGCGCGTGCAGATTGTGGCCCGTGAGGAAGACGCCGAATTCGTCGAATGCGTCGAGTGCGGCGACATCTTCGAATCGAGTGAGTTTAAAGACATGGTGATCGAAGATACTCGGCTAAAGAACGAATCCTGAAGACACCGGCCTTGTTTGACGATCTTTTGGGGCAGATCAGATCGGAACCGGTTCAAAACAGAAAAGACGGGGTGACGAAGGTAATCCTTCGAAGGGGCTTTCCCTTGGTTGGACGATTCACAGTTTGTTAGTGTCAACCTGGGAATAATTGTCCACGGAGAGGTCATGTCAGTTGTGGCTTTGGTTGTCGACGACTCCATGCTCATTCGGCACACCGTGTGCCGCTTCCTTGAGGAACGCGGTTTTGCCGTGGAGTCGGCGACCAATGGGCTGGAGGCGCTCGAAACTCTGAAGCGAGTACGGCCGGACATCATTATTACCGATATTCAGATGCCCAAGATGAGCGGGACTGAACTCATCACGGCGGTGAAAGCCGATCGCGCTCTAGCACAGATTCCAATTGTGATCGTCGCCGGCAGACAGAGCGGCTTCGAGCACACAGAAAAGCGCGCGAACTATACGATTTTCAAAGACATCGACATAGAGGATCAACTGGCAAAGGCGCTCCAGGCGGTACTGGGTGTGAAGTCGCAGGCGGCGAAGAACAGCAGGTAGCATTCAGCATTCAGCACTCAGCATTCAGCACTCAGTCCTCAACGTTCATCTCTTGGTACTCGGCATTTGGTCCTTGCGGTTCTCGGCTGGCGATGCTTGTGGCTAACTGCTGACGGCGGCTTCACCGCAACACCATTCCCGCTTCGGCTGAAAAATCCATCGGGGCGAAATCCCCGGCCAGAAACTTGGGATACGCCGCGGCCGCAATCATGGCGGCGTTGTCCGTTGATAGCGGACGCGAAGGGAAGTATACGGGCAAGCCTTCTCTAGCCGCATCTTTCTCGAACTGCTGACGCAACTCTTGATTGGCCGCCACGCCACCGGTGACGAACAACGTCTCGACTTCGTATGCCCGAGCTGCGGCCAGAGTCTTTCCCGCCAAGTCTTCCACCATCGCTCGCTGAAACGAAGCCACCAGGTCGAGCGCCGGTTGGTCGCAAAGGGATAAATAGTCTTCGAGTTTGGGCGGCACAATCGCGGAGAGCGCCTTGCGTCGTTCTACGATCGAACCTTGCATGTTATGAGTTTCGACATAGCGCAGGACCGCGGTCTTGATCCCGCTATAGGAAAAATCAAAGCATGGGCCATCATAAGTCCGAGCCGCATCGCGGTCCTTGCGGTCTTTATGCTTGAGCTGCGAAGGGGGAAACTTCACGGCGTGAGGATTGCCGTGAGTGGAAAGCTTGTCGACGATGGGGCCGCCGGGATATCCCAGACCTAGTAATTTTGCTACTTTGTCGAAGGCCTCTCCTGCGGCGTCGTCGCGAGTGTGGCCGATGTTCTGGTAGGACCAACTATTCTGTCGCAGCTTTGCCAGATAAAGATGAGTGTGGCCCCCGGAGACGACCAGCGCCAGCAACGGAAAACGCAGGTCGTGATTTCCCTTGCGACGCTCTTCCAGCAGTACGGCATGAATGTGGCCTTCCAAGTGATTCACCGCGATGAGCGGCTTATCGAGCGCAAACGCGAGAGCCTTGGCGTAGCTGATGCCGACGAGGAGCGCTCCGGCGAGGCCGGGTCCTTGAGTGACGGCCACGGCGTCGATGGATTGATAATTGCGTCCCGCGTCAGCGAGCGCCTTGCGCACCACCGGAACGATTGCGCGCAAATGCTCACGAGACGCCAACTCGGGCACAACTCCGCCGTAAGGCTGGTGCGTGGCGAGCTGCGAGAATACAACATTGGACACGATCTCCTCACCTGAACGCACCACGGCCGCGGCCGTCTCGTCGCACGAGCTTTCGATGCCAAGAATGTAGGCGTCGTGCATAAGCCATATATTATCTGCTAGAGGCCGTTGTAGCCGCCATGCTCAAGGACTTTTCCATCTCGATTGTGCGCACCTTGCGAGAGCACGGCCACAAAGCGTATCTGGTTGGCGGATGCGTGCGCGATTTGCTCCTGGGCCGCGAGCCCGCTGATTACGATGTCACTACCGACGCGATTCCTGATGAGGTCCTGCGGATCTTTCCGGAGACGTACGCGGTGGGTGCGCAATTTGGGGTTGTGCTGGTGCCGGCACCGGCGGCAGATGACAGAACCGCGGAAGTAGTCGAAGTGGCAACCTTTCGCAGCGACATCGGATACAGCGACGGTCGCCATCCGGACAAAGTTCGCTTCACCAAAGATCCGCGGGAAGACGTCGAGCGCCGCGACTTCACGATCAACGGCCTGCTGCTCGATCCGGTCACGAACGAAGTTCTGGATTTCGTCGGCGGACGCAATGATCTCGATGCCGGAATCATCCGATCCATTGGCGATCCCGACCAACGGTTCGCAGAAGACAAGCTCCGGATGCTGCGCGCTGTGCGCTTCGCGGCACGTTTCGGCTACACAATCGAGCCTGAGACTCTTCAAGCGATTCAGAAATTGGCATCGCAGATCGAGCAGGTTTCACGGGAGCGCGTGCGAGATGAGCTTAGCAAGATGCTGACGGAGGGCCATGCCCGCCCCGCGTTTCTTCTTCTCGACGAAACCGGGTTGCTGCATGAAGTTCTGCCCCAGATCGAGGCGATGAAAGGAGTGCAGCAACCGCCGCAGTTTCATCCTGAAGGCGATGTGTTTGTGCATACGCTGCTCTTGCTCGACAAGTTGCCGCATCCGTGTCCGGCGACGCTGGCGTGGGGTGCGTTATTGCACGATGTGGGCAAGCCAGCGACATTTCGGATTGCACCTGACCGCATTCGCTTTGACGGGCACGTTGATGTTGGAGTCAAGATTGCGGAGGACATCTGCCACCGCTTGCGCTTCTCCAATGACGACACCGACCAGATTCTTGCGCTTGTTGACAACCACATGCGCTTCGCACACGTCCAGCGGATGAACGAATCCACGTTCAAGAGATTTGTGCGGATGCCACGCTTCGACGAACACTTGGAACTGCATCGGCTGGACTGTGAGTCGAGCCATGGAGATCTCACTTCATACAACTTCACACGCGAGAAGATCGCTTCCACGCCGCCAGAGGCCATGCGGCCTGCGCCTTTGATCACCGGGGACAACTTGATCGCTGTTGGCTACAAGCCCGGGCCTCAATTCAAGCAGATTCTTGCAGCCGTGGAGGATGGACAACTGGAAGGACGCTTACGCACAAGTGAGGAAGCTATGGCGCTGGTGATGAGTCAGTTTCCGCGGCAAAATTAGGAAAGGCCGGCATTGCACCAAAAAAGGTGCAAAATCTGCTTTTTGTCAAAATCTTGTCAAGCCCCCGCCGAGGTCAAAATTTGCTTAAGTTGCTGAAAGTAAAGGTAATATATAGTTGGAAACCATGTCCTATTTACCCTGTTGAAACTGCTATTCTGGAAGTATAGGGTCATGAATCGAGCTTGTGCGCCTGCCCGAACGCGGGTTAGAGTACCCGCGCTACACTAACATGAAAGTCACAGAAAAAGATGTAGCCAACGTCGCTGACTTGGCAAATCTGGAGTTGACCGCGGACGAACGCGGTGTCTTGCTACGGGACCTGAATTCGATTCTCGAATACATCGATCGCTTGAACCAATTGGATACGACCCATGTACCGCCGATGTCGGAAGGGCACGCGAAAGCTGCGGGATACACTTCAGCAGGGCGAGAAGATATTCTCGAAGGTCTGAGAAAATCGTTGCCACACGCGGTGGCGCTGCAGAACGCGCCCGATTCGGACGGGACATTCTTCAAAGTGCCCAAGGTGATCGAGAGATAGAGCGGCGATTCGCAGACCGTGAATCGCTGGATACTAACCGACCGCCACGGCTTCTATGGACTTGAACGCGCTCACAATCGATGGGGCCCGCTCCGCCGTGCAGGCGCGCGAAATCACGGCGACATCGCTGGCGGAAGCGTTCTATTCCAAGATCGAGAAAGATGATCCGCAGATCGGCGCATACCTGACGCTCTCGAAGGAGCGCGCGCTGGCGCAGGCAGCACGAATGGATTCGCTGGCTGCAAAGGGCGAGCCGCTTCCGCCGCTGGGCGGGGTTCCGGTCGGGATCAAGGATGTAATGGTGACGCATGGCGTGCGTACAACGGCTGGCTCGAAGATTCTGGGTAACTACATTCCTCCGTACGATTGCACGGCGGTAACTCGGATGGAAGATGCCGGCGCGGTTTTGCTGGGCAAGCTGAACTGTGACGAATTTGCCATGGGATCGTCTAACGAGAATTCAGCGTGGCACCCGGTTCACAATCCACGCGATCTCAGTCGTGTGCCCGGAGGGTCCTCGGGAGGATCGGCGGCAGCAGTGGCCGCGAATATGGCTGTGGCGACGCTGGGGTCGGACACTGGCGGGTCGATTCGCCAACCGGCATCTTTTTGCGGAGTGGTTGGGTTGATGCCGACGTACGGACGCGTATCGCGCTACGGATTGATCGCGTTCGCGTCGTCGCTCGATCGCATCGGGCCGCTTACCAACACCGTGAAAGACGGAGCCACGGTGTTGCGCACCATCGCAGGCAGGGATCCGATGGATTCCACTTCTGCGGACGTACCGGTCCCCGACTACGTTGCGGAATTGGAGAAGCCGGTGCGCGGGCTCAGGCTCGGCGTAGCAAGAGAGTATTTCGGAGAAGGATTAGATCCCGAGGTCCGAAAATCCGTGGAAGCCGCGATTCAGAAGCTGGCAAAGCTGGGCTGCGAGATTATTCCGGTCTCGCTGCCGCACACTGAATACGCGATTCCGACTTATTACATCGTGGCGACGGCGGAGGCGTCGTCGAATTTGGCCCGCTTCGATGGCGTTCGCTATGGCTACCGGGCGGGCGACGCGCGCACGCTTTCCGAGATGTACCGTCGCAGCCGCGATCAGGGATTTGGCGCCGAAGTGAAGCGCCGCATCATGCTGGGCACGTACGCGTTGAGCGCCGGATACTACGAGGCATACTATCTGAAGGCGCAGAAAGTTCGTACGCTGCTGGTCCGCGACTTCGACGAAGCGTTCAAGAAAGTGGACGCGATCGTGACTCCAACCAGTCCTACGGCCGCGTTTAGGCTGGGCGAGAAAGTTGATGATCCTCTGTCCATGTATCTCGCCGATATTTTCACGGTGACCGCGGACTTGGCGGGTATCCCGGGGATTTCCGTCCCTTGCGGGAACACAAAAGAAAATCTGCCGGTCGGACTGCAGATTCTGGGCAAGCATTTCGACGAGGCTATGATTTTGCGGGTGGCCCATGCTTATGAGCAGGCATCATAAGCTGATCTTGATCAGGACGCTTGGATGAGAGCACAGAAATGCAAAAGGTAGATTCGGTGTTTCAAAAGCCGTTGCAAGCTGCACTAGGAAGCGCACTCGCTTACCTCGAGGGCCTTGACCGCAGTCCGGTCGCCGCAACCGTGGATCTTTCCGTCCTGCGCCAGCGAATCGGGAGACCGCTTGCCAACGATGGGGTTCCCGCTGCGCAAGTGGTCGCGGACCTCGTGCAGGATGTGGAAGGCGGAATTCTCGGCTCGGCGGGTGGGCGCTTCTTTGGTTGGGTAATTGGCGGATCGCTGCCAGCTGCGCTGGCCGCCGATTGGCTCACGTCGGCGTGGGATCAGAATAGCGGACATCACACCTGCGGGCCCGCTGCCGCAGTGGTCGAAGAAGTTGCCGGGAAATGGCTGAAGGAGATTCTGCGGCTGCCGTCGCATGCAAGTTTTGCACTGGTCACGGGATGCCAGATGGCGCATGTGACCTGCCTGGCCGCCGCACGCCACGCCGTCCTTGCCAAGCGGGGATGGGATCTTGAGAAACAAGGCCTCTACGGCGCGCCGCCGATCAGAATCGTGACCAGCGACAAGCGCCATGAAACGTTCGATCGCGCCGTTCGCTTGCTGGGCCTCGGACTGGCGCAGGTCGAGTATGTGCCGGCAAACTCAGACGGGCAGCTTCCCGCCGACGCACTCGAACAAACGTTGAAGGGGCGTTCTACAGAGCCGACGATTGTGCTTCTGCAAGCCGGAGATGTGAACACGGGCAAGTACGATTCTTTTGAAACCCTCGTCCCAATCGCAAAACATCATGGGGCATGGGTGCACGTGGACGGCGCTTTCGGTCTATGGGCAGCTGCCTGCGAGCGCTATCGCCAGTTGGTTAAGGGCGTGGAGGAAGCTGATTCCTGGGCTACCGACGGACACAAGTGGCTTAATGTTCCGTACGATTGCGGATACGCTTTCGTTGCCGACGCAGAGGCGCATCGCTCTTCCATGACCAGCCGGGCGGCATATCTGAATCACGATGGCGATGCGCGAGACCAACTGGATTGGACTCCGGAATGGTCGCGTCGAGCGCGGGCGTTTCCCACCTATGCGGCTCTGCGCCAGCTTGGCAGAAGTGGAGTCCAAGATTTGGTGGAACGTTGCTGCAAGCATGCGCATGATCTGGTGATGGAAATTGGCGGTCTGCCGGGGGCGGAAGTCGTTTCCGAGCCGGTCATCAATCAAGGCCTGGTGCGGTTCCTTGATCCCAGCTCCAACGCCACGGACGCCGATCACGACCGCCGGACGGAAGAAGTGATTGCCTGTATTCTTGCGAGCGGCGAAGCATTTTTCGGCGGAACCACTTGGCAGGGACGCCGCGCCATGCGCGTGAGCGTCACCGGTTGGCTTACGTCCGACGAAGATGTCAGGCGCGTGGTGAGAGCGGTGGCAGGAGTGTTGGCCGCAACTCGCGCGCACCCGGTGAACGTAGGCTAGGCCGTCCTGGCGTTGCCCTTGTTAGAGCGGCTCGTAATATCGTTCGCCGGCGCAGGCACGGCAGAGTAGTTTTCCATCACGATGCACTTCACGGCGGAAATTAATACCTTCGCCGCAGACTTCGCAAACAATAC
>Ga0316363_10001695_pt1 | contig 18467 bp, 13 predicted proteins | sample Sb_taG_3_FD_200459 | JGI IMG/M metagenome (GOLD analysis project Ga0316363, IMG submission 200459) | Peat soil microbial communities from Weissenstadt, Germany - Sb_50d_a_PC metaG (v2) (version 2) | ecosystem: Environmental > Terrestrial > Soil > Wetlands > Peat | place: Germany: Weissenstadt...
TCGCGCATGAACGCCGACGCGATCTCAATGGCTGTGTTCTGAATCATGGCAGCGCACTGCGGGGAAGCCAAGCGCCGGGAGCACCGAGACACATGAAGATCCTCGTCACCGGCGGAGCCGGGTTCATCGGCTCTCACACGTGCGACCGGCTGCTGTCGCTGGGACACGAGGTCATCGTGCTCGACGCGCTGACCCGGCCGGTCCACCGGAACGGGCGGCCGGCGTACCTGACTCCCGGGACACACTTCTACCAGGGCGACACCCGCAACCGCGACCTGGTCACCAACCTTCTGCGCCGTGTTAATGCCGTCTACCATTTCGCCGCCTACCAGGACTACCTGCCCGATTTCTCGCGGTTCTCTGACGTGAACGTGGTCTCGACCGCTCTGCTCTACGAGATCATCGTGGCCGAGCGGCTGGACCTCGCCCGGGTCGTGGTGGCCTCGTCGCAGTCGGCGATGGGCGAGGGACTCTACTGGTGCCCGGTCGACGGCGAGCAGACGCCGGGGATGCGGCCGGAAAGCGCGCTTGCGGCGGGCCAGTGGGACATCCCGTGCCCGGTGTGCGGTGGTCGCATGGAGCTGCGGGCCACACCGGAACGTGTCTCCAATCCGCAGAACGCCTACGGCATGTCCAAGCTCGCCCAGGAGATGATCGCCATCAACCTGGGGCACCGGTACGGCATCCCGACCGTCGCCCTCAGGTACAGCATCGTCCAGGGCCCCCGGCAGTCGGTCTACAACGCCTACTCGGGTGCCTGCCGCATCTTCTGCCTGAGCTACCTGCTCGGCAAGGCTCCGATCCTCTATGAGGACGGCGGGGCGATCCGGGACTACGTCAACGTCGAGGACGTGGTGGACGCCAACGTGCTGGTGCTCTGGGACGACCGCGCCGCCGGGCGGGTCTTCAACGTCGGGGGCGGCCAGGCGGTCACCACCCGGGAACTCGCGGACATCGTCATGCGCCAGTACGGGTCGGACCAGCCGGGAATCGTGACCGGGGAGTACCGCTTCGGCGACACGCGGCACATCGTGTCCGACATCAGCGCGCTGCGGGAGCTGGGCTGGGAGCCCCGGCACACGCCGACCCAGTCCGTGGCGGCGTACGCCGCGTGGCTCGAGGATATCGAAGGCCTGCACGCGGTGCTGGCCGAGGCCGACGCGCGGATGCGTGCCCTCGGGGTGGTCAGGAAGGTGGCATCATGAAGGCCTTCCTGCTCGCCGCGGGCGTGGGCAGCCGGCTGCGGCCGATCACCGACACGACCCCGAAGTGCATGGTGGCCATCGGCGGGCAGCCTCTGCTCGACATCTGGCTCGATGCGTTCGACCGCGCGGGCGTCGAGGAGGTCCTGGTCAACCTGCATCACCTGCCGGACGTGGTGAGAAACCACCTCGAGGCGCGAGCCGGGAGCCTGCAGCCGCCCGCCGTGCGCACGGTCTTCGAGCCGGAACTGCTCGGTAGCGCCGGCACGCTCGCCGCCAACCGGGCCTGGGTCGGCGGGGAAGAGATGTTCCTCGCCTGTTATGCCGACAACCTCACCGATTTCGATCTGCGGTCCCTGGCCGAGACGCACCGGGCCCACGGCGCGATCGCGACGTTGACGGTTTTCCATTCCGGCCGGCCATCTGCCGGGGGCGTGGTGGAACTCGACGCGGCCGGCACGGTTGTCGGGTTCACGGAGAAGCCCAGCCAGCCGGTTTCCGATCTGGTGAATGCCGGGATGTATGCCTTCCATCCGCGCGTACTCGATGAGATCGGCGACCCGCCGCCGCGTGATATCGGCTATGACCTCCTGCCCCGGCTGGTGGGCCGGGCGAAGGCGATGCCGGTGGAAGGCTACTTCCGCGATGTGGGAACGGTAGACGCGTACCAGCGGGCCCAACAGGACTGGCTAGTGCGAGCGACGACATGATCATCACCCAGACGCCCTTGCGTATCGGCCTCCTCGGCGGGGGCACGGACCTGCCCGATTACTACCGCGAGCACGGCGGCCGGGTCCTGAACTGCGCGATCGACAAGTACATCTACGTGATCGTCAAACAGCGGTTCGACAACGACATCTACGTCAACTACTCCAAGAAGGAAATCGTCTCCCGCGTCGAGGACCTGGAGCATGAGCTGGTCCGGGAGGCGATGTGGATGACCGGCGTGACGAACGGCGTGGAGATCACCACGCTGGCCGACATCCCGTCGTCAGGCGGCTCCGGCCTCGGCTCCTCCTCCGCGGTGACGGTCGGCTTGCTGCACGCCCTCTTCGCGTACCGCGGGCGCCAGGTAACGGCAGAGGAACTGGCCGACCGTGCCTGCACGATCGAGATCGACCGCTGCGGGAAGCCCATCGGCAAGCAGGATCAGTACGTTGCCGCCTACGGCGGCATCCGGGACATCCGTTTCGGGCCCGGTGATCAGGTGCTGGCCGAAGAGCTGGAGCTCTCGCCAGCCGAACGCCGGGACCTGCAGCGGAACATCATGCTGTTCTACACGGGAGTCACCAGGAGCGCGAACTCGATCCTCGCCGAGCAGAACGCCAACATCAAAGCCACCCACGATCAGCTCGACCTGCTGCGCGACCTCGCGGGCCTGGCCGCCGACCGGCTGCGCTGCGGGGACGTAGACGCGGTCGGCGAAGCGATGCGCAAGGGCTGGGAGGCCAAGCGGCAGCTGGCAGCGGGCATCTCCAATCCCCAGGTAGACATGGCGGTCGAGCGGGCTCTCGAGGCCGGGGCGTCGGGCGCCAAGCTGACCGGCGCGGGCGGCGGCGGCTTCCTGCTCGTCATCTGCCCCGTGGAGCGGCAGCGTGCCGTGCGCGAGAGCCTGGCGGCCATGAACGAATTGCCGGTGGCCCTGGATCGCCTCGGCTCGCGCATCGTTCTCAACGTCCAACGCGACATCTGGGGTTGACCGCCGGATGAGGATGCTCTGGGAAGTAGCCCGGCACGTGCGTCGTCCGTCGCGAACCGAGGTCGGCCGCGCGGTCCGGCTACCGGAAACGGTCTGCGCAAAACGTGAACACGACGGGTTGGGGTTTTCATGAGGGTCCTACTTTCCGCCTTCGCGTGCCACCCACGTCATGGCAGCGAGCCGGGGACCGGGTGGCATTGGACCGCGGCTCTCTCGGATCTTGGACACGAAGTAACGGTCCTAACGTGGTCGGAGCATCGAGAGGAACTACTCGCGAGATGCCCGAAAGGCGTATCTTTCCGCTTCATCGATATCCCCAAGTCGCCGGTGCCCCGCTCCGCGGAGCTCTTGTGGGCATACGACGCGTACGGACGCTGGCAGGATGCGGCGGCGAGAGAGGTGGAGGCGCAGGCGCGGGACTACGATGTGGCGCACCACGTGACGTATGGCGGGCTCCACCTGGGCAGCATGCTCTGGCGGCTGCCGATTCCCCTCCTGTACGGCCCGGTCGGCGGCGGCCAGACCGCCCCGGCCAGCTACTGGCGCCACTTCGGACGCGAATGGCCTGCCGAGGTACTAAGGACCGCATCGGCCGGGCCGCTGCTGAAATTGAACAGACGGTGCCAGCAGACCATCAAGAACTCCGCTGTAACGCTCGTGAACAATTCCGCAACGGCGGCCGCGTGCCGCCGTCTCGGAGGTACCGACATTCGGTACATGCTGGCCGACGGCCTGTCATGCGAGTGGATCGCCGACGCCCGGCTGCAACCGGCTGGCATTCCCGTGGTGCTCTGGGTGGGAACGCTACTGCCGCGCAAGGCGCCCACGCTTGCCGTCCAGGCATTTGCCGAGCTTCGCCGGGCCATGCCGGCGCGCCTTGTCATCGCGGGCGACGGGCCGCTCCGCACGCGGGTGCGCGCGACGATCGAGCGCCTTGGGCTCACCGACGATGTTCAGATGCTCGGGAAGCTTCCCCGGGAGGACATCAGGTCCCTGTACGACTCGGCCAGCGTCTTGTTGTTCACCTCGTTGCGTGAGTCCTTTGGCGCACCGTTCATCGAGGCCCTCGGCAGGGGCCTGCCGGCCGTTGCCTTGGACCTGGCCGGGATCGCCGATGCCGACGTCGGCTCCGCTGCTGTGAAGGTCGCGCTTCCGCCCAGGCCAGACGATCTCCCTGGCCGCCTTGCTTCCGCGCTGCAGACCGTCCTGTGCGACCACGAATGGGAGTCGCGCAGCATCGCGGCCGTCAAGTGGGCAGCCGAGTGGACCTGGCCGGTGAAGGCAGCCGCCGCCACCCGGCTGTACCAAGAGATCGCCGGAAGCCGGTGCTGACTTCACGCCATGTCCGCCTGCGGAAGTGCGCGCATGACTGAACCTGCCACGGAACGCTGAGGGAGGCATTGTGCACGTGAGCCCGGTTCCGCGAATCGCCGGTGCCTTGCTGTTCCGGCCGCTCCCGCACAGAGATGAGCGCGGTTTCTTCTGCCGCACCTTCGATGCGGACGCGGTGTACGCGGCGGGACTAGATCCCGCCGCGTTCGTCCAGCACAGCCTGTCCCGTTCGGCGCGCGGCGTGGTACGCGGATTGCACGTGCGCCGGGGGGACGGCGAGGCGAAGCTGGTCCGATGCTCGTACGGCGCGATCTTCGACGTCATCGTGGACCTACGTCCCCCCTCGCCGACGTACCGCAACTGGGAGAGCTTCGGACTGCGTGACGACGAGCAGGTCACGCTGTACGTACCCGTCGGCTGCGCGCATGGGTTCCAGGCTCTCACCAACCCTGCGGACGTTTCCTATCAGATCGATCGCGTACACGACCCGTCCGAGGACGTTTCGATCGCGTTCGATGATCCTGAGCTCGCGATTCCGTGGCCGCTTCCGGTCACCGTCAGGTCCCAGCGGGACCGCGAGGCGCCACCACTGGCGGCCGCGGTCAGGCTGCTGGCGTAAGCGGACCCGGACCTATCTGGTTGGCCGGGAAGAACAGATGAAGAAGTACTCTACGGCCAGTACCCTACTGATGACTGGAACGTTAAGATTAATATGCATGTTGCCGGCCTTCACAAGGTTCCGGCGAGGCTCAGAGTGATTCCAATTGTGTGAAGTCGGGAAGAACCTGCGAATCTCGAAGTACTGCGCAAGGCTCTGGCGAAAATCGTTGAGCGGTTGCACGTTGCTATAAGGAAAATATATATTCGCAGCCCGGTGGCCAAAGTTAACGTACGACACGATAAATACACCGGCGCGATTCAGGGTCCTCGCTATCTCAGCGAACTTTTGGGCCTGGAAGCTTCCCACATACTCAAAGACGCCCTGGGCGATAACGAAGTCGAAGCGCTTGTCACCGAACCGGATCGGGGTTTCAAGGAAGTCAGCCTCAATCAGGTTCGGCGCCGGGTCATGTATGGCTATGTCGATGCCGTGGTACTGTATATTCGGCCCGAGGGCGGACATCAAGGTGGCGGGCCCGCAACCAACATCGAGGAGCGTGCACCTCCTACCTCGCGCGAGTCTGTTTATAATCCGCGCGGACTTTTCGAGGCGATAGTGGGGTTGGCTGTATTTTAGATTCTCCTGGCTCCAAAAGCCCCGCTTGTGGAGTGTGTTGCCGACTGGGGGGTCTTTCATGTTGCCTGCGCTATCGCGTCGCACACCTGCAGCGCGGTGCGCTCCCAGGAGAAGTACTCGGCGATCTCGGCCGCGCGCTCGTGACACCTCTCATACAGCGCGTCATCGGCGAGGGCCGCCGCGATGGTCGCGGCGAGTTCGTGCTCGTCATCGCCGGAAACCAGAGCCCCGGAGACACCCGGAGTGACGATCTCCGGCATCGCGAACGCGTCGCGGGCCACGCATGGCAGCCCGCGAGCCAGCGCCTCAGCGAAGACCTTGCCGAAAGGTTCCATCCTCGACGGCATGACGAACAGGTCATGGCGGTCGTAGAGCGACGCGACCTGGTGTGGGGGCAAGCATCCCAGGAACCGGACACCGTCCGGCGGCGCCCCGGGCAGCGGCCACGTGCGCGGCCCGGCGACGGTCAGCGTGATCCGCGGGTCGTGCTCACGGCGCAGCACGGCCAGCGCGGCGAGGACGAGATCGCCACCCTTCTTAGCGAAATCCCGCGATCCGACGAACAGCAGCCGGCGACGGGGCGCGGCGCGTTGCGGCAGTTGGCGTCGGTCCTGCCTGGCGGGTACGCCGACGGCCAGGTTGCCGTCCGCGGGCGCCCACCCGGCCGAGATCCCCGGCGGGACCACGTGCACCTTCCCCGGCGGGATGCCGGTCTGCTCGACCAGGCTGCGGGCCAGCCAGCGGCTCTGCGCGATAATTCCGGTCGCGCGCTGGTAGATGTCCAGCTGCCGCTCGCGGCGACGCGCCACCGACGACGGGGTCATCGACAGCAGCGCGGCCCCCGCGCCGGTACCGCCGGTCATGGTCGCATACGTGTCCCAGGTTACGTCCGTGTACACGAAGAACGGGACGGGCAGGACGGCAAGGTCGCCCTGGAAGAAGGCCGTCAGCACGGCGTCACACCGACGCGCAGCGGGGTTTCGTGACAGTTCGCGGCGCAGGGCGCGAGCGATGTAGGCGTCGGTCAGCCGCGAGTACATCCAGGTGCTGGTCAGCCGGCCAGCGCGGCGGCGGGCGTGGATGACCTGGAGGATGGTGCGCGTCAGGTGCGGAATCTGCACGCCGATGTCGGTCGTATCGGTCGCCAGCCGCAGCGCCGCGCGCAGATTCCACGCCGAGTAGGACCAGCTGCGTTCCGCGACCTCCTCCCACAGGCAGGCGAAGCCGATGCGCGGCTGCGGCCAGCCGCTGGCCGTATCCTGCATCCGGGCGCGCCTGGCGCGGAACTCTTCAAGCGACGCCAACGGGTCTTGAGTCGGGTAGTCTCTGACAGCACCGTGCCATGGGCGGCTGGCGTCCATTTGTTTCTCCCGGGCCGACGACTGCTGTGTTTCATAACGCTCACTGAGTGGCGACGCATAGGGGAGTGCCGAACGGGTGGTCGTGATACCGCGAACGCACCGCTAAATTGAGCGACTCATAACTGCTGACCAGGCTCTGCAGGCCCGCCAGGGGGGTGTGGCGTTTCAGGTACATGTCCCTCGCGGCGCGCGCCTTCGTATCAATGTCGGCGTTATCACCCAGATCCTGTAGCGACCGTCGCCACGCGTCGACGTCTCCCGCTTTGGTAAGCCAGCCAGCTGAGCCGTGGCCCAGCAGTTCCGGTATGCCGCCGACATCGGAGGCGAGAACCGGCGTGCCCGTCGCCAGTGCTTCGACGACGATCATCGGCTCACCTTCAAACCACAGCGACGGCAGGACGAGGCACCGGACCGACCGGAGCGTCTCGAGCACCGCCTCGTGCTCCACCGGGCCGGTGAACCGGACACCGGGCACGCGCATCGCCTCGAGCGCTTCGCGCTCGGGACCGTCGCCGACCACCAGGAGCTCGCAGTCCCGCAAGCCGGCGAGCCGCCAGGCGGTCAAGAGCCCGCGAACGCCTTTCTCACTTGCCAGCCGCCCGATGTAAGCGAACTGACGCGACTTCGATGCGGATACTGCGCGCTGGTCCGGGTCCGCGACGCAATTGTGGCGTACGCGCAGCTTGTTTTCTGGTATTCCCGCTTCGATGAAACGGGCCTTCGCGAACTCCGTGAGGCAGAGGAAGAGGTCCACGTTCTTCGTCCATGTGCCCAGGTGCCGGTGGATCCCGGTGTTGGCCGCGGCAAAAGCAGATGCGGCGAAGGAGCCCTGGTAGCACCGGTGTCGCAGGCCGTTGAGCGCTGACCCGTTGAGACAGTCCGTGCACTGGGTCCCGTTCCGGAAGAACTGCCCGGTCGCGCACGTGAGCCGGTAATTATGCAGCGTCATCACGACCGGCAGCCTCGCTCGCCTGGCTTCATAGGCTGCCGACGGTGTTATCGAGAACCAGGTGTTGTGGATGTGCACGACATCGGGCCTGGCGGCTTCAAGCTGCCTGCGGAAGCGCCGCCCGGCCGCCGGATTCCACAGCGAAAGCCCCAGCCGCGTTGCTGTTTCAATGCTCCCGACCGGGTTCGGCACGATGTACTGCGTCACGGCGTGACCCGCGGAACCCAGCAGCCGGGCATCGGCGGCCACCACCGTATCCTCGCCGCCCCTTTGGCGGTAGGAATTGTGAACCTGAAGGATATGCATGGCCGCGAACCTCAGGTGGCAGTGCCCGGTAGACGTATCCGCGTGGCGAGAGCGGCATGCGGCGCTGAGCGGCCCCGGCCGATGAGCGTGAAGGCGGGCGTGAGCCGTCCCAGGCCGCGGGAATACCAGCCGAGGATCGGATCAGTCTCGCCTCGGTGCAGACTCCACCGCAGCTGGCGGGGCAGTTCCAGCCTCGCCGTCCCCGGCGCGGACGCGCCGGGCCAGGACAGGAAGGCAGCAGATCCGGTCAGCTCGGCCTGAACGTCGGGGCCGAGGTGGAACGCGAGGCGAAGGTCATGAAGACCGCCGTCGATCTCGTCGACGATGTCGACACGGCGCGACGCCCGGTCGAGCCGGACCGAACGACGGTGACGCATGGGCGGCCGGAGGGACAGGTAGCCGTTGTGCTCGGCGGTCCATGATGTGATCTCGCCGTTGTCCGCGACCTCGATCTCGCGGCCGTTCGCATGACGCAGCCACAGGAAGGGCCCGCCATGGGCGGACTGGTCCCGCCCGCTCAGCTCGATGGTGTTGTGGGCGATGGTGGACCGGAAATATGACCGCCACGCGGGTTCACCGTGGTAGCAGTACGTGCCCGGGTCAGCGAGGATGTCCACGCCGGCGTACCGGAGCTCCACGGACAGCGCATCGGCGTGAGCGTGCGCGGCGATGCTGAGGTACCCGTGCACGCCGCCGTCGCAACGGCACCAGATCTCCGGGCCATCTTCGGCGTTCGTCCGCAGCAGGGTTATCCCCGCATCGGCGAACCGCGACGGCCGGGCCACGGGTCTGCCCTTGACGTCATGAGTGGTACCGGCCAGGCTGCTGATGATCGCGCTGGCCGCGTCGGACGGCGCCGGCGGCCACCAGCCGAGCCGCCCGAAGAGGGCGTCCCCGAGCGCCAGCAACGACGCCCAGCTGTCCGGTTCGGGCGCATCGAGCAGCAGGCCGCGTCCGTCGTCGCCGTCACCCTGGCGCGGCGGGCGCAGGCGCTGGTCGACCAGGGCGGCGGCACTGTCGGTCATGGCGCAAAGCCGCTGCCAGACAGCCGTGCTCAGCGGGTGTCCGGCGGCCTTGGCCTCCACCGCCGCCAGGAGCCCGAGTTCGGCGACGAAGCGCTGGTAGTCCGAGGCGAGCTCACGGCCGACACCCGACGGAAAGGTGTTCCGGAGCAGTTCACGCTCGAGGAGACGCGCCGAATCCCGCCGCCAGCGTTCGCTCTCCGGGAACCACGGGAAGGCGCAGCAAGCCACGAGCTGCCCGGCCGCCTCGGCGACGACGTGGTTGTTGGCCGACGACCCCCGGCTCCGGAACGCGGCCAGATACTGTTGATGCCAGCGCACCTGCTGCACCGCCAGCGGGTCATCCTCGAACAGGCCCAGGGCGTCCGGCCAGCCGTCCAGGAGGCGGCGGATCCAGGCCAGGCTGACCAGGCGGATGCCGACTTCGATCCCGTTCGTCCAGTGAATGCCGGACAGGAAGGGATTCTCCCGGCACCAGGAGCGCCACTGGTCGGCCACCCGCCGCGCGTACGCCTCGTCGCCGGTGACGAACCACGCCGTGGCCAGGAGGGTCAGGTGCTGCAGGCGGGAGATCTCCCACACCTGCTTGACGTTGCCGACCTGTTCTTCCGAGCGGTGGTCGATCTGGAAGGCGTAGCGGTCCGGTACGGAGCGGCAGCCGGTCACGGGGTCGCCGAACCAGTCGGGGGCCACCAGGTCGGTCCTGACGACACCCAGGACCTCCCACTCACCCTTCATCAGCCGATCGGCGGCCTCCAGGAGCGCCGCTTTGGCACCGTCAGGCACCCGCTCCGCCGTGCCCGGCGGCAGGACAGCGGTGAACCGCCGCGGGCCGCCCGAGGCCGGCCCGATCGCCGGGAGGTCCTCGCGCCGCACCTGCCGGCGCGACCAGGCCGCGCGGAGCGCCTGGTCACGTGCGCGCCAGGCCATCTCGGCCGGCGACATCCTGGTGGCCCTGCGCGCGTACCAGCCGAGCCGCGCCGGGGAAAGCGCGCTCACACCCGCTCCGGCCGGCCGCTGGCGAGGCTGTCGGCCACCGCCATGGTGGCGCTAGTGGTGGCCACCAGGGACTCCAGGGCGATGGGCATCGGGGCGCCGGTGCGGACGGCCTCGGCGAAGAGCTCGAGCTCGCGCCGCTGGCCCTTGTCCTGACCGCCGAGGGACCGCATGGTGCTGCGCCGCCGACCGGTCCACACGGTGGCCTTCAGGAAGTTGTCGAGCCGCGCGCTCCGGCCGCCGGCCGCAGCGTCGAGGGTCTCCTTCGGATACCGCGGGTTGCCGACCGTGACGTAGGTGATGGTGCCGATCGAGCTGTTCCGGAACCGCACGGTGGCCTGCACGTCGTCGTGGGCGGCGCCGCGTGCGGCGTAGACCTCCTCCGGGAGGCTGCCCGCCCACCAGCTGAGGGTGTCGATGAAGTGCCCGCCCTCCCCGATGAACCGCGACCCCTCCAGCTCCTCGTTGCGGTACCAGCTGCCGGCGTCCAGCCGTCCCGCGTTGACCAGGTACCGGGTCACCGAGCCGCCGGCGGGCTGGCCGAACCGTGACTTCGCCTGCACGAGCAGTGGCGCGAAACGCCGGTTGAACCCCACCATGAGCCGGTCGTTGCCCGTCTTGTCCACCACGTCGACAATCCGGTCGAGCTCGTCCCTGGTGAGCGCGAGCGGCTTCTCGACGAAGACGGCCCTCCCGGTCTCCAGCGCCCGGCAGACCAGGTCCGCGTGGGTGTGATGACGGGTCACGATGAAGATCGCGTCCAGCGACTCGTCGCCCAGCACCGCACCGGCGTCGGTCGACGCGGTGCTGAAGCCGAAACGGCGCTGGGCGTTGGCCGCCGACAGCGACCGGGCGGTGGCGACGTGCGCCAGGTGGACGTTCGCCATCCGCGCCAGGTGCGGCAGCAGCATCGAGGACGCGTAGTTGCCGGCGCCGATGAACCCGGCCCTCAGCTGCCCGGCACTGGTGCCGCGCGGCGCGGTTTTCCGGTTTGCCGGGACCACCCGGCTGGTGGCGCGCGCCGGGCCGGCCTCCGGCGGGGGCGGGTAGGAGAGCAGGACACCGACCGCAGGCACGGCGCCGGAGGCCAGGTCGGCGTACACCCTGGTCGCCTGCTGTACCGGGAACACCCCGGTGATCAGGGTCTCGACCTCGATCTCCTGGTTTGCCAGCAGGTCGAGGAAGCACTCGATGTTCCGCCGCTCGGTCCAGCGGACGTAGCCCGCCGGGTAGTCGATGCCCTCCAGCTCGTACCGGTCGTCGTAACGCCCGGGGCCGTAGGAACGCGAGAAGCGGACGTCCAGTTCCTTCTCGTAGTAGGCATTCCACGGCAGGTCCAGCCGGGTCTTGCCGATGTCGACGACCCGCGCGCGGTCCCGGGCCAGCTTCACCGCGGTCTCGACCGGCCCGTTCGACGCGCCCCCGGCGGCCAGGAACACGTGATCGGCCCCGCGTCCGCTGGTGAGTTCCGCGAGGGCCTGCTGGACGGCCGCCATCCCCTCGTCCGTAGGTGCCGCGCAGAACGCCGCGTCGGCCTGCTCGGCCCGCTTGCAGCGGTCCTCGATCACGTCGAGCCCGACCACGCGGACGCCGGCGGCCACGAGGAGACGGACCACGAGCTGGCCGACGAGGCCCAAGCCGATCACGCACGCGGTCTCGCCCAGCTGGACCTCGCCCTGACGCACGCCGTGCATGGCGATGGCCCCGACCGTCGAGAACGCGGCGTGCTCGGCCGAGACGCCCGGAGGGACCGGGACGCACATGTTGGCCGGGATCCAGTTGTACTCCGCGTGCAGCGCGTACTCGTTGCCGGCCGCGGCGACCAGCTGGCCGGCGCGGAAATCGTCAGCACCCCGCCCAACCTCGGTGACCACGCCGCACAGCGAGTAGCCGAGCGGCGTGTAGGAATCCAGCCGGTTCATGACCTTCTTATAGGTGGCCACCGCGCCCTGCTGGGCGACCGTGTCGAGAACCTTGCGCACCTGGTCGGGCCGTGCTCGAGCCTTGCCGACCATGGACAGCTGGGCCTCGCTGACCTTCATCATCTCGGTGCCGGTGGAGATCAGCGAGAACAGCGATCGCACCAGGACGCCCCCCGGCCGACACGCCGGAACCGGGACGTCGAGGACGGTGAGCTCCCCGGTCTTGTAGTTCTGCGCTATCTGTTTCATCGCTTCCTCTTGTCGGCCGCCGGCCAGCGCGTGGCGAGGGTCCTTTTCGTCAGCCCGCCACGCCCATGGACCGGACATGGCGGTACCACAGCTCGAGCGTCAGCAGCTGCCATATCTGCTTGGCGCGATCCTCGCGGCCGGCCTGCTCGTCCTGGATGAGCCGCAGCAGCGCCCCGCGGCGGATCATCCCCGAACCCGTAAGCTGGCCGTCGACGAGTACGTCGCGGATGACCTCCTGCAAGTCGTTGCGTACCCACGCCCGCAGGGGCGCGCTGAAGGATGCCTTCGGCCGGTACACGATCTCGCGCGGCAGCCAGTTCTCGGCCGCCTGCTTGAGCGCCACCTTGCCCTGCCGTCGCCGGATCTTCGCGGCGCCGCCGACCGAGAACGCCGCCTGCGCGACAACGGGATCGACGAAGGGAACGCGCACCTCGACGGAGGCCGCCATGCTGGCCCGGTCCGTATAGGCGAGATTGAGTCCGGGCAGGAACAGGCGCGCATCGGCCAGGCACATACGGTTGATCTCGTCTGGTAGCGAGTTGTCGTTGTAGATGTCGTGGTGCCCCGCCACGACTTGGTCCACATAGCCGGCCAGGTCGGGGCTGAGCAGGGCGGCCAGCTCGTCGGGGCCGTAGAGCGTATAGCTGCGGCGGAACCGTGGCTCCTCGGCCAGTTCCGCGAACGTCAGGAACCGCTTCGCCCATCGGGAGTAACGCAGGCCGCGGCCTGCCGCACTGACCGGGAGGCGTTCCACGGTGGACCGCACCACGGCGCGGGGAGCGGCCGGCAGCCTCCGGTACTGGCTGGCCATGACGCAGGCGAGGTGCTTTCGGTAGCCGCCGAACAGCTCGTCGGCGCCCATTCCCGACAGGATCACCTTCACGCCGCGCTCGCGCGCCGCCTCGCACATGAGCAGCGTGTTGATCGCGGCCGGATCGCCGATCGGCTCGTCGAGCACGTCGACGATGCGGGGCAGCAGGCCCACGATGTCGGGCGAGATCTCGATCTCGTGCAGCTTTATGCCGTACCTGGCCGCGACCTTCCGCGCGTAGACGGCGTCGTCGGGCATGGCTTCCAGCCGCTGGTCCTCGGGGCGGAACGTGATCGTGTAGGCGTCGATGCCGGGGTTGGCCCGGTGAGCCAGGACGGTGATGATGCTGGAGTCGAGGCCGCCGGACAGGAAGCTCGACACCGGCACGTCGGATACGAGGTGAGAGGCGATCGACTCCTCGATCACCGGCTGCAGGTCCGCGGGCGGCCCGGCCGCGGCCTCGGCCGCCACGTCCGCGACACGCCAGTAACACCGGAGCGAGGAGCGTCCGTCAGGGCGGAAGCTCGCCCACGAGCCGGCGGCAAGCTTCTGCACGCCGTCGACGGCGCACAACTGCTCGGGCACCCAGTAGTAGAGCATCGACGCCACCAGGGCACCGAGTCCGATCCGCAACTCCGGACCTACCGCCGCCACCAGCGCCTTGAGCTCCGAAGCGAACACCACGCCATCGCCGCGAGGAAGGTAGTACAACGGCTTGATGCCGAGCGGGTCACGCGCCAGGACGAGCTCACCGGTGCGCTCATCCAGCAGTGCGAACGCGAACATGCCGCGGAAGCGGCGCAAGGCCTCCGGTCCCCATGACCGCCATGCCTCGAGGACGACCTCCGTGTCTGACCTCGTTGCGAAATGAACGCCGTGAGTGATCAGCTCGGCCCGCAGCTCGCGGTAGTTGTACAGTTCGCCGTTATAGACGAGCGTCATGCCGTGCTTGGACAGCGGCTGGTCAGCGGCGCTGCTGAGGTCGATGATCGACAGCCGCCGGTGGCCGAGCTGCGCGGTGACGCGATCGTCGTCATGATCCCAGATCCCGGCGGCATCCGGGCCACGATGCGCGATCCGGTCGGTCATGATCTCAACGAGCTTGTGACCGTCGGCCTGCTGGTAACACCCCGCGATCCCGCACATCTCAGCTCCCGGCCTGGCCGGCAGCGATCAGGTCCCGGTAGACGCCGAGATAGGCGCGCCGCTGCCGGCTCCAGGCCAGTTCCTGCTCGACCCGGGCCCGTCCCAGCTTGGCCATCCGGGCCCGCGCGGACTCGCCGTCCATGAGCGCCACGATCGCCGCGGCATACTCGCGCACGTCGTTGGGCGTGACGTACACGGCGGCATCACCGGCCGACACGCGAGTCTCGCGAAGGTCGAACGCGACAACCGGAAGCTCGTAGGCCATGTATTCCATGGTCTTGTTCATGGTCGACACGTCGTTGAGCGGATTCTTCGGGTCGGGCGACAGGCCCACGTTCGCGGTCGACATGATCTGTGCGACCAGCTCGTCGGGCGCCCGGCCAGTGAACTCCACGTGGCCGGCCAGGCCCAGTTCGTCGCGCATCGCCACCAGATCGCCGAAGCAGTCACCCGAGCCGATCAGTGTGAACGCGATGTCATCGCGGCCGAACTCATGGACCACGATGCCGGCGGCGCGCACCACGATGTCGACGCCGTCCTGCGGCCCCATGACACCGATGTAGGCGGCGAGGAACCGGCGGCCGCGGCGCAACTCGGGGTGGGGCTCGCCACGCCACAGCCGCTCCGGATCCGGGCCACTTCGGACAACCGTTACCTCGCTGGTCGGCTTGCCGTTCCGGGTTACGGCGACGTCCCGGTAGGACTCGTTAGTCGAAATCACATGGTCTGCGGTCCGGTGTGTCCTGCGCTCCAGAGCCCGCAGCAGCTTGTAGGGCAGCCTCGGGCCGTCGGGGAATCGGGACTCGTACAGCTCGGGACAGAGGTCGTGGTGGTCGAACACGAACCGGGTGCCGTCGAGAGCGCGAAAGGCCAGCGCGATCGGCCAGAAGATGTCCGGTGGGTTGCAGGCCTGGATCACCCCGAACCGGCCGGATCGCCGCGCCTTGAGCGTCAGCCATGCCGTGGCGAGGAAAGAGTAAGCGTACTCCGTGACGAAGCTGAGCCTGCTGCCACCGGGCGCGTACGGCCGGTACTTGTACAGCTCGACGGTGTTGATGACCTGATGCGCCGGATCACCATTGCCCTTCGGGCACACGACGGCGACCTGATAGCCGTCCGAAATGAGCGCCTGGCACTCAAGCCACACCCGCCGATCAAACGGCACCGGAAGGTTCTGGACGATAATGAGGACTCGCGTCACAAGCCGTATCCACCCCGCCTGGTCTAGTGGCCGAACGATCGTGCATATGAGCGCCGATCAGGCTGCCGTGATACGGCAGGCGCGCTTCAACGCCCCGGGGCCCTCGCGTCAGCACCGCTGACGTCGAGTGTGCTGTCAATTGCAAGCAGTTGTGCCGGAGAGGTATCAGAAGCGGATCGTCGCGGGTCATCTACCTTGTACGGTGGTTTCTCCCCGCGCGCCGACCGACTCATCCTGCAGCTGGGGAGTGTTTAAGGGTTCTCGTTCCTCTGGCGGGTGGTGGCTGAGGTAGACGTCGACGTAGGGGCGGTCAGTCTGGAGCTGCCGAGATCACCGGCAGCGGTTTTCCGGCAGCTGCGGAGTCACGCGGTCCGCCGCATGGGCTGGGGCTTGGCCGACCAGGTGATGTCCAGCCTGAGCAACTTCGCGGTGAGCATTTACGTGGTCCATGAGCTGGGCGCGGTGCAGTTCGGCGCGTTCAGCCTCGCGTACGTGACCTACGGGTTCGCGCTCAACGCATCTCGCGGCCTTGCTACCGATCCGCTGATCGTCAGGTTCAGCGGCACGGACCTCCCGACCTGGCGGCGTGCCGTGTCCGAATGCACCGGCACCGCCGCGCTGGTAGGCCTCGTCGCAGGCGTCTGCGTCCTTGCGGTGGCCTCGCTGCTCAGCGCCACGGTCGCGGCCGCATTTCTTGCCCTGGGACTGACTCTGCCAGGATTGCTATTGCAGGACAGCTGGCGATATTCGTTCTTCGCACTCGGGCGCGGCAGCCAGGCATTCATCAACGACACCATATGGGTGGCGACGCTGGTTCCCGCCCTGCTGACGGTGCGCGCGACCGGGCACGCGGACGTGTTCTGGTACGTCTTCGTGTGGGGCATCACGGGTAATATCGCCGCAGCCGTCGGGCCCTGGCAGGCGCGGGTCGTCCCCAGACTGACCGGCGCATGGAGATGGGTGTCGCAGCATCGTGATCTCGGCCCTCGTTACCTCTTGGAGGGCACCTCGCAGAGCGTCTCGACCCAGATTCGTGCCTACAGCATCGGCCTTGTCCTGGGCCTAGCCGCTCTGGGTTCTGTGCAGGCCGCCGCCGCGCTGTTGGGCCCCATGTGGATCCTGTTCCTCGGGACCGGCCTGGTTGCCATTCCAGAAGCCGCCCGGGTTCTACGCCGCTCGCCACGGCATCTGCCACTGTTCTGCCTGGTCATTACCAGTGGACTTAGCGCGGCGGGGCTTGCCTGGGGACTCTTCCTGCTGGTGGCGGTGCCAAGGGGACTCGGCCACTGGCTGCTCGGTCCGATCTGGCACTCAACATATCCGCTGATATTGCCAGCCATACTTGGCGTCACAGGCCAAGGCGTCAGCGCCGGCGCCGGCACGGGCTTGCACGCTCTTGGCGCTGCGAAGCGGAGCCTGCGCCTGACAGTTCTCGGATCGGTTCTCTTCGTCATCGGCTCTCTGGCGGGCGCTGTTGCCGGAGGAGCCGCTGGAGCAGTGTGGGGCTCGGCAATTGCCGTGTGGATCAGCGCGGTGTACGGCTGGTGGCAGCTGCGCAGAGCGCAGCAAGAAGCCGGCCACCTACCTGCTGGTCAGCGATTCCTCCCGATTCGCCCGAGCTGGCCGCGCCGTACCAGCCCGGTCCCGGCCGCCACGCCATGGCCTGATCTCGTGGCGGTTCGGCGAGGAAACAGGCCCGCAGCTGCGCCGAGGGTGCGACTTGCCGCAGGCGGCGTGGCGCTCCTGGCGGCGATGACGGCCGCCGGCTGGACGCTGGCGCACCACTTGGGCGAAACCCGTGCGGCCGACGGCACGCATGTCCAGGCTACCGGGGCACCGGCCCGGGACAACGCCGCGGGACCCGCGCCGGTCATCGGGCCTCCTCGTGGACCAGCGCAGGCGCTTAAACCGGTCAGGGCCGCATCGTTCGATCCGTACGGGGACGGCCTGGGCGAGAACAACCAGCTCGCCTATCTCGCGATTGACGGCAATCCCGCCACGGCCTGGCACACAGATTGGTACTCCAGCGCGTCCTTCGGGGGCCTGAAGCCGGGCACGGGCCTGCTCCTGGACATGGGCCGGACGGTGACCATCAGCACCGTCCGGGTCTTGCTCGGCCCCTTGCCGGGCGCCGATTTCCAGGTGAGTGTCGGGGCCGTGGCACCGTCGCTGACGCGGCCGCCTGCCGTCGCGCGAGCATCCGACGCCGGCGGGCAGGTGTCCCTGCACCTCACCAGCCCAGCGCGCGGCCGCTACGTGCTCATCTGGTTCACCCAGCTGCCGCCGGCTGACGCGTCCTCCGGCACCTTCCAGGCGAGTGTCTACAACGTGACCCTGGAGGGCTGGGCGTGAGGTCTTGCCGGACGGTATGGGCCGTGGGCTGCGCCGCGAGGGTCTACCCTGCCTATTCGGCCGAGAGCCGGGCGACAATCGGGGCGATCGCATCCACGTTGCCGCCCAGATTCCAGTAGGAGATCCCGAGTTCATCCCGCCACCGCTGCAGGTCGTCCACGCACTTGCCGATGTCGCCGCGCAAACAGATGGGCGAGTCGGCGAAGCTGACCGGATGGGCATCAATGAAATCACTGAACGACGGGCGGATCGGCGTGACCTGAACGCCTCCGATGTTCACGTTATAGCAAGTGAACTGGATCGCCGGCACTGGCCGTCCGGCTTGCGACGCTGCCGCGGCTACCAGGCTGATCTTCTTATCGATGCTCGCCCTGGAAAGTCCCTCCGCCGCCCCCGCATCGAAACCTCTGGGCCCGAGTTGGGCGTGTATCCCGGCGATGTCCGCGAGCGAGCCTGCCAAGGTGAGCATCCGCGGACCGCCGCCGCCCACCAGCACCGGCGGTCGCGGGTCCTGGGCGGATCGCGGCAGCGCTTCGAGGCCGTCCAGCCGATAGTAGCGACCTCCGAAGGTCACTGGCAGTCCCGCGAAAAACATGGTGATAACCTGCAGTGCCTCCGTCAGCCGGTCAATCCGGATCGGGGCAGTGTCGTAGCTGGCGCCGAGCGCCTGGTAGTCATCCAC
>Ga0316363_10001704_pt1 | contig 18379 bp, 21 predicted proteins | sample Sb_taG_3_FD_200459 | JGI IMG/M metagenome (GOLD analysis project Ga0316363, IMG submission 200459) | Peat soil microbial communities from Weissenstadt, Germany - Sb_50d_a_PC metaG (v2) (version 2) | ecosystem: Environmental > Terrestrial > Soil > Wetlands > Peat | place: Germany: Weissenstadt...
ACCGGGCGAGCGCGCTGCAATCCGATATCATGCTGTTGCTCGGCGACTTCATCGCCTCGTACCGTTTCGCCTTCAACCATGTGCCCGATCCGGTCTGGGCGGCGGAGCTGGCGCGGCTTTCGGCGCCGCTCGGCACCTGGGCGATCCTCGGCAATCACGATTGGTGGCACGACCTGCGCGGCGTGCGCGCGGCGCTTGCCGGCGTGAAGATCCCGGTGCTGGAAAACGACGCCGTCCTGCTCGGCCCGGCCGGGCAGCGCTTCTGGCTCGCCGGCATCGGCGACCAATTGGCCATTCCGCTCGGCCACGGCCACTATCGCGGCGTCGACGATCTGCCGCTGACGCTGTCGCGCATCAAGACCGACGACCCGGTCCTGCTCATGGTCCACGAGCCGGACATTTTCCCGCGCGTGCCGGAGCGCGTCGCGCTGACGTTCGCCGGCCATACCCATGGCGGCCAGATCCGCGTGCCGTTCCTGTGGCCGCACTTCGTGCCGTCGCGCTATGGCGCGCGTTTCGCCTACGGCCATGTCGTCGAAGACGAGCGGCATCTGATCGTCTCCGGCGGGCTCGGCACCAGCATCATCCCGGCGCGCTTCGGCGTGCCGCCGGAGATTTTGCATATCGAGCTCGGCGCTTAAGCCAGACGTTCGCGCAGCGCGGCGGACAACCGCTCGGCGCCAAGCACAATGACGAATATGATGATCAGCAGCAGCGAGACTTCCTGATACTGGAAGAGATTCATGGCCGTGAGCAGTTGAAAGCCGATCCCACCGGCGCCGACAAAGCCGAGCACCAGCGAAGAGCGTATGTTCTCGTCCAGCCGATAAAGGCTGATGCCCAAGAGCGACGGCAGCAATGTTGGGATGATGCCGTGGCTGAAGACCTGGATGCGCCGCGCGCCGGTCAGTTCCAGCGCATGGATCGGCGCCATGTCCATTTGCTCGATGGTTTCGGCGAACAGCCGGCCGAGCATTCCGACCGAATGCACGCCAAGCGCCAAGCCGCCCGGAAAGGGTCCGAGCCCGACCGCCGTCACGAACAGCAGCGCCCAAACCAGATCGGGCACGGCGCGGGTGAAGCCGATGATCGCGCGCGCCGCGTAATAAGCGTAACGCGAGGGCGTCATGTTCGCCGCCGCGAGCAAAGCAAGCGGGACCGCGATGACGATCCCGACCATAGTGCCAAATAGGGCGATATCGAGCGTTTGCAACGTCGGCCAGGCTGCCGCCGGCAGCTTGGAGAAATCCGGCGGCATGGCGCGCCATATGATGTCGGCCATGCCGTGGATTCCGGTGATCAGGTCCTGCGGCCGCGCCTCGACGACAATGAGCGCTTGAACGACGACGGCGAGCCCGAGCAGCGCCAACACGCAATGGAGCGCGGTGGTCAGGCCGCGCCGCCACCCATCGGCGCCGGACAGGCGGGGCGCCGGGCGTCCTGCAATGTCGAGACTCATGCCGCCTCGTGGATGTAGAGCCGGTGCACCGCCTCACGCGAGACCTGGTTGCACGGCAGATCGAACGCGATACGCCCGTCACGGATGCCGACCACCCGATCGGCATAGGTGTAGGCCAGCTCGACCTGATGCAGCACGCAGAGCACGGCGAGGCGCTCCGAGCGCGCCAGCCGCTGCAATAGACGCATAATGTCCTCGGCGGCTTCCGGATCGAGACTGGCAACCGGCTCGTCGGCCAGCAACACCCGCGGCTGCTGGGCGAGCGAGCGGGCTATCGCGACGCGCTGCGCCTGACCGCCCGAGAGAGTGCCGGCGCGTTGCTCGGCCAAATCCGCAAGCCCGACTTCGGCGAGATGGCCGCGTGACGCGGCGAGTTCCGCCGATGGCAGGCCGCCGAGCGCGGTGCGCAGCGTAAAATGCCGGCCAAGCGCGCCCATCGCCACATTGGTCAACACAGTGCTGCGCCGAACCAGGCTCGCGTGCTGCGAGATCATCGCCAGGGGAAGGCGAGCCCGCCGCAATCTTTCGCCTTCGAGCGGGCAAAGATCGGTATCGGCGAGCCAGATTTCGCCGGCACAGGGCTTCAATGTCCGGGTGATGCAGCGCAACAGCGTCGTCTTGCCGCTGCCATTGCCGCCCAGAACGACCACGAGTTCGCCCGCCGCGACCGTCAACTCAAAATCGGACAATGCGACCTTGCCGTTCGGGTAGCGCAGCGACAGACCGCAAACGCGCAGCATCGGTTCTGTTCTCCCGAAGTTTTAGCTCAGCTTCTCGAGATCGATGTTCAACGTCTTCACCAGATCGCGGATGAGATCGTAAGCCTGATCGGTTTGCGGCACGAGCTGGGTGATGCCGGCGCCGACCAAAATCTTGCGATCGGCCGGGTCGAGGCTCATCAGGTCGAGATGCTGCACGGCGTCCGCGAGCTTCTTTTTGAAAGCGTCGGGCATGTCGCCGCGCACTGCGAACGGGTCGGTCGGGATCGGGTCGGATTTCCACAGAAAGACCAGGTCGCCGTCGTTGTAATGGCCGCGCTGCTTGGCCGATTCGAGCTGTTCGCTGTTCAACTCGCCGGCGTCGACCTTGTGATTATAGATGGCCTCGAACGACGCCGTGTGGCTGCCGGCGTAGATCGCCTTGATGTCTTTGTCCGGATCGAGCCCCGCCTTGCGCAGCCCATAGGCCGGGAACAGGTGGCCGGAGGTCGAGGCCGCATCCGAGAATGCAAAGGAGTGGCCGCGGATGTCCGCGACGGTTTTGATGCCGGACGTCGGATAGGTCACGAGGCTTGCCCAATAGGTGACAGTCTTGCCGTCTGCGCTGCCGAACGCGGCCACTGCCTCCGCCTTCGCCACCTGGTGCGCCAGCACATAACCGAGCGGCCCGAATTCGCCGAGCTCGAGCTTGCCATTGCGCATCGCCTCGATCTCGGCGTTGTAGCCGGTCGCGACGAATACCTCGACTTTGCAGCCGACCTTGTCGCCGATCATCTTGCCGATTTTCTCGTAGATCGGCACCAGCCGCGCCGCCGTGTCGTAGGGCTCGACGCCGAAGCGCACCGTACCGCCGGCGGGGCAGTCGTCTGCTGCGGCTGGCAGCGGATTAGTTACCATGGCGGCGGCGATTGCCATTGCCGCTGCAAGCGATGCTGCGACGGTGGTGCTGGCGGAGAAGATATGCAACTTCATGCTCGGGCTCCTGTTATCCGCTTGGTTGTCATTGTGCCGGCATCGAATGTTCTTCGGCGGGCGCCTATTCATCGCTGCCATATTGAAGCGACCACGCGCATCACAGGACGCCGTGGGCCGATGCGTCCTCCACTGCGCGGCCCCGACACCTGGACGTGCTACGTGTGTTTCGCCGGAAGCCTTTGGAGTACGAAAAGAGATGACCGCGCGTGCAAAGGCTCAAATGACGCTAGAGCGCGGGTATGACAGTGAAATGAATGCGGCCCGATAACCCACAGTCGTTCGCGTAACGGCGAAGGCGACGATCGCTTCCGTCATCAAAACGTCATCGTGCGTAGTGCTGAACAATCTCTCGGATTGGAGTTTTGACCTTGGTCACGTCTGCCGCGCAAACCACTCCCGACACGACCGTCGAAGTCAATGGGCGTACCTATGCCGCGCCAAAGCGCCCGACCGTGGTGATCGTGGTCGACGGGTTTGATCCCGCTTACCTCGAACACGGCTTTGCCAACGGCACGCTGCCGACCATGAAGTCTTTCCTGGAGCACGGCTTTGTCGGTATCGCCGATTGTTCCATGCCGAGCACGACCAACACCAACAACACGTCGATCGTCACCGGCGTCCCGCCCGCGGTGCATGGCATCAACGGCAATTACTATCTCGATCCCGAGACCGGCCGGGAGATCATGATCACCGACGCGGCGCGGCTGCGCTGCGGCACGGTCCTCGGCGCGCTGAGCCGTGCCGGCGTGCAAACCGCGGTGGTCACGGCCAAGGACAAGCTGCTCAAGGTGCTGGCGTACAAAATGTCGGGCATAAATTTCTCTTCCGAACATGCCCACGCCGCCAATCTCGCCGACAACGGTATCGAAAACGTCGAGGAATTGGTCGGCCGGCCGCAGCCGGATCAATATTCGGCGGACCTTTCGCTATTCGTGTTCGATGCCGGCGTAAAACTCATGTCGTCCGTCAGGCCCGACCTGATGTACCTGTCGACCTCCGATTACGTGCAGCACAAGCATGGACCCGGAGAGCCGGAGGCCGACGCCTATCATCATGCGGTCGACACCAGGATCGCCGAGCTGATCGCGCTCGGCGCCACTGTCGCCGTCACGGCCGATCACGGCATGAATGACAAGTCCGCCGCGGACGGCACGCCCAACGTCGTCTATCTGGAGGACGAGCTGAATTCACGTTTCGGCGCCGGCGCCGTGCGGGTAATTTGTCCGATCGCCGATCCGTTCGTGCGGCATCACGGCGCGCTCGGATCGTTCGTGCGGGTGCATTTGCGCAAGCCGGGAAATATTTGGGCGATGATGGCATTCACCCGCACGCTGCCGGGCATCGAATTGGTCCTCGACAAGCAGCAAGTCTGCGACCAGTTCGATCTGCCGCTCGACCGGGAGGGCGATTTTGCCACATTTAGCGATCGCAACACTGTCGTCGGCGCGCGCCGCGAGGACCACGATTTGAGCCAATTGGCGGGGCATCGCCTGCGGTCCCACGGCGGTCTTGGCGAGCAGAAGGTTCCATTCCTGCTGTCGCGGCCGCTCAATGCTGCGTACCGCCAGCGTGCGAAAGACGTCCCGTTGCACAACTACGACATTTTCGATTTTGCATTGAACGGCGTCGAATAGGCCGCCGCGGCATTGCGAAAGAAAGCACACGGCATGATGCGTACCGCCTGGGCCGCAGTTTACGAAGCGCCGAACACGCCTTTCGTACTGAAAGAGTTTCCGGTGCGGCCGGCTAGGCGCGGCGAGGTCTTGGTGCGGGTGACGATGTCGACCATCTGCCGCTCGGACATTCATTCCTACGAAGGACGCCGGCCAAATCCCTGCCCGGGCATCCTCGGCCATGAAATCATCGGCGTCATCGAGGAACTCGGCGAAGGCGTCGACAGGGACATGCGCGGCGACCTGCTCGAGGTTGGCGACCGTATCACCTGGAGCGAGTATTTCTTCGACGGCCAATGCTATTACCGCGACGTGCTCGACATGCCGCAGAAGTGTCACGGCGTGCGCAAATACGGCCACGATCTTGCCGCCGAGGATCCGCACTTCCTCGGCGGCTTTGCCGAGTACTGCTATATCCTGCCCGGCACTTTTATCCTCAAGCTGCCCGACGAGCTGAGCGACGAGGAAGCTACGCCGCTCAATTGCGGCGTTGCCACCATGGCCTCGGTGACCGAAGCCGCCGAAATCGGCTTGGGTGATGCGGTGGTCATACAGGGCCTCGGTCTTCTTGGCCTCTACGGTGCCGCGATGGCCAAGGCGCGCGGTGCGCGTTGCGTGATCGGCCTCGACGCGGTGGCGAGCCGGCTCGACGTCGCCAAAAAATTCGGTGCCGATCACGTCATCGATATCGCCCGCGTTCCGCCACAGGCCGTCATCGATGAAGTCAGGGCGCTGTGCCGGCCAGACGGCGCCGATGCCGTCATCGAGGTTTGCGGCGTGCCGGATGTCATCCCCCAGGGCTTGCAGATGCTGCGGACCGGCGGCCGTTACGTGCTCGGCGGCCTGGTCAACCCCGGCGCCAATGTGACCATCGATGCCAATGTCCTGCTGCGGCGCTGGATCAACATGCGCGGCATTCACAACTACCACCCGCGGCATCTCATCCAGGCGCTCGATTTCGTGATGGCGAACCGCAAGCGGTTTCCATTCAAGGACATCGTCGACGCCAAATTTGCCTTGAAAGACCTTGACGCCGCTTTCAAGAAAGCCTCGGAGCGCACGGTGCTACGCGCCGCGATCGTGCCCGGGCTACTGGGATAACGCGTGCAAACTCCGGCGCTCAATTTCAGTCCGCGCGGGCTCTATATCGGCGGCCGCTGGGTTGCGCCGGCCGAAGGCCAGTCGTTCGCCTCGATCAATCCATCGAACATGGAGAAACTGGCCGACGTTCCCGCGGCGGGCGAGGCTGACGTCGATGCGGCGGTGAAGGCCGCCAAGGCTGCTTTCAAGGAATGGTCGCGCGTGCCGCTCAAGGAGCGCGCTCGCTGCCTCGCGCTTCTCGCCGATCGCATCGAAGAAAACGCCGACGAGCTGGCGCTGTTCGACGCTGTCGATTCGGGCAACGCGATCGTCGGCATGCGCGGCGACATGACGTGGACCGCGGATTGGCTGCGCTATTGCGCCGGTCTGGTCACCGAAATCAAGGGCGAGACGTTCTCGCAGGGCGACCGCCATCTCAACCTCACGCGCCGGCAGCCGTTCGGCGTCGTCGCCAAGATCAATCCGTTCAACCATCCGCTCCGGTTCTGTGCCGAGAAAGCGGCGGCGCCGCTCGCGGCGGGCAATACCGTCGTCATCAAGGGTTCGGAACAGGCGCCGCTGTCGAGCCTGCGACTCGGCGAATTGTGCGAGGGAATATTTCCGGCCGGCGTAATCAATATCCTCGCCGGCGACGGCAAAGTCGGCTCGGCGCTGGTGCGGCATCCAGACGTACGGCGGATCGGCTTTGTCGGATCGGTGCCGACCGGCCGCGCCATCGCCAAGGAGGCGGCGGCCGATCTCAAGCGTGTGAGCCTCGAACTCGGCGGCAAGAATCCGATCGTCATATTTCCCGACGCCGATCCCAAGACGGCCGCGCTCGCCGCCATCAAGGGCATGAACATGAATCGGCAGGGCCAATCGTGCAGCTCGACCTCGCGCGTTTTCGTCCATGCTTCGCTGCATGACACCGTTATCGCGGAACTTGTGTCGCTGGCGCAGGCGCTGCCGATCGGCATGCCTTGGCTCAAGGAGAACGACGTCGGGCCGATCGTGTCGCAGCGCCAATTCGATCGCGTCATGGGCTTCATCGAATCGGCCAAAACGGAAGGTGCGCGGCTGCTGACTGGCGGCGGCAGGCCGGCCGATCCATCGCTTGCCGGGGGTCTGTTCATCGCACCGACGGTATTCGACGGCGTGACACCTGAGATGCGGATCGGCCGCGAGGAGATATTTGGACCGGTCATGTCGGTCATGGCCTGGGATGATTACGAAGCGATGCTGCAACAGGTGAATGGCGTCGAATACGGGCTCACCGCGGCCATCGTCACCAACGATCTGGCCAAGGCCATGGAAACGGCGGAACGCGTTGAAGCCGGCTATGTTTGGATCAATTCGAATGGCCGATATATCGGCGCGCCCTACGGCGGATGGAAGCAAAGCGGTATCGGCGAAGAGGAGTGCTTCGATGAAATCTTGAGCTACACGCAGGTCAAGAACATCAATATGCGATGGTAAGTTAAGCCCGCTCTAACCCGCCGCCTTCGCGCCCAGCGAGCGCATGAACATCTGCATGCCGTAGTGGAAGGCGATGAAGGCGCCGAGCTCCATGATCTGCGCCTCGCTCCAATACGTCTTCATCCGGTCATAGAACGCCTTGTCCAGCTGAGCCGCGTCGAGGAACATCAGGTCGGCGTAGCGCAGCGCGCATTTCTCGGCTTCGCTGAAACCCTTGCTGTCGTCTTCGTAGGCGAAGCAGCCTTCGTCGATGCGCGTTTCCGTCAAGCCCATGGCGCGCGCTTTGTTGGAGCGCAGGCTGGCGAAATACTTGTCATTGGCAAAGCGCGCCAGCAGGATGCGCATGATCTCCTTGAGCTTGTGATCGACATTCCCCTGCGCGTGGCTCATCAAGAGCGCGCGCATCAGCGGCACGGCCTGTTCGGGCGCGCGCGCGACGATGCGCCCGAACAGGTCGTTCGGTACGCCTAAAACTTCGCCCTCGGCGATCAGCGCACGCAATTCGGGATCGGTGATCGCGTCGAGCGGCAGCGGTGCGATGCGGCTCATTCCGCCGCCTCGGGTTTTTTCAACGAGGCCGGCGCCGTCCCATAGAGCTTTTCCGACTCAGCTTGGCTCACCAGGCGGCCGTCGGGCGAGAACAGCGGATAGAATTTCAACGTGCCGAAAAACGTGTGATAGCCGAGGTTGAAGCCGATGAAGGCGCCAAGCTCGACGATCTCATTGTCGCTGTAATGCTTGCGCAGCTCATCGAAAAAGGCGGCGTCGACCACGTCGGGATTGACCGACATCAGCTCGCTGTAACGCAGCGCGACCTTCTCCGCCGCGGTGAAGCGCTCGCTCGCGGCATAATTGTCGATGCCTTCGTCGAGCAGTGCTTCCGACAATCCCTGTCGCTTCGCCGAAGCAGACCGGACATTGCCTCAATAGGTACAGCTCGCCGCGCGCGACAGCTGCACGCGGATGACTTCCTTGAGCTTGTGCGGGATGCGGCCTTTGTTGAAGCAGGCGTCCCAGGCCACGAACATCGCCTCGCACAGGTCGATGTTGTGGCCCATCATGGCGTGGAATCCGGGATCCGGCGCGCGGTGCTCGATGCACTTGTCGATGTAAGGCTTCAGTTTGGTCTGCCGCAGCGCCTCGATATCGAGCATCGTGATATTCGGCATGGGTTCGCGAGCCTCCCTGCAATGGCCGCGATGCTGGCACGGTGGCAGGCTGTCGGGCAAGCCGTCGGCTTCACCCGCGGCTCGCTCGAGCCAAAAAGAAACGGCGCCGACCGAAGTCGGCGCCGTTAGCATCCCCCGACGCTAAAACCTTGTTGGCCTAGTTTGGCCTCGCCGCCGAATCCAGACCGCTGGCGACGCGTGCCGGCGACATCGGCTGGCTTTGCGGCGCCAGCACCACGACGACGGTGCCCATTTTGACGCGGCTATAGAGGTCGATGACGTCTTCGTTGGTCATGCGGATGCAGCCCGACGAGATCGCCTGGCCGATATATTCCGGCTGATTGGTGCCGTGGATGCGGTACAGCGTGTCCTTGTTGCCGGAGAACAGGTACAGGCCGCGGGCGCCCAGCGGATTATGCGGACCGCCGGTGACGTAGGCCGGCAGCGGGCCGAGCCGCTGCTGCTCGCCGGGCGTCGGCGTCCAGCCCGGCCATTCTTCCATGCGGCCGACCTTGGCGATGCCGCTCCACACCTGGGCGTCTTCGCCGACGGTGATGCCGTAGCGGATGGCCTCGTGGTTCGGCATCACGTAGTAGAGGAACTTGTTGTCGCTATCGATGACGATCGAGCCCGGCGCTTCCTTGCGGTCGAAGCTGACGATGTGCCGGCGATAGGGCTCGGGAATCGTCGCCTGCGCATAGGGCAGGTTCGACATCAGTTCCTTGTCGCGCGGCTTCCAGGAGACTTGAGTCGCCGGCTCAAGCGTCTCCTGCATGCAGCCGCCGAGCATCAGGCCTACAATCAGAAATGCTATCGTACGCATGGTCATGGCCGCCACTTCCCATCACCCCCGCTCACGCCCGCCCGCCGAATGCCCCGATTTCAATAACCAAATCGCGCTGCAGTTTCCAGCCGATAAGGTGTCTGTCCCGTACAGTTCGGCGCCGGGTGTTGCAGGAATGCCGCACTATCCACGGGTTACTTTGGATAATCGGCTTATTCGTCCCAAAACCCATCATTCGCGGCCAGGATACGCCGCACCCATTAAGCAAGGGTTTACCATGGCCGGTATCTGGTGCCGCCGTGGGTCCGGTTGAAATGTCACGACAGCGCACGATTTGTCGCCCATTTCCGCCGCACTCGCCGCTTATGATTTGAGCATCACTCACCGGAATGGGAATGGGGTTTCACAATGCAAGACGCGTTCGCCGACTTCGCCAAAAAGACCGCCGCAAAGAAGGGCAATGACCGCAAAACTCATAGCGAAGCCACGGCGCTGGCCGGCTGCTACGGGCAGATCGGCATTTCCGCAGTTGTCGCCGCCGTGCGCTACCAGGGCAGCGCCAAGAACCCGGCCTATGCGCCGGTTTCGACCAAATGGCGCGACCGCATCGCCGAGGCGGCCGCCTAGCGCGCTGCACATCTGCGGCTTCGGTTCGAAAAGGGGACGCGATGTCCCCTTTTTGCTTTCTTAGGGGGCCGTTGTCGGCGATAGGAAGCCCGGTAATGTCGCGGCGAACCGCGGGCGAATGCAGAGTCGACAGAATGGCCGATTTTTCCGCTGCCGAAATCGAGGCTGGACGGCGTCTGTTTGCCGGCGCGTGGGATTTTATCTCCGCGGCCGGCGGGCTCGACTCGGTGCCGCCGATGGGCGCGCCCGAGATTGCGTTTGCCGGCCGTTCCAATGTCGGCAAATCGAGCCTGATCAATGCGCTGACCGGGCGTCGCGCGCTGGCGCGTACTTCGAATACGCCCGGCCGCACCCAGCAACTCATTTTTTTCGGCGGACCGGATCGGCTCGTGCTGGTCGACATGCCGGGTTACGGCTACGCCGCGGCGGCCAAGAGCAAGGTCGCGGCCTGGACCGATCTCATCCATGACTACTTGCGCGGCCGCGCCACGCTGGCGCGCGTCTATGTGCTGATCGACGCGCGGCATGGGCTGAAAGACGTCGACGACGCCATTCTCGATACGCTGAGCAAAGCCGCCGTCAGCCACGAGATCGTGCTGACCAAATGCGACCAGATCGACGAAGCGGCGCTCGCCGAGCGGACCGCAGCGGTCAAAGCGGCGGTGCGCAAGCGGCCGGCGGCGTTTCCCGACCTGATCGCCACCTCGGCGCGAACCGGCGCCGGCATCGATATGTTGCGCGCCGCCATCGCGCGGCTTCTGGCCGAGCGCGGCGTGCACACCGATGACATGCGGGGACGTCGAACATGAACGGCGGACTGGAAGGCGTGATCGCTGCGGAAACGGTGCTGAGCCATGCCGACGGCGAAACCGGCGCGGTCTGGGTGCGCGGTCACACCATCGAACGCCTTGCCGCCGAGCACGGTTATGAAGGCGCGGTGGCGGTGATGTGGGAGGGCTTTGCCGGACGCGGCCTCACTCGCGCCGGCATGCGGGAGACGCTCGCAGCCGCGCGTGTAAAAGCGTTCGCGCGCAGCGGCGAATGGCTTGCCTGCGCGGCGCCGCGGCCGCTGGCCGAAGGTTTGCGCATCGCGCTTGCCGCATTGCCGGACGACGCCGAGCCCGCGGCAATACTCGCGACCTTGCCGGTGGGGATCGCGGTCCTCGTGCGCGCCCATGCCGGCAAGGCGCCGGTCGCGCCCGATCCGTCGCTCGCCACCGCAGCGGATCTTTTGCACATGATCGCCGGCGCGCCGGTCGAGCCGCAACGCGCCGCGGCGCTCGATACGTATCTGGCGACGGTGATCGACAACGGCCTCGGCAATTCCACTTTCGCGGCGCGCGTCGTCGTCTCGTCGCGCGCCTCGCTCGCCGCGGCGGCGCTGGGTGGTTACTGCGCGTTTTGCGGCCCGCTGCACGGCGGCGCGCCGGGGCTCGCGCTCGATATGCTCGACGAGATCGAGGCGAGCGGCGACATCGATGGCTGGATCGAGCGCAAACTTGGCTCCGGCGGCCGCCTGATGGGTTTCGGTCATCGCGTCTTCCGCCATCGCGATCCGCGCGCCGACCTGTTGCGCGCAGCCCTCAAGCGCCTCGATCCAAGCTCCGCCCGCCTCGGCTTTGTCATCGAGGTCGAGCGCCACGCGGTCGCGGCACTGCAGCGCCGCAAGCCTGGCCGCCGCGTCGAGGCCAATATCGAGATGGACGCAGGCCTCCTGCTCGACGCCATCGGCTTGCCGCGCGACGCCTTCACGCCGGTCTTTGCCGTCGCGCGCTGCGCCGCCTGGCTGGCGCATGCCATGGAGCAGCGGCAGACCGGCCGCATGATCCGCCCGGCCTCGACCTATATCGGGCCTGTCCCGGCCGAATGAGTTGTCGCGCCCCGTGCGCACCGCTACATAAGCTTCGCCAAAAGATTGCCGGGAAGACCAATCCGATGAGCGCAAGCGACCCCGTTAGCCCCGAGGTGCAGGCCCGTATCCTGTCCGAAGCGCTGCCCTATATGCAGCGCTACGACGAGGAGACCATCGTCGTGAAATACGGCGGCCACGCCATGGGCGAGGAGCAGCTCGCCCGCGACTTCGCCCGCGACATCGTGCTCCTGGAGCAGACCGCCATCAATCCGATCGTGGTCCACGGCGGCGGGCCGCAGATCGAGGCGATGCTGAAAAAAGTCGGCGTGCAGTCGCAATACGCCGCCGGCTTGCGCATCACCGACGCCAAGACGCTGGAAATCGTCGAAATGGTGCTGGCCGGCTCCATCAACAAGCAGATGGTCGGCTACATCAACGAGGCCGGCGGCAAGGCTGTCGGCTTGTGCGGCAAGGACGGCAACATGGTGGTGGCGCGCAAGCTCACCCGCACCGTGATCGATCCGGATTCCGCCATCGAGCAGGTAATCGATCTCGGCTATGTCGGCGAGCCCGACAAGGTCGACACCACGGTGCTGACGCAGATTCTCGGCCGCAAGCTCATTCCGGTGCTTGCGCCGGTCGCCGCCGCGGCCAATGGCGGCACTTTCAACGTCAACGCCGACACCTTTGCGGGAGCCATCGCCGGCGCGCTCAAGGCCAAGCGTCTCTTGCTGCTCACCGACGTGCCCGGCGTGCTCGACAAGTCGAAACGGTTGATCAAGGAGCTGTCGGTCGACGACGCGCGCCGCCTGATTGCCGACGGCACCATTTCGGGCGGCATGATTCCAAAGGTCGAGACCTGCATCGACGCGCTCGATCACGGCGTCGAAGGCGTCGTCATCCTCGACGGCAAGGTGCCGCATGCGGTGCTGCTGGAATTGTTCACCGAGCTGGGCTCCGGCACGCTGATTCATCAATAACACGCCGCCGCTGGCGTTCTCGCCAAGCGTCCTCAGGTTTTCATGAGTACGTCTGCCTCAGCCTCACGCCTTGTGCTGCCTATCGGCCCCGGCATTGCCGCGGCGACCTCGCTCGGCATTTCCGACGTGCTGGCGAAAGTGGTGTTGGCGTCCGGCTGCGACGTGCTGACCATGCTGTCGTTTCGCGGCGTCGCCGGTCTCGGCTTCATGGCGCTGTGGCTGCGGCTTGGCGCAAAACCGTTCGCCGATGCGCGCCAGCGCTGGATCGCGCTCGGTATCGGCATCATTCTGGCCGGCGTCGTCTATTGTCTGTTCAAGGCGATCGACGCCATCGACGTGCCGACGGCGATCTTGTCCTACTTCATCTATCCGCTGTTGACCGGGCTGATCGCGTCCGCGGTCGGACTGGAGCGGCTGCGCTGGCGCGGCGTGTTGTGCGCCATCGCCGCATTTTTCGGCCTGGCGGTGATGATCGGGGCCCATCCCGCGGGCCTCGCCTTCGCCGGCGTCGCTTTTGCGCTCGGCGCCGCTTGTTGCCGCACCGCCATTCTTCTGCTCACCCGCGCCTATCTCGCCGGCGCCGATGCGCGGCTGTCGACGTGGTATTCGCTGGTCTCGTCGACGGCGCTGTTTGTCGCCTTGTCGCTCGGCACGCTGAACTGGCAGCCGCCGCAGACGCCGACCGGCTGGATGGCCATCGTCGGCATGAGCGTCGCCATCACCTCGGGCTTCCTGTTCATCTTCGTGTCGACCGTGCGCGTCGGCGCGTTTCGCACCGCGCTGATCATGAATCTGGAGCCGCTGTTGGCGACGATTCTCAGCGCGCTCTTGCTCGGCGAGGTCATCACGCCGCTCCAGGGCTTTGGCGCCGGCATCATGCTGGCGGCTTTGGTCGCATTCCAGTTGTGGCGCTGACGGTGTAACATCGTCGGCGAAAAAAGCCGGGAGGACTCCATGAACACGCCAAAAAGCGCGCACCGTTTCTCGCCCACATGCAACTGCTGCGTTTCGCGCCGGACATTTCTCGCCAGCGCCGCGGCTGTTGGCGCGACGGCGTTGCTGTCGGGCCAAGACGCGGCGGCACAAGGCGCGCCGGCGAAGCTGATCGACACCCATCATCATTTTTATCCGCCGGCCTATCAGAAAGCCTGGGCCGATTGGGAGGACGCGCGCAAGATTCCGCATCTCGGCGTGCAACTGTCGTGGACCCCTCAGCAGGACATCGAGGCCATGGACAAGAACGGCATCACCACCGCGGTGCTGTCGCTGCCGTCGACGCCCGGCGTGTGGTTCGACGGCGCCGCCGGCTCGGCCCACGACATCGCGCGCATGTGCAGTGATTTCGCCGCCGAGATGGTGCGCGACCATCCGGGCCGCTATGGCCTGTTCGCGCCGCTGTCGATGATGGATATCGACGCGACCTTGAAGGAGATCGAATACGTCTTCGACACGCTGCACGCCGACGGCGTCAACCTGCAAACCAATTACGGCGACAAGTGGCTCGGCGACGCGGCCTACAAGCCGGTGCTGGAGGAGCTCAACCGCCGCAAGGCAGTGGCTTACGTGCATCCGCTGGTGGCGAGCTGCTGCGGCCGGCTCAGCGTCGGCGCCTTTCCGGCGGTGATCGAAGTGCCGCACGATACTACGCGCACGGTCACCAGCCTGCTGCTCAGCGGCAGTTTTGCGCGTGAGCGCGACATCAAATGGCTGTTCTCGCACGGCGGCGGCACCATCCCGTTCCTCGCCGGCCGCATCGAGGCGTTCTACGAGCAGCGCGCGCGCGGCGCTTCCGGCTTCGCGCCCGACGGCATCGAGGCCGAATTCCGCCGCCTCTATTACGACACCGCGAACGCCACGCATCCCGCCGCGATGGCGGCCTTGATGAAGCTCGTGCCGGTGTCGCAGATCACCTACGGCACCGACTATCCGTATTTCCCGCTCAACCAGATCGACAATCTGCGGCAGCTCAATCTGCCGGCGGCCGATCTTGCCGGCATCGCCAGCGGTAATGCCACGCGCTTGCTGCCACGGCTGAGCGCGTGAACTGGAAAGTATTGCGGGCGGCCGTCGCGCTGGCCGCCCTTTTCGCTGCGGCGCCGGCGCAAGCCCAGGCGCCGCCGCCCGAGCAGAAATACGACGTCGCGCTGGCGCTGGTGCTCGCGGTCGATGCTTCCGGCAGCGTCGACAACCGGCGCTTCGAATTGCAGAAACAAGGCTATGCGGCGGCCTTCCGCAGCCCGAAGGTTTTGAATTCGATCCGCTCGCTGATGCCGCAGTCGATCGCCGTCACCATGGTGCAATGGACCGGGCCGCGGCTGCATGTGGTGGTGGTCGACTGGATGCTGGTCAAGGACGAGGCGAGCGTGAATGCACTGGCCGGGGCAATCGAAGCCGCGCCGCGGCAATTGTTCGGCGGCGGCACCTCGATCTCCGGCGCCATCGACTATGCGCGACTCCTGCTGGCGCAATGTCCGTGCAGCGCGGCGCGGCGGGTGATCGACATTTCCGGCGACGGTTCCAACAATTCCGGGCGTCCGGTGACCCAGGCGCGCGACGAAGCGGTCCATGACGGCGTCGGCATCAACGGCCTGCCGATCCTCGCCATCGAGCCCTTTCTCGACCGCTACTATTACGACAATGTCATCGGCGGACCGGGCGCGTTCATGATTCCGGCCGAGAATTATGACACTTTCGCCGACGCGATCTTGAAAAAGCTGATCACCGAGATTGCGATGCAAGGCCCCATCCGATCAATTGCAATTGATCCAAACTCGCAGCACACGTCACAAACTCGGCTAAGTTCCCGCGCAGGCTTGACCAATTCCGTAAAGTTCGTATCTGAAGTGCCGCGGTGAGGGCGGTCGATGCGCGGGTTCCATAGCAATTCCTTCGATCCCCAGACGCTGGTCGTCCTGGAAGCCGCGTTCGACGAGGCGTGGTTGACCTTGAAAGCGATCGGCAACACCACGGTGAAGCCCGACGAACTGGCGCGCTCGGTGCTGGCGCTGGCCATGGAGGGCGAGCGCGATCCGGTGCGGCTGCATGACGGCGCGCTCAAAGGCTTGGTGCCGGCGGCGTCGTGGCGCGAGGCCGGCTGAGCTGCCGTCAGGGATGCGCGGCCAGGATGGCGACACCGGCAACGAGAATGCCGGCGATCACGCCGAAAAATATCGCCAGCAAGAATGGAATTGATCGCCGTAACCGTCGCCGCATCCATTGCTCCTTGCGCACCGGCTGCCGGAACTGATTCGCAAAGGGCGCGGCGCGCTTGGTCGCCGGGAAGTATGGCAATAACGAGTCTCTGGACTTAATATATCTCGCGCGGAGCGCATGGCGGCCTTGATATTTGTTTTATCTCACAAACGAGTAGTCGGAATGATCAAGCGCCCCGCGCGCGGTTTTGCCAACGTCGAGACATGGGTCTTCGACCTCGACAACACGCTCTATCCGCATCACCTCAACCTGTGGCAGCAGGTCGACGTGCGCATCCGCGACTACATCGTCGATTTTTTGAAGATCACCCACGACGAGGCATTCCGGCTGCAGAAGGATTATTACAAGCGCTATGGCACCACCATGCGCGGGCTGATGGCGGAGCACGGCCTGCAACCGGACGAGTTTCTAGAGATGGTGCACCAGATCGATCACTCGCCGCTGACGCCCAACCCCGCGCTCGGCGCGGCGATCGCGCAACTCTCCGGCCGCAAGCTCATCTTGACCAACGGTACCCGCGAGCATGCCGACGCGGTATTGCGCCGGCTCGAGATCGAACATCATTTCGACGACGTGTTCGACATCAGGGCGGCCGAGCTCGAACCGAAGCCGCAGCCGGTGGTCTACGAACGCTTCCTCGCCCGCCACGACGTCGATCCGAACAAAGCCGCGATCTTCGAGGACCTCGCCCGCAATCTCGAAGTGCCGCACGCGCTCGGCATGACCACGGTGCTGGTGGTGCCGCAAGGCGCCCGTGTGGTGCTGCGCGAGGATTGGGAACTCGCCGGCCGCGACGCGCCCCATGTCGATCACGTCACCGACGATCTCGCCGGTTTTTTGCGCGGGATCGATCAGAGATAACCGGCAAGCCCGGCCATATGCCAGGCGAGCGGAATGAGCACCGCGGTGGCGAGGCCGGAATCGCGCCGATAGACAGGCTGCATGTGGCCGTTGCCGCGCAACACGCTCAAGCCGCCATAGACGATCGCATAAATCAAAATCCAGAAGGCCAGCTTGTAAATGCCCAGCCAGTAAAACACCCCGGCACCGAGCCCTATTGCCATCGTGATCATTGCACGCCCTTTGCTCGCATCGTTTGCAACGTCAGCCATGCAAGAACGGTTCCAATTTGGCCGGCCGTGCCCGGCGCCGCTTGACATCGCGGCAGCGCGCTCCGACAAACCGCGCAGCGGGGAGTGATTTCATGGCAGCCGGGACGGATAATCTGGCCAAAACCATCGACGCAGCCTTCGAGCAGCGCGACACGATCGGGCCGTCGACCAAGGGCGCGGTGCGTGAGGCCGTTGATCAGGCGCTCGACTTGCTCGATCGCGGCGAAGCGCGCGTCGCGGAGAAGGCGGCCGACGGCACACCGCACGGGACTTGGCGCGTCAATCAATGGCTGAAGAAGGCGGTGCTGCTGTCGTTCCGCCTCAACGACATGAGTGAAATTGGCGGCGGTCCCGGCCACGCGGCGTGGTGGGACAAGGTGCCGTCGAAGTTCGACAATTGGCACGACAACAATTTCCGCGCCGCCGGCTTCCGCGCCGTGCCGGGCTGCGTGGTGCGCCGCTCCGCCTATATCGCGCCCGGCGTGGTGCTGATGCCGTCGTTCGTCAATCTCGGCGCCTATGTCGATTCCGGCACCATGATCGACACCTGGTCGACGGTCGGCTCCTGCGCGCAGATCGGCAAGAACTGTCACATTTCCGGCGGCGTCGGCATCGGCGGCGTGCTCGAGCCGCTCCAAGCCGGCCCGGTGATCGTCGAGGACAATTGCTTCATCGGCGCGCGCTCGGAAGTCGCCGAAGGCGTCATCGTGCGCGAAGGCGCGGTGCTGTCCATGGGCGTGTTCATCGGCGCCTCGACCAAGATCGTCGATCGCGACAGCGGCGAGGTGTTTCAGGGCGAAGTGCCGTCCTACTCCGTGGTGGTGCCGGGCACGACCGCAGGCAAGCCGGGCAAGAACGGCGAGGCGGCCCCGAGCCTTTACTGCGCGGTCATCGTCAAGCGCGTCGACGAAAAGACCCGCGCCAAGACCTCGATCAACGAACTGCTGCGCGACTGACGCGCCCAGAACTTGAACGAAGCAAGTCCTTGAACAAAATCCTGCCGATGGATTGGGCCTATCTGCTCAACAGTTTTGACGGCCGCATCGGCCGGCAGACGTTCTGGATCGCCATGGGCGTGGTGACGGTCGCCGAGATTTTCGGCCACTTCATCGCCGAGCAGATCCAGGGCGACCGCCTGAGCGCCATCGTCGATCTCGCTTTCACCTATCCGGAATTCGCCATCGCCGCCAAGCGCGGCCAGGACCGCAACATGCCGCTGTGGCTGATCGGCGCCTTTTTCGGCGCCGGCGTGCTGCTCGA
>Ga0316363_10001705_pt1 | contig 18369 bp, 14 predicted proteins | sample Sb_taG_3_FD_200459 | JGI IMG/M metagenome (GOLD analysis project Ga0316363, IMG submission 200459) | Peat soil microbial communities from Weissenstadt, Germany - Sb_50d_a_PC metaG (v2) (version 2) | ecosystem: Environmental > Terrestrial > Soil > Wetlands > Peat | place: Germany: Weissenstadt...
CTCCATCCTGCTGATCAGCGGCGTGCTGTTCATGATTGCCGGCCTGCGCGATTTTCGCCCCAGCCTCTTCGGCAAAGCCAACACCTTCGCGCAAGTGGCTGCGATTTTCTTCGTGCTGCTGCTGCTCATCGAGCCCGTACGCTGGGTGTGGATCGCGCGCACAACCTTCCTGCGCGCCACCTTTATCTTCACCATCGTCTCCGCCGTGCACTACGCATTTCTGGTACAGCACCGGCTGCATGTTCCCGCGCCACCTACTGCACTAAAGCCTTAGCCATCGCGGTCAAGGCGTATCACCCCATTTGACCCCTTTTCCAGCGCGCCCCTAGAATAAAAGGTTCGTACTGCGCTCGCGAACTCATCCATGGCACTGCGCCTCTATAACACTCTTTCCGGGAAGATCGAAGATTTCCATCCGCTCGACGGCAACCGCGTCCGCATGTATGCTTGCGGGCCGACCGTCTATGACTATGGCCACATCGGCAATTTCCGCACATTTATCGCCGTCGATCTTCTCTATCGCTTTCTGCGCCAGAGCGGATACGACGTCCGCTACGTCATGAACATCACCGACGTCGACGACAAGATCATTCGCAACTCCGCGCGCGACGGCGTCAACGTGCAGCAGTACACCGCGAAATTTGCCCAGGCCTTTCTGGAGGATTCGGCCACGTTGAACATCGATCGACCGATTCTGGTGCGCGCGACCGAACACATCGATGCGATGGCCAACTTCATTGCCGAACTCGTGAAGAAGGGTTTCGCCTACCGCACCGACGACGGTTCTTACTATTTCCGCATCGCGAAATTCCCCGAGTACGGCAAGCTTTCGAAAAAAGACTTGGCCGGAATGACCGACGGCGCGCGCGTTGACGTCGACGAATACGAAAAAGACAGCGCCCGCGATTTTGCCCTCTGGAAGGCCGCCAAGCCGGGCGAGGCCTCATGGGAAACATCGATTGGGCGGGGGCGTCCGGGCTGGCACATCGAGTGCTCGGTCATGTCGATGGAACAACTAGGCCCGAGTTTTGACTTGCACGCTGGTGGCGAAGACCTCATTTTCCCGCATCACGAAAACGAAATCGCGCAGTCCGAGGCGTTCACCGGAAAGCCGTTTGCGCGCTACTGGTTTCATGCGCGTTTTCTGCTGGTCGAGGGCCAGAAGATGTCCAAGAGTCTCGGCAATTTCTTCACCGTCCGGGATCTTGTGCTGCGCGGGCACAAGCCATCATCGATCCGCTGGCTGCTGACGCAGGTGCCCTATCGCAATCAGTTCAACTTTACCTTCGATGGCTTGAAGTCGGCGGCCAGTTCGGTGGAGAAACTGCGCAACTTCCGCTTCCGCCTGACGAGCACGCAATTCCCCGCCGGTACCACCCCGCCGATGGCGCAACTGGCGGACGAAACCATCACGCGAATGAAGAGCGCTCTCGACGACGATTTGAACACCGCCGAGGCGCAAGCCGCCATATTCGACATGTTGCGCAAAGCCAACACCGCGCTCGATGCCGCGGAAGCTGGCCAGAGCGAGGTCCGTCGGGACGACGTGAAGCTGCTGCTCTACGCGCTCGAAAAGTTCGACGAAATATTCGGCGTGCTGAAAGATGACGATCAGCCTAAGATGAAAGCCATCCTCGACTGGGCCCGTGCCGAAGGGCGCGAAAAGGAAATCAGCCCCGAATTGCTGGACATCGCCGGCTCCGCGCAACTAGCCGATGAACAAGTCAATCGAAAGCTGGCCGAAATGGAAGCCGCGAGAAAAGCGCGAAACTTTAAAACCTCCGACGCACTGCGCGGAGAACTGACCGCGGCCGGCATCATCGTGGAGAACACAAAAGACGGTGTACGGTGGCGAAGAAAGTAGCGCCGGCATCTTGCCGGCTGTCCCGAGGGCGTCTCGCCCTCGGCGCGGTGGGCGAGGACGCCCGCCGGACTGCCGCCGGGACGGCGGCGCTACGGAACGAAAGACTCATGACGCTCGATGACTATCTCCGCGAAGCCGAAGTCGCCCACGGCCATCTCTGCGCGGGGCAGGTGCTGGGCGTGCGCCTGGCCATGTTGGGGATCGAGAAGCTGGGCATCGAAGACCCTCGCGGTAAAGATCGTAAGCGTCTGGTTACGTTCGTCGAAATCGACCGCTGCGCCACCGACGCCATATCCCTGGTCACCGGATGCGGTCTTGGAAAGCGCGCCCTGAAATTTCGCGACTGGGGAAAGATGGCCGCAACCTTCGTCGACGTGAGCACCGGCAAAGCCATCCGCATCGCCGCGAAAGAATCGTCCAAGGCGCTGGCGCGCGCGATGCATCCCGAAATCGAAAGCAAAAACCAGCAGCAGATGCTGGCCTATCGCGAAATGCCGGAAGACGACTTATTCACGAAGCAGTGGGTGAAGGTTGAACTTCCCGCGGAAGAATTCCCCGGATACAAAGGCGAGCGCATCGTCTGCGCCGAGTGCGGCGAAGGCATCAATTTTCGCCGCGAAGTTCGGCGCGACGGGCAGGTCTTATGCCGCGCCTGCGCCGGCGAGCGATACTACGATACCATCTAGTCGCCCGGAAGAAATCTCGGCAGGCACATCAAGCCGCTGGATATAATGGGGCGTGCCTCTAACTGAGACCGAGAAAGCAGTAGCGAAATCGGTAGCCCAGTTTTTTGTCTTACATAGGAAACCTGTATCCCACGAACAGCTTCTCCGTACGTTTAATGATCCGAAACCAATAATCACCCTGAAAGATCGTTACCGCATCATTAGCGCGCAGGGGACCAGCGGGCAAACGACCTATCTACCGACAATACTGGCATTCCAATACTGCGGCGATGAGACTCTGCGCCAGAATGCTAGGGCCGCTTTGGAGGTCATAATCGGGGGCCTAAAACTTCTTTTCAAGGTGGACTACAGCATTAATACAGAACACCCAACTTCTGCTCTAATGGAGCAGCTTCGAGCTCCAAACTCGCTCCCGATTCCGGATCAGGTTTGGCTCGGCCTTTTTCTCGCCAGGCAGATTCCGAACGCTTTATCCAGTTGCCAGCAAGACGATAGAAACACGGTCACATCCTTCCGAATAAACGAGCATATCTTAACGCTGGAACCGAAGGATGTATGGGACGATTACGTTCGCGCGCACAATACTGTCGACGAGCCCCCCAAACCTCAGAGTGCAGTTGAGAAACAAACCCCGAACCTAACCCCAAAGAAGGTGTCAGACTGGCCACCGTCCCAATGGAAGATCGAGGGCCCGCTTGGGGAAGGTGGGCAGGGATGGACATACAAGGCACGTCGGAAGAGCGGCCCAGATGGAAAATCCTATGTTCTCAAACGCCTAAAGAACAAAGGGCGTCTCGCCAGATTCAGAAATGAGATCGCAGCACTAACGAAACTTCAACATCCGGGCATCCTCAAAATTGTTGAGACTAGTGAAGAACCGGAGACTCCGTTTTTCGTCGCCGAATACTGCGAGGGCGCTGATCTCGGCAGAGCAAATTTTTCGGGCAAGGACCTGTTAACCAGGCTTAAGATTTTTCGGCAGGTGTGCGAGGCAGTCAACGCAGCCCACAACGCTGGAATTCTTCACCGTGATCTAAAGCCCCAGAATATCTTCATTCGCAAAGACGACTCCATTGTCGTGGGGGACTTTGGTCTGTGCATAGACCTGAACGACGCAAAGGAGAGAGCCACGCAGACTTTAGAGGCGGTCGGCGCGGAGAGATATATTGCGCCAGAGGTGGCAAAGGGACGCGTGTCTGAACCTCAGCCGACCAGCGATCTCTACTCGCTTGGGAAGGTGCTGTATTTTATCCTCAGCGGGAGAACCCTAGTGAGAGAGGAATACGCAGAAGGCGAAGATGACCTACGTACACGAGATGCGGGACCGAGTATGCATTTCGTCTACGAACTGTTCGACAAAACTATCACGGAGCGGCCGCAGGACCGCTACCAGAGCGCGGCAGACATGCTTTACGCACTGGATACAGTAGTCGAAAGGGTTCAGCTGAAGGCACACGTCTTGAAGCCCTCTGTCCGGCAGCATTGCATGTTCTGCGTGGTCGGAGAATATCAACCATCTATGGGACCCGGCAGCAATGACTTGCTATATTTCTGCACCAACTGCGGGAACACGCAGAGGTTCGTGAGCCCAACTTCGAAACCATGGTGGGAATAGATGAACCTCGACCTGCAACCGGCGCGTGGCCTAGCCGAACGTAGCGGTCCGAAACAGTTCACGAGGGTGCCCTCAAGCTCCGCTTGGGCGGGGACGTTGCGAACGTACTGTCGACTCACGACTTACTTAATTCCTGCCGCTTCTAAGCAGCGACGGTTAGCAGCAATATTCTGATCAAACTTACCCGGACCAAGCGCACCCTCAGGTCTAAAGACTTCTAGGGCAGGAGTCGTCTCACATAGAATCCGCAGAGCTGCTTCACGCTGGCCGACGACGAGGAACAACCGGGCAGTTTCCCGCAGTTCACACTAATGCTGACTGCCGGGATCCACCCCAGTCCCCGAGCAGGGCTGTACGTTCATGGACGCGGCTAAAGCAGCGGTATTGTCTGGCGGGCTCTGTTGCGTCCACGCCGAACCTACCAACACGAACGCTGCGACGGCAAGAACCGCAAAATACGATTTCATAATCTCCCCTTCCTCTCAACTACGTTATCTTTAATTCGGTCGAATCCCTATTGACATCCCTTGTTAGAATAGAAGTAAGTGCTCAGCGCATCGCAGTCGCTTGGTCTTTGACAACTTACTGAGAAGGGATAACTTTGGCTAGGCTGGATGACTTTCTGAAAAGTCAATCCTAACTCCCTTGTTGTCAAGACTTTGCCTCTAACTTCAATGCGCTCAAGACTTTGGCGGGAGATTCTCCCTAAAGTCTTGATTCTAATATACCGGGTGGGGGAGGGGGTGCCCCCGAAACGACAGCTAAGTTCCAAAATGGAACAAAGTTGGCCCGACTTTGAGGAAGGACTGCAGGTCGAGAGCTGGGACCGTAAAGCGAACGACTAACGACGAACGACCAACGACGATCTCTCCTGCTCATACGCATGAGCCACTCGCAGCAGCGTCGCCTCGTCGAAGTGCCGCGCAAACAACTGCAACCCAATCGGCAGCTTCTCGTGATTTTCGCCGCACGGAACTGAAATTCCGGGAATGCCCGCCAGGTTCGCAGTTACGGTGTAGATATCGGCCAGATACATGGCCAGCGGATCATTCACCTTCTCGCCCAGCCGGAACGCAGGTGTCGGGCAAGTCGGCGCGGCAATCACATCCACTTTCCTGAATGCTTCGTCGAAGTCGCGCGTCAGCAGCGTGCGCACTTTCTGCGCTTTCAGATAGTAGGCGTCGTAGTAGCCAGCGCTGAGCGCGTACGTGCCGAGCATGATGCGGCGCTTGACTTCCATGCCGAATCCGCCGTCGCGGCTCAGCCGGTACATTTCGGAAAGCGTGTTCGCCTTGGCGCGGAAACCGTAGCGCACACCGTCAAAGCGCGCCAGATTCGCCGACGCTTCCGCCGTGGCCACAATGTAATACGTGGGAATCGCATACTCGGTGTGCGGCAAACTCACCGGCACAACCTCGCATCCGAGCTCAGCCAGCTTCTGAATCGCAGCCTCAACCGCCGCGCGAACTTCGGGATCGAGTCCCGCGCCAAAGTATTCTTCGGCCACGCCGATTTTCAAACCCTTCACTGGCTTCTCGAGCTCCGCCACATAGTCGGGCACGGGCACTTCTGCGGAAGTCGAATCCATGGGATCGCGGCCCGCAATCGTGCGCAGCACCAGCGCGACTTCCTTCACCGTTTTCGCAAAGGGGCCAATGTGATCGAGCGAGGACGCAAACGCTATTAGCCCGTAGCGCGAGACGCGTCCATAGGTTGGCTTCAAACCAACCACGCCACAAAACGACGCCGGCTGGCGAATCGATCCGCCGGTATCGGAGCCAAGCGTCGCTACCGCCATCTCCGCAGCCACCGCTGCCGCCGAGCCACCCGACGATCCGCCCGGCACGCGGCTCTTGTCGCGCGGATTGTGCACCGGGTGATACGCCGAGTTCTCGGTGGACGAGCCCATGGCAAATTCATCGCAGTTGAGCTTGCCCAAAATCACCGCGCCCGCGGCTTCCAGGCGAGCCACCGCCGTACAGTCATAGGGCGGAATAAAATTTTCGAGAATTTTCGAACCGGCGGTGGTGCGCACGCCGCGCGTCACCATGACGTCTTTGATCGCAACCGGAACTCCCGCGAGCGGCGGCAAAGGCTTGCCCTCCGCGGCCATCGCGTCAATACGCCCGGCCTGCGCCAGCGCGCGCTCTTCGCAGAGAGTCAGGAACGCGCCAATCTCGGGATCTTCCCGCCGGATGCGCGTGTAGAAATCCCGAGCCAGAGCGGTCGCCGTCGTCTGCCGCCCGGCGATCGCGCTCTGAACATCATCAATCGTCAATTCAGACACCGTCTATCTCTCATCGCTATCTCTCAATCACCTTCGGAACTTCGAAAAATGTCCCGTCGGTTTCCGGAGCATTTTTCAGAGCGACATCGTGCGGCAACGATTTCCGCAGACCGTCCTTCACATCCTCGCGGATGGCGTACGCGAACCGATCGCTTCCTTGCCGCGACTCGTCCACGCCGTAGCGGTCCGAGACCTGGGCCATGGGCGCGACTTTGTCAGTCTCCAGCTCGCTGAGTCGCTCCATATATTCAAGGATGGAGTTCAAATCGCGCAGCATGCGAGCGCGCTCTTCCTCGGTCAACTCGAGGTTGGCCAGATCGGCCACGTAGGCGACGTCCTTGTCAGTAACTTTCATAAGTCTGCGGCGCAGCCCGCGATGCAGAGCCCGCGCGGAAGAATCCGGCTGCGGAAACGTGTCCCTACGCCTTCACCACGAACTCAATCCGCTGGACCGAAGTCGCGGAATACTTGTTGATCAGGGCCACATAACGCGGCGCCAGGTTGGTGAGTTCCCGACGCCATCCCGCGTCAGCAACTTCCACTCGCAGAACACCGTCGGAAAAACTCAGCGCCCGAGTCCGCTCGGCCACCGCACTGCCACACGCGACGGGCCAGGCCAGCAACGCGCTCTCGCCCGCCGGCGCGCGATGAAGAGCTTTGGCGATGATGGTTTCCAGTCCGGCGGCAGCACGGTTCAAGGCATGACTCCAGAGTCGCGAACGCGATCAGAACAGCAATCGGAAGGAACAATTGTAGCATCGGAAAATGTTGCGGCTCTCCACCAGGCCAGAGCTTACGAGGCCGCGGCCGCCACAGCCTTAGCGCGCTTCTTGGCGAGCTTACGCAGGTGCGTCGCCGAATACAGACTTCTCCGGCAGCGCGGCGCCCCGCATAAACAGGGCGCGTCATCCTCGCCATCGTAAAGGTTGTAGTCGTAAGTCAATTCTTCTCCAGCCTCAATATCGCGCAGCGCGATGATCCACATCTTGCCCCGGATCTGATCGGTCTCGCAGTTCGGCTGGCAGGAATGATTGACGAAGGCGGCCACACCAAAACCATCAATAATGCGTTTGCCCCCGTCCAGGCCGAATAAATACGTGTTCTCAAAGTCGTCGTAAAGATCATCGGCCTGTTCGTAGGTGAGGTACTCGCCCACGTATTCCACGATCAGCGTCCCTTTGCGAATCGGCCGCGTGGTGTAGCAACCATAGGAGTGAATGCGAGACTGACGGATGATGAGCGTCATAGAATGCAAATAAGAAGAGCGCTACTAGATTTTATCCGGAAGCCCTTACCTTTAGCATCAGCACATCGGCCACGGGTTCGAGCAAGAAGTAAGAGGTAAGACTGCTCCGGCAATTCCCCAGTCGCCTGCTATCATTCCCAGGGGCGAGCGCAAGAAAACCCTAGACCGGCCAGTAGGGGACCAACGACCATGGCTCATCAGCATCCACCGCGCTTTCTGAAGATTGTCGAGGACGCCAAGCAGCGTGTTCGCGAAACCAGCGTTGACGCGGTGAAAGCCCGGCTTGATCGCGGCGAGAAATTCGTTCTCGTCGACGTCCGCGAAGACCGCGAATTCGACGCCGACCACCTGCCCGGGGCGGTCCACCTGGGCAAGGGCATCATCGAGCGCGACATCGAGGGCAAGTATCCCGACTTGCACACTGAACTTGTCCTCTATTGTGGCGGCGGCTTCCGTTCCGCGCTGGCCGCCGATAACTTGCAAAAAATGGGATACACCAATGTCATTTCCATGGACGGTGGAATTCGCGATTGGCGCGAAAAGGGTTTTCCGCTGGAGAAGTCGAAGTAAATAGCGGATCGCAAGCAGCGCCCGACGCGCCTCCGGCGTATGTCCATTCCTGAACGAACTGAACCTCCGAGCGTTCGGTGGTTTGCATACCACCCGCTTCTCTGAAAAAATACTTAAAGGTACTGTGGGGTTCCTGCGATGTCTCAAATCGGAAGCTTTGCGCTGCTCCTAGCGCTCGGCCTGAGTGCGTATTCTTTCCTGGCAGGCTTTGTGGCATTATTCCGCCGGGATGCCGCGTCGGCTCGCCTCGGTGAAACCGCCCGCCGCGCCGGAATCGCCACTTTCGCCGCAGTGTTGCTGGCTGGCATCGTCCTCGTAGTGGCCGCGTTCAATGACGACTTCTCCATCGCCTACATCTTCCATCACAGCAATCGCGAACTGCCGGCCGCCTATAAGTTTGCCGTGCTGTGGTCCGGTCAGGAAGGCTCGCTGCTGTTCTGGTCGCTGCTCTTGGCCGGCTACGGGTTCGTTCTCCGCTTGCGCTACAAGACCGATCAACGGCTGTTCGCGTATGCTTCGGTGATCATCGCTTCGGTGCAGGTTTTCTTCCTGCTGATTCTTAATTTCGCCGCGCACCCGTTCGCCATCATGCAGGGCTCGCTCCCCGCGGATGGCACCGGGCTGAATCCTCTTCTGCAGTATCCCGAGATGGTCATCCATCCGCCGATGCTCTACCTGGGATACGTCGGCTTTACTGTTCCCTTCGCCTTCGCGCTGGGTGCGCTCATCATGAAGTACCCCGGCGAGAAATGGATTCAGATCACGCGCCGCTGGACCATGGTGACCTGGTGCTTCCTCACGATCGGAGTTTTCCTCGGCGCGCATTGGGCTTACGCTGTCCTCGGATGGGGCGGTTACTGGGGATGGGACCCGGTGGAAAATGCCTCGCTCATGCCCTGGCTCACCGGCACCGCGTTTCTGCATTCCGTCATGATGCAGGAAAAACGCGGCATGTTGAAAGTCTGGAACATGTCGCTCATCTTCGCGACCTTCCTGCTCTCCATGCTCGGGACATTCCTCACGCGCTCGGGTGTGATCAGTTCCGTGCACGCCTTTGCGCAGTCCTCGATCGGCACCTGGTTCCTGGTCTTCATCGTGCTGACTCTGGCGGTCTGCACCTTTTTCCTTATAGCGAATCGGTCGCACCTCAAGAGCGAGCACAAACTGGAATCGCTGGTTTCGCGCGAATCCAGTTTCCTGTTCAATAATCTTCTCCTGCTGGTCGTCTGCTTCACCATACTGTGGGGTACGTTTTTCCCGATCCTGTCGGAATTTGTGCAGGGACACAAAGTCACGGTCGGGCCGCCTTTTTTCAATCGTGTCGCTATCCCGGTTGCCTTGCTGCTCCTGCTGCTCACCGCGGTCGGACCGCTGCTTGCCTGGCGTAAGACTTCCGTCGAAAGCCTCAAGCGGAATTTCCTGTTCCCTGCGATCGGCGCGGTTTCGATTGGCGGGATGATGATCCTTTTCGGCGTCCGTCCCTGGGAAGATCCCTCTTATTTCTACGCGACCATGGCGGCCATTCTCTCGGCGCTGGTGATCTTTACCGTCATTTCCGAGTTCCTCCGCGGAGGCCGCGTCATCGCCGGCAAGAGCCAGCAGAATTTATTGTCTGCCATGATCCATCTGTGCCACAGAAACACCCGCCGCTACGGCGGCTACATCGTGCACTTCGGCGTCGCCCTGGTCATCATTGGAATTCTCGGAACGCCTTTCAACAAAGAAGTTGAAAAAGAAATGGGCTTCGGCGACAAAATTAACATCGGCCCCTACACTCTGGTCTGCCAGTCCTACACGCAGGACGACAATCCCAACTACGCCAACGAGTGGGCCATCATCAACGTGTTCCGCGGCGGCAAGCAGATTACGACCATGTATCCCGAGCGCCGCTTCTATAAAGCCAGCCAACAGCCGCAGACCCTCCCCCGCATCTATCCCAGCTTCCGCGAAGATTTTTTCCTGGTGAGCGACGTCTATCTGGTCTATGAAGGCAAGAACGAGACCACCGGACGGCCCATCATTAAAGCGCACTTGAATCCGCTGGTGCCGTGGATTTGGATTGGCCTGATCATCATGGTCTTCGGCACCATCATCGCACTTGTGCCGAATGCCGCCGCCGTCGCGGTTGCCGCAACTACGCCTGTTCGCGCTCCGGCGCAGGTGGGAGCAGGTGACTGAGATGACACGCAACGGAAAAAATCACGGACATCGCAGTGAACATTTGCATCGCCGTGGAAGAGCAGCCCTTCAGGGCCGCGTTGGTCGCATCAAATTCCTGCGGGCTTCAGCCCCGGCGGTCCGCCGAATACTCCACGCTTTCATCCTCACCGCCGCCGTCTTCCTCTTCATGGGCGCCAGCGACGATTCCGCGCGCTTCAAAGACCTGGGCCATCGCATGATGTGCACCTGCGGATGCGGCCAGGTGTTGCTGGAATGCAATCATGTCGGCTGCCAGTCTTCCGAGAAAATGCGCAACCAACTGCTCGCCGCGCTCGATAAAGGCGGCAATAATAACGACGACCTCATCCTGCAAGGCTTCGTGCAGGAATACGGACCGACCGTGATCGCCGCGCCCACCACTACCGGCTTCAATCGCGTGGCCTGGATCATGCCCTTCGTCGCGTTGGCGCTCGGCATTGCCTTCGTCGTTTACGTCGTGCGCTCGTGGAAGAATCGACCCGCACCGGCCCTCGCCGATGGCATCGTCATCCCGCGCGGCAGCGAACTCGACGAGTTCCGGCGAAAAGCCCGCAAGGAGACCGACTTATGATTCCCTTCGTCTGCGCCGTGGTTACGCTCGCATGTCTCTATTACGTTTTCTTTTTTCCCGGCGAAGTCTACGCCGGAGAAGAAAAGACGCGGCTCGGCTATCTCCGCGAGCGCAAGGAAGCGGTCTACGAGAACCTGCGCGATCTGAATTTCGAATACAAGGCCGGCAAGGTGCCCGACGCGGACTATCAATCCATGCGCGCCTCGCTCGAAGAAGAAGCGGCGGCGATCATGGCGGAGATTGCGCGGCTGGAGCAGGTTGCGGGGCAGGTGGTGTAACCGTCTCTTTGGCACGCATGCTACCTACCAGTCCAAGCGGAGCAACTTGTGTTTGAGCGTTATACAGAGAAGGCTCGTCGGGTAATCTTCTTCGCGCGCTATGAGGCCAGCAAATTTGGATCGCCTTATATCGAGTCGGAGCACTTGCTGCTGGGCTTCCTGCGTGAAAATAAGGCCACTAAATTCTTTTCAACTTCTGCACTGACCGCCGACTCGATTCGCCAGCAAATTGAAACGCACACGAAGGTGCGAGAGAAGATTCCAACGTCGGTGGACCTTCCACTCAGCAATGAGTCCAAGCGCATCCTGCATTACGCATCTGAAGAAGCCGATCGCCTTGGGCATAAACACATCGGTACGGAACACCTGCTCGCCGGCATGTTACTGGAAAAAGATTGCTACGCTGCTCGCCTGCTTAGCGAACACGGCGTCTCATTAGAGAGTGTTCGCATCGGCATAACGGAAGAGCCAACCAAGGAGCTCGCTCAACCGAAGTCGCCAGGCATTCCTGCCGGATACAGATGGAAGAACCTACTCTACAATCCGGCGAGCGACAGCATCATTGTCGAGATGGCGCGCACGAACACGGGGCATCTACCGATGAGTCGACTGTTTACGCGTCACAAAGATGCGGCAGCCTATGAGCGAGTTGGCAATCCCGCCGACGATGTGTCATACGAGTCTCCGGTCACCTGCGAAAAGCAACCGATCGTCATTTTCAATTCCATGAAGTGGGCCGGCGGCGGCGGAAATCCGGATGGTGTGTATACGTTTGATCTCCGCACCAAAGAGCTCAAAGTTTGCGTTGCAAAGGACGCTTTGATCATCCCAGAACCTCACCTGCGGTCCTGGATTTTGACGCTCGTCTCGTTGTCTGATGATGGGCAGACATTGCATGTGAAAGTCGGAATCGAAAAGCCAGTTTCCGGCAGTGGAGTCGTTCAGTACTATCTAGCGAGCTTAGGCTTGGCAGATAACAAATTGGAACTTCTGTCTCACCTAAAGGATATTCGCTTCTGAACACTCAGGGTTCGCAGCAATCAAGGAGTTGATTTGAAGAAACTCGCACAGTCCGCATTACTAGCTGCTATCTTCTCGCTCACCCTCGCCACGGCCGCCGCCCAGACTCTCACCGGCACCGTCACCAACGGCACCACCGGCAAACCCGCCGTCGGCGATGAAGTCATTCTCATCAACCTCGCCAACGGCATGGACGTAGGCGGCAGCACCAAGACCGACAGCAATGGGAAATTCAGCTTCAAAGTCACCGTCCCCGGCCCTCACCTCATCCGCGCCGTCCATCAGGGAGTCACTTATCACCAAATGGCGCCCCCCGGAGTCAACACGGCCGACGTCCAGGTCTATGACGTCGCGACCAAAGTCGCCGACCTCAGCGTGACCGCCGACGTGATTCGCTTCCAGGCAGACAGCGGAACCATGCAGGGCGTGCGCCTGTTCGTCGTCAGTAACACGTCTTCTCCCGCGAAGACGCAGATGAACGATCGCAACTTCGAGTTCTATCTGCCCGCCGGCGCCAAGATTGAACAACTGCAGGCCCGCTCCCCGAACGGCCAGCCGATCGCCGCGGACGCGGTGCCCCAGGCCGAGAAGAACCGCTACGCGATCGCCTTCCCGCTCCGCCCCGGAGAAACGCAGTTCCAGGTGGAGTTCACTCTGCCCTACTCCGGCGAGATCAAGATCGATCCCAAGCCGCTCTATCCCGCCGCGCATCTCGTGATCGTTCTCCCCAAGACGATGCAGTTTAAGGCCGCGGATTCCGGCAGCTTCCAGTCCATGCAGGATCCCAACCAGGGCGACAGCAACGTAGAAGTTGCGCAACAGACGAAGCCCGGCCAGCAGCTCGGCTTCACGCTGAAGGGCAATGGAGTCATCACCGAGTCGACCGGAGAGACCGCCTCCGGCGCGGCCCAACAGCAGGATCAGCAGCAAGCGCAGGGACGCGACAATCGCCCCGGCGGCGGACTCGGCGCTCCCATCGACGCACCCGATGCTCTGCAGAAATATCGCTGGCCCATCCTCTTCGGATTCGCCGTGCTGCTCGCCATTGGAGGATGGGTGGTCACGAAACGGCAACCCGCGACTCCAGTCGCCCTAGTGTCAGCTACACAGGCAGCTGCCACGTCCTTGGCAAAGCCATTCGCGCCACGTGACACCGCGGCAACAACCGTGGCCGTACAACCGACGACCAGCACTCCGGTGACAAAATCATCGACGCTGCTCGAAGCGCTGAAAGAAGAACTGTTCCAACTCGAGGTAGAACGAAAACAAGGCAAGATCACGCCCGCGGATTACGAAAAAGCCAAAGCAGCCCTCGACCAAACACTGGAGCGAGCGCTAAAGCGGCAGGGTTAGTGTGGGTGGGAACTGACTTCCACCGGCTGCTGTTAGATGGAATCCAGAATACAGCCCCGGAGGGGCGAACGAGCTTAGCCCCGCGCTTCAGCGCGGGGTAAAGCCGGAGTGACGATTCAATTCCCGGAGGGACGGCCCAGTTCTCACCCACACTCTAGCTTTCTTCAGGCAACAAGAGCGAAGCTGAGCGTCCCAGAGCCCAAACCCCAGTGCCCGGCATCTAATCCAAACTGAGGCAATAATATGAGCAACATATTCAAGACCACGCTCCTGCTCACCGTCATGACGCTGCTGCTCATGCTGGCCGGCCGTGCTTTCGGCGGCCAAAATGGAATGCTGATGGCGCTCGCCTTCGCCGCCGTCATGAATTTCGTTGCCTACTTTTTTTCCGATAAGATCGCGCTCGCCACCTACCGCGCCCAGCCCGTCAGCCGCGAAGATCTGCCGCGCGTCTACAACATCGTCGAGCGCCTGGCACAAAAAGTCATCCTGCCGATGCCCAAGGTCTACCTCATCCCGACCGACTCACCCAACGCCTTCGCCACCGGACGCAATCCGAACCACGCGTCAGTCGCCGTAACCCAGGGCATCCTCGGACTGCTCAACGACGAAGAACTGGAAGGCGTGCTGGCCCATGAACTCGGCCACGTGCGCAATCGCGACATCCTCATCAGTTCGATCGCGGCCACTCTAGCCGGCGCCATCACCTGGCTCGCCTCGATAGCTAGATGGGGCATGATTTTTGGCGGCATGCGCGGCAGCCGCAACGATCGCAATGGAGGCGGCATCGCAGCCATCGCCATGATCATCCTCGCTCCATTCGCAGCCATGCTGATTCAGCTCGCCGTCTCGCGCTCCCGCGAGTACGGAGCCGACGACACCGGAGCCCACTGGACCGGTAATCCCTACGCCCTCGCCAGCGCCCTGGCCAAAATCGACGCCTATTCCAAACAGCGCCCCCTCATAGCGAGCCCATCGACCGCGCATCTTTTCATAATCGCGCCGTTTTTGGGTGGGATAAGTTTCGGCAACTTGTTCTCGACGCATCCGCCAACCGCGAAACGAATCGAGCGCCTGACCGGAAGGCCGGCAGAATTCGGGCAATAAGTTCTCAGGTCTCGGGTCTCGGGTCTCGGGTCTTGGATTCAACGCAATCCCGCTCGGACGAACGTTCTATATACGGACGAGGACGCGCTTTAACTGATAGCTGACAACTGACAGCCCCATGACCGCCGTAACTCCCAGCCACTCCGCCCGCATAGTAAAATCGGCTCCAATGGCTCCCGAAACTCTGGTAGCAACCTCTCGCCGCGCCGCGGGACTGGAAAACAGTCTGCGCCGCGTCATCCGCGGCAAAGACGACGTCCTCCGCCTCGCCGTGGTTTCCATTTTCGCCAAAGGCCATCTGCTGATCGAAGGCGTCCCCGGAGTCGGCAAGACCACGCTCGGCCAGGCCCTCGCCCGCGCCATCGACTGCACATTTCAACGCATCCAGTTCACCAGCGACATGTTGCCCTCCGACGTGCTGGGCATCTCGATCTACTCCGCCATCGAGCAGAAATTTGAATTCAAGCGCGGACCGGTCTTCGCCAATGTGCTCTTAGCCGACGAAATCAACCGCACCACTCCCAAGACGCAGTCCGCCCTGCTCGAGGCGATGAACGAAAGCCAAGTCACCATCGACGCCCACTCTTATCCGCTGCCGCAACCGTTCCTCGTTCTCGCCACGCAGAACCCCATCGAGCACCACGGCACTTATCCCTTGCCCGAGTCGCAACTCGATCGTTTCCTGATGCGGGTTCGCATGGGATATCCCGAAGGCAATGCCGAGCGCGAGATCCTGCGCTCCGAAGCCGGCGCCGCCCAACTCGAAAACCTGCGCCCCGTGCTCAACGCTGCCGAAGTAGTAGAAATCCAGCAAGCCGTAGCCCAGGTCCACGTGGATGAATCGCTAATCACGTACCTGCTGAACATCGTCGGCAAAACCCGCGAGTCCGAGTACATCTCCCTCGGAGTTTCTCCGCGAGGCTCGCAGATGCTCTACCGCGCCGCCCAAGCCATGGCCTTTCTAGAGGGCCGCGACTATTGCACGCCTGAAGATTTCAAGCCTCTGGTCGTCTCCGTCTTCGCCCACCGCGTAGTCGTAAATTCGCTCTACACTTCTACCCTGAAAAAGTCCGAGCAGGCCGAACAAGTGTTGCGCGAGATCGTGGAGAGTGTGCCGGTGCCGGTATAGGGGATGTGATGTCAGCCGCTTATCAGCCCACTAAACACCAGGGCCGCGCCAGCTCGCGACTTCGCTCTCCTGCTCTTTGGGCGCCGGCTTGAAGATCACCCCTTGACTGGTACGGCTGTTCATCAGGACGCGGATCGGTTCGGCAAACTGCAAGTGGCGGACACACCCTTCCTCTTCCATGACCGGTTGTTCCGCCAGCCACTGCCAATCCACTGAGCCTTCGCCGGCGTCTGGATTCACGGTGAAGTAACCGACCTGAAAGGCAGTCAGATTCTGGAAGAAATGGCTGCCCTGCGATGGAGTGACGCGAAAATCGCGGAATCCCGCCTCCACAATCACGCGCGCGCCGGAAATTTCATCCCATTCGACCGGAATGCCCAGCCAGGGTTCAGTCGATCCCCAACGTCCCACCCCGATCAGCAGATAGGGCCGGTTCTCTTCGCTGAGCAGGCGATTGAGCCGAGCGACCGCCGTGGCCACTTCCTGGCTGCGGGAGCGCTCGAAGCGTTGCGAATCGACCACTATGACATCGTGCAGATTCTCGATGCGCCCGTTGCCCAGAACTTTGTTGCTCTGGCAAATCAACTGCTCCGGCCGCACATCGTCCAAAGCTAAGTCCTCGGTGTCGCGAGCCAGCGCCAGTGGCCGAATCTGCAGGAACCCGAACTCCGCCGCCTGGCCAGCCTGCTGGGGCAGACGCACGGCAAACTCGATCTCCACGGGATTGCCCAGCGCATCCTCACCTGCCCGAACCAAGTCATCGAGAATCTCCGCCAGCGGGAAGGTGCCGTGCTTGAGCATGGGGGCAAAGGTCACGATGCGTGATCCCGGCCGGCTCACTCCATCGTAGACGGCGTGGTTGTCCTTGGAGTAGGTTGAGGCCACCGCCCGCAGTGTGCCGTCGCTCTCCGCCGCGTCCAGGCCGAAACGCCTCTCGTGCCAATGCCCTAGCCGGCCTTCCGCAGTGCCATTCAACTCTAAACCCCAGAATTCCGACTGCGAGTTGGCCAGTATGTCTTCGACCGAGGAAAACTGCACCAGATTGCGGGGATAGCGCGGGCAGAAGGTCAAACACTTCCCTCCATCCACCACCGCCCGCCCCAGTCCCAGAGCCACGGCCGCGATGCCGTCTTCGAAAGTCATCGGAGGCACGGGATAGAAATTGCGCGAGCGCACGACGCCGGAGAAATCCGGATAAAAGCGCTCTCCGTGGCGCGTGCCCACAACCTGCTGCAGAATCACCGCCATTTTTTCCTCTTCCAGGCGGTAGGGCGTAGCCCGCACGTAGGCCTTCGCATGGCGGCTGAAAGTGGAGGCGTAGACGCGCCGGATGGCCTCACTCAGCGCCGCCAGCCGTGCGTCCGGATCTGCTTGCTGATTGCCTAACATGAAGGTTTCATAGACGCCGGTGAAAGGCTGGTATTGCGAATCCTCCAACAGGCTCGACGAGCGCACCGCCAACGGATGGCTGACCTCGGCCAGGAACGATTTCAGGTCTTCGTTGAGAGATGTGGATAGCGGTGCGGCCAGGAACTTCCGCTGAATTTCAGCGTCATCTTCGCAACGCAAGGCAAAGTCCAGCAGGTTGTTCTCGGCTACGAATTGATCGAACACATCCGTCGCCAGCACGACGGCGGGAGGCACCGAGATGCGAACCCCGGGAAAGCGGCGGGTCATACGGCTCTTGCGCAAAAGGTGGCGCACAAAGGCAAGACCGCGGGCCTTCCCCCCCAGCGAACCGGAGCCGATCCGCAGAAAACTTGATTCCGAAGGCTTAAACGTATCGGCCCGGAAGTCGCCGATCAGCACCTCGCTCTGTTCGCGGCGATAGTCGTTGATCGACTCGATCAGATCGCGCCGCAGATGCTCGGGGCTCGGAAAATCCGAAACTTTTCGCGGTCGGAGCTTGGCCGCCAGGGCGAACTCGGTGCGTGCCATCAGCCAATGGGAGAAGTGGTTGCTTTGCGAGTGAAAGACGATGCTTTCCGCCGGAACCGTTTGCAATTGCTCTTCCAGCTCGTTCATATCTTTCGCCCGTCCTACTTCGCTCGCATCCGGCAGACGAAACACGAAGTCGCCAAACCCGAATTGCTCGGTCAATATCCGGCGCAAGTCTTTCAGCAGCGTGGGCGAACGTTTGCGCAGAAACGAATAGCCCGCGGCGTGCGCCCGTGGGCGGAACTCGGTGCGGCTGGTTTGCAACACTACGGGCACGTCCGGCACCAGGCTCTTCACCATGTGCGCCAGTTCAAAGCCCGCCTCCGGACTCAGCTTGCCCTCCCAGGGGAACTCCACGTCCGATACCAGGCCGAACAGATAATTGCGATACTCCTGCACCAGCCGGGCCGCGTCTTCGAAGTTCGAACTCAGCAGAATTTTCGGCCGCGCCTGCATGCGCACCAGCTTGTGCGCCACGTTGATGCCTTCCTGGATCACGCGCCGCG
>Ga0316363_10001711_pt1 | contig 18311 bp, 12 predicted proteins | sample Sb_taG_3_FD_200459 | JGI IMG/M metagenome (GOLD analysis project Ga0316363, IMG submission 200459) | Peat soil microbial communities from Weissenstadt, Germany - Sb_50d_a_PC metaG (v2) (version 2) | ecosystem: Environmental > Terrestrial > Soil > Wetlands > Peat | place: Germany: Weissenstadt...
CACCGCGTTGCCGGATGCCGAGTACCACGTCTTTGTTTTTCAGTTTGCCCTTGTGACCGCGCTGCTTTCCGCCGATGTACGTTTCGTCGATTTCCACGGTGCCGGTGAGTTTCAACCCGTCCGGCTCGTTCATAGCTTCACGGATGCGATGGCAAAGATACCACGCCGTACGGTAGTTCACGCCAAGATGTCGCTGTAGCTGTGCCGCACTCATGCCCTTTTTCGCGTCAATCATCAGGGCAACTGCCATAAACCACTTGCTAAGGGGAAGATGGGAGTCATGGAAGATCGTGCCAGACGTTGCAGAGAATTGCTGCTTGCAGGTTGGCTCCAAGCACTGATAGAGCTGTTTCCGCTTATTCTGCTTCTTCTCTTTGCGCGTCTTAGTCTCATCCACGGTACGGGTGATCGTCGAAATTTCCTTGGCTCCGCAGACAGGGCAGCGTACACCGTGGGGCCAACGCTTAGCTTCAAGGTAAGCCAAGCACATTTCGTCTGTAGCGAAGGCTTTTGGGCAATCTATCAGTTTCATGGCGATTTTCCTTGACTGAAAGCATATTAGCAGATTACACTTTCTGTGTCAAGTGCATAATCATCTTCTTGACTTAGTAGTCTATGAGCTATAGGATGATTCGCATTATATGTCTCATAATGCACTTATATTGCAGGAAAGGTTGTTAGCCATGATAGAAGTACAATCCCACGAAAACGAGGAAAGAAGCTTCGGAGAGTTCCGTCGGAAGGTACGTGCGGCGGAAGTGCTCTCGGCAGCCATGCAGCGGTTGTTGCAGTCCATTCACTTCAACGGGCGTTTGAGCGTCATTGTGCAGAACGGGCAGGTGCTCAAGTCCGGCTACGAGGAGGGCTACTTCCGACAACCGGAGTCTGGGCTAACCGCCAGGCTGCAGTAACTACTTTATTCCTAACTAAATAGCAACACAGGTCATCGTAAGAGAAACGAGCCCTGGGCCGAGAAATCGGTACCAGGGCTTTTTTGGTTTGAATGCTTTTTCATTTCATAAGAAGAGAGGCAATCATGAACTTTATGAGCAGGATGGAAGGCCAAGGAATCCAAGTCGAACTGAAGTATTGCGAGCGGTGCGGCGGATTGTGGCTGCGTCCGCAGGGAGCAGACGGCGTGTATTGCGCCAGTTGCCGTGTGCGTTTGGCAGCAATGCCAAACCCCGGGGAGGCGCCGCCCCACAAAGCGCGCCGCCGCAAATCGCGCGGGCAAGGAACGGACGTTCAAAGAGAAGACCTTCAGAGCCCGGCCGGGATTGAATGTCTGCAGGGCGTGGCCGCGATGGAGGTGCGGGCATGACAAGCGCACAAACGATGAGCACACAAGGATGGAGTCTGATGGGGCAGGCGGAACCGCCGCGATCGGTGCTGTTTGGCGAAACGGAGATGGAACTGTGGCCCTACCGCAGGCGCACGGTGGCGCTGCTGCGGCGGTATGCTCGAGCCTCGGTCGAGGTGGGGCGGCTGCCGTCGCTGCTCGGGCGGGAGTTCTTCCGGACGCGGGTCACGTCGTACACGATGAGGAACTTTGAGGACGTCGTGATCTTTGTGGCCGACATGGAACGGGCGATCGAGAAGCTGAACGCAACGGGAAAGAAGATGCTGGCCATGAATGTTTTGGAGGAATACAGCATAGATGAGGTCGCGCGCCTGCTCGGCTGTACCCCTAGAAACGTCCGGCGGCTTCTACAGGAGGCGCTCGATCAGCTCTCGCGGATACTGCTCGCGGGGGGGCTGATGGAGAAATTGCCTTTGGCTACGAGAGGTCGTGAAACTTGTCAAGAGGGCAAAAATTACAATTTCGACGTAAGTAACTCAAACGAAGGTGAAAATAAATATCGAAAATTTGTCCGAGTTCCCCCTCTCATTTGATATCCTAAATTTAAGAGTCGAGAAAAAATGAAAACTCTGAAGGGCGCGACGCAAATCGCGCCCTTTTTCTATTTAGGCCGGCAAATGGCGAAGAGCAGGAGTCGGTGGCAAAGACGCTCACCGAGAAGCTGGGGTTATAGGAGGAGTTCCCCGCCAGCCATGGCGAAGGGAGCGACGGGGAAGGTGACGTAGAATCAGAATAATCGTACGACGCAGATTCCGGATTGCGACGGGAAGGCGAACGAAACGCTGCATGGACATGACTTGGGTTACGGAACGAGTTGCGCTGGGCGGTGGGATCTGGAACGCGCGGAACATGGAAGAACTGGCGCAAGCCGGTGTAACCCACGTGCTCAACATGCAGATCGAGTTCGATGACCAGCCGCTCGCGGAGCCGCACGGGATCCGCGTGCTGTGGAATCCGACGGACGACGATTTCTTGCCGAAGACCCCGGAACTGCTGAAACGGGGCGTTGATTTTGCGCTGGAAGCGCTGGACGACCCAGAGGCACGGCTTTACGTTCATTGCGCCGCGGGGGTGCACCGGGCCCCGATGATGACGCTGGCGGTATTATGCGCGATGGAGTGGGAAATGGAAGCGGCCATGGTGCTGATCGAGACGCGAAGGCCGGTGGTCGACTTCGCGGACGTGTACGTCGAGAGCGTGCGGCGATTTCTGGAGTCGCGAGTTGAGAGCGAGCCGCGTAATTCAGACTGACAATCGGACTCGAGTGGGGTGGGAATATGCGAAGTGTCCTTCGGAAGTCCTCAGTGCGGTAGGGACAAGAGTCAAAAGCTTGAACCACAGGGGACCCTTCGGCTTCGCTCAGGGCAGGCACAGGGGAGCACAGGGGAAACCCGTAAGGGCGCCGCTCGGCAGAGCGGCTTTCTTATTGGCCCGAGTTAGGGTGGCGTGCGCTTACGAGGAGAGGAAAAGAAATGCGCAGATGGTTCGCGGTGAGTAACAAGTGTGTTCCGATGGCGGCGGAGGTGGTCACTTCCCTCATGCTGGCGCTGATGATGGCGTTGACGTTGTCGACCACGTTGCAGGCACAAGGGCCAGCGCTTACGACGATCAGCGACACCGTGTACCGGGCTGACGGAACGGCCGCATCGGGTACGGTGCTGATTTCATGGCCGTCGTTCCAGACCGCAGAGGGAGACGCGGTGGCGGCGGGCAATCTGGCTGTGACGATAGGACCATCCGGCGCGTTTACCGCGCAACTAGTTCCGAACGTGGGCGCGTCTCCGGCGGGAACATACTACGTCGTGGTTTTTCAACTGGATGACGGAACCGTCCGGACGGAATATTGGGCGGTTCCGGCGACATCGCCGACGACGATTGCCGCGGTACTGACGACACCGGGCACAGGGCTCGGGAACCTGGCCGTGACGCAGCAGTATGTGAACGCGGCAGTAGCGAATCGGGCGATCGACGCCACGGTGGTACACCTGGCGGGGACGGAGGCGATCACCGGCACGAAGCAGTTTATTGTGTCTCCGGCGCTTCCGGCGCCGGCCGGAGCCAATGACGCTGCGAACAAGGGTTATGTGGATGCGGCGGTGGCGAACGTAGGGTCGGGATCGTATGTTTCCAAGGCGGGCGACACCATGACTGGTCCATTAACCCTGCCCGCAGATCCGACTGCGCCTAACCAGGCTGCCGACCGGCACTACGTGGACAGTGGGCTTTCCGCGAAGGCAGACCTGGTGAATGGGGATGTTCCGCCCGGCGAATTGGGAGCGGGAGTCGCCAGCTCCGCTACTTGTTTAAACGGTAACTCCACGTGGGGATCTTGTGGTGGTGGCGCGCCGGCCGGGATTACTTATGCCACGACGGCTTTGAATTGGACACAGACCATTTCCAGCTCGTTAGCAGGCGGATCGCAAGCAACAGTTACGCTCACTCCTTGTCCGGTTGGCATTGATACAACGAGCGGAGCCGGCTATCAGGTCCTTGTTTCTGGAGGGGGAAACAGTGAAGCTGTCAGCGTAGTTACCGCCGCCGGGGGATGTACTTCGGGAGCAGCGTCGGGAACGATTAAGTTCACCCCGTTCTATTCCTATGCGGCTGGATACACAATAGGTTCGGCCTCTTCCGGCATTCAGGAGACGTTGAATGCGAGCTGCGGAGTCGATACGACCGCATACAAGAACAGTCAGTGCAATGTAACCGTTCCGGCAAATGGGCCTAACAGCACTGTCAACACTTATAACGTCTTCGGGACGATCTATCTGCATTCCAACCAATCTGTTTTGAGCGGCTACGGGACATCGCTGAACTGCCTTGGGCGCGGCACCTGCTTACAGATTGGCGACCTGAAGAGTTCCAACGACTTCACGGACAACACCGTCGCCGGTTTAAGCTTTCGCACACCAGCGAATCTCGCGGGCAACGCGGCATTTGCGGGAATCGCGATCACCCAAACGCAAAGGACTTCCCAGATCGTCACCATCACGACGGCCAGCGCGCACGGCTTTCGGATCGGAGATATGGTGACGATCCTGTTTACCGACAGCAGTAGCTACTGGGGCGATGCGACAATCACGGCGGTGCCGAGCGCAACGACGTTCCAGTACTCACACTCTGGCGCTGACATCGTTGCGCAGGCAACCCCCGGCGTAGTGGCGCTGGCGTATGTAGCAGTGTTAGATAACGCTATGAATACCCACCTGATCGACATTTCTTACGATCTGGTAGGGGAAAACGGCCACTTCAATAATTTCTTCGATTTATGGGACGACGAGAACGTCACCATCGAGCATTTCAATAATCAGGCCATATCGCTGAACAACAATGCGAACTGGACGGGATCGTTCGTGTTCTCGGCGGGAAACCAGAGCGTGCCGATTGCTCCGGTCATCACGCTGCGCGACTCGACCATCACAGCGAATTCCTCGAACTGTGTGACGGTCTCCAACTCCAATGGAGTCTACATCGAGAACCTCGTGTGCCAGGCGTCAGGGCTGTGGCAGTTCAATGTCTCGAACTCGACTGGCGGCCTCCACGGGGGAGCCGACATAAAGAACATCTACTCCGAAAGCGCGACTTATCTGAACCCACTCTCTCCCGCCAGATCCCCTTTCCCTGGACTTGGGATTGCGGGCTTGATTGCCGGGTATTCGAGTGGAGCTTCCAGTTTCCAGATTGCCGGGCAAGGCGGCCTAGTAGGATCCGGAGGAGCGTTCCCCGCCGGGGGCAGCGGTTCCACGCCCTACTCTTATTTCATCGTAGCCAACGATACGACTGCCGGTACGCAAACCTCCCCGATGCAGGTTCTTGATTGGGAATCTACAGGAAGCGATGCCATCCCGGTTCGTTGGCCGAGAGTGGCCAACGGAAGTGACACGATTCTCTATGACGTCATCCGCATGACGACCCCGAGTGGAACAGGAATCTATCCCTATGCTGGCGGATGCCCTGGAGGGTCAGGTGGAACCTGTGGATATGTGGCGCACAACCTGTCCCAAGCCACGGCCTGCTCAGGAACGTTGGTCTGCACTTACACCGACTCTGGATCCTCGTCTACAACGGCCTACACGATCAAGACGGGGAATTACGGCGGTGTGGGTGGCTACGGCGGCCTCTTAGCCTTCTGGCCTGGAGCGATTGTTGCCGTGAATCACAGCGTCACGGTAGACCTAGAGCAGTATCCTAGTGTCGGGGTGGGACTTAATGGAAATCCGCTTCAGATTGCAAAGCAGTGTTCGGCCAATGGGCAAACGTCACCGGGAGGATATACATCGTGTTGGGCAAGTTTAGCCGATTGGTCGAATGAAACTGCGACTTTACTCGATGACAATAGTTACTTAGCCACAGCCATGACGTTGACCAAGGGGCGGCTGAATTTCAGCCTCGCACCGTTCAACTCCGGGTCTTATTTCCCCGCTCACCACATCATCACGTTGATTGACTCTCAGCCTGCTCTAACGCGGGCATCCGTTAATTACCGTCCGCTAGCGAGTGCGAATGATGTGTGGATCGGAACGGACAATCCAAGCAGCACGGTTGGATACAGCACATCGCAACTGGCATTCGGAGCCCCGGTTTCGATTACGAATTACATCGCCCAGACCGGCGATGGCATACACGCAAACTGGCTGGAACGGTTGAGCGCATCGCTCAAAGAGTTCAACGTTCCGGCAAAGTTCGATCAGAGCGTTACGCTTGCCGGACTGTCGAATGGTTGCCTCAATGTCGCTTCTGGCGTGATTGCATCCACGGGAAATCCTTGCGGATCTGGCGGTGGTGGAGGGAACGTCAGTTCGGTGTTTGGGCGCTCGGGAGCGGTTGTAGCGGCCAGTGGCGATTACACGGTATCTCAAGTTACTGGGGCGGCGGCGGATGCATCGGTGGTTCATAACACGGGCACCGAGACGATTGCCGGGGCGAAGACTTTCACAAGCAATGTCACCATGAGCGAGAACTTGTTATTGCCGCAGGGAAGTGCCTACGTTCCCGCGGCTGGCGGCATTGGTCTGGATACAGCTGCCGGGTTGCCGGTGGTGAACATTGGCGGCACAACGCACCAGGTTGCTTTTACGAGTTCGAATATCAGCGGACAGGCGGGGACGGCTCTCGCCCTGGCGGCCGTTCCGACGCAGTGCAGCGGATCGTTTGCCACGGGCATTGCGGCGAATGGGAATGCGAATTGCACAACGCCCAATGTAATCCAGTTGTCTGAAACCACGCAGCCTGCCGGGATTCCTAACTGGGGCGTTTTCTGGTTTGATTCAGCGACCCATACTCCGCGGGTCATTGAGAACAATGGGCAAGTCGTCCAGTTGGGGATGACTAACCTGTTTGACTCGGATCCGGGCGGCGATCCTGCGGACAATCTCGAGGAACGCAATGGAAGCAACGCGCAGAACTTGCGCGTGTATTCGAGTTATACGAATAGCGCAATGTGGACGCGGATGTCGCTGGGATCGGAAACGATCAACAGCACCAATTACAACGTCCTGCGCAGCGAGGACGCGACCAGCGGCAATGCGCTTAGTTTGGGCATGCACATTGGCTCAGGCATTAAATGGTTTTTTGCCTCCGATGGAACCTTTAAGCCAAATTCCGATAACAGTTACGACATGGGGACCGACACTGGTCAGGCGATGCGAAGCGTCTTCGCGAAGACCTCATTCAATATGTACAGCGCCGGCCGTCAGGATTTTGAGTTCCTAAACGACGCCACGAACGGTACGACGCTAAACCAGCTTGCGATCTACAACAGCGGGGCCACGGGGCTCCAGACAGCGGCGACTACGAGCACGGATGGCGTGGTTGGCATCGTCAGCAGCGGGGCCGGCACGACTAACAAAGCCGCGATCACGTGGGCTGGGTTCGCGGCATGCAACTTCGATGCTGCCAATCCGGTTGCAGGGGACTATGTGATTGCCAGTACCACGCAGGCTGGGAAGTGCCACGACACTGGATCAACGACTCGCCCGACTGGGGTGCAGGTGATCGGACGGATTGAGGGTGGTGGGGTGCGAGTGAGCCTTGGACCTCCGAGCGGAAGCAGCGGGGGTGGGGCAGTAACCTCGGTTTTTGGACGCACGGGAAGCGTGACAGCGGCGAGCGGTGACTATTCGGTGAGTCAGGTTACAGGGGCTGCGGCAGACTCGGCTGTCGTTCACCTGGCGGGCGCCGAGACCATCGCCGGGGCGAAGACATTTTCCAGCAACGTAACGCTGAGCGGGAATCTTAACGTAGCGGGGAATATCAACCAGACGGGGACCGGGCCAACGCAATGGTCGGGGCAGGAGTGGACGGGAACGACTGCCACGGTGCCGAGCGGGATGGCTTTCTCGCTTGGGGTTGGATCGGACAATACGTTGAAGTGTCAGTTGACAAGCGGGGCTTCATGCATGCCCGCGGGCGCGGTCGCGAGCGTGTTCGGGCGGACGGGGGCGGTCGTTGCGGCCAGCGGCGATTACTCCGTGAGCCAGATCACCGGGGCAGCTCCGCTGGCGAGCCCGACGTTTACCGGGACGCCGGTGGCACCGACTCCAGCGACTTCCGATAGCTCCACGAAACTGGCGACGACGGCCTATGTGCAAGCGCAAGCCTATGCCACTAGCGGAACGCTGGTCGCTGGGGATTATGCCAAGGCGAGCGGAGCGGGCGCGATTGGCGATTCGGGTGTCGTGGCCGGGCCGTATAGCACGGTTGGGATCATGCTGTCCCCGGCTGGGGCCTCCACGAGCAGTCCGATCAGTTTCAGCGCAACCGCTTCCAAGGCGGAGCTCTGGGGCTTTTACGTCTATGCCCCGATTACGACCACCACGGCCCGCTGGTTCGTCGTCGGCGCCGATACGGGAAGCTGCACCTATGATCTCGGAATTCTGAACACTTCCGGCAACATCGTGGTGCATACCGGGAATCAGACGGCCGCGACTCTGGGGATGACCGGAGCCAGCGCCTTCCATTCCTTTGCCTGGGCGGCTTCGGCCACGCTGCAGCCGGGTAAATACTATCTCGCGATCGCCGCCAGCGCCACCAGCGGGTGCGCCACTTTGGGATATACCTACAATGCCACCTTCGCCGGGAACGTCCCGGAAACGGTGAGCAGCCCCGGAACGCTGAACAACGGCATGGCAATCCCCTCGGATAACTGGGCGGACAGCAATACTCCGGTCTTCATTGCGAATTGAAGTTTGACAGCCTCGAAAGTGTACGGCGCGAAGGTGGACTTTCCGGAAGGTGCAAGGGGATCGATAATCTGATCTCATTCCACAACCTGGTGTCAAAGGAAAAATACCATGTTCCGAAGGATGCTCAGTTCGGCTATCTCGATGGCGCTGCTTGCCAGCGGCAGCGCCGCCCACGCAGGAATCAGCGAGGTCTATGCCAACTTCCCGAACCAAACCACCGCGCTCTTGCCCACCCCGATTCTGACAGCCCCGGCCTCTGCCGCCAGCTATTTGGTTTGCATTTACCTGGAGCAGCCGAATCCCTCGACTATGACTGCGACCTTGAGTTGGACTGACGAGAACGGCAATGTGCAAAGCTTCTCCCCCGCGAACGTCGCGGGCGCGCACTCCTCCTATGGAATGATGTGCCAGACGATCCGCAATGATGCGGGCACGGCGCCTGCTATCGCGGTTTCAGGAACGCCGAGCGGCAAGTATGGCGTTTTCGTTTCGGGCTTCGGCTTTTGGCCGGGGCACCCGCAGAAACAGGGGGGAATTTCTGAAATTTTCAATCAACCCTTGCCGAATACTGGCTCGGGTACCGCTGCGTTATATGGTGATTATCTGCTGGCGGTCGAGCCCATCGGCCGGGTCTCGGGTGCCGAAACCTATGTGTCGTGGACTGATGACTTCGGAGCGCAATTTGAGACACTCCCCGAAGCGGGAGGCATTCTATTCTTTCGCGAAGCCAACTACACAAGCATCGGAATATCTCCGAACGCGGCAGGATATGGAGACTTCAATTGGTCACTTCTAAGATTGTCATCCCCGTCCTCGGGATCGGGGCCGCTTACTGACTACGAATACACTCTTCTCGATTGGACAAATGCGACATATCCGGGACTCAAAACGGTCTTCACGAGCGGGACTATGGGGGCAAATATCCTGCTAGCGACGAACATCGCACAGCAGCCGAATTCCGGCAGCATCAACGAGGTCATGCTGACTTCCTGGGCCGGATATCTTGCTCTGGCGAGTTCCAGCAACATAACTGCTGTCCCGTCGGGCGCCCCCGACATGCCAACGCACTCAGGGTGCCCTCTTCCGGTGGGCTCCCCCGGTTGCCAGCCGTGGCTGGCGTCTCCGGCCCATATTCCGGCCAATACGGCGCTCCGGCTTTACACCTACAACGACCGAGGTAGCCCGTGGGGTGCGTCGCCGACTTACAGCGCCGAAGTGGATGTGATCCAGTTCTGAGCGCTGTTTAGAAACAGCCTCAAGCCTCGCTCCGGCGGGGCTTTTTTATTGAAGTCTGAGGGCAAATGAACGGCCATGATTCTTCTACAACGTCATCCAAGACTTGGCACAGCGCTGTTCGGGCTGTTGCTCGTTTGCGCCAGCTTCGCGCACGCCACGAATTACTATGTGGACTGCAATTACGGTTCGAATGGAAATCCAGGGACGAGCCCGCAACAGGCGTGGCGCACTCTGCTGGAAGTTGGGATCTCCAGCTTTCAGCCGGGTGACACGGTCAACCTACTGCGGGATTGTACGTGGAACGAAACACTGACTCCGCCCTCAAGCGGGAGCGGTGGATCTTTGATCAAGATCGACAGCTATGGCAATGGTCAGCCGCCGCACTTGACCGGCTATTTGCCGATCGCAGCGCGGTGGTGGACCCAGGTGGGAAGCACGAATGTGTGGTCGGCAACGCTGTATTCGGGCACGAGCGGGCTTGCGAATGTGCTGCAGTGCGGCATTCGAGGCTTCTACTGTCTGACACAGCCACCGTCCCAGTTACTGTATGTGCGATTCGGCACGACGTGGGGCACGGCGCAGGGGAGCCAAGCGGCACTTAGCCAGGATCGGGACTTCTGGTACGACTCGACCAATTACATCTTGTACGTGTACAGCGCGAGTGGAAATCCTGCGTCGCATTACTCCACGGTTGCGCCAATCGCGCTCAGCGGGGGCAGCGTACTGAACGTGAATAACGTCTCGTGGATGGAAATTCAACATCTGCAAATTGACTGGTTCGATGGCTACGGAGTTCAGGTGCAGGGAGCGAGCGACCATCTTTGGCTCGCGAATATGGCCGCTAACAGTGAAGTGGAGAACGGCACGGCGCCACTGGGCTTTTACGTGCATCCTAGCGGTACGGCGGTGGACATCCATCTTTACAACACAGACGCGAACATGAACTATGCCGGTTACCGTTTTGATGGATGCAGTGAGTGCGCGTTTGAGATTAAGAACTGTCGCGCATACGCGAATCGCGCATACGGGATTGTGGATAACGTGCAAGGGGCAGTGAGTTATGACTACTGCCATCTGTACGCTAATAATCTGGCAACAGCGGTGACGGTAGATACGTCGGGAACTCCGGGGCCGACGGCGGGCATGCATAATGTCGTCGCCGAAACGCCGCCCTGGATCCGGGAGTGGCGCCGGTGGCCGGCATATACGACAGTAAGCTATGACGATCCCGGATTGGTGCAGTACAGCGATACTTATATCAATTCACTGCTACCAATTATGACCGCCAAGGCGATACCGCTCTCGATCGCGATAGTTACTGGCGGGAGCTATTCGCAGTCGATTGTCAGTGAAGTGCAGGGTTGGATCAATGCGGGATGGGACGTCAACACGCACTCGATATCGCACGAATATTGGAATCCACCGGCGGCTAGTTGTGGGGCGAATGGGCCGTTTCCGGTTCCGTGCCACGCTTTCGAGAGCTTGCAATACACGGGAACCATCGCATCAAGCGTGACTTTGAACATTGCACACCCCACACCGGGCCATGCGACTTTGACGGTAACTACGAGCCCTGACGATCCGGCAGCCGATCTTAACTGGGATTTGACGCCGGCGGCGCCGGGGCAGCCTTCTAACGGGCTCGACACACTCGGTGGGATTTTATACACGCTGCAACAGCGCGGAGTGTTTTCTGTGAGCCTCGACGCAAACGCGAAGAGCATGGCGCGCAGTATTTCGCTGGTCAACGTGACGAACATGGACATTAAGAGGTCGGCGCAGAACCTGGATCTTGACGAAACGCAGATGGAAACGGAAGAGATGAGTTGGGCGCAGGGGTGGATGAATTTGAACTTCACCGGGCTGCCCACAGAACGCGTGTACGTGATGCCGGGGACTTATGAAGATCCGGTGACCGAGAATATTGCCGCAAGTCTGGGATATGCAGGGGTACGAGGGACCGGCAGTCTAAAACCATGTTGCGGAGCGAATACAACGCTGGCCACGGGCTATGACGTGTTCAACATCCTAAGCCAGGGCGTGGTGCCTAACTACCAGAATCTGAGTTATCAGCAAATGCGGAACCGGGTCAGCCAGGATGCATTCAAGAACGCGTTATGGGGAAGACCGATCGGGTACTTCTGGCATGTGAACGAGTTGCGGCCGGATGAAGTCGAGAACTTCATGGACGCGCTGGTTCAGGGGGGCGCGACGCTGGAGTCGAACACGCAGATGGTGAACTTGCTGTTGTCATGTCGGCCAAACGATGTTGTGCCTTCGGGCTATGTGGCGGGCAGCTACTACGTTTGTCCGTCGAGTGGGACCGAGGCAGATTTCCGGCCGACGGTGAATTCACCGGTGAAGGATGCGGGCGCGAATCTAGGTGCGGAGTATCAATACGACCTGTTGGGAATTAATCAGAATTTGTATGGGGTGGGATGGGAGATAGGGGCTTACGCGTATGTGCCGGAGAATTTTAGCGCGATGCACTGAGATGGGGGTCGTCAGCAGGTTGCGCGAAAAGTCGTCGAGGGCCGAAAAGCTCGCCTCGGGCGCTGAAGCGCGGACAGATTTTCACGACTTAACGGCACGACCGAAGTCGTGCCCTTCCCCAAACCTGCGTGAAGCGGTGTGTTTCCGCAGCCTATCAGGGGGTGGCTGCGGTGACGCCAAAATTGACGCCTGAGTACCTGGAGGAGTTGGGACAGAAGCTGGATGAACTTAGGAAAGGTCTACGACCGGGCCGGGAAGATACGGAGCGCGATTGTTTCATCGAAGAATTTCTAAAGATCCGGACGAAGACGGCGAATCGGGCGTGTTTCAAATTGAACCGGGCGCAGGAGGAGTACTCCTGGGTGTGCTGGAAGCAGAAGGCTAAGAAGAATGTGGTGCTGAAGGCACGTCAGGTGGGCATCACGACGTACGTCGCCGCGAGATTCTTCACGCAGACGATCGCGCAGCCGGGCACGCTGAGCATGCAAGTGACGCAGGACCGGGAATCGGCGGAAGACATTTTTCGGATTGTCCGGCGGTTCTGGGAGAACTTGCCGGATTACGCGCGGAAAGGCATTTTAAAAACTTCGTACCGCAACACGCGGCAGTTGGTGTTCCCGCGTTTGGACAGCGAGTACTGTCTGGCTTCGGCGGCGGAGAATGCGGGACGAGGGCGGACGATCCAGAATCTGCATTGCTCGGAGGTTTCGCGGTGGGGCCGGGAAGGCGATGAGGCGCTGGCGTCGTTGCGGGCGGCAGTCGTGCCGGGAGGCGATATTGTGCTGGAGTCGACGCCGAACGGAGCGGGCGGACTTTTCTACCAGGAATGGCAGCGGGCGGAGGATACGGGATATACCCGTCACTTTTTTCCCTGGTGGTTTGACGCAGCCTACGTTCTTGAACCGGGGGCGAATTTTGCGGCACTCACAGAAGAAGAGAGGGAACTGGCGGCTCTTCACGGGCTGAAACCTGAACAGATCGCATGGCGGCGGAAACAATGGGCGTCACTGCGGGGACTGGCGGTGCAGGAATTTGCCGAGGACCCAGTGTCGTGTTTCCGGGCGTCGGGGGAATGCGTGTTCGATCTTGGGGCGGTGGAGCAGGCGCTGCGGGGGTCGGGCGAACCGGTGGAGGCGCGTGACAACCAGCGTCTGATGATCTGGTTGCCAACGCGGCCGGGACGGGAATATGTGATCGGCGTCGATCCGGCGGGAGGCGGGGTCGAGGGCGATTACTCGTGTGCGGAAGTGATTGACCGGGAGCTGGGAACGCAGTGTGCGGAGTGGCATGGACATTGGCCTCCGCGAGAGCTGGCGCTGAAACTTGTGGAATTGGGAAAGGAATACAACACGGCTCTGCTGGCGGTGGAGAGGAATAATCACGGGTATGGTGTGCTGGCGTGTCTGCGGACGCTGGAGTATCAACAGGTGTACACACAGAAAGGGCAGGATGGATGGTTGACGTCGGCGATAAGCCGTCCGGCAATGATCGAGAACCTGGCGGCGGCGATGATGGAGGAGGCGGGGCTGTTCCGGAGTCCGCGGCTGCTGAACGAGTGCCGTACGTTCGTTCGGTATGCGGATGGGAATACGGGGGCGGCTCTGGGAACTCATGACGATTGCGTGATGGCGCTGGCGATTGCGTGGGCAGTGCGGAAGACGGAGGCGGGGCGGGAATCGAAGCATCCGGTGGGATGGGGCAGGCTCTCCGGAAAATGAACATTTCCGGTGTGGTGGCTGTCACAGGCAGGCGGTGGGGGCGAAGGGTATCGTGCTTATGGCAGGTAGCCGAGTGCCTCACTGGGGTTGCTACAAAAGTCAAGAGCTTGAACCACAGGGGGCACGGAGGAGCACAGGGGAAACCTCTGGACTTATGCCTACTACTGCGGTTCAACACGTAAAGAGGATGCGAGGCGGAGCACAGAGCCACTTAATGCGCTGCGACGACGGGTATTACTACGTGGTGAAGTTTCGAAATAATCCGCAGCATGAGCGAGTGCTGGCGAATGAGTTTCTGGCGACTCGGCTGGCGCAGCGAGTTGGGTTGCCGGTGCCTGCGGCGGAGGTGGTGGAGGTGCCTTCGTGGCTGGTGGAGCACACGGCGGAACTGACGATTGTGTTGGGGAGCCACGTGATTCAGGTGGAGTCGGGACTGCAGTTCGGGTCGCGCTACGTCGTGAGCCCGGTGGATGGGCAGGTGCTCGACTACCTGCCTCCGGAGATGCTGGACCGGGTGCGGAATCTGGGCACATTTGCGGGAATCCTGGCGCTGGATAAATGGACATGCAATGCCGATGGGCGACAGGCAGCATTCTGGCGGAAGCTGCGGGAAAAGAAGTACTCGGCGGCGTTCATCGATCAGGGCTATTGTTTTAACGCGGGAGAGTGGACGTTTCCGGATTTTCCGCTGCGCGGGGTGTATCCGCGGAATGAAGTTTACGCGCGCGTGCATGGGTGGGAATCGTTCGAGCCCTGGCTGTCGCGGATTGAAAAGCTGGAAGAAGATGCGATCTGGAGAGTGGCGGGAGAGATTCCACCGCCGTGGTATGGTGCGTCGTGGGACGAAATGGAGACGCTGGTGAAGAAACTGCTTGAACGGCGGGACTTGGTGCGGGAATTAATCCAGTCGTTTCGGATGTCGCCGCGAAGGCCGTTTCCGGAGTGGGTGGAAGAAGCATAGAGCCGGCCTAGGTGCCAAACGCTAATTGCAATGGATGAGAAGCGACAATTCGAAATCTTGCTGTTGCGGTTGGTGCCCCACGCTTTGCGGGATGACTTCATGACCGTAGGCTTTGTGGTGCGGGAATCAGGGGGCGAGTTTGTGGACATACGCTTCACGCGCGACTGGAAACGGGTGGAGTGCTTCGCGCCGGACCTTGAGCTCGAGATCTTTGAAGATCTTGAGGCCGCAGTTCGCCGGCAGCTGAAAGACATTCGGCGGCGCGAAGACCTGCTGCAATTGCTGGACCAGAGATTTGGAACGGTGTTTGATGTTGGTCCCGCAAAGGCGTTGCTTGCAAGTGACCCAGCGGCGGAAATGCGCGTGCTAGAGCGAGATTATCTGGCGCCGATGCATGCGGCGGAACGGGCGCGGCGGCTGGGACGGTTGGGGATTGTGGGAAGAATACAGGATGCGTTTTCCCAAGCAGGCGTGCTGGAGTTGCTGCAACGCGATATTGACATGAAGGACTTCACCGGGGAAAACGATCCATTCCACGTCGACTTTGGGTTCCGAGTGGGCAAATCGCTGAAGATGTTTCACGCCCTGGCGCTGAATCTAAGCCGAGAGCCGGCGGTGACCCTGGCGTACCGGTACGCGAGGATACAGGAAGGAATGCGGAAGCGGCAGGAAGAGGCGTTGTTGACCGCTATCATCAATGATGAGGCGATGCGGTCGAAGGGCGAGATTGCGTCGGGGATCGCGATGCTGCAGGCGAATGAAGTGGTGGTGCGCGGCTTGGGAGAGATGGCGGCGATTGCGGCAGAGGCGCGGCGGGAATTGCGGGCCTGAGATTGGAGAGGTCAGAGGTCAGATTGCAGAGGTGATGTCTGCAGCGGGGTGAACACACGGCACGGCGAAAGCTGTGCCGTTTTTATTTGGAGAAAACGCCTTGATGCTGTCGAGGAGACAAGCGAGACGTAGGGGTCCTTCGACTGCGGTTGCTGCTTACTTCGTAAGCAGCAATCCTCGCTCAGGATGACAGGGTTTGAGAACCGAGACGGGGAGATTCATGAACATTCGAGAGAGGGTGCGCGGCGCTATGCGCCGGGTGGGAGAAGTGTCTTTGCGGGAATGGCTTTCCACGAATTTGTTTGCCGAGCGCGATGGACGGCGGACGGCGGGAGCGGGGTCGAACCTGGCTCCGTTCTCTTCGCCTAGCTTTTCGCGGGCGGGGGCGCCCGCGCCACACAACCTTGTGCCTAAGCCTACCCCGGCCAACTTACGGCGGTTCGCGGAGACTCCGGTGGCGCGACGGGCGATCAACGTGATTAAGGACCGGATTGTGGGAATGCGATGGCGCATCCAGCCTCGGCGCGGGCGGGTGCTGGAGCAGATTCCGGATGGTGCGCGGCGGATACAAGTGCTGACCGAGAATTTCGAGGCGCCGAATCCAGATGATTCGTTCCGCTCGCTGCTGGAGCAAGTGCTGGAGGATGTGATCGTTGGGGGATTTGGGGCGATCGAACTCGATTTGGTTGAGGGATGGACGCCGGATTCTGCGGTCAAGCTGCCTCTCCTGATGTGGCCGGTAGATGGGGCGACGATCCGGATCATGACGGATTGGGATGGGCGCCCCGACTCGCCGCGGTATGCGCAGGTGACGGGGTTGTATGGGGCGGATGGACAGATCGTATTGAACGATGACGAGTTGAGTTACATCCGGCTGAATCCACGAACGCACACGCCGTTCGGGCTGGGGCGGGTGGAAGTGGCGTTCGAAACGATCAATGCATTCTTGACCGCGCACCGGTATGCGGGGCGGCTGGCTTCGAATTCGGTGGTGCAGTACGCGCTGTGGCTGCAAGGTCTGACGCCGGCACATCATGAGCGGCTGATCCGGTGGTGGCAGGACGAGATTGAGGGCACGGGGCGCGTGCCGATTATTTCGGCGGAGTCGAAGCCGGAGGTATTGCGATTCGGGGCCGGGACGGACGCAGACCTTCGACTGGCGTGGCAGGAATTCCTGTTGCGGATCATCGCGGATGCGTTCGATCTGCCGGCGCAGTTTCTGGGATTGGAGCAGGATGTAAACCGGTCGACGGCAGGGGAGATGAGTGACTTGGCGTTCCGGTCGGCGATTGTTCCGACGGCGCGCCTGGTGGCCGAGTATCTGACGCGGGATGCGATTGCGAAGAGGCTGGGGTGGACGGATTTGGAGTTTGTATTCACCGACCTCGATGCGCAGGACGAGATGGAACAGGCGCAGATCGACGAGATCCTGCTGCGCAATGGGGTGGTCACGGTCAACGAAGTACGGCGGGCGAGAGGGTTGGCCGAGATTATCTGAGGGATTCAGATTGCGGACGCGAAACCTTGAACCACAGAGGACACAGAGGAACACAGGGGAAGACCGGGGTTGAAGCGGTGACGACTTAGTAGAGGCTAAGAAGTAATCGAGGGCAGAAAGCACACCTCGGGCGCTAGAGCGCGGATATCTTCAACGACTAGCGGCACCCTTCGGCTCAGCTCAGGGCAGGCTCTGAAGCCGTGCCCTTCCCTTTTGTATCGAAGTTGGATTTGTTTCGTAGCCCGTTAGAAGTGAGGAGATCAAAGATGGGATTGTCACTGGAGTCGATGGCGATTGAGATGCCGGCGGTACATGGGCATCCGAACCGGGTAGGGTTCCGGGGAGTATTGACGATCGTCGATGTTGCATCGGACAAGTCGCCGTCGGGCGCACGGGGACATCGAGTGCTGCTGACTCGGCGGGCAGCGGAGGCGGCGATGCCGTCGCTGATGGGGATGGCGCTGGATTACTCGCCGGCGCTTGATCGTCACGACGCGCGGCGGAAGATTGGGGTGATTACGCGAGCTGACATTGTGGGGCGTGTCATTGAAGTCGGTGGATTTCTGTATGCGCGGGATTTTCCGGAGATCGTGGCGGAGATCGGCAGGCCGGGGCGGACGGGGGCAGCGGTCTCCGCGGGACCGGGTAGCGCGGACAGGAAGGTGCGCGCTACCCGCGCGGGTCTTGGAATGTCGTATGAAATTACGGATGCGTTCGTGGAAGACATCACGGCAAGCGTGTGGGTGCTGAGCCGGGTGACCTTTACGGGGGCGGCGGTGCTGCGGCGGGATAAAGCGGCGTATCGCTCGACGTGGATCGAACTGGGGTAAGTAGAGCAGCCCCTAAAGAGTGTACGTGGGAACTCGGTCGTCCCTCCGGGACTTGAATCATCTATTCCACTTTCCCCAGCGCTGAAGCGCGGGGCTAAGCTCGGTCGCCCCTCCGGGGCTGGGTACTCCGATGCTTCGTTCGACTGGGTTGCTCGAAAACGAGTTTTTTACGCACACACTAAACGATTGATTTGAGGTTT
>Ga0316363_10001715_pt1 | contig 18270 bp, 20 predicted proteins | sample Sb_taG_3_FD_200459 | JGI IMG/M metagenome (GOLD analysis project Ga0316363, IMG submission 200459) | Peat soil microbial communities from Weissenstadt, Germany - Sb_50d_a_PC metaG (v2) (version 2) | ecosystem: Environmental > Terrestrial > Soil > Wetlands > Peat | place: Germany: Weissenstadt...
ACTTGGCTCGCAAACTCCGCCGCTACATCAATGCCTACTCCGCCAATGCTCGGCCCATCCAGTGGAAATATTCCGACCCCACCCGCCGCATCCGCAGTAACGAACTCACTGCGACAGGCCACTAGTCACTACTGACGTAGTGCCGAAGGGGTTGATCGTCGACCTGACCGAGGTGAGCTATGTCGATTCAGCCGGCGAGCGTTTGCTGAGTTGGTTGGGTAGTGTCGGTGCAGTATTTGTCGCCAGCGGTGTCTACGCACCTGCCGTATGCGAACGGCTGGGTTTATCGCCTGTGCGGAGGATAGCCGAACGACGCAAGCGGCGGCATGGGAGTAGCGGGGAGATATCCTCCATTAAGCACTCCCATCCAGTCGAGGCCATTTGAGGGCGTTAGAGAAAGAGAAGAATTATGTCCTGGTTTCACTCGAGCACAGCGCCAGTCGATGCCCGCAATCATGCATCGCCAGCCGAAGTCCTGGCCTGCTTCCATGATCAAAGAAATGTTCTGGGTAGGCTTGCGTTCTTGATCACTGGCGATCACGCAACGGCGGACCAGGCAGTTGTCCAAGCTTGTGAGATCACGCTTCAAGGAAACAGCCCTTTTCGCGATTGGCTTCTGGAGTGGGCCAAGACTGCGACCATTGCCAGTGCGATATCACACGGAACGGAGGCGATTCGGGTCTGTGAAGCCGCGTACGAGGATCGACGATGCCCACATGTCGAGCACTTATCGCAGGGCGATGATGAAGAACGCGCGGCTAGTCTCGACCTCATTCTTGGGGCAGTCACCCAAAAGCTGCTTACGGAATTGGATCCGCTATGCCGGACCGTTCTGGTACTCAGACTTGCAATCCGATCGTCGATTCAAGATTGCGCTTTACGCCTAAATGTGTCCCGTGCGGCAGTGCTCGGCGCCAATTGTCATGCCATGACATGGCTTCACGACGGCCACGCGAAGCCAATGGAGGAGAATCGCGACGCTTCGCACGCTGTGTAGAAACGCGGGCACCGGAGCAAAGTAGACTCCGCGGTTTGGTTTTCTTGGCTTGGAAACACGATTGCACTTGGCCCCAGCTAGTTTATTGCGAGGATCTCATGATTATCGAACTCAATGACGACGAAACTCGGTTACTGTACAACGTCCTTCTCGAACAGGCGCAGGAGCACTTTAGCTATGCGAGTACGTCCGAAGTAGCCGACAGATTATACAAACTGGCGACCAGATTCGGGCGCCCCAGAGAACTACCAAACATAACGATTGCGTGAGTGCGAAATTGACGACCGATCGAGATGATGTCGCTATCAATAGTGACTTAATAAGATACCGTGCGCTCCTAAAGATTTCTGACACCGTCGGAGCGCAGCCCACGATCGACGCAGTTCTCCACAGCCTCGCTACCCTATTGTCCAACGTAGTTTCATTCGACGATATCGCTCTGCTCTTGTTTAATCATTCTAGCCAACGCTTGGTACTGCGTGCCTTCGAACGGAGTCACGACGATGCGGCTATCGAAGTCGGTACGGAAATCATGTACGCGGGCACGGGGCTCGGGCGCGCGCTTAAAGCGCAGGTCCCGGTCTTCGTTCCCGACGTAAAAGAGGAACTCGCTGTCTATTCCGAACTCGCCTCCCGATTAAATCAAGCGGAGAGCGCATACATATTTCCAATTTCAACCCCGCGAACAAAACTCGGGGCTCTGGTTTTCGTCAGGCAAGAGAAACTTGAATTTAGCCGCGCTGATGTCGAACTCATGCGTTCTATTGCCGGACATGTTGCTGTTGCCTTGGAGAACGCCCTTGCCATAAGTTCGGTGGAAGCGTATCAGCGTGATTTGACACGCGAGCGCGATCGTCTCAGCCTTCTATTAGAGATCAACAATCATGTTGTGACGATTCTCGATATCAACGATCTCTTCCGGGCGGCATCGGCATCAATCCGCAAACACTTCGCAAATGATTTCACCAGCTTCATGCTATTCGACGACCGTTCTGATCGTCTGAAGGTTGTAGTGCTGGACTTTCCTGCCAGCCGCGGTTTCATGAGCGATATTCCGGTGCACGTCGCGCAGGAAGACTTGGAGCGGTTGCGAGCCCGCCAGCCGAGGCTGCTGACACCTTTCGACAAGATGCCACCGGTGATCGCGCAGGTGCTTCCGAGCAGAGTCCATCGCCTCAGTTACGGCACTGCCACTGGTTGGCGCAAGTGGTCCGATCGGGGCCTTGGTGCTCGGGAGTCGGAAACAGAACGGCTTCAGCCAGGCAGATCTGGATTTGCTCTCTCAGGTCAGCAGTCAAATATCTTTGGCCATCACCAATGCATTGGCCTACGGGCGGCTTGGCGCATCGCGAGATCATCTGGAAGATCAGCGAGTGTATCTGGAATCTGAAATCAACTCCGAATACAACTTCGAGGATATTGTAGGCAGAAGTTCGGCCTTCCACAAAGTACTCGAGCAAGTGACCATCGTTGCGCCGACGGATTCGACACTTTTGCTTCACGGGGAAACTGGTACCGGCAAGGAGTTGATTGCACGCGCCATTCACACCCTCAGTTCCAGGCGCCAGCGTACGTTTGTGAGGCTAAACTGCGCGGCGATTCCCTCAGGCTTGCTGGAGAGTGAACTATTTGGACATGAAAAGGGGCCTTTACTGGCGCTCTCATGCAAAGAAAGGGTCGATTCGAGTTGGCGGACGGAGGCTCGCTATTTCTGGACGAGATCGGCGACATCAATCTCGAATTGCAGCCAAAATTGCTGCGCGCTCTACAGGAGCGGGAATTCGAAAGGCTGGGTAGCATTCGAACGATGCAGGTTGACGTGCGTCTGATCGCCGCGTCCAATCGGGATCTCCCCGAGATGATTCGACAGGGCATTGTTCGCGAAGATCTCTTTTATCGACTCAGCGTTTTCCCGATTGAGATCCCACCACTGCGGGAGCGGCCTGAGGATATTCCGCTGCTGGTCAACGATTTCGTTTCGAAGCTATCAAAGAGAATGAGGAGAAACATCAAGTCCATCCCCAGGCAAGCAATGGAGGTCTTGACGAACTCTCCATGGAAAGGCAACGTCAGGGAATTGGCGAACTTCATCGAGCGCGCAGTCATACTCTCGCAGGGTGAAGAACTAGAAGCGCCAATCGCCGAGCTTCAAGTCTCTCGTTCTCACACCGCTTCGAACCCGGCCTCTACCTTCCATGAAGCCGAACGGAAAGTCATCCTCGAGGCATTGAAGGCGGCGTCCGGGCAAATCTCGGGTCACGGCGGAGCGGCCGAACGCCTGGGTCTTAAGCGTACGACGCTGCAGAACAAGATGAGACGGCTTGGGATCGGTAAGCGGGATTATCAGACGTACCGTTGAGAATTTTCCCCTTGCCTGCACAATCCGAAGTGAACGTGAAAACATGCTACGGCGCGACATTGCCGGACCCCAGCTTCCACTGATTGCTCGAGGCGAGTGCACTCCGGACACATGGAATAAACCTAATCGCAATAATTCGCCTTCGAAATACCGAGTCGGCGAATCTTGTTTTGCAGCGTCGTACGCTTCAATCCGAGGCGCTCGGCGGCTCCCCCTTTGCCTGCGATGCGTCCCGATGCGGCTCTCAAAGCGTCGATGATTACAGAGGATTCCGCTTGTCGAAACGTAGAGGGACTTCCAACAGCAACAGTGGTTTCGGATGAAGTGGCAAGCTCGGCAACGGGCACCTCCAACTCATCACCACGTGAGAGAATGACAGCGCGCTCGACAAAGTTTGCCAATTCCCTGATGTTTCCCTTCCACGGACAGTTCGTCAGCATCTCCATGGCGCGTTTGGGAATGGACTTTATCTGTCTCTGCATCCGCCCGGATACCTTCGACACAAAATAGTCCACCAGTAAAGGAATATCCTCGCGCCGTTCCCGCAGTGGCGGGATTTCGATCGGAAAGACATTGAGTCGGTAGAATAAATCCTCGCGGAATTTCCCCTCCCGAATCATCGTTGGAAGGTCGCGGTGAGTTGCGGCGATCATGCGGACGTTGACTTGGATTGTCCTGGCGCTTCCCAAACGTTCGAACTCCTGCTCCTGCACTGCGCGCAACAATTTTGGCTGCAATTCCAGGCTGATGTCGCCGATCTCGTCCAAAAATAGCGAGCCGCGGTCCGCCAGTTCGAATCTGCCCTTTCTTTGCATCAGGGCTCCGGTGAACGCTCCCTTCTCGTGCCCAAACAGTTCGCTCTCCAGCAATCCCGAGGGAATCGCGGCACAGTTCATGCGCACAAACTCGTGCTCCCGCCGTGAGCTGAGCTTGTGAATGGCGCGTGCAATCAACTCCTTGCCGGTGCCGGTCTCCCCGTGCAGTAGGACGGTAGAGTCGGTCGGCGCCACGATCGCGACTTGCTCCAGCACTTTCTGAATAGCTGGGCTCTTGCCGATGATTCCTTCGAAGCAGTGCTGAGAGCTTTTTCCCAATCCCAAGTGCAATCCCTCATATTCCACCGCGATCACTTCGGGAAAGCTTGTGGCTGCAAGGCCTGCGAGGTCTGTGAACTCAATACTTGCGCATCCCATAGTTTCCTCCTATCCTCTCCGCGCTACCGCGGTTTTAGTCCGGACACGGTCTTCAGGTATCAGGCGGATAGTTTCTAAGTGCATAGCCGCCATGATGAGAATTTCGGCGAGTGTGAACCTACAGGTTCCGGCGGTGATGTAAAACATGGCTAATTGCTCCGATCTGTGCTGCCCTGGGCAATTGGTTCCAGACTTGGCGCGGGATAGCGCGGCTCCAGGCTGGGATAGTTTGGAAAGATAGCGCGTAACAGTTTTTCGGAATCTTCCAGATTCATAAAGCCGCTTTGTGTGGGAATGAACGTCATATTTCCTCTCAATCTGCAGAAGGTGGATAGCAGCTAAGCTGATCTCTGCGTCTGCGAGCAAAACTCGATGATTTTTCCGAATTGCGGCTGCGTCTTCAACGGTTTTCGAAAGTTCTTCGGTACGTAAAACTCAATCACTTTTGCCATGACAGTCTCCTCGATCCCCGTGAATCTCGGTGCGCGCAGCTGTTTCCGATCGCTCGCTCGGATTTGGCGGTCCCCATCAGTGCGGATGTAACGTTCATTGCAGCCATGATCAGGACTTCCTGTAGCGTGAAACCGCGAGTTGTGATCTTCCACATAAGCGCCTCCCGACCATCACACCTTTTGTCGCACTGACGGAGCCATTGTGTATCAAGTTCAATTTGCGCACAGCCCCACATGGAGCCAAATCGGAGACTCCCGGGGGTACAAGTACCGCCCTCTTTTGAGGCAAGAAATTCGGTCGTTTGGGGTAGTCGCTTAAGGAGAGTTAGAACTACTTTTTGCGAGGAGGAGCTTCGATGCGCTTCCACCCGAAAAGGCGAGCATCGATCGACCAGAGACCCGGTCCTAACATTGCGAGAGCGGCCGCGGCAGTTCCTAACAGCAGCCACACCCATTTGTCCCCGGCTACCGTGAGCATCTTCCAGATTTCAATCAATGCTATGGAAGTTCCCACGATTGGAGTCCATAAACCTACGATTAGCAGTATTCCCGCTCCCATTAAGAGCACAGCGGAAATTGTCACAGTCATGGGTGGTGGATCGCTCCACAACCTCGAGCTCGCGCGGACAACCAGCACGGAGCCGACAACCAATCGCATGAGAAGCAAACCTGTGCCAGGCCAACCGCCAGCGAATGTGGAATATAACCTTCGCAAAATACACCCTTCTAGACATTACTAGTTTGCCGTATCGCAAGCCGAATCGAAACCCCAAAAAGGGTTGGGATCGTCACTCTTTAGAGTTTTGCGTTTGGTGGCACGAAGGCAAGCTGGCAAAAACTACAGCTCGATGATTCCTCTCTTCAGGCCAATCATCGCGGCGTGCGTTCGATCGTTGGCGCCCAATTTAGAAAGGATGCACTTGACTCGGCTCTTGACCGTTTCCTCCGTAATGGAGAGCCGATCCGCAATTTGCTTATTCGCATTCCCAGCCGCGATCAGTCGCAGGACAAGAATTTCTGCTGGAGTGAGTGCGTCATCAGTCGCATGCTCAGCGACTTGGTACGAAACCTCTGGGGAAAGGGTTTTCTTTCCAGCATGAACTGCACGGATCGTCTCCAGTAATTCCTTGTGTAAGGAATTCTTGAGTAGGTAGGCCTGTGCACCGGCCTTGAGCGCCCGGAGAATCTGCGTATCGCCTGCGTAGGTCGTGAGAACGATCACTTTTGCATTGGGAAATTCGTTACGAATCGCGATGAGCGCATCGATCCCGTTCATTTCTGGCATTTGCAAGTCCATTAGCGTGACGTCCGGATGGTGATTGCGGAATTGCTGGGTGGCATCGCGTCCATTGGACGCCTCGCCTACTAAAATCATATCCGGCTGAATGGCGAGGAGACCGGCGATCCCCTGGCGCACAATTGGATGGTCGTCAACTGCAAGAATTCGAATTTGTGGGATGCCGGCGCTCATGGGCTCCTGCGTCACGCCTTCGCCTTGCGTGAAAACCACGAAGGTCTTTGTGCTGTCGCGTAGGCGGTGCTGGCAGGAATGCGCAGTTCCACTTCGGTACCTGCATCAACTTCGCTCCACACCACTAGCCTACATCCGATAAGAGTTGCGCGTTCCCGCATCCCGGGCAAGCCGTAGTGTCCTTTACTGCTTTGGTCGGAGAGAATCGCTGGATCAATACCTTTTCCATCGTCCCGCACGCGCAATCGGAATTGCTCATTGTCATAACGGATTTCAACCTCGATCTGCCGTGCCTGGGCATGCTGAAAAGCATTCCGCAGTGCCTCGGCAGAAATCTTGTAGACCTCATCCCGCAGGATGGGATGGAGATCCCGTGACTCGCCCTCAACCGCCACGCGGAATGCAGGTCGAGAGTTGTTTGAGTGCGTGGCCAGTTCTTCTCCCAAAATGCTTATGGCCGGGGCGAGATCGTTGCTTTCGATGACCGAGTCGCGCAATCCTTGCACCGCATCCCGGCCTTCCGTAATCGCCCTGGCGGCCTGTTCAATCGCGCTTCCCAGCTTCTCTTTTGCTTCCACCGCGCGCTCTGGTAGCAACTGGAAAACAGTTTGGAACCCCAGTAGCAAGCCATGGAAGCTTTGCAGCAGTGTGTCGTGAAGCTCACGCGCAATTCTTGTCCGCTCAGCGACGCGGACCTCCAAGGTCATCTCGAACTGATGATCCAGTTGTCGCGCCGCGTGGTTGAATGCCTTCCCAAGGACGGTCAATTCGTCATTTCCACCGATATTGACTTCGTGCCGAAAATCGCCGTGCGCCAGCGCCTCTGCGCCGATGGTGAGCTCGGAGAGCGGGACAGTAATAGTTCTGGTGATGTACCAGCCCAATGCTGCGGCCACGAGCAAAGTCAGCAGCCAGGCGGCTGGGACTACGATGAACAGACGATGTCGCACTTGCTCGGTCTCTTCATCCACTCTCGCCCGTTGTTGAAACACTCGTTCCTCCACCCCCTCCACCAGCGACGAACTGAGATCGATCAGATCCTGGATTTGTCCCGTCAACCGGAGCTGAATGGCAGGCCAATCGCCCGCGTTTGCCAGTTCGATCTCACTGTCAATTTGAGAGGGCAAAGTCGCCTTGAGAGTTTTCAGGGTGCCTGAGGTGAAGGCATCCTGCGCTATCTCTGGCGAAGAGTTGAGTATTTGTTCTGCGTCTCGGAGATGCCGCAGAAAAGTCTCCCGCAGCAAAGCCGCTTCGTTTGCGAACTGACGAGCGTCGTGTCCCCGCGTGAGTACGGCCACCCTACCGCTGAAGCTATTTACGTCGAGGTGTAAGCGTACGATGGCCGAGGATGCGCTATCAGCTGTTTTCAGCAACTTCGTGTGATCTTCGAGCTGGCGTAGCTGCCAGATAGATACGGCATCCCCAGCGATCATTAACACGAAAATTGTCAAAAAACACGCAGTCAGACGTAGGCCTATCTTCAGATCGCTCCTACGAAACAGGTTCGCGAAAGTGTAGCGCGCGTCTCTCACAGTTCGAACCAATGCGTCAAGCTGAGGGATGAGATTCGCCTAAACATTTATCCTCTATTTCACTAACGTCCAGCAACAGTACGCTCCTGAAGCACATCTGCTTTCGTCGAAACCGCTTTGGGTTCGAGTATCCTTGCTAATTCCTGTTGCAAGTCAGCTGCGGCTTGTGGCGCCAGCTTTTTGTGGCTGAGCACGGAATGAACTGCTTCAAAGTAGGCGCGCGACACGTCCGGATACTTCTTTCCGGCCACCGTAGACGGCCGCACCGCTACACCTTGGCGATAAGCCACCAATATCGTAGAGAAGTAGGGGTTTCGCGCCAGAATCTCGGGATCCTTGTATAGCTCAGGCATGATCGGCGGATTAGAGGACTTGCGGCACCTCCTGGCTTGCTCATTGCGACTAGTCAAAAAGCGAACCAACATCGCGGCCTCACGCGGATGCAATGAATAGCGCGAAACGCCATAGCCCTGTCCTCCCAAAGTTGTAGCCGAACCAGCTCTCCCCGCCGGCAGAGGCGCGACATCGAACTGATCTCTGGTGGGCGAGTTTTCATCCCGGGCGGCCACGTACGCGTTCGGCCAGTTCCGCATGAAGGCGGCCTTTCCTGTTTGCCAAATGTTGAAGGCATCCCACTCCTTGTACGCGGTTACTCCCGGCGGCGAAATTGACCCGACCCAGCGCGCGGCCCTCTCCCAGGCACCAATGGCCTGCGGATTGTTTACCGTAATCCTTCCGTTCTCATCGAGAATAGTCCCACCGCCCTGCGAGACCTGCCATTCCAGAGCATTGCAGGTGAGAGCCTCAGAAGGTGCACCCTGCCAGACATAGCCCCAAAAATCTTTATTCCCTTTAGCGCGCTCACCAGCCTGAATCCGCTTCGCCATTTTCTCAAGCTCGTCCCATGTCTTCGGGGGCGCAGCGTAGCCGTACTTGTGCAACAGATCGACCCGATAAAAAAGCAGTCCTTCGCCGAGGTTGTAAGGCAAAGCCACAAGCCTGCCGTTGACTGTATTATTCCTGATGAGTTCCGGAAAGTAGGATGCGATTTCCTTGTCTCCCAGGTAGGCTTTGAGATCGACGAGATTGTCTCCCAGAATTCCCGGCCAGATGACGTCGATACCATACACGTCCGGGACTTTGCTCCCGCTTTCAAGCAGGTTGCGCCATGTTTCCAGTTGCTCTACTGCCACCTCTGGTGCGGGCAGGACCTGAACCCGGATACCAGTCTCTTTGGTGAACTGCTTGAGCTCTTCGCCGAGGAGCGCTTGAGATGGTTTGTCGAGCCAGGACTGGTCGATGATTGTGAGCACCACTTCCGGAGCAGCCTGGTTTGGCTTCTTGCACCCCTGTGCGGCCAAAAGGACGAGGAGACCAATTGCGCACAGAATGACGCAGCCAGTCCACTGTAAGCGAAGGTGCAATGACCTGATCGAATCTACGCGCCCCGCCGCAACTGTTCTGCGACGCCAGCCAAATTCAACCCGAAGCTCTGTGTGAAAATCTAGTATTCCCATGTCCCCGCCGAGCAGCAGACAGCATGACCCCTCTCAAATGTTGTTAGGCCTTCGCCGCAAATTTTCGTACCAGCCAGGAACGTCTCCGAGTGGCCGCGTAGGCGGTGCTGGCAGGAATGCGAACTTCTACTTCGGTTCCTGCATCGACTTCGCTCCACACTGTTAGCCTAGCTCCCATAATTTTGGCGCGCTCCCTCATCCCGGGCAAGCCGTAATGTCCCTCACTGCCCTGGCCAGAGAGAACCACCGGATCAATGCCTTTCCCGTCATCTCGCACACGCAATCGGAATTGCTCATTGTCGTAACGGATTTCAACCTCGACCTGCCCGGCCTGAGCGTGCCGAAAGGCATTGCGTAGCGCCTCGGCGGTAATCTTGTAGATCTCATCCCGAAGGATCGGATGCAGATTTCGCGCCTCGCCTTCAACTGCTACGCGGAATTCAGCTCGATGGGTGGCTGAGTCAGTTGCGAGATCTTGCCCCAGGGTGCTTATCGCCAGCGCGAGGTCATTGCTTTGTGTCGCAGAATCCCGCAATCCCTGCACCGCATCTCGTCCTTCGGTGATTGCCGAAGCCGCCGCCTCGATTGCGCTTTCCAGATTCTCTTTCGCCTCTAGCGGGCGCTCCGGCAATAGTTGAAACACAGTTTGGAACCGAAGCAGCAAGCCGTGGAAACTTTGGAGTAATGTGTCATGCAGATCCCGAGCAATTCGCATTCTCTCGCCCAGGCGCGCATCCAGCGTGATATCGAACTGATGCTGCAATTGGCGGATACGCAATTCGTATGCCGCCCACAGTAACCCCAACACCAAGGCCGCGCAGAGGGAGCGAAACCAAGTCGTTTGGTAATAAGCCGCAGCGACGGAGAAGTCCAGCTTGGCCGCGCTTTCATTCCAAACGCCGTCGCTATTCGCAGCAATCACGCGAAAGCTATACTTCCGCGGAGGCAAATCCGGGTAAAACGCCTGCCGGCGTGTACCTGCGTCGTGCCAATCATGATCATAACCGTCGAGCCGGTATCGAAATTTCACTTTCTGCGGAGTAGTAAAGGTCGGCGAAGTGTAATCAATCTGCAGGTCGCGCGGGTGCGGTGCCAGCTTGAGCTTATCGATTGCTGCGAATTCTTTGCGGTCGACCAGCACCGATTGGATGTATGTCTGCGCCGGGAGCGCTTTCTGCAAAAGCCTGGACGGGTCCACCATCTGCACCCAAACCCCGCTCGCAAACCACACGCGCCCGTCCCCGGAAAGCGCCGCCGAATTGTAATCTGGCCGTCCCGCCCGGGCCCCATCCAATTCGTCGTAGACATGGGTCTGTACGATCGCTTCCGGGTTGGTCCACCAACGTTGTAGCTCGGAGTCCGGAAACTCGGCGATGCCGCAATCGGTATACAGCCACCAACGTTTTTCCCTGTCCTCGATGAAAGAAGTCACGAAGTTGCAAGGCAGGCCGTTTATCGTCGTCATCCGCTGCACCTTACCATGCCGCACTCCAACCAGCCCCTCAGCGGAGCTGGCAAGAACGGAGCCGTCTCCGCTAACGATAATCTGGTGGATAAACGGATCTCCCTTTGTGTTTAGTGGGAACATCTGAAGAATGCCATGGCGGAATAGCGCAAGGTCGCCTTTCAGAGTGCCGATCCAAATTCCTCCCTGCGGATTCGACGCTAGGGTATAGCCGGTTGGAACTTGCGACGCAGGGAACTCTTCACGCGCCTGGAAATCGCGGATACGCACAAGCTTTCCCGGATTGCCGGCGCACTCTGCCCAAATATTCCCATCGATGTCCTCAGCCAAGCCGACCACAAAGCCCAGCGGTTTGTGATTTGGTTCTGGGAGGCGGTGGAAGCGCCCATTCTTGAACAAATAAAGTCCCTGATCCACTCCCACCCACATGTTTCCGGCGCCGTCTTCCAGCATGGAGGTGACTTGATTGCCCGGAAGACCACTCGCGGTATGAATAGAGGAGATGGCGCCGTTCTTCTCGATGTGATCGAGGGAGCCACTGTTTGCGATCCAGATCGTGCCGTCCCTGCCGGCTAGAACCCCCATTGGCCTATCGTTCCCTAAACCTTCCAAACTCGAGAAGCTGGTGACCGGCGGATCGCGAAAGTTGTCTATCACGCCAGGCGCGGCGGTCCATAGAATGCCTTCCCGATCCTCAAACACAGCGTCGACGCTATCACTGGATAAGCCTTCACTCCGTCCGTAATGGTCCACAACATTCCCATGTAACCGAAACAATCCGTCGCCGGTAGTGCCGACCCAAAGACTTCCGTCGCGGTCGAAGGTCATGCTGTGGACAGAGAGTTTGCTGCCGTCGAAGCTGGGTGTGACAAACGGTTGAAAGACACCGTTTATGAATCGACCAAGCCCTAGCCCGGGACCGCCTTTACGTATGCCGATCCAGAGGGATCCGTCGGGACCACGCGCCAGCGCCGCGATCCCGCTCTGCCCTGCGTTGGATTTCAGAGCTTCGACTGGGTAGGTCTCCGAAACGCCGCCACGCCAGTGGACCAAGGCCGTCTGCCCTCCGAGCCAAAAGCCACCCTTCCCATCGGCCAGTATCGAGTTCACTGGGGAAATCGTTATTCCATCAGCTTTCCCGAAGCACTTCACCGCCCGCTCAGTGATATGGCATAGAGGTAGGTCTGAAATAGCAGTATTTCCTCTCACCACCCACAACGAGCCATCGCCATCTTCACTGACGTTTTGAAGATTTCTAAGCCCTTGCAACTCAAACTGAGAAGTGACTACACGACCCTTTAGGTGAACGATCCCCCGGATCCCAAAGACCCAAAGCCCACCTGCGTGGTCGCCAAAGGCGTTCATTATTTGGCCGAAACCGGTGTCGTTCTTGCTGATCGAACCGTAATTCGGAGGCCCATCCCAGAGGGCAAATCGGATTCCGTCGAAGGTCTTCAGATCCCCGGATACAAACCAGAGAAAGCCGTTCGATGTTTGCGCTATCGCATATCCGCCCGGCGTGACGCCACCTTGCGCCATCCGCCAGGACGTGTGCATGTACTGAGTGAGACGTTTGTTCGGATCGAGGGCGTTAACCGGGCCTGCCAGTAACAACACGTAGGTGAGGCAACAGCCCAACGTCGCCGCAATCGTGGTACGGGGCCAGCTAAAACGAAGCAGAAGTGACCGGCGAGAAGGTGTGTTTCCCATGTTGTGCCCGAACAGCGTGAGACAACGGTTGATTCAGCCGCGCTTATTCATGGTCTATTCAAGAAAAACAACGAAACCATGATACCGCTGACGGGTAGCTGTGATCTTTGAAAAGGATACGCGCTGCGAAGGAAATCTGTTTTTCCGCCCCCAACGACCAGTTAAGAGACCGCAATCTTTTTCCAACGGCAAGCCATTCTTGCATTCTGGAAACAGTCTAACCGGCCCGGGCAGCGTGTCTGGGATCTCTTGTATTCGATTTCAGAGAATTCCCCAAGGCTTGCAGGGCATAGAGGGCATTCTCGATAGCCTCAGTTTCGCCGTCATAACTGGGGGGCGTTTTAAACAGCCCTCGGGATCGAAAGATGAGTGCTTTCCGCGCTTCTTCGATGCGCCATGGCAGCTTGCTCGTGTCGCTTTCGAACAGCGCAGCTTTGTACAATCCGCGCCAGTTCCGGAGGTCTTCGGTAGATTCGCCCATGACTCGCCTCCCCCAAAGAGTACTAGCACAAGAGGCGAGCTGAAGTCAGTGACGAGAGACACAATTTGCTGACTTTGCCGCCTGCTCATATCTACTAACCGCCGACCTGCACTACGGTCTAGTAAGGAAGATCGGCAGGCCGGTCTTGTAGTCGTATTGCGGGCGATAGGACTCGGTATCGTACATCGATGCGATATCCACTTTGCGTGGCCCCAGCTTCGGATCGGGAATCGGGGCCATTACGTACCGCCCTTCGTTGATCGCGGTCATCATCCCGGACTTGTCTTCTTCCAGCGCATCCATGGCCATGCCCGCAAACGTAAATGCCACGAGGCGATCGATGAAGTCTGGACTACCCGATCGCAGGTCATAGGTCAGGTCGCTAATGACGCTTTCTTCGCCCGTTGCCCGCTTGATCTCCCCACTTAGGTCTTCCGCAACGCTCATCTTTTTGCGATGGCCGAACCCATCAGCCTCGCCATATTCTTTCGCCGTGTAGCCCTGCCATTGGGCGCCTTCGGAAAGAACTACCAGGGAATAATTGCTCGGATTCTTGCGCTTGTCGTCGATGAGCAACTCAATTAGGTGCTTGAGATCGACTTTGTACTCGGGAATGCAGCACCGCAGTCCGGTCACGTACGCCGTGTAGAGCGCCGTGTAGCCTGCATCGCGGCCAAAGACACGGAAGATCCCGATGTGTTCATGCGAGCCGACTGTGGTGCGCTGGCGTTCGATGGCGTCCATGGCGCGTGTGATCGCCGTTGCGAAACCGATGCAGTATTCAGTGTTGCGCACGTCGTTATCCATTGTCTTCGGCACTGCAATGACCTTAATGCCCTTGCGATTGAGCTCGGACGCATAGCTCAGCGTGTCATCACCACCAATCGCGATCAGGTAATCAAGACCGAGCATGTCGATGTTCTTCAACACGGCGGGTGTCACATCGAAAACCGTGCTGGTGACACCGTTCGTGCTCGATTCTTTGGCTTCGAACTTTTGGCCTTTTAGAACCGGAGGCAGGTTCTTCATCTTCGTGGGATTTGTGCGTGAGCTGTGCAAGAAGGTTCCGCCTGTGCGATCGATGGTGCGCGTGTTTTCGCGGTTCAGGGGCAGAATGTAATGCTCCCTGCTGGCCCGGTCATTCAGATCGACGTGGGTCAATCCTTCCCACCCCCGGCGGATACCAACAACTTCGCATCCGAGCTCTGCCCCGCGGTAGACCACCGATTTGATTACGGTGTTCAGCCCGGGGACATCGCCGCCTCCAGTCAGTATGCCTACACGCTTCTTTGACATCTATGACTCCTTATTTATGCGTCGTCCGGCATCTTGGCGATTCTTGTGTGCCAACGAGCTCTCAAGGGAACCCTCATTGTGTTTACGTCGAACCAAAACAACAATGGATCGGGCAGCTACTTGGTATGTCGTCCGCTGTAATGGCAAACCGTGATCTAAGAAATCGTGGGGACTCGGCAGATCGGTGTCCACAATTCTTATCCAATCTTGAGGTGAACCTTCCTGGATCTGGAACCGCAGCTCTTCCCAATAGGCGTTGATCATCACGTAGATATCGTCATCGCCCAGTGACGCGCCATGCAGACAGAAAGACAGGCTGCGTGAATCTGGCGACAAATCGACCATAGGTCCAACGCCGTACCAGGAAATGTCCTCGCGCCAGAACCTGCTGCGACACAGGGAAGGATGAGACTTCCGGAACGCAATCATGCGGTTAAAGAACCGCAATATGTCCTGATTCGCCTGGAGCTGACTCCAATCCAGCCAGCTGATTTCGTTGTCCTGGTTGTAAGGATTGTTGTTTCCGAACTGTGTGTTCAGGAACTCGTCACCCGCCCGGAACATCGGGACGCCGTTTGAGAGCATGAGGAGGCAGAAGAAGTTCTTAGCCTGTTTCCGGCGAAGTGCCAGAACCTCCGCTGCGCTCCCGTCTCCTTCGTGCCCGCAGTTCCAACTGTAATTCGCGTCCATGCCGTCTTGATTGTCATGACCGTTTTTCCAGTTGTGTTTGTGGTTATAAGAAACGAGATCGTAGAGTGTGAAGCCATCGTGGCAATCGATGTAGTTCACGGTCTGGAAAGCATGATAGGCATGCTCGCGGCTGTCCGGAAACAAGTCATCGCTGCCATAGATACGACGCATAAGGTCCGGGACCATCCCCGAGTCGCCCCTCACAAAACGACGGATATCGTCGCGATAACGCGCGTTCCATTGCAACCAGGTCGTGCCCGGAAATCCACGTCCGAGCTGGTAACAACCCACATCCCAAGGTTCTGCGATCAAAGCCAATCGACCCAACTCCGGGTCGGCGGCGATTTCGCTGAATATGGGAGCATCTCCCCAATTCAGTGATCCATCGGCATTGCGGCTAAACACTGATGCCAGATCGAAGCGGAAACCATCGATGTGCATTTCGTTCTTCCAGTACCGCAGGCTGTCCATAACCATTTTGCGCACGTGAGGCTGGCTGAAATTCAACGTATTGCCGGTGCCGGAGTGATTGGCATACGGGTTAGTTGGGTCGGAGGACAGCATGTAATAACCGGCGGCATCGAAACCCTTAAGGCTGTAGATTGGACCGAGGTGATCTCCCTCACACGTATGGTTGTACACAACGTCGAGCACTACGGCGATTCTGGCTTTGTGAAAGGCCTTGATCATATTCTTGAATTCGAGATGGTGCTCATCATCGCCACGAGCGCCATACTCCGCGTGAGGCGCGAAGAAGTTCAAAGGCATGTAGCCCCAATAGTCTTTTTCGTGAGGATCGCGTTGAAAGACGGGCATCAATTCGACAACGGTGATCCCAAGGTCCTTCAGATATGGGATCTTTTCGATCAAGCCAGTGTAGGTTCCGGCTCGGGATGGATGCACGCCGGAATTGGGATGGCGCGTAAATCCCTTGACGTGAAGTTCGTAGATGATCGCGTCCGATTCTGGTCGGGGCGGGAGATCTTCAGCCCAATCGAAAGCAGCCCGTTGTTTGGGCAAGACTCCAAGCGGCGCCTTTTCATCATTAGGGCCTGGCTTCGTAGCGCACTCGCGATCAAACCCCGGCGGGAAGAAGACACCTCTTGCATACGGATCGAGAAGAACCTTTTCGTGATCGAAGCCGCGAAGACCAGCAACGGCCTGCCCTGAAACCGAATAACCGTAATAGTGGGCGTCGCACATTTGATCTAGCGGGATCCGGCAGTGCCAGATCCGCCCTGACTTATTGCGGATAGGATCGAACTGAAATGTCAAAACTGGCTTTGCCAAATCGGCAGGGGAATAGAAAAACAGTTTCACACTCTCGGCATGTTCAGCACACACCGCAAAATTGAAGGCCTGGTCTTCCTCGATCCAGGTAACCCCCAGCGGCAATGGAAGCCCCTCGGTGTGTGCCCACGTGAGTCGTTCTTGCGGTGACGATACTGAGACGGGCGCTGCGTCAGATACGCAGTCGCTGACCGCAATGGATTGGGGAAGTGCGTTTTTCACTGTTAAGAGCCTAATGACAGGCCGCATCGTCCTCGAAGGTACCGCCGGCGAACATCTGCGCCAGGAATTGGCCGCAACGGATGATCTTCTGGGCGTCCTGATCATCCTTGAGCGGGTTTTCCGATGTCGACAGGTCGGCTGCGCTCAACGAATTCCGAGCCTCAACAAAGCTCTCAGCCCAGGCCTGCACATTGTTGAACTCATTCCTCAGCAACTCGAGCCCGCGGTGGTCATCATCCGTCGATGCAGCGGCTGAGGCTAATGCGACGCTGTCGGCAGCTCGACCCTGGTACGCGCGAATGGTGTTTCCTGCCATGGCCTTCCCCACGGGATATCCATTTTGAACGATCACCTGCAGCATCCCGCCCCATTCTCTTATCGAGGCCATCGCCTCTATCGCGGCCCTCATGAACGCGGGTGAAAATCCCGACTTCGTGGCCGTGTCGCGGGCCGGCTCCGAAGCGTCGCTCGGAGCGAGCGTCAGAATGATTCGGTCCTCCTCAAAGCTCAGAGAACCTTTTGTGATGCGCGCCAGCTCCTGCACGTCCACGAACACACGCCCATGGTTTCGAGTGACTGTCGCCTGCCCTTGGTAGCCTTGCACCGAGAGCGTTTCTCTCTGGACCTGCGTTTGCGCCGGTGCCATGACTGCCGACATTAGCATTGCGCCGACTATCACGGGCCGCTTCATGATGCTGAACATTGAGTGCTCCTTGGATATGAATCGCGGTCGAAGAGCAGCGTGCCTCATTGCTGAGCCGGTTCTGCCACGCTATCTTTCTGCCCGGCATACTTTGCCTGCGTGAGTGGAGGAAGCGAGGCTTCGAGTTGCATATCCACCAGCAAGTCGATGCGACGATCCAATTGAAAGAACTTCGTCACCGTCAATGCCGGAAGCGCCTTGTTGAATTTCTTGAAATACTTTCTTTTCAAAGCCGCCAAACGAGAGTCGTATTCGAACATTCGTTCTGCCATGGCTTTCGCCTCCGAATCACTCAGGTTCGGGTAGTTCTGGGTGTACTCCTTGATGACGGCGACGCGGCCATCGTCCAGCACGGATCGTTCGTGCTCGTACTGCCGATAGATCGGCCAGAACGCCGCGCCATCCTTGTCGCTGAAGTTCATCGTTGCGGTGAGGATTGTGGCTTTGTCTGCCTGCATTTGGGCCCTGGCTACTTCGATTGCCGAGTCGATACTGTCTTGAGCACGGCCAAGGGGGCAAAATGCGAGCATCGCGAACGTAATCATGAGTAATGCAGAATTCTTCATCATTGGCTAAACTCCTAAGCCGCTTGCTTCGTGTCATTCGCGGGCGCAGCGGCGCAGTGCGCTCGAGACATTTTTGTGAAGGCTCCCCGAAAGGACCGGAGCACTTGCACCAGATGATGTAGGCACGCCAGTTGCCGAATTCATCTCAGAATCAAATCATTTCTTATGTTGTGGTTCTGCAATAAACCTGGTGCCCGACGACAATACCCTGCCCGGTAACGGGCACGCGGACCTCATCTGGTCACGCGTGGGTCGAATCGAAGATCGTTTGTTGCTGTGCATTGGAGTATTCGCGGAGCCCTATTTGCCGTGGGACGGCTCTACTG
>Ga0316363_10001716_pt1 | contig 18263 bp, 16 predicted proteins | sample Sb_taG_3_FD_200459 | JGI IMG/M metagenome (GOLD analysis project Ga0316363, IMG submission 200459) | Peat soil microbial communities from Weissenstadt, Germany - Sb_50d_a_PC metaG (v2) (version 2) | ecosystem: Environmental > Terrestrial > Soil > Wetlands > Peat | place: Germany: Weissenstadt...
GACGCCGGGCGCCCGTCTTAATGACCTCAAGCCGCGTCACCTTCGGCATAGGCGTATGGTCAGTCATACGCCTATGTCTTCACCCGCCTTCCGCCTCGGGCAAGACGGTACTGGGCGGAGGGATACCAAGATGTGGGCTGCCCTTCGTCATGTAAAGCAGCGGAAGCGTCGCCCGGCGCGGTATTTTCGATGAATTAGAGCAAATGGAATGCTGGCGGAAGATTCCATGTGGCGACCCATTGGTGACGACTCTTATTCAAACCGCTTGCACACGCCTTCGCAGATAGGCGCTGGCGCTGCCGTCGCGCCTTCAGTCTTTAATCGGTCTTAAAGCTGCCATCGGGTTCGCAAGTCGGACTCAATTCGGACTCGCGGATCGCGTCGGCGTCGCAATTGGACTTTGCACCGTTGACTTAGATTTCAAGTGAGGCGGCATTGACGTCGGAGTTACCCGCGTCTGCTTTGACCTCTTTGTATCGCCCCCTGCGCGTTAAGCCGTCACTAACCATCAATCCTCTACCGTTGCCCTCGGGACGGTGTGGAGGGGATGTGTGTTTAGGGGTGTACCCGCACTGGACCGGACCCCGGTCGCCGCACCGGCACTATCGGCGGCTGGGGTTCTTTCATTGCAGGCGGCGGCGCGTCGAGACGCAGCAGTTGAGTTGCGCTACTTCGGTATCGTTTCCGGTCGGTCGCTACGCGCCAGCACCTTCGCGTCTTGATCGCACAACATAATCAGACGCCCGGGATATTCCTTGATTTTCGCCTGGAACACCGCCCGTGCGATAGTGAGGTTCAAGTATTGATCGAGCACCTGCTCGATGCCGGCGCCTTCGCCGCCTTCGCAGAACAGGTTGATCGAATATCGAGTGTCCACAAACCGCATCTAGCTCAATTCCCAACCCGCTGATACTGACACTTGTACGGTGGATTACGTCTTTTCGCTGCGCGTTTTGCTTGGCCAAGGTCGCGCAAGCAGATCGGATCGCTCGCCTTGTCTTCGCAGCATCGATAATCAGGTTGGCGAAATTGAGCCGAGCGGCCTGCCCTGTGCTATCGCGGACGATGAAACAGGCGTCGTAGTTTTCTTCGATCAGCCAAGGTGGCGGAGCGCCAAAGACAAGCCGAAAACCATCATTGTCTGGATTGTTGCGATGCATACTCGACTTCCGAGTTGGGTCAAAAGCTTCCGATCGTTGATGTCCGCGCAATGTCCGCTTGTCCCTCGATAGTGGCTAAATTTGCTGCATTACGCATCGTTTTTCGGCCACCGCTGCCGCTCCAACTTGTCGGCGCGATAGTCCACGCTGCCCCAACCGGCACAGTTTTCGAAATGCAACGCCTTCATTCCGATGGCTCGGCCAGGCCGAATACGATTTGCGGCGCGGCGAAACCTGCCACGGGGAACTCACCAAGGCGCATGAATTCGTGCGGGGAATGGCTGGCAAAGTCTGCGGACGCAACGATCGTTTCGCCGAGCTTGGCGGCGACCTTCTCCAGACGCGCCGCAAGGTTCACCGCCGGTCCGATACAGGTGAAATCGAGGCGGTTGCCGCCACCGATATTGCCGTACATCACCTCGCCGACGTGGAGCGCGAGCCCGAAGCGAATGGCATCCGTGTTATCGGCCTGGTGGGGCAATTCGGCGATGCGACCCCGTACTTCACGCGCACAGGCGAGCGTGCGAGCGCAAACCGCGCTCGCATCATTTTCGCCGGCTATGGGAAAGATCGCCAGCAGCCCATCGCCCATGAATTTGAGTACCTCGCCGCCGTGCTCGAGGATCGCGGGGACCTGGCAGCCGAAATAACGATTCAGTAGGTCGATTATAGCCTGCGGCGGCAATTGCTCGGACTGCGCCGTAAATCCGCGCATGTCCGAAAGCCAGATCGAGGCGCGGATCGCCTCGACATAGCCCCGCCGGATCTTGCCTGCGAGAATCCGCTCGCCGGTCTGATGTCCGACGTAGGTGTCAATCAGGTTTCCCGCGGTTCGCCGCAGCGCGCGAATTTCGGCAACCCGCGCCAGGGGAGCGATGATCGCTTCGAGATCGGAAAACTGGTTGGCTGTGAAGCCGCCCGGCTGTCGCGTCGACCACGTGGCGACGTGGATCGTGCCATCGGTAAACAATAGCGGGAACGCCGCGTAGTCGGTCGCGCCTTCGGCGCGGAGATCGCGCAGTATCGCAAAGTCGGTCGGACAATCGCTGTCGGCAAGGCGGCGCCGCAGCGGCGCGCGGGTCGCGTAGACGGTGGCGAACGGGCTAGTCCGAAAGTCGTCCGTCTCCGTTATTGCGAACAATGCTTCCGACGTCGTCACCCCCGACTCGGCCTGCCATAAAAATCTGCGGCCCATGACGTCTGGATGCAACGTCGTGACAAAGACCGCGACCCGCCACAGCGGTATGCCGCACTCGACCATCCGCTGGCACAGTTCCGCCAGCACGTCTTCAGAGCGCGTGCCCGATAGCGCCCCGCCCGCAAGCCAATCGACGACGAATCGAATATCTTCCATCACAAGTGGCCTTCGGCGCTCCCCGCGTTTGGTGTTCAAGTGAATGTTAATTAGCGCTCTCGCTGCTCGACGACGGCTCTTTTTGCAGCCGGTTCCGGGTCCGATGTATGCTCCGGTTGCGCGTCGCAACAGCTTAGCCGGGTTAGCTGCACGTGCCCATGCTGCACTGCACCGACGACTCGCAGCAAACGGTCGAGGAGGGTCAATCGCGTCATTTCGCGCGTGCGCCAGCCATGTCCGCTACTCATCCGATAGCTACCGTATCGCTGCATTGCGGCAAGGGCTTCGTCAGAGCGACGCTCGAAAGGGGCATGTCAAAGGCGTCTTACCGCACATGAAAGACGAGCTTGCCGCGGAAATGACGCGACTCGCTGACGCGATGAGCCTCGGCGGCTTGCGATAAACGATAAAGCTTAATCTCGGGCGGACGTATGGCTCCCGCGGTAACCAGTTGGACGATGCGCTCAAGCGGTGCTCGGCCGCGGCCCACTGCTGGGCGCAACGAGGTCACGTCGGTGCGATCGGGCTTCGGCGCCTGAGCGCCGGAGGCGATGAATGCGGCGCGGCCGCCCGGCTTGAGAACTGCGAACGATTTCTGCGCCACGTCGCCGCCGACGGTGTCGAACACGGCGTCGCAACCGTTCACGGCTTTGGTGAAGTCCTGCGCATTGTAGTCGATGACTCCATCGGCGCCCAGGCCGCGCACATACTCCAGGTTCGCCGCGCTGGTGGTGGTGATCACACGGGCGCCAATATACTTGGCAAGCTGAATGGCGAAGCTGGCGACCCCGCCGGCGCCGCCCTGAATGAGGATGGTCTCGCCGCGCTTAAGCTGCAAGGTCGCCTCAATGGCGCTGATCGCGGTGAGGCCGGTGAGCGCTAAAGCGGCGGCGTTGACGTGTGACAGCCCGTCGGGCTTCTTGGCGACGATCACGGCCTTGATCGCGAGCTTCTCCGCGTAGGCGCCCTCACGGCCGGCTTCGAGGACGCCGAACACCGCATCGCCGACCTTCAGGTCATCGACGCCCACCGCTGCCGCGGCGACCAAGCCGGAGAAATCCCGACCGAGTATCAAGGGAAACGCAGCCTGCGAATACTGGCCGCTGCGCACTTTCCAATCGGCGGCGTTGACACTCGCCGCTACTACATCGACGACGACCTCGCCTGCTGCCGCCACGGGATCCGGCAAGTCGCCGTATTTCAAGACTTCCGGACCACCGAATTGTTCAATGAAGGCCGCTTTCATGATTTGTCGCCTCTTTACGCGCAACGCGCTTCGTTCAAGACTACCAGAGCCGTGTCGCGTCGTGCCAAAGTTTCGGGACCTGCTAGTGGCGCGAAGGCTGGTACCGCGATGCGGCGCGGCTCACCTCCAAACCAACTTGGTTTGTCCGAAATGGAAATTTCCAACCTGGCGTTGGATGCGACCCTGGCGAGCTTGCGAAAGTGGCCGTCGCGCTAAAGAACTAATCCAAAGAAAATGGCTGCCCACACTTCCGCCAGCGCCGGCGATCATTCTGTCATTTTTAATCGATGCGACCCATATTCGCGACGCTATAACTAACAACATGAGATAGAAATTGAACGCAAGGAGATGCGCAGTGACAACGCTTTTAATGGCCTCGACGGCAAAAACTTCTAGTGGTAGGGCCGGAATGCCCTACGCCGACATGCCGCTTGCACAGTATCTTTCGAAGCAGATCGACGTGCAGGTGAGCATGGGCAGGAATCAGCGGCTGATCGCCCAGGAAATCGGCTACGAGAAGCCGAACATGATCTCCATGTTTAAGCGTGGGGAGACGAAAGTCCCGCTCGATAAAATTCCGGCGCTTGCGAAGGCGCTCAATGTCGATCCGGCATTCATGTTCAAGCTGGCAATTCAACAGTATTGGCCCGAGATGGGTCAGGCGATCGCCGAGATCTTCGGCACCATCCTGACCAGGAACGAGACAAAGATGATCGAACTGATCCGGCGTCTCACCAAAGGTTCCGATCCGGAGTTAACCCACCGCGTGAAGCGTAAGCTTAAGGCCGCGTTTCGGGATTAACCCTCCCGCCGTCAGCACTCGTGGAAGCAGGTCAACCCATCCGACCAACTAAATCGATTGCTCTCAGATGAATGTATCGCTGTAGCATCCGAAGCTGCTTGTGCCCGCTGATGGCGCTGACCTCGGCAATACTAAGCCCACGTTCGAAGAGCCGTGTAATTGCTTCGTGCCGAAGGTCATGAAAGTGAAAATCCGGCATCTTTGCCCGAGTGCGGAGGCGCTCGAAGGCTAAACGCACTGAATTTGCTGACATCGGGAAGACGAGTTCAGCGTCCGGCTGCTTGTACGTGGAGAGGGCCGTGAGGGTGGCAGTCGCGCGTTGCGACAGCGGGACATCGCGGCTTTCTCCATTTTTCGTAAGGGGAAGGTGCGCGACGCGCTTAGCGAGATGAACATGCTCCCACCGAAGTCCGAGAAGTTCGCCCCGCCGCATACCTGTCTCGATGGCGAGAACGACAAGCTGCTTTAACAAGGGTGTTCTTCCCTGGTCGCAAGCCGCCAGGAGACGTTCTTCTTCGCCCTCTTCGAGACGGCGCTGCCTTCCCTGGGGCACGCTCGGGCGTCGAACCATCTTCACCGGATTGCGCGGGAGCCACAGTCCCCACTCCCGGAGCGCGGTCTCAATCGCGTGGCTGAACGTGTTGAGTTCGCGCACCACCGTCGCTGGGGCGACGTCAATGAGACGTTCGTCGCGATAAGCTGCGACATCAGCGCTGGTGAGCTTGGCAAGCGTTCGATGGCAGATGTCACGCCTACACATCGCAGCAATGCGAGCCTGCTCGCTGTAGGCGCTTCGTTTTGTGGGACTTACTTCCCTACGATAGCGCGCTAGAAGCTCACCTACGGTCGTCTTTTCAGCAAGGCGAGTGTCTGTAATCCAGCCTGAGCGATCCGCTTCAGCTTCAAGCTCGCGGGCCCAGCGCGTTGCGTCGGTGCGTCTATCGAACGATTTGCAGCGGCGAGGGACGCCTCTGCGCCGCACCATCGCTTGCCAGCGCCTTCGAAGCCGTCGAATTGTGGCCATCGGTCAGCGCATCCTTCTGAAGTCATTGAAGGACATCGGCGACTCGGTGCCAAGGAGTTTTCCTCCATAGCCCTGGTTGTGCTCTCAGTGTGCCGCTTGTGTGCCGTTCGCTCGCGGCGGTGTGCATGTAGGGTGGGGAAGACCTATCGGATCAACAGCTTCCGACTTTCCGGGTTACGCCAAGCGTGTCGGGAGCGTTGCCGTGGTGAGGCAACGCTCTGTTCGTCCATCATGGGTGACTAATCGGTAGGGTCGGAATGTTCGTTATCGGCGCTGTCGCGAAAGATATTGTGCTGCAACAAATGTCGGCTCTTGGGGCAAGAGCGGAAGTGACTGTCGCACGCTCGAAATGACGCGAATGACCCAACAGAGACATTAGCCGACTGCTCAAAGACCTGTGCCTGAACTCACACGCGGCCCCATCGGGTGTGCTAGTTTGACTCCCACGATGCCACGTCCTGAGCCTAGGGGGAGGCAGTGAGACGGCGCTCCAAAGCAGGCGGCAAACCAGTTAAGACGCGACGCCGCAAGGCGGTAGCGCCAAAGCGCCGCAATGCGCTAAAGGCCGCGTCTCGTCACAGTCCGTCCGCTGCCGGCCAGGAAGAAGAGGTCGCGCGGCTTACGCGCGAGCTGCGCGATGCGCTGGACCAGCAGACCGGGACGTCAGAGGCGTTGCGCGTCATCAGCTCGTCGTCTGGGGATTTAAAACCGGTTTTTACAGTCATCCTGGAAAATGCAACACGCCTCTGCCAAGCGAACTTCGGCGCGCTATACCTTTGCGAGGGGGACGCTTATCGCGCTGTAGCGATGCACAATGCACCGTCCGCGTTTGTCGAGGCCCGACAGCGCGAACCACTGGTGAGCATGACCGGCACTACGGTGCTCGCACGAGTGGCGAGGACCAAACAGACGATCCAGGTTGCCGATATGGCCGAAGACCCGGCCTACCGAAACAACCCACAGCAAACGCAGCTCTTCGTCAGGTTGGCTGGCGCGCGCAGCGTTGTCGTAGTGCCAATGCTCAAGGACGATGTGTTGGTCGGCGCTATCGTCATCTTCCGGCAGGAGGTCAGGCCGTTTACCGACAAGCAGATCGAGCTGGTGCAGAATTTCGCCGCCCAGGCCGTCATCGCCATCGAGAACACGCGCCTGCTCAATGAACTCAGACAGTCGTTGGAGCAGCAGACGGCGACCTCCGAAGTTCTGAAGGTTGTCTCAACTTCACCGGGCGACTTGCCGCCGGTTTTCACAACCATTCTGGAGAATGCTGTTCGTATCTGCGAGGCGAACTTCGGCAATCTGTTCCTATACGAAGAGGACGCTTACCGCGTTGTGGCCATGCACAATGCGCCAGAAGCTTACGCAAACCTTCGTATGGACGCGCCAATTCGACCGCCGCCGGGGACCGCTCTCAGTCGTGTCGCGGCTACAAAGCAGGCGGCTCAGATCGCCGATTTGATGATGGAAGAGAGTTACATCAAAGGCGTTCCCCTTGCCGTCACCGGAGTGTCGCACGCGGGCATACGCACACTGCTTGCGGTGCCAATGCTGAAAGACGACCGCTTGATGGGAGCTATTGTCATTTACCGACGCGAAGTGCGGCCATTCGAGGAAAAGCAGATTAAGCTTCTTGAGAACTTTGCGGCGCAGGCCGTTATCGCAATCGAGAATGCGCGGTTGCTCAACGAACTGCGTCAACGCACTACTGACCTTACGGAGGCGCTGGAACAGCAGACGGCGACGTCGGAGGTGCTTCAGGTTATCTCAAGCTCTCCCGGCGATCCGCAGCCGGTGTTTCAAGCGATGCTGAAGAACGCCGTTCGCCTCTGCGAAGCTAAGTTTGGACATATTTATCGTTGGGATGGCGACGCGCTGCACTTGGTGGCGACGCAGAATACGCCTGTCGCCTTCGCTGAGGCACGTAAGAGCTCACCGTTCCGGCCAAGTGCGGAAACTCCCACCGGGCGCATGATTGCGAACAAAGCGGTGGTTCAGGCTGCTGATCTGCGTGCGGAGAAAGCCTATGCCGATCGTGATCCGTGGATCATCGCAGGCGTCGAACTTGGCGGGGTGCGGACCGTTTTGATGGTGCCAATGCTGAAGGATAACGAACTAATCGGTGCGTTCAGTGTGTATCGCCAAGAAGTTCGGCCCTTCACTGAGAAACAGATTGCACTGGTGCAGAACTTCGCTGCCCAGGCCGTCATCGCCATCGAGAACGCGCGGTTGCTCAACGAACTGCGCGAGTCACTGGAGCAGCAGACGGCCACAGCCGATGTGCTTGAGGTCATCAGCCGTTCGGCGTTCGATCTGCAGGCCGTCTTCGAAACTGTGGCCGAAAGTTCCGTCAGATTGTGCGGGGCAGACAGGGCTTTTATCTTCCGTTTCGACGGCGAGTTGCTGCGGATGGTGGTGGCCCACAACGCCTCTCCGGAGTTTGCGGAGTGGGTGGCGAACCATCCAATTCGCCCCGGACGGCACAGCGGCTCCGCCCGCGCGGCACTCGAACACCGTACCATCCACATTCCCGACGTTTTGGCTGACCCCGAATATGTCTACGGGGCGAAGGACGTCGAGCCGATCCGAACGATCCTTGGAGTGCCAATACTCAAAGGGGACGATCTTTTAGGGGTCATGATGATTTATCGCCTGGAAGTCAGGCCGTTCATGGATAAGCAAATCGCACTGGTCGAAACGTTCGCCGACCAAGCTGCGATTGCCATCGAGAATGTGCGACTATTAGAGGAGCTGCGCCGGAGAACCGAGCAGGTGGAGGCACAATCACATGAGTTAGTAAAGCTAAATCAACAACTCGAACAGCGGGTCGCCGACCAAGTGGGCGAAATCGAACGCATGGGCAGGCTGCGGCGGTTCTTGCCTCCGCAAGTGGCTGACCTGATCGTCGCGTCGGGGACGGAGAAACAGCTCGAAAGTCACCGCCGGGAAATCACGGCGCTATTCTGCGATCTACGCGGCTTCACTGGCTTTTCCGAAAGTTCAGACCCGGAAGACGTGATGGCACTCCTGCGCGATTATCATGCAGCCATCGGCGAAACCATCATCAAGTACAGCGGCACGCTTGAGCGTTATGCCGGGGATGGCGTGATGGTGGTGTTCAACGATCCAGTACCAGTCGAGAAGCCAGCGCTCCAGGCGGTGCTGATGGCGCTCGAAATGCGCGACGTTATCGGAGCGCTGACCGACAAGTGGCGTCGGCTCGGACATGACATTGGCTTCGGCATTGGTATCGCGCATGGGTTTGCCACCCTGGGCACCATCGGCTTTGAAGGACGCTTCGACTATGCCGCCATCGGGACGGTGTCCAATGTCGCGTCCCGGCTTTGCGACGAGGCCAAGCCCGGTCAAATCCTGATTAGTCCTCGTGTCTTCATGGCGGTCGAAGATGCCGTGACCGTCGAGCCAGTAGGCGAATTTACGCTCAAGGGCATCCGTCGTCCCCTGTTGGCTTACAATGTACTCGCTGCCATATCTCAAAAAGTAGAGTGAGCGACAGAAGATCGCCGTGGACCGACAGGGCCGGGGAGTCCGTTCCTGGCCCACGACGTCAGATATTGCAGTGCAAGCGTTTGGCAGCCTTCAGGGTAACTGCGGAAGTGGCCGCCACCGGCTCGAAACGTCGAAGATGACCCAGACCAGACCCCCAATGTATCTCGCGCTTGTTACGCGGGAAAACTCTCATTGCGAATTTCCCGAAACAACAAACCGTGGGGAGACGCGAGTGCGTCATATTGCCGACGTACAGGAAAGGGTATAGGTTTTCTGGCGAGCTGCCAGTTGGACATGCCGACTATCCTTTTTCTCTAACGTCACAGAGTGCACGCTCAACAACCTTCAAAGGGAGACAAGGATGCCTTTGTTCATCACCTATGCCTCATATTCCCATTCCGGCGTAAAGGGAATTGTCGATAAGCCCTCGGATCGCTCCAGTGTCATCAAGGCATTGGTCGAAAAAGCAGGCGGCAAGTTTATAGCAATGTATTTTACAACGGGCTCAAACGACGTCGTGCTCATCACCGAGGTCGCTGATGGATCGGATGCGGTAGCCACTGGAATGGCTGTAGCGGCAACCGGCTCGATATCCAAATTGGAAACGGTACGGGCCTGGACGCCAAGCGAATTCAAAGGCATCGCAGAAAAGGCCGCCAAAATGGCCGGTGCGTATACTCCGCCTGGAAAATAATTGAGCAGTGCGGGGCGCTACAAAGCGCGCCGTGCATTCTACAGACAACTGTCTGACCTGGGAACGAACAATTTGTTGTAATGGAGATTCCAAATGCCCGTAGTCGTCATTGTTCATCGTCTCAAAAACTTTGATGAGTGGCTTAAGCTATTCAAGGCCGACCCTCCACCAAAAATTGGCCGTTGGCGACTGTTACGCGGAAGCGACGATCGCAACCGAGTTCACGTTGTCGGGGAAGTGGCAGCGTCGGAAGTTAAGGCCGTAAAGGATTTCATTGGGTCGCAACACATGCAAGATGTGTTTAAGCGTGTTAACGCGATGTCGACGGCGCCGCTCGAATTCATCTGGCTCGAAGAGCTAGCACCCTAGTTGCCGATACGAAGGGCATTATCTGCTCCTTAGCACGGCGGCGTGGACGGTAAGTTCACGCCGCTCGGCAGTGTTTAGACCTGGATAGAACACGCGCACAGGTGCCTGCAAGTCAATGTCGCTTCTTGGCCCCGTTGCGTCGATTACCGCGACGCAGCGATACTTCCGGAGTCGGGGTAAACCGGAAGTGCCCGCTACATGCCTGAAACGACGTTAGATGACCCACGGCGGACAATCATATGGTAGTCATGCGAGCCATCAAACGGGTGACGGATGATAAGCCATGTTGGAAGCTGATAAGGTGTTCGCCGGCTCGATTCCGGAAAATTACGACCGCTATATGGTGCCGTTGATTTTCGAGCCGTACGCCGCGGATATTGCACGACGCGCAGCGTCCATGTCGCCAAGCGCCGTTTTGGAAACCGCCGCGGGCACCGGGGTTGTCACCCGCGCGGTGGCGCCAAAACTGTCCCCCCGTGCAAGCTATGTCGTAACCGACCTCAATCAGCCGATGCTTGAGTACGCCGCTTCGCGACAAGCTCCCGATAGTCGCATCAAATGGCGCCAAGCGGATGCTCTGACGCTACCGTTTGAAAATGCGACCTTCGATCTCGTTTGTTGTCAGTTCGGCGCGATGTTCTTTCCCGACCGCTCATCTGCCTACCGCGAAGCAAAGCGAGTCCTAAAGCCCGGAGGACATTTTTTGTTCAGCGTATGGGATCGCATCGAGGACAACATTTTTGCGGATGATGTGACGAATGCTCTCGCAAAGATTTTTCCGAACGATCCGCCGCGCTTTCTGGAACGCACGCCGCACGGCTACCACGATACGGCACTGATCCGTAGCGAGCTGGAGGACGCAGGTTTCTCCGGTGTGGTAATCGAGACGAGAGCCGAACAAAGCCGTGCATCCTCGCCGCGCCTTCCGGCCGTTGCTTATTGTCAGGGAACTCTTCTTCGCAACGAAATCGAGGCCAGAGACGCGGGAAAACTGGAAGCTGCAACCGACTACGCCGCATCCGCGATTGCAGACAGACATGGCAGCGGCGAGGTTGCTGCCAAAATTCAGGCGCACGTAATCGTGGCTGTGGTCTAAATGTTGGGATATCCCCTTCTGGCACTTCGCTGCGTTCGCTGCGCCGCAAAATCTAGGACGCTATCGGACCAACAACGGACAACGGGCTGAAAGTTTGGTTTATGGGCGAACATTCTGGTTGAGGCGGAAAAGATTATTCGGATCATACTTGCGCTTGAGTGTCACTAGGCGGTCATAGTTTTCGCCATAGGCGGCCTTCACCCGGTCATCGCCTTCATCGCCCAAGTTGTTGACGTACACACCTTCCATCGCGAAGGGACGAAGAGCCCCGTACATCTCGCGCGCCCAGGCCATGTTGGTTTCGTCGGCCGCCGGATCGGTCCATATCGAAACGGGAAAAGTATCATAAGCCGCGCCGCGGTTCGCGTACGCAGTGGCTGCTCGCGGCACTCGGCCGATGGCTCCTCCCACCTGTTGGAATACGAAGAACGATCTCGGAGACGGGACGGACGGGAATCGATCGATCAGCGCGTCCCCCGCAGCCTTGGTAATCTCACGTAGAAACTGCGCCTTCCAGTAGAAGCGGTGCCCCCGCGGGAACGACGCGTCTCCCGCCTTTTGCAGCTGCACGTAGGAGATCGGGCCTATGCGATCCGCGACCGGCGTGAGCGCCTGGCGCAGCGGCCGCAGAATGCGCTCCCCGTCGTCCATCGGCCCGGCATAGAAAGCCGAGATCGCAAATCCGTGGCTACCGTCCGGCATGGTGATCAGCGCCGCATCCGCGCACAATGCATCTGGCGCGGCCGCTGAGAATTCGGCGTAGAGGCGCAGCGCATCGCGCACCGACTTCCATTCGTAGACGAGAGATCCAGCCAACACAGTCGGCCCCAGCGGATGCAGCCGGTACGTGATTGCAGTAACAATGCCAAAATTGCCCCCGCCGCCGCGCAATCCCCAGAACAGGTCGGCGTTCTCATGTTCCGAGGCGCTCAGCACCTGTCCATCCGCGGTGACGATCTCGGCTGACACCATGTTGTCGCAGCTCAGCCCGTGCTTGCGGCCGAGCCGCCCAATACCGCCGCCGAGCGTTAGGCCAACCAGTCCGGTGTCGCTGTTCACGCCCGTCGTAGTCGCAAGCCCGTGGACCTGCGTCGCTTCATCGAGATCGGCAAGAAGGGCGCCGCCTTCAGCGCGGGCTGTACGAGCTATCGGATCGACCCTCACGCGGTTCATTCGTGACAAGTCGATTACCAGCCCTCCGTCACACAGCGAGGCTCCCGCGATGTTGTGGCCGCCGCTGCGAACCGCCGTGAGGATGCCTGTCATCCGGGCAAAAGCGACGGCTTCTATGACGTCCTGGCTATTCGCGCAATAAGCGATGAATGCTGGACGCCGATCAATCATTCCGTTCCATACGGCGCGTGCCGTGTCGTACCCTTGCTCTCCTCGGCAAACCAAGGCGCCCGAGAGGCGGCGGCGGAACGCCTCCACTCCGCCTCCATGCACCATCGTTTCACCGTTTCGGCCATTCAATTCGACTGTAGCCATGGTCTTGTCTCCGAACCGTGCTTGGCTGCCGCGAAGCTGAACTCCGCTCTACGGCAAGGCAAAATCGAATTTATCAGCTGTAAGATGAATTCATTTCATCTAGTATTGCCGCCATGAGACGGCTTCCACCACTTGGCACGTTACGCGCCTTCGAGGCGGCGGCGCGGCATCTCAGCTTCAAGGAAGCAGCAGATGAGCTCGGCCTCACACCAACAGCGATCAGCCACCAAGTGCGGCTTCTTGAAGACTATTGCGGCGAGAAACTGTTCCGCCGTCGTCCCCGTCCGCTGGCGCTGTCTGATGCTGGGGCGAGGTTGTTCCCGGCGATCCGCGACGGCTTCGACGTATTCGCGTCGGCACTACCATCGCTTCGCACCGAAGCAGATGCAAGGCCGCTCCGCGTAACGACTACCAGTGCGTTCGCGAGCCGCTGGTTGGTGCCCCGGCTCAGCCTGTGGCGCGAGGCGCATGCGCACATCGCGCTGTCGATCATCGGCGTGGACCGGGTGGTAAGACTTGATACCGACGAGGCCGATCTCGCGATACGCTACGCCCACTCGCTGCCGCGCGGCGCGTCCCGTGAGATTTTCCGCGACCAGTTCTATCCTGTCTGCAGCCCAAAGCTGCTGGCCGAGCGCCCTATTATCTGCCGAGCCTCCGATCTTCGCGGTTATCCACTTATCCATTTTGACTGGTTCGCCAACGATCGAACGGCTCCCAATTGGGAGCGGTGGTTTGAGATGGCATCGGCGACCGATCCGGGAGCACGCCAAGGGTGCCAGATCGCGCTCAGCTTCCGCGAGGAGTTGCACGCAATCGAGGCGGTCCTCGCCGGCCATGGCATCGCGCTATGCAGTGATGTTGTGGTCGCTGATGACCTCGCCTCCGGCACCCTTGTCAAAGTGCTCGATGTGGCGCTCCCCGGCTACGGGTATTACCCGGTCTACGCGGTTGATCATCCGCACCGCGCGGTCATCGAACTCTTCGTCGAATGGATTTCCACGGCGACACGGCCCACAATCATCGCGCGCCCGCAGACCACTCGCGTCTCTGTGCGGTGAGCCACGATCGAAATGCGCATCACAATTCGAGAGGGTGCGGCCTAGTAACAAGACAGCAGCGTCGAAGGCGTGAAGCAACAGCACGTAGCCGCTGAATGTCGCTTCTTGGCCCGAAGCGTCACTTAGTGCGATGCAGCGTAATGTCCGGAGTTGAGGCCAAAGCGGACTCGAAATCGATCGCCTCATTCGGTCGCTGTTGACCCGTAGCGGAAGCAGAGTGTGCATTGCAGCAGTCGAGACGATGCTGACTTGTGTGCAGGGTCGGGAAGCAATTCTCGTCTCCCGCCGCTGTCGCATTACCGGACAAGCCGTCCATCGCGGTGCTGCCGTTTACGAACATAGCGGCGATGCCGAGCAGGATTATTTCTGCGACGGTTTGGTCGAGGACATTGGCGCGGCGAAACGGCATACGCCGGCATTGGATGCGGGCTCGCAATGTGTCAGAATTGGTCCGACGGTATTCGGACGGGCAGGCGCATGTTGCTTCGGCTGATCGTCGTTGCGATGACGCTTCTTTCTGGCTTCGCCGGCGGCCAGGCCGCGGCGCAGGAGGCGATCGGCGCGGTCAGCCGTATACAAGGAGAGGCGAGCGGAACGCGTGGCGGCGCCACACGGGCGCTCGGCCTCAACGCGTCCGTCTTCCTCAACGAGGTCGTGTCGACCGGTGAAACGGCGCGGCTGGAAGTCACTTTCACTGACAACACGCGGTTGACGCTCGGCGAGAAGGCGAAGCTGACGCTCGATACCTACGTCTTCGACCCAGCCGCGGGTAGCGGAACGATCAAGTTTGGGGTGGTCGGTCCCTTGCGGTTTCTCTCCGGCCAGGTGTCGAAGCTGGCGAGCTCTGACGTCAGCGTGACGACGGCTGTCGCGACCCTCGGCATCCGCGGGACGGAATTCTGGGGCGGGCCGATCGACGATCAGGCGCTCGGCGTGTTCCTTATCGAAGGTGTCCTGAGTGTGTCGAACGCGACGGGCGAGCAGATCCTGCGCCAGCCCGGCCAGGGCACCAATATCGCCACGCCGGGCTCAGCGCCCGGACCCGTCACCTTCTGGCCGCAGGACAAGGTCAACCGCGCCGTTGCAACCGTGACGTTCCGATAGCGAAGCGGAAATTGCCTCGCGTCGCAGACGGCCCTTAGCGCCGGATCACGTTTTGATGGCTGACGGTCGCTATCGGAGTTGAAGCGGACATGGACGAGCCCGGGCCTTGACCATCTCAGTCGAGAATGACCTAGCCTGTGTAAAAACGCAGAAAATTGAAATGCGAATTTTTGCGCACCTAACGGTGATTTGGACGAACGTTTGTTCTACCGCGCTTGCGCGTCGTCGCGTTTTTACACAGCCAAGACCCAAAGCGGAGCCTATATGACGCCCTTTTTTCGCAGTGCCGCGATAGCGGCCGCGTCGTAGCCGAGTGTCCCCATGATCTGATCGGTATGCTCGCCAAGCGTCGGCGCCCGGCGGCGTATCCCGCCCGGCGTTCCCGATAGCCATACCGGCACCTTGGCGATCGGCGCGGGCTTCCGCATGCCGGGAAATTCCGTCGGCTGGAAGAAACCCATGGCACGGATGTGCGGATCGTCGAGCGTCTGCTGCGGCCGATAAACCGGGCCCGCCGGGATTTTGGCCTTGCCCAGAATCTCCAGCACTTCCGCGGTCGTGCGTTCGGCGCACCAGCGGCTCATGCGCGCGCTGATGACCTCGCTGTTGTTGCCGCGCGAGATGTCGTCCTTGAAGCGCGGATCGGCGAGCCATTCGGGCTCGCCCATCAGCTTCACCCATCGGCGATAGAGCGGCTGGCCGATCACCTGAGCGATGATCCAGCCGTCCCGGGTGCGGAAGATGTCGGCCGGTGCGGAAGTCTGGCCGCGATTGCCGGTCGGCACCCGATCGGCCTTGATCACCGCCTGCTCGATCAGCATCGCGTTGGTGAGCGTCACCGCGGTCGCCAGCAGCGCACCCTCGACCACTTGGCCCTTGCCGGTCTGCCGGCGCGCCATCAGGGCCACCAGCGTGCCGAAGGCACAGTGCAGGGCGGTCGAAAAGTCGACCCACGGCACCATGGCGCGATGGGGCCGATCCGGCGATCCGGTCATGTAGACGGCGCCCGACATGACTTGGCCGATGCCGTCGAATCCGACGCGGTCGCTGTAGGGGCCGCCGCGCCCGAATGCCGAAACCGTCGTTAGGATGATGTCGGGCTTGGTCGTGCACAGACTATCATAGTCGAGCTTCATTGCGGCGAGCGTCTGCGGCGGCAGATTGGCGACCACCACATCGGCGGTCTCGACCAGGCGGCGCACGATCTCCTGGCCCTCGAGCGTCATCGGATCGAGCGTCATGCACAGCTTGTTGCGGTTCATCTGCAGGAACAGCGCGCCCTCGCCGGTCTCGGCGACCGGCGCCTGAAAGCGATCCTCGCTGCCCTCGCGCTTTTCGATGCGGATCACCTCGGCGCCGTACTCCGCCATCAGCACCGCGCAATACGGTCCGGCGATATATCGTCCGAAGTCGAGCACACGGATGCCTTCGAGCACACCTACCATCTGCGTTCGCTCCCCGTTCGCCAACCTTCGCCGCGTGGCTGATCGGCCCCCATTGAGTGGTCCAGATCGAATGTTAGTTTAGCATTGGCATTTGAGCCAGCGGCCACGAAAACTCCAGGCGCCGGCGGTCGATAGCCGAGCAAGACGTGTGGACGGATCGCGTGATGGTGCTGCCCTTCAGAAATTGAATTGGTCAGATGTCGGGTTATGGCCCAGGCTGTGTGAAAAGTCGCACGGATGCTATGATTCTTTTTTTGAATCGGCGGGCGGGAGCGACGGATGTCAGGCTTTGTGGAAGGGATTGACCGGAGCCAAAGCACATTTTTTCCTGCCATGCTTGAGGACTACGTGGCCGAGGACAATCTGGTTCGTGCGGTTGACGCTTTCGTTGAGGGTCTTGATCTTGGCAAGCTTGGCTTTAGTCGTGTTGCGCCGCTGGAAAAAGGGCGGCCCAGCTATCATCCGGCGACGCTGCTCAAGATATACATTTATGGCTATCTCAATCGGGTTCCGTCGAGCCGACGCCTTGAGCGTGAGTGCCAGCGTAATATCGAGCTGGTTTGGCTGACCGGACAATTGGCGCCGGACTTCAAGACCATTGCGGATTTCCGCAAGGACAACGGCAAGGCCATTCGTGAGGTCTGCCGTACCTTCGTGGCGCTGTGCCGCGAGCTTGATTTGCTGAGCGTGGCGAGCGTCGCCATCGATGGTTCCAAATTCAAGGCTGTCAATGCGCGCGATAAGAACTTCACCGAGGCCAAGATGAAGCGGCGTCTTGAGCGGATCGACGAGAGCATCGCGCGCTACATGGCGCAACTGGAGACTGCCGACCGCCAGGGTGATGCGGTGCCGGAGGCAAAGGTTGTGCGGCTCAAGGACAAGATCGCGAAACTGAAGGAAGAGGTTGAGCGGCTCAATGCGATCAATGCCGAGATGATGAAGAGCGAGGACAAGCAAATCTCGCTGACCGATCCGGATGCGCGTTCGATGGCAACGAGCGGCAAGGACACTGGAATCGTCGGCTACAACGTGCAAACCGCAGTCGATACCAAGAACCATCTCATTGTGGCCCACGAGGTGACGAACGTCGGCACGGACCGCGATCAACTGTCGAACATCGCGGAGCAGGCACGAGCGGAGATGGGCGTTGAGACGCTCGATGCTGTGGCTGATCGCGGCTACTACGCGGGCGAGGAGATTCGCGCCTGCGAGGAGGTAGGCATCACCGTCACGCTACCAAAGCCTATGACCTCGAACTCAAAGGCGGCAGGGCGCTTCGGCAAGCAGGACTTCCGCTACGTGGCAGCGGAGGATGCTTACGTTTGTCCTGCCAGACAAAGGCTTGCATATTCCTTCACGACCGAGGACAAAGGCTTGCTCCTACGTCGCTACCGGACCAACGCCTGTCAGAGTTGCGCTATCAGGCATAGCTGCACCACCGGCAAGGAACGACTGATCTCCCGATGGGAGCACGAGGCCGTGCTCGAGACTGTGCAGGCACGTCTCGATCAACATCCGGAAAAAATGACACTGCGTCGTCAGACAGCGGAACATCCCTTCGGCACCATCAAGTGCTGGATGGGAGCAACGCACTTTCTCACGAAACGGCTGCCGAAAGTGGCAACCGAGATGGCGCTCAATGTGCTCGCCTACAACATCAAGCGCGTGATGGCGATCATCGGCGTGGCCGGGCTGTTGGAGGCCTTGGCAGCTTGAGCCAAGACCTGCGTGACAAAATCAACGCCTGCAGTATGCCTCAGGGCGCATCTGGGGCGATCAGGGAGTCGATTCTGCGCAGATTGGCGCTCCGTGATCGCAAAACCGACGTCGCGCTAAGATTAGCGCCGATACGGAGCCCTTTTCACACAGCCTAGGCCCTTAGCGACCGATAATGCGGCGCAGCGATATGTCCG
>Ga0316363_10001717_pt1 | contig 18256 bp, 14 predicted proteins | sample Sb_taG_3_FD_200459 | JGI IMG/M metagenome (GOLD analysis project Ga0316363, IMG submission 200459) | Peat soil microbial communities from Weissenstadt, Germany - Sb_50d_a_PC metaG (v2) (version 2) | ecosystem: Environmental > Terrestrial > Soil > Wetlands > Peat | place: Germany: Weissenstadt...
GGTACGGCCACGCCGTTCACTTGGTCCGTGCAGGTGGTTTGGCCGACGGCATTGATAATGGAGGCCACCCAGGCTGGGCCACCCTCGATGTCAGTGGAGCTGCCGTTGGCGGCGAGTCCCGGATGGTGTTAGTGATGTCGGCCACCCAGGCTGACGCGCCCTTGGCGGCGGTCGATTGAGCCGTACCAGCTTGATCGGCCTGGCTCCGTCAGGAACCACCTGCGGCAGGCATCCGCTTAGGGCGTGATTTCGTACACCACGCCGTAGCGACCGGAGCCGCCTTCGACGGTGGTGCCGTAGAGGTGTTTGTAGTTCTTGTCGAAAATCAGATTGTAGCCTGGGCCGTTTCCGTCCGTGCCTTTGAAGCGATGCAGCACGCTGTACTTCCACTTGCCGTTGGCTTGCGGCGTCATTTTGAAGACCACGCCGCAGGAGCAAGTGGGATCGCCCCCCGCCGATGCGGTGCCGTAGAGGTTGCCCTTATTATCGAAAGTCACTCCGCCAGCGGGTGCGCCTCCGTTTTTCTCGGAGTCAGGAAAGTCGTACAGAATGGTCTCCTTCCAGCTGCCGTTCTGCTGCGGCGAGAGCTCGAACACCGTTCCGCTGGACGTGCCGCTGTATAGCGTCGTGCCGTAGACGTTGCCTTTCCCGTCCACCGTAACACCGGCTTGCGGCATGAGTCCGTCGTTCGGGAAGGCGGCAAAGCGGTGCAGCACGCGGTATATCCATTTTCCCCCGCCTACAGCCTGAAGTTGGTAGACCACTCCGCAGCCGGTCGAACACTCCGGGGCGTTGTTACCCCCGCCAAACTCAGTCGTGCCATACAGATTGCCCATGGCGCCGAGCGTAGGAGGTGCTAGCGCGTTGTCCCCATCGCGACACTCCTCGCGAGAGCAGAAGACATGAAGCAACTTGGCCCTCCAACCCGATCCACGAATGAGCTCCCACACCGAGCCGCCCGCGCCATAGAGATTGCCAGCGATGTCGATGGTGAGACTGCTGCCGCCGGCGTTTTGGGAGATCACGCTGAAGGTCCAGCCAGCGCCCGTCTCCAGGGGAGGCGACAGCTTGAACGAGATTATATTGCTCGTTCCGTACAGGTTGCCTTCACGGTCGGGCACCGGGGTGCTCATGGGGAGAGCCCCGTCGCTGCAGTGCGGGAAGTTTGCGCAAAAACTGTGCAGGATGGTCTCGGTCCATTGTCCCCCCGAGCCAGGAATCAACTCGAAGACAGTACCGTATCCGTAGGCACCCCCACCCCAGGTTGTGCCGTACAGATTGCCTCTGCCGTCGAGGATCACACCAGCAAAAACTCCGCCGCCGTCGCCGCCTTGGCCGAAGGCATGCAGCACCTTATACTTGCTCGCCGCCCAGGCCATGGTTCCGGGTGCTAGGCTGACGGCCAAAACTACAGCAGAGGCAACCAGCCGCTCTAAAAGCCGATTCCGTCGCATGAAACACCACCTTACTTCAGCACTTAGAACGCGAATGATCGCGATGAATTCCCTCGGCTGCCCCAAAGTATAGCACCGAATTCGAACGACTCCTCCCGATGCGGGCCTCCGGAGAGGCCCAGCACCGGCGACGGCAGACCAACCTAGTCGCTGTCGATGACATCGTTGTCCGGGTCCTCGATGGGACCGGTGTAGTTGATGAAATCAGTCGCGCTTAGCGCTCCAGGCGGTAGTGTAATCGCCTGGAACTGACGCGGCTGGTTCTGCGGGATGGGGAAGAAATCAGCCAGCGGAACGTGGAGTTGCGGAGGGGCTTGGTAGTCGGGCGCGAAGGCATCCGCGAGCGGGTAGTGATTTTGGGCGTTGATGGTCCCGATCGCGCCGGAACCGAGAAAGTTGTTTTCGATGAACGCCAGAATGCTGCCGAAATCGTGTTGATAAGGAGGCTTGTCGTTCTGGCATTTGTCCACACTTTGGCAGGCTCCGGAGACGTAGCCTGCTGGGGTGTAGGCCGAGACCACTAGGAACGGCACCCGGAATCCGGACGCGTAGCCGCAGCCGAACGTCTTGGTTGGATCGCAGTTCTGGGTCTGGTTTTGGATCAGCACTTCGTAGGGCTGAATGTGGTCCCACCAGCCGCCCCAGTCATCCCAGACAACGAAGACGGCGGTGTCCTTCCAATAGGGTACGGCCACGCCGTTCACTTGGTCCGTGCAGGTGGTTTGGCCGACGGCATTGATAATGGAGGCCACCCAGGCTGGGCCACCCTCGATGTCAGTGGAGCTGCCGTTGGCGGCGAGTCCCGGATGGTCGGATCGGTCGCCGTTGGGGATCACCCAGCTCACGTTTCTCAGCGTACACTGGGAGGGGTTGCCTACCGCTCCCAGGTCCAGAAGTATCTGGGCCGTGCCGAACACCACGTCATTGACCCAATCCGAGCCAGTGCATACGGAGTTCAGCCCGTCGAGGGGCATACAGATGTCATAAATCGCATTGGGCGCGGTCCAGATCCCATTGGCCTGGCCGCCTCCGCTCAGGACGCCGTAGTACTTCCAACTTTTATGGTTGGGGTCCAGCAGCGTGGGCAGGCTGTTATTGTGGAAACAAGGAAAAACCGCGGGCACGGCAGTCTCGCTGCCGTACTGATTGATTACCGCGACGGTGGACGCCAGGTTGCCGGCGCAACCGGTATCTTCCTTTCCACCGGGAAGGTAGGGAATCTCAGCGGCAAAGTATTGGTACTTAGTGCCGTCGGCTTGGGTTGGCGCTGAGGTGCCAGCAAAAAGGAACTGATGCGCGGGGAAGCTCGGCCCTTGGTTGGTCTGAAAAAAGTAATTCGCGAAACCGTACTTCGTGGCGATATCAAAGTACGGCGCTACCTTTGATTGGTCGTCGGTGGTGCTCACGTAGGTTTCCTGGGGATAATTTGGCGTCGAGACTCCCTTCCCGTTACAGGTGGTCCCGCTGTTGCAGCCGAGAACTTTGTTGGTACACATGGACTTACCACCGTTGCACATGCTCCCATTTCCCCAGATCGCCTCCCAAGAGGCATGAGTGTGATTGGGATCGAAACAGGCGCCCAGGCACCATGGCTGCCCGAGCTGCGACTGTTGTATGTCTACGCCGGGCTCGAACGTGGGATTGCCACCGAACAGATTGTCGGGCGTGCGATTCTCCTGCACCACTACGATGATGTGTTGAAAGCTTGGAAGAGTTTGGGCGTGGACGAACGTGGCTGCGAGAGAAACTAAGAACAGAATCCTGGCGATGAACCTCATTGTCGCATCCTCCTCTGTGCCATTCAAGTTGGGTTGACAGGATGTGACGGATTGGAAAAGAACTGGGGCCCGGAACTTCACGCTGAAGGTAGCCCGCTTTCGCTGCACCCGCAATGACCGCCATCACAGTTCGATGTGATGTCGCCGAAACCCGCTTCTTGCATGCAAGCCAGACGCGCCAAAAGAAATTGATCCGCGCTGATCCGCGCAAATCCGTGGCCGCCTTTTTCTCCCACACCACCAAAATTCCACCTCTCTCGACACTCGCATAACATATATTTAATGTGAGCATCTCGCCCATAGGTTCCGGGCCAGGGAGAACTCTCGAGTGGCATCGTTCGGCGCGCAATTGAAGCAGGAGCGGGAGAAGCAGGGAGTCTCCCTCGAGGAAATCTCCCTGTCCACGAAAATTGGTACGCGCATGTTGCGGGCGCTGGAAGAAGAACACTTCGACCAACTCCCCGGCGGCATCTTCAACAAGGGCTTTATCCGCGCCTACGCGCGCTGCCTGCACATGGACGAAGAGCAGGCCATTGCCGATTACCTCGCCGCCACTGGGGTCAGCCCGACCGCGAAGAAATCCGAGGACGGCGACCAAGCCCCGATCCTCGAGCCCCCGGCACGCGAGGAGAACGCCGCCTCGGGCCTTCCTTGGGGAACGCTCGCGGCTGTGCTCCTGATTCTCGCGCTCGGCTTTGCGGCCTGGGGTTTCTACTTTCGCGAATCGGCAAAAGCGACTCGGGACTCCGCTCTGCCTGCGGCCAATTCTTCCCATGTGTCGCCAGCCACGGAAGCCTCTCCACCTCAGCAAAAACCCGGGGGGTCAGGGGATTCTTCCGCGAACACCCCGAAGCCCGCCGAACCGAAGCCAGCCACTGTAGCGGGCAAGTCGACCCTCTCGCCAGCCGTTCGCACACCAACTTCGACCGCGAGCCAGCCCAAGCCCTCAGCCTCCACCAGCGGAACCTTTCTGGTGGTGATCCGGGCGCGCGAAGATTCCTGGATATCCATTTCCGTCGATGGCGAGATCGTCACCCGGGCTCTCCTGAATGCCTCCGCGCAGAAATCGGTTCGTGCGGAAAAGCAAATGGTGATCCATGCCGGCAACGCAGGCGCGCTGGATTTCGAATTCAACGGCCAGAAATTGCCCACCCAAGGAGACTATGGCGAAGTCAAAACCTTGATCTTTGATGCCCATGGCTTACAACCACCCGTTGCCAAACCGGAAGTACCGGCCCAATTGCCGTAACCGGCGCAAGAAAGCGGTAGACAAACCAAGAAAGCGGTAGACAAACAAAGAAAAGCCGGCGGAAACCCGGATAATTACCTGCCATCTCACCATTGAACCCGTGTCCGCCGCCTTCCGCCGGAGATGGAACTCCATTCCCTGCCAGAACCTGCAGCCCAGCTCAAAAAGATTGCGCCTCTGCTCATTCTCTGGTAGCCTTTTGAAGACCGCGAACCATTGCAGTTCGTGTGGCCGTTGTGTTCTGATCAATCCCCGCCAGACGTGACGCCCAGATCGCATGCTAAGGAGAAGAAGCTTGTCGAAGAATCGCCATTTATTTACTTCCGAGTCCGTAACCGAAGGACATCCCGATAAAATCGCAGACCAGGTTTCCGACGCCATCCTCGACGCCTGCCTCACCGACGACCCCGCCAGCCGGGTCGCCTGCGAAACCCTGACCGCCACTGGCCTGGTAGTCATAGCAGGCGAAATTACCACCAAGGCCTACGTTGACTTTCAAAGCCTGGTCCGCGGAACCATCGCCGCCATCGGCTACGACAACGCCCTCTACGGCTTCGACGCCAACACCTGCGCCGTCATCTCCAGCATCAACAAACAATCCGGCGACATAGCCATGGGCGTAGACACCGGCGGCGCCGGCGACCAGGGAATGATGTTTGGGTTTGCTTGTAATGAGACTCCGGAGTTGATGCCGGCGCCTATTTCTTTTGCGCACAAGCTCTGCATGCGGCTTTCTGAGGTTCGTAAGCATGGCAAGCTTCCTTACCTGCGGCCGGATGGCAAATCCCAAGTGACGGTGGAATACGACGCCCACCACAAGCCGATTCGGGTGGATGCGGTGGTGATTTCCACGCAGCACTCGGAGACGGTTGGTAACGACGAACTGCGCAGCGACATCCTCAAGCATGTGATTCAGGCGACGATTCCCGCCCACCTTCTCGACGAAGACACCAAGTATCACATCAATCCCACTGGACGTTTCGTGATTGGCGGGCCCATGGGCGATACCGGCTTGACCGGGCGCAAGATCATCGTCGATACCTACGGCGGCATGGGGCGGCACGGCGGCGGGGCTTTCAGCGGCAAGGACCCGACCAAGGTAGACCGCTCGGCGGCCTACATGGCGCGTCACATCGCGAAAAACATTGTTGCGGCTGGGTTGGCGGAGCGTTGCGAAGTGCAGCTGGCATACGCGATCGGCGTGGCCGATCCGGTGAGCGTGCGAACGGATACTTTCGGGACGAGCAAAGTCGATCCCGCGATTATTTCGGATCTCGTACGATCCCATTTCAAGCTGACGCCCAAGGGAATTATTGAGTCGCTCAATTTGCGGCGGCCGATTTATTGCAAGACTGCGGCCTATGGACACTTCGGGCGCAGCGATCCCGACTTCACGTGGGAGTTGACCGACAAGGCGGCGAAGCTGGCCCGCGATGCTGGTTTAGGGGAGCCGGTCGCGCACGCAGTTCGCAAATAAAGTTTTCCAAAGGTTTCACAACCAAGATTAATTCAGCGCTACAGGAGAAGCATGTCGACTACACCAACGCAAGTGCAATCGGATATCAAGGGCATTGAGTTTGCCGATCTGGGCAAGAAACGCATCGAGTGGGCCAACCAGTCGATGAAGGTTCTGCAGATCATTCGCAAGGAATTCATCAAGAACCAGCCGTTGCGGGGCATCCGCATCTCGGCTTGCTTGCACGTCACCGCGGAGACGGCGAATCTGGCCATCACCCTTCGCGACGGCGGTGCTGACGTCGTGCTGTGCGCATCGAACCCGCTTTCCACGCAGGACGATGTTGCCGCCAGCCTGGTGCGCGACCACAACATCCCCGTCTTTGCCATCAAGGGCGAGGACAACGACACGTACTACAGCCATATTCTCGCGGCCATCGATCATCGGCCGCACATCACCATGGATGACGGCGCAGATCTGGTGACCATTCTGCACACCAAGCGGCAGGACTCGATCGAGAACGTGATCGGCGGCACCGAAGAGACCACCACCGGCGTGATCCGGTTGCGCGCCATGGCGAAGGAAGGCGTGCTGCGCTTCCCCATCGTCGCGGTGAACGATGCCGACACCAAGCATCTGTTCGACAACCGGTACGGAACCGGACAGTCCACGATCGATGGCATTATTCGTGCCACCAACTTCCTGCTGGCGGGATCGAAGTTCGTGGTCGCCGGCTACGGCTGGTGCGGACGCGGGCTGGCCAGCCGCGCTCGCGGCAACGGAGCCGAGGTGATTATCACCGAAGTCGATCCCACGAAAGCTCTGGAAGCGGTGATGGATGGCTTCCGCGTGATGTCGATGACCGAAGCCGCCAAGCTCGGCGACGTCTTCTGCACCGTCACCGGCAACAAGAGCGTCCTCACCAAGGACCACTTCGAGTTGATGAAAGACGGGGCCATCATTTCCAACTCCGGACACTTCAACGTCGAGATCGACATTCCCGCGCTGGAGAAGCTGTCCTCCTCGAAGCGCACCACCCGCAATTCCGTCGAAGAATATTCGCTGAAAGATGGACGCAAGATCAATCTGCTGGGCGAAGGCCGCCTGATCAACCTGGCCGCCGCCGAGGGGCATCCCGCGTCGGTGATGGACATGAGCTTTGCCGACCAGGCGCTCTCGGTCGATTACATGGTGAAGAACCACAAATCGCTTGAGAAAAAGGTCTATCGAGTTCCCGACGACCTGGACAAGCGCGTTGCGAAATTGAAGCTTGAGTCCATGGGGATCAAGATCGACAAGCTTACGCCAGAGCAGGAAGAGTATCTGGCGGGGTGGAGCGAGGGGACGTAGGAGCAGTCGTTCGTCGTTGGCCTTTGGTCGTTGGCGGGGCGGCGCAAGCCGCCCCGTTTGTTTTTGCAGCCTTCACCCGAGGAAAAAAGGAGGTTGGCTTAGGCGTGAGCTTTAGTACGTCGTTCCTTTGGGAACCTAACGAAGTTCGGATCCAGAAATGCCAGGAGGTCAATCATGGCATTCTGAACGGCAGCCAAACGCGGTCGTGCCTCGTCTAGTCGACTGGAGAACGACCGAACGTCATCGCAAAGGTTGTTGATTAACGCGCTTGGGTTTTCGTCAATCTCGTCGAGAAACGTGGCGTACCCCATGCACTCGCAACCTCTGGCACCTTCTCGGGTCATACGCTCCCCGATGGCACGCTGCTCGCCCGCGAAAACTCGAAAGAGCGGGCCAAATGAATCTGTCTGCCACAACGAGTAGATGTCGTCTTGCAAGCGCGTCATTTGTCTGGTTTGCGCATCTTCCCCCAGATCAATGTATTGGATTTCCCGTCGAATTATTTCCGTCCACGCGAAGTATTGTGCCACCACGAAGACGGTGTTGTTGACCACATAAGAACGCTCGCGCTCGTTCCCCCTGGTGTAATAGATTTCGATCAGGTTTTGCATCAGGATGTTGTACAGACGGCTCTGAAGGTCATAGGCAGAGCGGGCAAGTGGCTCTCGATAACGAAGAGACGACCTTTTCGCGTTCTTGTCGTCTATCTTCGGCAAGACGGAGATCCTGTAGCCCGGCGGTTACACGCGCGGACTTTACCTGACCCCAAATAGCGATGATCGCAGAGGAAAGGGCAACCGCTCCGGCTATAAGAGCGACGATAAGTTCGGGTTTCGCCATCTAATCGAAATAATCTGCGCTTTTAGTGAGGTCGCGAGCGACTGCCTACGTTCAACGATCCTCGCTCGGATATAGCGTAGGGTTGTCGCGGTGGGGTGTCAACGTTTTTGACTCTAGCTCTGAATGTTACCCTCAGGGCCGAGCGGGAGTTTCGGCCTATGCTGAGGATTTGTGAAGCATGAAAACCCTCGAAAATTGATGCGGAATAGCCGGGGCCACCCTCTATAACCGTGTCGGCGTTGTCAAGAGACACGTAGAGTGCCCGAGGTGGGCAGGGCCGTCGGGGCGGCGCTTGGTCGAAGAGTCCGGCCATCCGCCGAGGAACAGCAGATTCCTCACCGCCGAAGCGGTTCGGAATGACAAAGGGGTCGGGCGGTTCGGAATGACAAAGTCGTAGGTCCGGACGCAACTGGAATTATTTGTCATTCCGACCGAAGGGAGGAATCTGCTCGTTCGTCTGGATCGGCTCACCCCAATCAGCAGCCAAGTCTTCCCATGTGGGATTTGAGGGCTCAATCAATGCGACCTTCTTCTCGCGTCGCCACTTCTTGATCTCGGTTTCACGAGCGATGGCATTGTTCACGTACTGAAACGCCTCATAGTACACAAGCCGGTTGACCTTGTATCGTCGGGTAAAGCCGTCGACTTCCCCGGTTTTGTGCTGAATTATGCGAGGCATCAGGAAGCCAGTAACGCCGATGTAAAGCACGCGGCTTTTGCTGGCCAGGATGTATACGTAATATCGCTTTTCTCGCGGCACGAAGCAGATTCCTCCCTTCGGTCGGAATGACAATCGTTTTGTATTGTTTCCAGTACTACGCGGTTGGAGGGTCGTGGTCGGTGACGAGCGAACAGGCTGGGCACCATTGTTCCCATTTTGGGATGAAGGCGTTATTTTGCTGCTTATTTGATTGGCGTAGGGTGAGTTATGTGGGATAGTAAAATTGAGTTTAAAACTTTGAGCGCGGTCCTTTCTGGGCCGCGTTTTTAATTGGGGACGGTTTCTGGGCACAGGGAAGGGTTGGGTGGCGATCGCGAATAGCTTATGAAAAATAACGGAATGAAGATCAAGCATCCCAAGTTACGGGGTGAATGGGCGGAGATGTGTTTTATGACACGGGCGGCGGAGCATGGTTTGTGCGTGACCCGGCCTTGGGGGGAGATGTCGCGGTATGACTTTGCGGTGGAGTATAGGGGGCATTTTGTGCGGGTGCAGGTGAAGTCCACGATGTTTCTGGATCGCGGGGGCTACGTGGTTACGGTGCGCGGGTGGAGGGGGAAGTACACGGGCGATCCGTTTGATTTTGTGGCGGCGTATCTGATTCCGCTGGACCTTTGGTACATCCTTCCGGTCGAGAGTTTCAAGATGCACGGGACTGTCGGACTTTATCCGAAGCTGAAGAAGTCGAAGTATGGGCGGTATAAGGAGGCTTGGGATTTGCTGCGGGGTGGGGCACCTTTGGGCTCGGTGGATCGGATTGAGGCTTGCGCGATGGACTTCGGAGTGGCGCTCAGCACCAGCTTGGACGAAATACCGCTCGAAAGTTAAGTGCACGAGCCGGGGCCACTCCGTTGGGGATCTGTGTGGGATGAAAACCCCCGCCCCAGCGGAAAGCCTGGACGGAGCACCCTCGAACGTTAGTTTGCGTTAGCCAGGGCCAGGCTCCTGCGTTCCACCTTATCTTGCCCGGGGTATGAACATGGGTTGATGATTGTGTGCGTCAGGCGATATAGAACCCGTCTCCGTAGCCGCTAATCTGAACCGGCCGAAAACCTTGAGCCGATAGCTGGTCGAACGTCTGCTGGTATTGCTCGGAATCGAGCCGGTGCCGTGCCTGCCACGCGCCGGGCTTTGCCTGATACCAGATTGCAGCGTACCTTGCGATGCCGGTGTCGCTGTAACCATTCACCCAAACCAGCCGTTTCCCCGCGGCCTGCATCTGATCGAACTTCTGCTGATATTGAAGAGCGGTCATTGCGTGATGGGCTTCCCATTGAACGTTGTCGAGGCGCTGCCACAGGGCAGTGAACAGTACGTCGACGTTGACACGGTAGCCGCCTACCTGAACCGGAACGTAGCCCTGGGACGGCAGGTCCGAGAAAGTCTGCTGGAATTGGTCGCGGGATAAGCCATGACGCGCCACCCAGTCAGGTCCGTCCCGCAGTTCCCATATTCCGGCGTAGCGCGCCTGACCATCGATCGCATATCCGCTGATACTGATTGGCCGGTAGCCGACGGAAGCAAGCGAGTCGAAGACCGACTGATATTCGGCTGAAGTGAGATTGTGCCGCGCGACCCAGAGTGGGCCATCGACCTTCGACCATACGGTCGCAAAACGCGCGTCCCGTCCTTCGCTGTAGCCGCAAATGTGCAGGGGCCGGTAACCCTGCGGGCCCAGCGTATCCACAAGACCCTGGTAGGTGGCGCTGTCGATTCCGTGCCTCGCCACCCATGGCAGCTGATCCGGTTCCCAAATTGCGGCGAAGCGGGTGGAGAACCGGCTCAGTGTGAGCGGCTGCCCTAATCCGTCGGTGCCGTTCGCGTTATAGATATCGGAGAGGTTGAGATGGGCATCGATGCGAGCGCCGACCAAGGTGCCTGGTTGGACCGGCGCGGTTGAGGGCGCCACGAACATTTGCACGGTCATACCATTGTTTGCGAACCCGCCATTTACATCGTATCGGTTGCCATCGGCGTAGAAGGTGCCCAGCTTCGTGGGCTTGCCGGGATGGGCAAAGTCTTCGGAGCGACGAATCAGCAGGCGTGCTGTTCCGCCAGAGTACGTGACCCACCAGTTGCCTACCCAGCAAGCTTCGGCTTGAACGTAGGTCGAATCAAGGACATCCTTTATGAAGAAGCCGGATCCTATGGTGAACTGGGGGTCATTCGCATATTTAATTTCAATGAATCGATTCTCATTCCAGCTATTCTTGGCCTGAAACACTTGCCTGTTTCGATCAAAGCCAATCAGCAGCAACACATGCCCATCGCCGGAAGGGAGGGTAACATCGCAAACGACCTCGTGATAAGAGAGGAGTGTATTTTCCAGTTGGGTAATAGATGGATTCTTGGCAAGAGATCCCCAATCCGCGGCGCGATAACGACAATTTACGCGCGCCAGCAGTGGAATGTGCTGCTCACAGAATTCGAGCGCATCAAAGTCTTCCTGAGTTTTCAATGCATTCATACCTGAATAGCCGAGGGTGGTAAGAATGTCGAGAAGGGATTGCTGGGGTGTTATATACGGAGCGGAATCTCTAGCAGGAATGGCGCATTCCGTTAGCTTTTCCACGATATCTCCAGAGCCCTGAAAGCCTGTCAGCGAGCTGTTATTTTCGATCGACAAAGCCAAGCCGGCGCCATCGAGATTTAGTGCAAAGGCCTTTCCCATGTGAAAGGTGTATTCTTCCGACGCACCAATGATCACTCCGAACTTACGGCGATACGCTGCCTCCAGAGCAGCCACGCCAGCGAACGCCCAACAGGTGTTTCGGTCGCCCTGGTTCTGAAAGGGTGTCTGGTAGGGCGCCAGGCTAAATACGCCGTCGAAGAGGAGTGGCGGCACAACGACTGTGATGAGCTCAACCTTGCCGAGACGTACGGCGTTGGCGACCGCTGCATCGACCGAAGCTTGATGCACCGCCGAATCGAGAAGGGGCGGAACAAATGCTGGGTGCTTTTTTTTTGCCGGAGTCTCGAGCGCGGATGAAGCCGGCGGGCTGACATGACGTTTTTTAGGGGGCATAAATCCACCTCAGCAATGGGATAGGATCCTGCGAAAGCTAGTTGTGCTGCGTTGAAAAACTGGCTGGATATTAGCTGTTCCCCATGTACGCCGGAAAAGGGGCCGCCATCCTCCGAGCGCGCGTACGAAATCCCCAGTGCGCTACAACCGGGAGAGGAGATAATAGCACAGGTGGGTGTAGCGGTCAGCTATCGTTTCCGCCGTAAGGCAGAACCAAACCGCAGCCAAAAAGCACCGTCCGAAATGGGCCTGGGGAATGTTTTTCTTTTACCTTGTGTTCTTCGCGTCTACGGTGTGTCGTAGTTAGAATCGAGTCGAAGAGAATTGAGCGCGGCCTTTCCGGGCCGCGTTTTTATTTGGGGACGGTTTCTTCAAGCGGGGAGGGAGCTACTAGCGAGTATCCGTGAAAAATAACGGAATGAAGATCAAGCATCCCAAGTTGCGGGGTGAATTAACGAAACGAATCCGGTGAAGCCGGCCGTGATAAATCGGCGTTTGACCACGTCGCGCAGCATCTCATGCAAGTCGCGTCACAAGAGTGTTCTGACCCTCAGAAGAAACGCTGGTAGGATTGAAAGAGGGTCCGCTGGAAATGTTTTCCCGCGCCTATGCTCGCTGTTCGCGACAATCTCGCCGAATGCTTCAGCGCCTTGCGCGCTCACAAGCTGCGGGCCTCGCTCACCATGCTGGGGCTGACCATGGGTGTAGCCACGCTCATTACGGTCATGACCCTGGTGCAGGGCGCGAACGTGTATGTGGAACAAAAGATCGCCAACCTGGGCACTAATGTCTTCCAGGTCGCGCGCACTCCCTTCGCAGTCACCGATTTCAACATCGTCATCAAGGCGCTGAAGTACCGGAAGATTGAGCTCGACGACATGCAAGCCATCGCTGACCGATGCACGGCATGCGGAGAGGTGGGCGCCAGCGCGAGCGCTACGGTCCGCGTGCGCTACGGCGATAAAGAGGTGACGGACGTGAACCTCTCCGGCCAAACCGCGACCATGGCGGACATTGACACGCGCACCGTGGAACGCGGCCGCTACTTCACGCCTTCGGAGGCTGAACACCGTGCCAACGTCTGCTTGATCGGCGACACCCTGGTGCAGCAGTTATTTCTCGGCGAGGACCCCATGGGGAAGACCCTGCGCGTGGGCAACGATGAGTACACCGTGATCGGCACCATGGAGAAAATCGGCAGCGTGCTAGGCCAGGACCAGGACAACTTCGTGATGGTTCCGCTGTCGAATTTCTTGCGCATGCAGGGCGCACACACCAGCCTGATCATCAATGTGAAGACGAGCGCGGAGAAGTTTGAGCCGGGCCAGGACCAGGCCCAGCTTACGTTACGTGCACGGCGCCACCTTACACCGGACATGGAGAACGACTTCTTCATCGGCACCAAAGAAAGTTATATGGCTTTGTGGCGCAGCATCAGCTCGGCATTTTTTGCTGTGTTTATTATGGTGAGCGTGATCTCGGTGGTGGTCGGCGGAATCGTCATCATGAACGTGATGCTGGTGAGCGTGACGGCGCGGCGCCGGGAGATCGGCGTGCGCCTCGCGGTGGGCGCGACCAAGTTCGACATCGTGCAGCAGTTCATCGCCGAGAGCGTCACCATGTGTATTGCCGGGGGATTGGTTGGCATCGCGCTGGGATTTCTGGTCGCGCTGCTGCTGCGAGTGTTTACTCCCTTCCCCGCCTCGGTGCAGAGCTGGGTCGCGGTGCTGGGAGTGTTTCTCAGTTCCGCGGTGGGACTGTTTTTCGGAATCTATCCAGCATTTCGAGCGTCCCGGCTGGATCCTATCGTCGCCATGAGGTCTGACTGATGGCGATCATGACCGCTTCGCAGGCTCGGGAAAATTGTCTGGCTGCGCTGGAAACTCTGCGCTCGTCCAAGGTGCGCTCCGCGCTGACCGTCCTGGGGATCGTGATCGGCGTCTCCTCGGTGATTTCGATGGCCAGCATTATTCAGGGTCTGAACAAGTTTGTGCAGGATAAAGTGGAATCCCTGGGCTCGCGTACCTACTTTCTCTCACGATTTCCGCCGGGCTCGGATCCATCGCGCTGGCCAGCCAGCATCCGCACGCGCAGGTATTTTGAATACAACTACGCTGACTTTATCAAGCAAGCCGCTCCCGACGTGCAGATCGTGACCACAGTGGGCACGCGCGGATTTTTCTTCGGTGATTCCAACCTCATCACCAACGGAAACCGCAGTGTCGAGAAAGTCATCGTGCGTGGGGCGGAGCCGCAGTATACCGACGCGATTCCATTGTTCTCGGTGGGGCGCGGCCGCTTTATCAGCGCCTTCGATCAGGAACACGCGCGGCCCGTGGTGGTGCTGGGCGCAGCCATTAATGAATCCCTCTTTCCCAACACGGATGCGATCGGCAAGACGGTGCGGATCAACGGCGACCTATACGACGTAATCGGAATTTTTGAGCACGATGCAGGTCTGTTCGTCGGCCCCAGCGTGGACGCATTCGCCATCATCCCGCTCAGCAACTTCAAGAAGATGTATCCCGAGGCCAAGGAGCTGGTGATGGCTTTCACCGTCCCCGAGGGTGTGAGCCTGCAAACGGCGCAAGACGAGGTGATTCAGGCCATGCGCCGCCTACGGCACATTCCCGCCAGCAAGGAAAATGATTTCGAGTTGAGCTCGCCCGACTTCCTCAGCAATTTATGGAACCAGCTCACGGGGGCGCTAGTGATTCTGACCAGCATAATCAGTTCCATCGGACTGCTCGTGGGCGGGATTGGCGTGATGAATATCATGCTCATCTCGGTGACCGAGCGCACGCAGGAAATTGGCCTGCGCAAAGCCATCGGCGCCCGCCGCGTGGATATTCGCCTGCAGTTCTTACTGGAAGCCGTGGTCCTCACCCTGGTGGGCGGCACCATTGGCATTTTGATTGGGGCCGGCGTATCGACCCTCGTACGCACGTTCGTGCCTTCGATCCCCGCCACGCTGTCGTACTTGTGGGTATCGATCGGATTCACGATCTCCGTGGCAGTGGGCTTGTTCTTCGGTTTCTATCCCGCCAATCTTGCGGCCAACCTCGACCCCATTGTCTGCCTGCGATACGAGTAGGGCAACATCACTCCACGAACAGCCGTCCCCGAAGTCTACCGGCAACCGCACTAATCTACTCGATTGTGTTCAGTTGGATGTGTTGCAACTTCAGGGTTGCTGGCTGGTGACGTGAAAGAATCGCGAAATGATAACCCGACCCGCGATCTTCAAATGGCGGCAGACCGAATCTGGCCTCATTCTTTGTGCGGTCTGGTGGCATCTTCGCTATTCTCTCTCGCTGCGCGATGTTGAGGAACTGCTGGAGGAGCGCGGTCTCAATCTCGATCACACAACGGTTTGGCGCTGGGTGCAGTGTTACGGCCCTGATTTGGAGCAGCGGCTGCGACAACATCTCAAGCCGACCAACAAGTCTTGGCGAGTGGACGAAACCTACGTTCGCGTCAAGGGTCGCTGGTGCTACTTGTATCGGGCCATCGACTCCGCGGGCGCCGCCATCGATTTCTTGCGGTCAGCGTTCCGTGGCGCGGCTGCTGCCAAGCGGCTGTTTCGCAAGGCGCTCGGCGATCGTTCCCATCCCCAACCTCGAGTGATCAATACTGACCTGGCGCCGATATACAGCTCCGCGATTCCCGAGAGTAAGAAGGAAGGGACGCTGCGCAAGCGCTGTCGACACCGACCTGTGCAGTACTTGAACAACATTCTCGAACAGGATCATCGAGCCATCAAACGTCGAGTGAACGCCAAACAGGGTTTCCGAGAATTTCAGGCGGCCCGGCGAACGATTCAAGGCTACGAAGCAATCCACATGATCCGGAAGGGGCAGGTTCGATGGCTGGCAGGAGACAACCGTCTTCGCCAAATTCAGTTCATCGACGCCCTTTTCGATTTGGCAACCTGAGAACACAAGACTGACAGACGCTCGGCGGCAACCTTGTCTGCATTTGAAAGTTGCAACACTACCGCCCGCATCAGCAAGCTGGGCAACCGGCATATTCGCCGGGCCCTCTACATGCCCGCCCTCACCGCGACCCGTTTTGCTCCCCACCTGCGCGCCTTTTATTTGCATCTGCAAGCGCGGGGAAAATGCAAAATGGTGGCCCTGGTGGCCGTCATGCGCAAGCTGCTGCACGCCATTTTCGGCATGTTCAAGTACGACGCCCCCTCCGATGGCGCTAAGCTTTGCCCGGCTCCATCCCGGGCCGTGCTGTCGGAGGTCGCCTGTGCCGCTTAACCATCCCCAATCTCTTTTACTTATTAGGAAGGTTCTGACTTTGACTTTTCTTGCTTGCAATTCAACAGAGAATCTAAAGCGCGGACACATTTCAACGACTGAGCGGCCCGACTGAAGTCGGGTCCTCCCCAAAATCTGCGTGAAGCATACTTTTTCAGCAGCCTCTGAAGCCGTGCCCTTCCACGATGTCGTGCTGACTGCCCGGACGAGGCGTCCGGGGCTACGTGAGCAGGGCGGGAAACTCTGGGTGGAGAGTTTTTTCGCAGGCTGTGAAGCCGTGTCCTCGCCGTTCCTGGATTCTCTATACAGCAACGCGAAAACTGCTATAGAAAGGAGGCCAGCGGCGGAAAGCCGCTGGGACCTAGTTTTGGACTGGGTGGAACCATTTCCGGCCAAACCTCGTATAGGATTGCAGTGTGCACTGCCCGAACCCGACAACGACGGAAGCCGCGCTTCCGCGGGGGAGCGTCCGGAGGTTTCGCGTGTTGCGAGTTAGCGAACAGCTCAGGCGTCAGGGCACCGTGTTCCGCGATCCGGCGCTCGAAGCTCTGGCCGCATTACGTGCGCACAAGCTGCGTTCTGCGCTGACCCTGCTGGGTGTTACTTTGTCGGTGGCGGTGCTCATCCTTGTGGTGTCGATTATCACCGGGGCGAACCTTTACATTCAGAATCGGGTTGCCAATCTCGGATCCAATGTCTGCCTGGTAATGCGTTTTCCCATCATCACCAATCAACAGGACTTTCTCAAAGCGATGCGTCGCAATCGGAATATCACTTGGGAGGACTTCGAAGCGCTGCATGACGGCATGCGGCTGCCTAGGGCTGTCGGCCTGGAAGTGCGAACCAACGGCAAGGTCCGCCTGGGAACACAGGCGTTGGACGACATTAATATCCGTGGGGTAACGGCCAACATCGCCGACATGGATGTGGAGGAACCCGAAACCGGCCGCTACATAACCGATGCGGACAATGAAGGCAGAGCGACGGTCACCTTCATCGGACAGGACGTTGCGACCAAGCTATTTCCCACGGTCGATCCCATCGGCAAGACGATCTACGTCGACGGCATGAGCTTCCAGGTGGTGGGCGTCGCCAAGCCGATCGGGACCGTCTTCGGACTATCCCAGGACAATTTCGTCTACCTCCCGATCCGGACGTTCTTGAAACGGTATGGCGAACACGGGCAGAGCCTGGATCTGGCCATCAACATACAGGCGCGAGGCCCGGAGTGGATGCGGGAGACCGAGGATGAAGCCCGCACTATGATGCGCGCCCGCCGCCACCTCGACCCCAAGGCGGATGACAATTTTGGCATTCTGGCGTCTGACACAATTATGGGCTTGTGGAAGAACCTGACCGGGGCTATCGCCGCAACCATGGTTGGAGTGGTTTCGGTGTTCCTGGTCATCGGCGGCGTGGTGATCATGAATGTGATGCTGGCCAGCGTGACCGAGCGCACCCGCGAGATTGGCGTGCGCAAATCGCTGGGAGCGCGCAGGCGCGATATTCTGATGCAGTTTTTGGTGGAATCCGCGGTCATGGCGGCGGTGGGGGGCGCGACCGGCATTGGCATTGCCTATCTTTTCTCCACGCTGGTGCGGGTGTTCACGCCGGTGCCATCGCAGGTGCCCATCGGGGCGGTGATTTTGTCGCTTGCGGTGTCGACGGCGGTGGGGTTGTTCTTTGGGTTGTATCCGGCGAACCGGGCTTCCAAGCTGGATCCGGTTGAGGCTTTGCGCTTTGAGGTTTAGAAGTTGGTTGAGGCGTTCTGCAAGAGGTTGCAACCGTGCGGATTGAAATCAGCGAAAGCACGCGGCTGGCATTTGATTCTCTTCGCCAGCATAAAACGCGGTCGCTGTTGACAGTATTGGGCGTGGTGATCGGAATCATGGCCATTGTGGCGGTAGCTTCGATCATGGTGGGCCTGGACCAGGATATTCGCGGATTTCTCGATCAATATGGCACCGACACGCTATTTGTGTTTCGCTATGACTTCGGTTTTCGAGGCACGCTCACCGCGGAAGAACGCAACCGCAAGCCGCTAAGCTATGAAGACACGATGGCGATCCGGGATGAGTGCCCGGACGTGAAGGATGTGACGGTGGAGGTCTCTCC
>Ga0316363_10001720_pt1 | contig 18245 bp, 11 predicted proteins | sample Sb_taG_3_FD_200459 | JGI IMG/M metagenome (GOLD analysis project Ga0316363, IMG submission 200459) | Peat soil microbial communities from Weissenstadt, Germany - Sb_50d_a_PC metaG (v2) (version 2) | ecosystem: Environmental > Terrestrial > Soil > Wetlands > Peat | place: Germany: Weissenstadt...
CGATGTTCATTTGCACGGCATCGAAACGCTGATGCTTGCCGGAGGTATTTTCGGCCGCCTCGCTTATGAAGCGCTGGCTCAGCACGATCGCTAGCAGCTCGGTCATGGTCGGTGGCTGTCTCCGGCCGGGCGGGAAAGCCACGCGGGTGACCAGCGACTGGATATTCAGGACCCGTGTGCGGTCAGCCTCATCGGCCGCCACCCGCCGCTCGGCTGCGGCGTCATCTTGTGTCTCGATGACGGCTTCAGCGCGTCGAATCTTCCGCAGGATCCGGTCCTCTGCGGGATCAGGGTCCTCGGCCAGGTGCCTGAGCAGCAGGCTGATCTTGTCGTCGAGGTCCGCTGATACCTCGGCGCCCTCGTCGAACCGGCTCCGGAAATGCTGATCTGCCACTTCGATAGCGGTATTGGCCTCGTGCCGCTTCCGGAGAAGCTCCCAGGTCGGGCTGGATTGAGCGAGGGTAGGGAATTGTTCGGCGTAGTTGCCTGCTGCTGCCAAGCTCAGCAGATTCCGCTCCCATTGCCCTATTTCCTCGGCTTTGGCATCAACGTTTCTGGCCACGTCGTTATACCAGCGCCGCATAGTTCGCGCCAGCTGTGGCGCAGAGTCGGCCCCAAGCGTCCCTCCGGCGACGGCCTCGATGACGACGGCGAAGTCCGTCGGCAAGTCGTTTGATTTGAGCTCGCCCAGGTAGGTGCCAATCCACTCCCGCATATCCTCGGTACGTGCCTGATGGCGCAGCAGGAGTGTCATGAACAGCGCGGCCTTGCTGCGGTTGAGAGCCAGCGCGGAGTTGACCGAGTCGAAATAGCGATCCTTGTCGTTGTCAAGCCAGGCGGCGACCGCGAGGATGGCAGGAGCCAGCCAGTATCGCGGCGTCCGGATCGTGAGCCGTTCGGTCACGTCCAGGATAACCGAACGGCTTATGAACCCGCTGTCTACGATGTAGATAATTCCCGCCGAGAGTTCGCGTACCTCTTTGTAACGACCGAATTCCTGCTCCAATTCATGTTTGGCCTCGGCGAGCTCGTTGTAAGCATTCTGGACGATGCGGTCACGCCGGTATTCGGTAACGAACTTGTTCACCGTATGCTGCAGCTCATCGATGGCGCCCATGACGCTGGTCTCAAGTCCGTCGACTCGCCTGCCGAGGCGGGAGACCGATGTCTCCAGGTCCGAAACCCGTCCTTCGAGTGCCGATACGGCTTCGCTATCCACGCCATTCCCTCCGGGATTTGTCATCGCTACCCCCATGTCACTGAGTAGTTCCGTGCTGGGTCGGCGGCTGGCGGGACAGCCCGAGCGAATACCAGAGAAGCCCGGCGGCATCACCATCCTGGCGGATGGTACCGTCGGCGAAGACCGCGGCCCAGCGTCCCCGCTGCGGCAGGAGCACTAGCTCCGCTGAGCCCGTGGCCAGGTCCCAGATGCGCGCTGTCCCATCTCGGCCGGCTGTCGCGAGCCGCCGTCCGCCCGGGCCGAAACACATCGCGGTGATCCCGTGCACATGGCCGGGCCAGGCGCGGGTCTGAGTCCAGCTGGACGGCTCACGGAACCGGACGACACCGTCGGTGCCTCCGATCACAAGAGTGCCATCGGCGGGGCTGAAGGCAAGAACCCTGGCGCGGCACTCCCACCCGCTGAGACATAGCAGATGACTCCCACGATCGGGATCCCAGATCCTGATCGTGCCATCGGCTCCCGCAGTCGCCAGCCGGCCGGACGACGGGCTGAAGGCAACCGCGTACACGGCCCCTTTGTGCCCGACCAGGGTGTGGAGCAGGACGTCCGCGGCGGCATCCCAGACCCGGACGGCTCCATCCGCCCCGGCGGCGGCAAGACGGCGCCCGGTGTGGTCATACGCGATTCCCCTGGTACGCTGCGCGCTCTCCGGCAGCGCAGCGCAGGCGCTTCCGTCCTCGGTCCGCCATACCCGCACAGCATCGCCCGCGACCGCTACGCGGGATCCGTCTGGGCTGAAGACCACGGCGGACGTGAGTTCGGGGCACTGGCGTGTCCACGCCTCGATTAGGGCCGAGGACCGTTCGGCAATATCGCCGACCGTCACGCGGCCATCCTCGCGGCATACCGCCACCCGCCGCCCGCCCGGAGCACCGGCCACCGCGCCGATACCGTAGCCAGAGGCGCCGGCGGACCGCAGGGTCTGCAATCGTGCATCCCAGAGGTGCAGCACGCCATCGGTGCCGCCGATGATGAGCAACTCGCCGGACGGGCCGAAAGCGACACCGTTGAGGATGGTGTCAGATCCCTGGAGACGCTGCCGGGCGCCTGGATCGCCGATCCGGAACGTGTGTATGCGCCCGCTGCCATCATCGATCACCGCACCCCGGCCGCTGACGGCGCTCACAGCGGCGGCCCGGACGTAACCGCGCTCGACCACCGGCCGCTTGTCTCCATCCCCTGCCCTGAGACGGCCGTCGGCGCCGATGCTGACCCAGTGTCCCTCCGGGGCATTCCACGCCAGGGCAAGCACACCGCCGTCATGGTCGTGATGGGCAGACCGCCAGCGGTGCCCATCCGGCCCGAGATCCCAGACCCGTAGCTCGCCATCGGCGCCGCCGATGGCGAGCTGGCCGCCTGCCGCATCGAACGCGATCGCGGTGGCCTCCTCCCCGTACGGCGGTTCGGCGAGGAGTATCGCCTTGTTCGGGGAACCCACATCCCACACCCGAAGCTTGCTACCATCGCCGCCTGCGGCGAGCTGACCAGCGGCCGGGTCGAAAGCCAGCGCTGTCACTGCGCAGTGAGCCAGCCTCAGCGCCGAAACGGGTTCCCCGCTTCTGGGATCCCAGAGCCGGACGACCCCGTCGGTATCGCCGGTGGCCAGCCGGATCCCGCTGTGATCGAGAGCCACGGCCTGCACGCCGCCAACATGTCCGCAGAACTGGCCGCGGAGTGCTGCCCGCTCCACGTCCCAGATCCGGGCGCAGCCGTCGTCTCCGCCGACCGCGAGCTGATTACCCGGGCCAGCCGCCATCGCAAGCACATGCGCCTCAGCCGACCAGGACCGTACCGGCAGGCCAGAAGCAACGTCCCACAGCGTGATTGTGCCGTCGCCGTCGGCCGAGGCCAGCCAGCGCCCAGACGGATCGAACGCGAGCAGGGACCACGACCCGGACGACGGCGCGACCTGCAGCTGCGGCGGGGGGAGAGCTGCCCGCGAAGGGCTGGTTCCCACGGCGGGGCGCTGGGGGCGGATGGGGCCCCGCTCGCTTATGGCTTGCGGGGCAGAGCGTACCTCCGGGCTCGGCTCCAGCGGATCGCGCTGCTTTGCTGCTATGCGTGGATCCTGGCGCATACGCTGGGCCTGAGCGTGCTTGCGGCTGACACTGCTCTCGCCGTCTTCAGCAGATGCCGGGTACGGCGATCTGGTCTTCTCATGAGACGCGGTTTGACCGGTTGCGGAAGTGCGGACGGCCAGGACCGCCTCTAGCCTCGCGGCAACGACGTCGGCGTCGGCTGGCCGGTCACCAGGGTCCTTGGCGAGCATGTTCAACACGATGCTGTCCAGTTCGCGGGGAATGTCCGGGCGGAGCGTACGGGGGCTGACGGGCGGCATATTCATGTGCTGGTTCATGATCGCCCGTTGGCCGCCAGCCGAGAACGGCGGTCGGCCGGTCAGCAGCTCATACAGCACGCAGCCCAGCGAGTACAGGTCGCTGCGCTCGTCGATCTCCGCACCTTCGCACTGTTCGGGGGACATGTATTGGGCCGTGCCGAGGACGTAACCGCCCGAGGTCAGGCCGTCGGGCGCGTCGGCGATCCGTGCGATCCCGAAGTCGCAGATCTTCAGCCCGCCTCTGTCCTGCAGGAACAGGTTGGCGGGCTTCAGGTCCCGGTGGATGATGCGGTCGGCGTGGGCGGCCTGGAGGGCCTTGGCGGCCTGGATGATCAGCGAGACCGCCATGCCGACGGGCAGCTGCCGACGAGGCGCCTGATCCAGCATGTCAGCCAGGTTCTGGCCGGCCAGCAACTCCATCACGATGTACGGCACGCCGTCGTACGTGCCGAAGTCGTAGACCACGGTGATTCCGGGATGCTGCAGCCGCGCCGCGATTTGTGCTTCGCGCTCGAACCTTCGGGGATCAGCGAGCCGGTCTTGCATCACCTTGATCGCCACCGGCCGCCGGAGCTGCCGGTCGGTGCCCTGCCACACGTCGCCCATGCCGCCGGACTCCAGGACCTTCTCCAGGACGAATCGCCCAGCGAGCTCGGTCCCAACCTCCACTCACGACCCCCCAGTCTGATCGTGATCGGCTTGCCACCCATTTTCGCGGCAGTTCTATTTCACACTCTACTTTCGTAGTCATGCCGCGCTTTCTCCCAGGCCAGGCGGATGACGTGGATTACCTCGGGTATGGCCTGGCCTGGGCCAGACGCCCGAGATCGGGAGACGATGAGGACGCGGCACGGCTTGGCGAGCATGTCAGCGGTCGACGGCTGGGACTTGGTCGTGTACCCGGGCGCGCGGGCGCGGTGATGTCCCACGTCGCCGGGGGCGTGCCAGGTCGTGGCGATGGCCCGGCAGGCGAACTGGAACGGGACGGTGCACTCTACGGCGCGGTTGGGGCCTGCCCGGTCCCGAAGGCCTACCAGGCGTCTTCGATTACGACCCCTATGCCCCATCTGACTGAGTCAGTGCGATTGACTGGCGAATACGCGGCGAAGCCTCGACGCTCGACGCATCGCTGCAGGTCACTGTATATGTGCCAGCGGTCTGTAAAACCGTCGGCCGGGCTCGGTCACGGCGCGGTACAATGCCCGGAGCAATGTTACGGACAGTAGCAGGATGGGGCGACGCAATCACCTCCGGGCGTGGAACGGTTCGTGGAACGGCGCGTCAGATAACCCCAGCGCGGCGAGTGCCGTCAGTGCGATAACCGGCGTCATCGGTGCAGCCAGGGCGTGCGCGGGCAGAGGTCAAGCCCCTCGTAATGCGTAGGTCATCGGTTCGATTCCGATAGGCGGCTCGGCATATCTGCAGGTCAGAGACGCATTTTCTTTAGTCCGGCGTTGTCGCGAACCAGAACCCGTGGAACGGGTGACTCGTTCCACGAAAGCAGAATTCTCGATCGCCAACGGGCGACCGTCGGGCACGCAGAGTAAATACCGAAGATCTTCTGCGTGTGCGAAGCGGCTCATACCGGCGCTCTACGACCGATGGCAAGGACGGGCTGATGCGGCGCCCTAGGCTGGAAACGCGCCCCACACCCGTGATCGGCAGGGGTCGGCGTGGACGACCGTCCGGGACCGGGAGAAGGCTGGCGGGGGGTCTTGACCTATGGCCCGTTCGCCCGGTCAGCGGGCGGCTATCCTGGGAGCATGCCAGAGACGCCGCGTACTCTCACTGCGGCGCTGCACCGCGAAGAGGACTAGTACATCGCGCAGTGCCTGGAGGTTGACGTGGCCAGCCAGGGTCACACGATTGACGAGGCCCTGGCGACCCTTGCCGAGGCCGTCGAGCTGTACCTGGAAGAGGTAGACGATCCGGCCGACCACATCACCGTGAAGCCGCTGCCGGACCGGAACAGGATTGAACGCAAACCGGGTGGATGTGAGTCGCCCGGGTCAGTGGGAGGCGGCTGCCAGCTGCGGCGGCCAGGGCTGGCCGAGTGCGCCGGCGCTGGTGAAGATCGCAGAAGCCTGGAGTCGGGGCTAGGGCCGGACAGCCGTGGACGGGCCGCAGGCGGACTTGCGGCATGCCGGGTGTTTCCGCAGGGGGGCGATCGGCACCGACGTCGCCCGCCACGTCGACGGGTGGCCCGAACTTCTACCACCAGGCCACCGTCTGCTCGATCAACTGCGCCCGCGCCGCGCACGCCGACGAGCACCGCACCCTGACCCCATCGCGGGAGACGACCCCAAGAGCGAGCAGCCTCAGCCCTGCCAAGATCAAAGATTTGCGGTCGCCGGGACAGCTACACAAGCGCGGGGCCTTCTACGAGGAGTTCCTCGCGGCTGCGTGACCTCTTCGGGGGTCGCCCGGATCCGGCCTGCACCGTCGCCGGAAGTCATGATCCTTGCGCGGCCGGTCGTGCATCGGTGAGAGCTTCGAGTTCGGCGGCCACGCCGATGGTCTCGGCCGCCCCGATCCGCTGGAAGATCTCCTGCGCCTGCCGCAGGCCGGCCGCCGCGTCGGCGGTACGGCCAGCGGCCAGGGCGCAGCGGGCCAGGCCGGCCAGCGCATGGGCCTCATCCCAGGAGCTGTCGATCTGGCGGGCCAGGTCCAGGGCCTGCCGGTGACACACCCTGGCCCTGTCCGCGTCGCCGCGGACCCGGTGCAGCGTCCCCACCTCGTTGAGCGCCTCGACCTCACCCCCCCGGTTGCCGAGGTCGCGGTAGATGCCCAGCGCCTCCTCCAGGGCCCCGGCCGCGCCCGGATAGTCCCCGGTCAGCCGCCGCACGCCCCCCAGCTCGTTGAGGGCGTTGGCCTCACCCAGGCGCTCGCCCCGGTCGCGGTAGATGCCCAGCGCCGCCTCCACGGCGTCGGCCGCGCCCCGATAGTCTCCGGTCGCCTGCTGCACGGCCCCCAGCTCGGTGAGGGCGTCGGCCTCACCCAGCCGGTCGCCGAGGTCGCGGCAGATGCCCAGCGCCTCCTCCTGGGCGTCGGCCGCGCCCGGATAGTCCCCGGTCTGCCTCCGCGTGAGCCCCAGGTCGTTGAGGGCGTTGGCCTGACCCAGCCGGTCGCCGAGGTCGCGGTAGATGCCCAGCGCCTCCTCCTCCTGGGCGTCGGCCGCGCCCGGATAGTCCCCGGTCTGCCTCCGCGTGAGCCCCAGGTCGTTGAGGGCGTTGGCCTGACCCAGCCGGTCGCCGAGGTCGCGGTAGATGCCCAGCGCCTCCTCCTGGACTTCGGCCGCGCCCGGATAGTCGTCCCCGGTGAGGTACCGCACGACCCCCAGGTCGTTGAGGGCGTTGGCCTGGCCGAGCCGGTCGCCGAGGTCGCGGTAGATGCCCAGCGCCTCCTCCAGGTCCCGGGCCGCGCCCGGATAGTCCCCGGTCAGCCGCCGCACTACTCCCAGGTCGTTGAGGGCGTTGGCCTCACCCAGCCGGTCGCCGAGGTGTCGTGCGGCCTGTACGGCGGTGGTGTGGCGGGTGATGGCGTCGGTCCAGGGGCCGTCATATCGCAGGAGAGCAGCCATGGCGGCGGTGAGGGCGACGACCCGGGCATGCTGGCCGGTGCGGGTGGCCTGGTCCAGGCAGGCGAGCAGGTTGGCGCGTTCGGCCCGTGCCCAGGACAGTGCCCGCGTCTGGTCAGGCAGGTCGGGGACCGCGGACGATGGTGAGGTGAGGGCGGCCGGGGCAGGCCTGGTCCGGGACTGGCGGGCCAGGCGGGCCTCAGCCGTGAGGGCGGCGGTGTGCTGGTAGTAATCCAGCAGCCGGGCAGCGGCCTGGTCCCGGTCACTGTCCGGGTCAAGGCGCTCGGCGAGGGCACGGGCATGCTCGCGGATCAGGTCGTGCAGCCGGTACCGGCTGCGGGCCGGCTCGGTGAGCAGGTACTGGTCGTACAGGGCCTCCAGCCGGCGGCGGGCCGCGGGCAGGCCGGTGCCGTCCAGGGCGGCGGCCGCGTAGGCGTCGACGTCGGCGCCGGGATGCAGCCCGAGCCGCCGGAACAGCCGCTGCTGATCCGGGGCCAGGTCCTCATAGGACAGGTCGAACGCGGCGGCGACCGACAGGTTCTCCGTCGCCATCAGCTCCAGCCGGTCCACCGCCGCCGCCAGCTCGGCCGCCCGCCCGGCCGCCGACCAGGCGGGATGATGGTGCAGCTGGCGGGCCACCATCCCGATCGCCAGCGGCAGGTACCCGCACAGCCGGGTGATCTCGGCGACCGCCGGATCGGCCGGGCCGAGCCCGGGCCGGGCGGCCAGCTGGACCAGCAAGCCGGCCGCCTCACCGGGCGGCAGGGTATCCAGGCTGATCGTCCTCGCGTCGTCCAGCGCGCTGAGGTGGCGCCGGCTGGTGACCAGCACCAGGCTCCCCCCGGTCCCGGGCAGCAGCGGCCGGACCTGCTCACTGCTGGCCGCGTCATCGAGCACTAGCAGCAGCTGCCGGCCCGCCAGCCGGTCCCGCCACAGCGCCATCCGCGCCTCCACCCCGGGCGGGATCTGCGCGGCGGGAACCCCGGCGGTCAGCAGCAGGCTGGCCAGCGCGTCACCCGGATCGACCGGCCGCTGCCCGGGCGTGTGCCCGTGCAGGGGCAGGAAGATCTGCCCGGCCGGGAACCGGCCGGCGAGCCGGTGCGCGGCGTGCACCGCGAACGCGGTCTTGCCGACCCCGGCCATCCCCCCGATCGCATGAATGCCGACCACCCCGCCCGAGCCCGCCGCGGCATCGACCAGCTCGGCCAGCTCGTGCTGCCGCCCGGTGAACGAGGCGAGGTCACGGGGCAGCGTCCGCGCTGCCGCCGCGGCCCCGCCAGGCACGGTGCGCAGCGGCGGGAACTCGGCTTGCAGGCCCGCCGCCGCCAGCTGGAAGATCTGCTCTGGACCTGCCAGATCCTTCAGCCGGTGCACACCCAGGTCCGTCAGCGCCGCGCCCGGCGGAAGAGCGTCACGCACCAAGGCGGCCGACGTCTGCGACAGCAAGACCTGGCCCCCATGACCGAGGGCTGCCACCCGGGCGGCGCGATGCACATCCAGGCCCACCAGGCCCGTGGCCGTCTTCGACGCCTCACCGGTATGCACACCCATCCGCACCCGGACGTGCTCCCCGGCGGGCCACGCACGTGCCTCCAGGGCCTGCTGCATCTCCGTCACCGCCGCCACGCACGCCGCCGGTGAGGAGAACACGGCGAAGAACGCGTCCCCTTGCGTATCCACTTCCCTGCCGCCGTGAGCGGCAAGCCCCGACCGGATGATCGAGTGGTGGCCGGCAAGGACCTGCGCGTAGCCGCCCTGCCCCACCCGCCGGAGCAGAGCCGTCGAGCCCTCGATGTCGGTAAAGAGAAACGTCAGAGTCTCCACAGGCACAGCGTAGAAGGCCGGCCAGGGACCGCAGCTGACAGCGGCAGCCACCCAGCGAAACCACTCACCGGCCGGCTCCAGCCCTGCCCGGCTCACAGATCCCTGCACGGCCGGACACTGATCGCTATCGCCTCGGGACGCCACAATGGGAAGTCCGGGGCGGCTTACCAAACAAGCGCCCGAAGTCTGCTTCCCCGCCCGGCTTTCGCGGCGTCCGTTGCGAGAGATGCTGCAATCGCGGCGAACTGGTCCAGGGCCGCCTGCTGGCCGAGGACCCGCACACGCCAGCGGCGGCACGCGAGCCGTTCAGCCGTCACGCGCAGGGCATGTACTGGCCGCCTGACCCGGAATTGCTGCTTGAAACTTGCAAGATCCAGAGTCGGGATCCCTGTTAGTACCAGCCCTCGAGGTTAGGCGGCGATAGGACACCGGCACCAGCTAGCGGATGCGCCACCCGCTTGATGTTGACCAGGTTGGTGTAAGTCACGTTGTCGGTCGTCGAGGTGCGGCCGTAAGTCCCGCAGCCAAGCGTGAAGGAAGGCGTCAGTCCGTTGCCGAGGCCGATGCAACCTTGCGCACCGGGACCGTTGACCAGGACCCGGCTGACTGGCATCTGTTCCGCAAAGGACAACTGCAGCCGCTTGCTGCGCGTGTGGATGATCGCCGTATGGCCGGAGCCGCCGTTGCCGAGGATCTGCAGGCAAAGCCGGATGCCGTCGTCTTCACCCTCGGCAGTGAACAGCGACAGGAGCGGGGCGAGCTTTTCCTTGCCGTATGGACCCGACGCGGCCTCGCGTGGCACGGGAGCGACGAGCAGACGAGTACCGGCCGGAACCTCGATGCCTGCCCGGGCGGCGATAGACGTGGCAGCCTGTCCGAACACGGCGCGACGCAGACGCCCATCCCGATCGTCGAAGGCGACCCGCGCCACGCGATCACATTCCGCGGCGTTGAGCACGGCCGCGCCGGCCCTCCGCAGCGCGCCGACGAAAGAGTCGCGCACAGACCGGTCGACGACCAGGTTGTTCTCCGAGCCGCAGATGATGCCGTGATCAAATGCCTTACTGGCCACCACTATCCGGGCCGCTGCCTCGACGTCGGCATCCGCGCAGACCCAGGCCGGCGCGTTCCCCGGCCCGACTCCGATCGCGGGCGTACCCGAGCTGTAAGCGGCTTTGACCATGGCCGTCCCGCCAGTGGCCAGGATCATCGACACGCCGGGGTGGCGCATCAGCGCTGCGGTGACCCGGCGGGTGGGGCGCCGCGGGACACTTTGGACGAGATCGACCGACGCTCCGTGTCGTCCCAGGACCTGGCGGAGCAGGTCCACGGTCATGGCCCCGACGTTTGCCGCGTCCCGGTGGCAGCTCACGATGAGCGCGTCCCGCGCCTTGATGCAGATCAAGACCTTGAACACGAGCGTCGCCACCGGGTTGGTCATCGGAATAAGTCCCAGAACGACCCCCATGGGATCGGCGATCTCCGTCAGCGCCTCCCGCTCGTCGCTGCCGACGACACCCACGCCCGGCTTTCCGACCAGTGACTGCGCCACATCCAGGCTCGCGAACCGATTCTTGTCCGCCTTGTCGGGCACGCAGCCGATGCCTGTCTCAGCAACCGTCGCCGCGGCAAGCTCATCCGCATGGCCCGCGATCTCTGTGGCTAGCGCAGTGATAAGGCCATCTACCTTGCCCTCATGCCAGCTGGCGATGCTTGCCCGGGCCGCAACCGACCGTGCGACAAGCGCATCCAGAGCTGGATCCGGCTCGCCCATGAAGATGAACTCCTCAAGGTCCTTGGAGAAGACGCGGGCCTTCTCCGCAGCAGTGCGCGACAGCCAGCGCAACATCTTGACCCCTGTCGCTGGATCGCTGTCGCACAATTCACGCAGTGCATCGGCGGACAGGCGCCGGGCGACGACGTCACTGTGCGCATAGGCGCTCGCGGACCGGGGACTATCATCGAGCAGGCCAAGTTCACCGCAGACTGTGCCAGGCCCCATGAACGACACGACGCCATCGCTGTCGAAGTCTGGCCTTTCAACCTCCACGCGCACCTCGCCCGAGACAATGAAGTAGCACGCGTCGCCTGGGCTGCCCTCGTGCATGAGGCAGGTCCCCTGACGGAACTGCACCGTTTCGAGATGCGACTCAAGTCCTGAGATCTCGGTCACTTCGAAGCTGCGGTGCCTGGGCTCTGCGCTCATGCCGACCCTCCTCCGGCCGCGGCGAGGCTAAGCCGACTCTAACCTGGATTCCTGACGGCGGGAATTGAGGTTAGGCCCACGGGTCCAATCATCGATTGGCCGCGCTGACATAGCGATCTGTTGCCAGTGAGCCGGAATGGCCAACGATCAATCGTCGGGGCTCGTTGCTGTCCGGCAGATGTCAAGACCGCGCTTGACACCGCGATGCTGGAGGCCCGCTGCCTGTCGCACCTGGGTGATGCTGATCGCTTCATGCCAGCCTGGGAGGCCGGGGCCGGCGAGACCATCAATGGCTGCCCCAGAATACTTCTTCTCGTGCACCTGGCCGGCCTAGGACCCTGGGTGACCGCCGGGAGCTGGCCCTGGCGCTCCCTACCGTATTTGCCGATCAACTGGCCCGCTCGCCAGGTATTCGGACCGCGATCTTGTCAGGGCTTGGACTTGATGCCGAGCCGCAGACATCACGGGGTGAGCCGCGGCCGCGCGCAACAAGGCATGACTATTTATGACGGTGACCTGGGTATCAAAGAGTCCAGCAGCGGCCCGCCTTTCGGCGCGTCGAACAGCCAGGTGTCCGGCGCCTTGCCCGCGCTCTAGCGATCCACGACCGGTAGCAGCTCCTGGACCAGCGGAACAGTGCGTGCCCGTTTGTTCTTCAGCGTGTCCACGTACAGCGCGCCGCCGCCGCCGCCGGCCAGCACCGCACGCTGCAACCGCAGGCCAGGGCCAGGAGCCCATATCCGGTCACCGACCTGGAGGCCTGACAGCTCACCCCATCGCAGTCCGGCCAGCGCCATGACTGGCACTACATCGCGGTAGCGGCCCTTGCATGCCTCCGTCAGTGAGTGAACCTCGGCGAGGGTAAGCGCCTGCCCTTCGCGGCGCGCCTGGCCGCTGGTCGGGTTCCGCGCTGCCGCCGCGACGTTGTGCTGCACGCGCTCGTCCGCCACAGCGAAGGCCAGGATGGACCGCAGCGTGGCCAGAGCACGAGTTGCGGTGGACGGCGCCAGGCTGCGGGCCACCAGGGAGCCGACCCAGCTCGACACCTCCGCCGCGGTGATCGACGCCACCGGCGAGTTGCCGAAACGCGGCTGCACGTAGTTCCGCCATGCCGCCTCATCGGTCTCGCGTGTCCGGCGCTTGACCGAGCCGCGCGAACCCAGCCAGTCCGCCGCCACGACCTCGACCGGTCTCAGCCGCCTCGACTGTGCCGCGTTGCCGAATTCAGCCTTTCTTTAGATCAAGGCGGCGCCGCTGCGCGGCACCGCGTCCGGCGCTCCCCGCGCCGGGCTCTGGCCTTGAGGAGGCCCCGCCCGGCGCGTCCGCGCCGTCCCAGCCTTAGCGGTCGCGCTGATCTGACCGGCTCACTCGTCGCGCACATTGCTACGCCGCGTGGCCCTCTGCACGGCGTAGCATTGGCCTAGCGAACGCTCGGCCAGGTGCGGCTGTCCGTGGCCCGGGAGTTCGGAGGCGCCGCTGCTGGCCGGGCTTGCCAAGGTCCAGGGAAAACCAGGAGGGTGGCTATGGCGCAGACGATGACGTTCTGGATCGGGGCCGACGCCAGTTGCACCGATGGAGCCTGCGGTCAGGTGAGCCGCATAATCGTCAACCCGGTCACCCGGGAGGTCACTCATCTCGCAGTCGACCCCAAGCACCGGCAGGGCCCGGGACGGCTTGTTCCTGTTGACCTCGTAGACGCTACGACGGGCCAGATCCGGCTTCGCTGCCCCCTAGCCGAGTTCCAGACGCTCCGGCTCGCCCAGGAGACCGAGGGCGGGCCGGACCTCGACCCCACCGGGCATGGGCACCCAGACAACGCCCCTAACAAGATGAACTGGGTGGTTGTGGGCGGGAGTGTGATCATGCAGCCCGGCGGCCGGGGCGAACCGGAAGCCCCGCAGCAGGTCACCGTCGACTACGTCCCGGAGGGCGAGGTAGAGGTACACCGCGAACTGACCGTCCGTGCGACCGACGGCGACATAGGGCAAGTCCAGGGGCTGGTCGTGGAACCTGGCGGCAACCATGTAACCCATGTGCTCCTCCAGGAGGGGCACATGCGGGGCCGCAAGGAAGTGGCTATCCCGATCGGCGCCGTGACCAAGATCGGGACTCTCCTGATCCATCTCAGCCTCACCAAACACCAGGTGAAAGACCTGCCGCCCGTGGACATTGATCACCCAGCGAGGTAGACCTGCACGGGGACACCCCGTACCCCGGTCCGACGGTGACCACCTGGTCCGCGACGACGCCGAGTCAGGTGCAAGGGGACTCCCCGTTCCCGGCGCTGACACGGAAGAGGTCAGATCCGGGGATGGCCCGCTCAGTGTCCGGGAGTGCCCCTCCACCGTCAAGGGCACCCGAAGATCATTTCAAACCCGCTCCGCAGAAATGATCTTCAGGACCCACCCTTGAACGTCGGAGCCTCTGCACCCCCTCCGGTCAGAGACCAAGGGCCAGGCAGGAGCCTGCCCGGACCGGACGCGGGCCATCCCCTGCAAGGTGCGGGTCAGTCAGGAAGGAGGAGGTGGCCGTGCCCGTTGCGTGCCCGATCAGGCAGCCAACCGTGGGTACTGGCAGTCACTCACGGATACCTCCATATGCCCGCTGACCTGCGTACGGACAGGTCCGGGCATGGCCGCTCACGTCCTCCTATGCAGTAGCTCAGACCGTGCCATCTTCTGATGCGGAATCCTCTAGCTCGACCTCATCACGAAGCACGCTGTAAATCACATAGTCGCGGTAGCGCCCTTGGCGGAACGAGGCGCCGCGCAGTATGCCCTCCCGAGTGAACCCAGCCTTCTCCAGTGCCCGCTGCTCAGCCACATTGGCGATCTCCGTGGTGGCCTCTACGCGGTTGACCGGCGTGTGGGCGAACAAGTAGCGGACCAGCAGCTGCTGCGCCTCCGAACCGTAGCCGCGACCCCGGAACTCCGGCGCCAGTCCGATACCGATGGCCCAATTGCTGGCAGCCCGCCCAGTCTGAACCTTGTGCCAGTCCACCAAGCCGACGCGATCGGTGCCGTGCAGCACGATCAGTACCCCACCGTCATCGCCGAGCAGCCCCGACTCAGCCCAGGACCTCCGCAGCCGTTGAGGATCGCTCCAGCCATGCCACTCATACGGGCCTATGGCGGCCGGGTCACTCGTCAGGCTCGCGAGCCAGGACAGATCGTCTTCCATCACCGGCCGGAAGGTCACCTGGCCATCCACGGAAGCGAGCCTACAGCTGACAGCAACCAGCGATGACAGCAACACCAGCGGCCAACAGCTAACAGCCGTTCGACGGCGCCGCTCCACCGAGAAGCTGGCCTACGCATTACGGGCGCGTGCCCCCGAGATGCCCCCGAACAGCCATCAACAGCCAACGATCGCCACCAGCTGCAACCTGCGAACATGAAGCTGGCGCGGGCTTTGGACCCGCGAGCAACGCACGAGAACACCCTCGTAATGCGTAGGTCATCGGTTCGATTCCGATAGGCGGCTCCAGTTAGAAACCATAAATCGAACAGAATTGTTCGATGGTGTGGACCGGGTTGTGGACCGGTTAGGCCTGATCGGGCTGTCGTGTCGTCATGGCCAAGACCAGCAAAGGTCATATACAGCGACTGCCGAGCGGCTCGTTCCGAGTCAAGGTCTACGCGGGAACCGACCCGGTTACCGGCAAGGAACGCCTCCTCAGGCAGACCTGCCCCGACGAGGCTGCCGCCCACGCGGCGCTCAGCCGGATGCTCGTCGAGGCCGGCGGCGGCCGGTTCCCCGGCCAGCATGCGATTCTCGGCCAGGCGCTCGGCAGGTACCTGGAAGTCGCCGACCTCGAGATGTCGACCCGAGAGGCGCACGAGGGCTACGTCCGGCGCACCATCGGGCCGGTGCTCGGCGAGGTCAAGATCCGCAAGCTCGGCGCCGACTCGCTCGACGCGCTGTATACCGCGCTGAAGAAGTGCTCCCGGCTGTGCGGAAGGTTGCCGCGGACCGGGCGCTATGCCGGCGGTGAGCACTCGTGCGACCAGCGATGCGGCCCGCTGCGTGACCACCGCACCACCCGGTCCCACATATGCGACGCTCGGTGCCGACCGCACGCGTGCCGGCCGATGAAGCCGGCCACGATCCTGCGGATCCACTCGATCATCTCCTCGGCCCTGGACCTGGCCGTCCGCTATGACTGGGCCGAGCGCAACGTCGCAAAGAACGCCAGCCCGCCGCACCCGCGCAAACGGGAGCGTGACGTTCTCGGCCTGCGCGTAGGCGAACACGTCGGCCAGGGTGCGCAGGCGCAGGCCTGGCCAGCAGCGGCCTGATCTCGCCGATTGCCCGGCCGATTGTGGAGGACCCGGCCTGGTAGATCACGCCGAGGGCCTCGTGGGTCAAACCGGTGCGCAGGTGGGCCAGGGTGACCAGCAGCCGGCCGGTGAACACCAACAGCCCGCAGAAGGCGGAATGGGACATGGCCGCGCGGGCACGGCCAAGGTTCACACCCCGGCAACCTAGCGGGCCACCAGCACGTCACCGCCTGCGTGAAGACGCGGTCAGGCGGGCTGCCACAGCTCGACCCGATTGCCCTCAGGATCGGTGACCCAGCCGAACCGGCCGACACCCTCCATGTCCTGCGTCTCTTTGGCCACGTCCGCTCCCTTGGCGCGCAATTGCGCGAGCATCGCATCCAGGTCGCGGACCCGGAAGTTGAGCATGGCCTGCTGGGCGCGGGACCCGAAGTAGCCGGTCTCGGACTCGAACGTCGCGAACACCGTCAGCCCGGCTCCCTGACGCCACAGGCCGTTCTCATCGGCGTCCAGGCCCAGGCAATCGCGATACCACGCGCCCAGGGCCGCCGGGTCGGCGGCCCGCATGAAGTACCCGCCGATTCCAAGCACACGTTCCATGCCGCTATCTTGCCAGGACGGCGATCGGGCGGGCTGGCACCACACCATCGCCCGCTTCACACCCCCGTCTCAATCGCGGGAGAACTCGTTAGCTGAGTTGGCAGGTGCTGGCTCTTGATTCCAGCAGATATGCCGGATTGGCTGAGAAGCGGATCTTGTCTTGTCTCAGTCAAGGTGGCTTTTCCGATCGCGTCACCGTGCTTCGGTGCCGCTGGCTCAGTCCCACCACAAGGTCCAGGTGGGCGCGTTCACCAGGCGTTCGGCGATGCCGGGGATGGACCTGGCCCCGCCGGCGCACTCGTCGGCGAGCACGACCTGCTCAGCGGCGACGCGCTGGGCTGCCTGCAGGGTGCGGGGCGGGCGCTCCACGAACAGCCCCAGATCGGCGTCACCGACGGCGATCAGCCGCGCGCCGAACCGGTCTTCCCACGAGCGCAGGATCGCGGTCAGCGGCAGCAGGGAGTCCCCTCTGTTGACGAGACCGCCCCAGCCGATCACCGGCAGCACGTCGGCGGGCCGGCCGGCGGCGATCAGGCCGATACGGGCCTCTTGCGTCACCACGTCCAGGGCGTGCTGCCGTCCGGCCGGGGTCAAGGGCGTGTGCTCCGGCGGGGCCAGGCCGGGAAACTCCCGGGTGAACGGCGCCCGCATCTGGATCCACTCGGGGTCATCCTCCTCCGGCGGCCCGAGCCAGTCGCGCCACATGTCCTCCAGCAGGGGGCCGGTATCCAGCCCGTCCGCGTCGCGCGGGTCCTCGGTCTCGGAGAGGTTCAAGGGATCCCATACCTTGCCGGGGCTGCCGTCCACCTGGATTGGTATCAGGCCTGTCCAGGGATGCAGCTCGGACAGGGCAGCCCAGATGCGGCCCGAGTCGAGAACGGGATCCGCCGTCACCCACGCGACATGATCCAGCCCGGGGTAGCCGGTGATCAGCCTCCCGGCCGGCAAGGTCACCGGCCCGAGCCGGACCGGCCCTTCGTCCGGCAGCCGTCCTGCGACCACAGCTCATCTTCCCGCCATGCCGGCCAGCGGAACAGCTGAACCCGGCTGACCTCCGCAGCATCCCAAGCCGCCGCGCGACGGCAACAGCATCATCCCCGATACCCGGCAGCAGCCTGCCGCCATCACTTAGAAAACGCCAGGTTGCCTGCACATCTGCTGAGAGAGAAGCTGACACGTTCACCGAGACCGGGCAGTCATCCGTGTGACCCTTCACCGGGGAAGACCGTCGATGGCTCAACTTCGATGGCAGAAACCCGCAAATGGCTCAGACACGCTGGCAATGGCTCAGATTCGTTGGCACAGGACACCCGCTACCAGATCCCAGTCGAGGTAATCGGAATAGCAGCAGAAGGTACATAAGGCCCATAACAGGCCGAACCGAGGCCGTTCTGCGCCGGCAACGTCGCCAGCGGATCCCCGGCCTCGGCCGCCCCGGCCAGCAACGGCGCCGAGCCCGCGAAAGCCTCCCGCAGCCTGCGGGTAACCTCGGCCCGGCCGGCGCACCGCGGATGCCGGTAGCGGGCCAGCCAGCGGACGTTGGCTCCCAGCACCGGATCGATCTCCCCGGCCCGCCAGAACTCCCAGCCCAGCCGGGCGCACACCTCCGCCGTCACCGCGAACGCCTCGGCATCCGCCGCCTCGATCCGGTCGTCGGCGCGCACGTCGATGACCACACCAGTCCCGCCGGCCCGCCGGGCGAAGTAGTCCGGGGCGTGCCGGCGCCGGCCCCGCTCACCCGTCCAGTACAGCCAGAACGGCTGCGACGCGATACCGGTGATCTCCGGATCGAAATCGAGCGCCCGGACATGATCACGCTCCAGCCAGGACTCATAGCCGACGTGCCGGCCGGTCGTGGCAGCCCACCACTAGCCCGGGAAATACCCAAGCCCGCGCGACCAGCGGAACTGGCGCACCGGCATCCCGTCCTCGAACCGGACCTCCGCACACGCGGCCAGCGGCGCCCGCCGCTCAACGCCGCCGCCGTCAACGAACCCCAGCTCGAACCCGGAACCAGAACCAGCAGGCTCCACCCGCTCGCCGACGTCCGAAACAGACATCACACGCAAAATGATCCCGAACCGGGCAAACTACGGTGGCAAGACACGCCGGACGAGCAAGATCCACTGGCAAAAAGGAAGATCAACTGTCACGGGACAATTGCCCCATATCGCGCT
>Ga0316363_10001729_pt1 | contig 18156 bp, 15 predicted proteins | sample Sb_taG_3_FD_200459 | JGI IMG/M metagenome (GOLD analysis project Ga0316363, IMG submission 200459) | Peat soil microbial communities from Weissenstadt, Germany - Sb_50d_a_PC metaG (v2) (version 2) | ecosystem: Environmental > Terrestrial > Soil > Wetlands > Peat | place: Germany: Weissenstadt...
AAGGGTTCCTCGGCAAGAACATTTTCGGCAGCGGATACGATCTGGATATTCACTGGCACGGTGGAGCGGGAGCGTACGAAGTTGGCGAAGAATCGGCGCTGATGGAATCGCTCGAAGGCAAGCGCGGAATTCCGCGCATCCGCCCGCCCTTCCCGGCCGTGGTTGGACTCTGGGGCGGGCCGACCGTCATTAATAACGCGGAGACCCTCGCCGCCGTGCCGCACATCATTTTGGGCGGCGGGGACTGGTACGCGAAACTTGGCTCGCCGAAGAATGGCGGAACGCGGCTGTTCTGCCTGGCCGGACACCTCAACCAGCCGGGCGTCTATGAACTGCCGATGGGCTACAACCTCAAGAAGATGATCTATGAGGTGGGCGGCGGAATTCCCAACGGGCGCAGTTTGAAAGCCGTGGTTCCGGGCGGATCGTCAACGCCGGTGCTGCTGCCCGAGGAAATCGACGTCGCCATGGATTTTGACTCGGTCGCCAAAGTGGGTTCGATGCTTGGGTCCGGTGGTGTTACCGTGCTCGACGATACTACCTGCATCGTGAAGTTCGCCCTGCGCACCATCAAGTTCTATCAGCATGAAAGCTGCGGTTGGTGCATCCCGTGCCGCGAAGGCACCGACTGGTTGAAGAAGACGCTGACGCGCTTTCATGCCGGCGCGGGTCTGAAGAAGGATATCGACAACATTTATTACCTTGCGGAAAACATGTTGGGGAAGACTTTCTGTCCGCTCGGAGATGCGGCCGCGATGCCCACCATGGCATTTGTGAAAAAGTTCAGAAAAGAATTTGAAGATCATTTGGATGGCAAGCCGTGCCCGTTTGAGAAGGCGGCGGAACCGGTGATGGCGTAGAGAGATTTTGTAATTTGGTAATCGGGTAATTTTGTAATTTGTGAACCTGATGCCGTCGCAGCAAGAAGAGCTTCGAGATCGGACCAAGAAGTTTGCGGTCCGGATCGTGCGAGTTTATCGGGCGCTACCGTTCAAGACAGACGCACAAGTCTTGGGCAAATAACTGATCCGGTCTGGTACAGGAGTCGCCGCGAACTACCGAGCGGCTTGCCGGTCCAGATCGAAGGCCGAGTGGGTTGCGAAGATTGGCATCGCAGTCGAAGAGGCGGACGAGACCGTGTTTTGGCTGGAAATGCTGTCGGACTGTGACATCGTTTCGCGAAAAAAGTTGGAAGCGCTGATGGCGGAGGCACACGAATTGAGCGCGATTTTCACAGCGTCGCAATTTACGGCGCGTAGGAATCGATAATAGAAGTTAAATTACAAAATTACCCGATTACAAAATTACCAAATCCCGATGGCCGACGTAACCCTCACTGTCGATGGCAAAAAGATCACGGCCCCCGCTGGCTCGCTGCTGATCGAGGCTTGCAAGAGCGCGGGCATCGAAGTGCCTTCTTTTTGCTACTATCCCGGACTCTCGTTGCAGGGCGCTTGTCGGATGTGCGTCGTGAAGGTCGAGAAGATGCCCAAGCTCCAGACTGCCTGCACCACGGGCGTGACTGAGGGCATGATCGTTTCGACCGATAGCGATGAAGTGCGTCAGGCCCGCAAGGCGATGGTTGAGTTGCTGCTCGGCAACCATCCGCTGGACTGCCCGGTGTGCGATGCCGGCGGCGAATGCGAACTGCAGGATATGGCGTTCTCCTATGGCGCCTCCGAATCGAAATACACGGAGGCGAAGAACCACCGCGAGGAACAGCAGTGGTCTCCCGTGGTGTATTTCGACCGTCCACGCTGCATCCTGTGCTATCGCTGCGTGCGCGTGTGCGGCGAAGGCATGGACGTGTGGGCGCTGGGCGTGCAGAACCGCGGCGTCAGTTCGATCATCGCTCCTAACCAGGGTGGTAGCCTCGACTGCGAAGAGTGCGGCATGTGCATCGATATTTGCCCGGTCGGTGCGCTCACCTCCGGCGCTTACCGCTACAAGACGCGGCCGTGGGAGATGAACCACGTGGGCACGATCTGCACCCACTGCGGGGACGGGTGCAAGACCACGCTGGGCGTGCGCCGCTGCGATACCGGCATGGAGATCGTGCGCGGGGACAATCGTGACAAGAGCGGGATCAATAACGATTTCCTCTGCATCAAGGGCCGCTACGCATTTGACTTTGCGCATAATAAAGACCGCCTCACCGAGCCGCTCGTTCGCAAGAACGGCAAGCTGACACCTGCGACTTGGGAAGAAGCTTTTGACCTGATCGGCAAACGGTTTCGCGAAGTTCGCGACGAAGTTCGCGACGGAATTAAGAGTGAAGACGGTGGGAGCGCGATCGGCGTGATCGGGTCGAATCGCACAACCAACGAAGAAAATTATCTTCTGTCAAAATTCGCGCGCGTCGTGCTCAAGACGAATAACGTCGATCATCATCGGACGGCAGACTATCCTGCGCTCGCGGCGGCGCTTCACGGCAAGCCCGGAAAGACGGCTTCCATGCGCGACGTGTTGAACGCGCCCGCGATTCTCGTAATCGGCAACGACCCTACGAACCAGCATCCGCTGCTGGCATGGCAGATCCGGACAAACGTCCGGTTGCGCCGGGCGCGGCTTTATGTGATCAACTCCGCGCCCATCAAGTTGCGCCGGCAGGCGGCGGGATTCGCGCTGGTACCGGCGGGCGCGGAAGCGAAGGCAGTCGCATTTCTCGCCGGCGACGATTCTGTCCTTGATGCGCTTGTCGTGTCGCTTTCGGAATCCAAGGCCGCCGACGGCATGACGCGCGACGCCTGGGTCTCGCTGCGAGAGAAAATCCGCGCCGAACAGAACATGGTCATCGCCTTCGGTTCTGAACTGCGCGGCAAGGACGTCGAGAAATTGGTGAGTTTTGCCGCAACCTTGAACGGAGCAAAGCTGATCTGCCTGGGCGATTACGCGAATTCCCGTGGGGCCAGTGAAATGGGGCTTTATCCCGATCTTCTCCCGGGATACGAGCCCGTCGCCAGCGCAGACAAGTTCCAACAGGAATGGGGCCAGCTGCCAACCGGGAAAGGCCTGAGCTTGCCGGAGATGGCGGAAGCGGCGAAGGCCGGCAAACTGAAAGCCCTTTACGTGGTGGGCTCGAATCCGATCGGCCATTTGGGCATTGATCCCTTTGTGTTCTCGAAAAGTTTTGTGGTGGTTCAGGAGATGTTCCTGACCGAAACCGCGATGATCGCCGACGTGGTTTTGCCCGCCGCCAACGCGTACGAGAAAACGGGAACGTATACGAACACCTGCGGCGATCTGCAACTGGTGAAGAAGGCGGGCGAAGTCACGAACACCAAGCCGGACTTCGAGATGATCGTTCGCATCGCGGACGCCATGGGCAGCGATGTGAGCGGTCTGGTGCCCTTCGGGAGCGGGACGCACTCCGACATGGGGCAGGCGCGCGGCGCGCAGTCGGGCGAGGCGGATCGTCACGCGGTGTGGCTCGAAGCGAACAACCTGGAACCGAAAATGACGCCATTCGATCCCATGGCAATTCTCGACGAGATCCAGCGCGTGGTTGCCGGATACGATATTTCGCGGGTGAATCTGCTGGCGGGCAACGATCAGCATCTCGAGATTGCCGAAAGCGGCGCGAGCTTGGTTCAGAAGCCGGAACTGATCGTCCCGGCCAACGATGATTTGTTCAGCTCGGGCACGCTGGGAAAGTATTCAAAGACTTTGAATTCGGTTTTCGAAAACAAATCCGCAGACGCTGAAGTTGCGGCGGACTAAAAACGTAAAATCAAAACCACGCGGGCGAGGGCGCCCGCGCCACACTCGAACACGAAAGATATTTCGTTGAGCATAACGACCTTTATCATCATTTCGATCATCAAGTCGGTTGTCGTGGTGGGTCTTTTGCTGTTCGGGGTGGCCTACAGCGTCTGGTTGGAGCGCAAGGTGGCGGCGCACATTCAGAACCGCTGGGGCCCGACGCGGGTTGGACCTTTCGGCCTGCTGCAACCGATTGCCGACGGCGTCAAGAACATCTTCAAAGAAGACCTGACACAGCCCCATGTCTACAAGCCGCTTTACATTGCGGCGCCCATCATCTCACTGGTCTTTGCCATCACGTCCATTTCGGTAATCCCGTTCGGCAACTGGGTGAACGTCGGTCCGTGGGGCACTTTCCTGCAGATTACCGACTTGAATATCGGGCTGCTGGTGGTTCTCGGCATTACGTCGATGGGCGTGTACGGTATCGCGCTTGCCGGATGGTCGTCGAACAACAAGTACTCGCTGCTCGGCGGACTGCGCGCCAGCGCCCAGATGGTGAGCTATGAAGTTTCGCTCGGCCTGGCGCTGGTGGGAGTGGTGATCATGTCGGGAAGCCTCAGTTTGCGTGAAATTGTGGATTTTCAGGGCGGCCGCTTTTGGGGCTTCATTCCGCGCTGGAACATTTTTCACGGGCAGACCCTGGGGTTTTTCATCTATCTGATTTCCGCGTATGCGGAGACGAACCGGGGCCCGTTCGATCTGCCGGAAGCCGAGTCGGAACTGGTGGCGGGATACCACACCGAGTACAGTTCGATGAAATTCGCGATGTTCTTCATGGCCGAGTACGCCAACATGCTGACGGTCGCATGTCTGGCCACGATAATGTTCCTGGGCGGATGGCACGGGCCGATCTTTGGTCCGGCCATCCTGCAAGCGGTGCTGCCGGTGTTTTGGTTCTGTCTGAAGGCTTTCTTTTTCATGTTTCTGTATGTCTGGGTGCGCTGGACCTTACCGCGCCTTCGCTATGACCAGCTCATGGCGTTCGGGTGGAAAGTTCTGCTGCCCCTGGCGGTTGCCAACATTGTATATACGGCGCTGGTTGTGGCGTGGAGAGCTTAAAAGCAGTACCCAGTTGCCAGTAGCCAGTACCCAGTTTTGATCTTGGGGCTACTGAGAGCTGAGAGCTAGCACACATGTTTCATTTAATTTTATTTCTGTTTTTCGGAGCGATCTGCGTGGCGGGGGCCGTCAACCTGCTGGTGCAGAGCCATCCCATCAACAGCGCGCTTTCGTTGATCGCGGTGATGGCCTCGCTCGCTGCCGAGTATCTTCTGTTAGGCGCGGAATTTGTAGCCGCGGTGCAAGTGATCGTCTATGCCGGCGCCATCATGGTGTTGTTTGTGATTACCATCATGCTGCTGAACGCCGGCAAAGAAGAGCGCAGCAAGGGCAGCCGCGTCGCGATCCTGCTTGGCGTTCCCGGAGTGCTGATCGGCGCGGTGCTCGTTGCCTGGACGCTTCTCCAGCGGTCCAACATGCAGGCGGCGGTCCCCATCGGCGCTCTACCGGGAGATCCAGCCGATATTGCCCGGCTTCTCTTCCACAATTTTCTGCTGCCTTTTGAAGTCACGTCGGTGCTGATCCTGATCGCCATCATGGGTGCGGTCGTGCTCGCCAGCCGGCCCGAAGCCGTAGCCCGCGGCGCGAGAAAGGACGAAGGATAAGGATAAGGATGGTCCCTCTTTCTTACTATCTCCTGTTGAGCGGAATTCTGTTCGTGTGTGGTGTGCTCGGGTTCCTGATCAAGCGCAACATTATCACGATTTTCATGTCGATCGAGCTGATGCTGAACGGCGTGAATCTTTCGTTCGTGGCTTTCGCCGCGCACTGGCACGCGCTCAGCGGGCAGGTCTTCGTGTTCTTCGTGATGGTTGTCGCCGCCGCTGAAGCCGCGGTGGGTCTGGCGATCATTATTGCCGTATATCGCACGCGTGAAACTTTGAATGTGGACCAGGTGAATCTGCTCAAACTATGACGCCGAATCCTTATCTCTGGCTCGTCCCGATTCTTCCCCTGGCCGGGGCGGCGGTCAACGGTTTCTTTGGCCGGCGGTCGTCGAAGAAAGCGATAACGGCGGTGGCGCTCATTTTCTGCGGCGCCGCATTCTTCATGGCGTTGGTGATTGCTTCGGGCTTCTCTTCGGCATCCGCGCCTTACTATTTCAACCTCGCACACTGGCTCCGCTCCGGAAGCTTTCAAGTTGACTTCAGTTTCTATCTCGACCAGTTATCGCTCGTCATGCTGCTCGTGGTCACCGGCGTCGGCTTCCTCATTCATATCTACTCGGTCGGCTACATGTGGGAAGACGACGGCTACTACCGCTTCATGTCGTACATGAACCTGTTCATGTTCTTCATGCTGACGCTGGTGCTGGCGAAGAACTATCTGGTCATGTTCATCGGCTGGGAGGGCGTGGGCCTGGCGTCGTACCTGCTGATCGGCTACTGGTTCACAAAGGACTCGGCGGCGGCGGCGGGCAAGAAAGCGTTCATCGTCAATCGAATCGGCGATTTTGGATTTCTGATGGCGCTCTTCCTGATGATCAAGCACTTTGGATCGCTTGACTTCACGCACGTCTTTAGTGCAGTGCAGTCGCTGCCGACGGAGACTGCCGGAACGGGCCTGCTCACGGCGATCGGTCTGCTGCTGATGGTCGGCGCGGCGGGCAAGTCGGCGCAGATCCCTCTTTATGTTTGGTTGCCGGACGCAATGGAAGGCCCCACTCCAGTCTCCGCGTTGATCCATGCGGCCACCATGGTGACGGCGGGCGTTTATATGGTGGCGCGCTCGTCCGCGATCTTCGAGCGCTCGCCGATGGCGATGATGGTGGTCGCCATCATTGGAGCGCTCACCGCTCTGTTCGCGGCGACCATCGGCATTGCCCAGACTGACATCAAGAAAGTGCTGGCCTACTCCACCATCTCGCAGCTCGGCTATATGTTCATGGCCTGTGGCGTGGGAGCGTTTTCAGCGGGCATCTTCCACCTGATGACGCACGCGTTCTTCAAGGGCCTGTTGTTCCTCGCGGCAGGTTCGGTAATTCACGGCATCGGCGGCGAACAGGACATGCGAAAGATGGGCGGGCTGCGGCAGTACATGCCCTGGACCTTCTTGACCATGACCATCGCGACATTTGCGATCGCTGGCTTCCCGCCCTTTGCCGGATTTTTCTCGAAGGACGAGATCCTGTGGAAAGCTTATTCGAGTGAGTACGGAAGTTGGGTGTTTTGGCTGATCGGCGTCATCACCGCGTTTATCACCTCGTTCTACATGTTCCGGCTGTGGTTCCTGACATTTTTCGGTGATTACCGCGGCACTGCGGCGCAAGGCGATGCTCATGGGCACGACGATCACAGTCATGGCCACGGCCACGGAGGGCCCCACGAAAGCCCGTGGGTGATGCTGGGCCCGCTGGTCGTCCTGGCGTTCCTTTCACTGATTGGTGGATGGATCGGCATCGGTGGCCGCTTTGAACACTTCCTCGCTCCGGTTTTCCAGAGCGGAAGCGCCGCGGAACTGGCGCACGAGACCGCCGGTGAAGCTGCCGGCACAGGCACTGAAACCCTCCTCATGCTGATTTCCGTCAGTGCGGCCTTTCTTGGACTTTTCCTCGCCTGGACACTCTATTTCCGCCGTCCGCAATTGCCCGCGCGTATCGCCGCCAGCCTCGGCGGGCTCTACCAGGCTGTCGCCCACAAGTACTACATTGACGAGCTTTACAACGTCCTTTTCGTCAAGCCGCTGATCGACGGCTCGACCGAAATTCTCTGGCATGGCGTCGACCAGAACGTGATCGATGCCACGGTGGACAACTCAGCCAGCGCTGCGCGCGAAGTTTCTGACACCGTGCGCCACATGCAATCCGGCAATCTGCGGTCGTACGCCGGCTGGGTGGCCGCTGGAGGGGCAGTGGTGATCGCCTACATGATCTGGATGGGAGTGTGGGTCCGATGAATGTGGAAACCCTCAGTCCATTCATTCTCTCGCTGGTGACCTTCATCCCTGCCGGGGGCGGGCTGCTGATTCTGCTGATCCCGCGCCGCGATCGTGACATCAAGCTATTTGCCCTCGTGATCTCCTTGCTGGCATTTGTAGCCTCGCTGCATTTGCCGGTACACCTGCATCGCGAGATCGGTGCTTTCAAGTTCGAGATCGACAAAGTCTGGATCACGACCCCCAACATTCATTACCACATGGGCATTGACGGAATTTCCGTCTGGCTGGTGGTGCTGACCACCTTCCTCACCCCCCTGTGCGTGCTGATTTCGTGGACTTCGATTCACGAGAGGGTGAAGGAATTCTTCATCCTGCTGCTGATCCTGGAGACGGCTCTGATCGGCGTTTTCACCTCGCTCGACTTGTTCCTGTTCTACTTCTTCTGGGAAGCGACGCTGATTCCGATGGCGCTGCTGATCGGCATGTACGGCCACGGACGCCGCATCTACGCCGCGGTGAAGTTTTTCCTGTTCACGATGATCGGCTCGATGTTCATGCTGGCGGCGATTATCTGGCTGTATGCGAAGACCGGCAGCTTCGATTTTGTTGTCATCCAAAACGCGATTCACAGCGGCAGCGTGCCCGGTTTCGAAGCCGCCTCGCTTTGGTTGTTCCTCGGCTTCTTCGTCGCCTTTGCGGTAAAGGTCCCAATCTTCCCGCTTCACACCTGGCTGCCCGACGCGCACGTGGAAGCGCCTACCGCAGGGTCGGTGCTGCTGGCCGGCGTGCTGCTGAAGATGGGCACCTACGGCTTGCTGCGCTTCGATGTCGGCCTTTTTCCCGCACAGGCGCACCGCAACGCCCCCTGGATCATGGTGCTGGCGCTGATCGGCATCATCTACGGCGCGCTGGTCTCGCTGGTGCAGCCGAATATGAAAAAGCTGATCGCGTATTCTTCGATCAGCCACCTCGGATTCGTCGTCCTCGGAATCTTCAGTTTCACGACGGCCGGCCTGAACGGAGCCGTCTTCGTCATGCTGGCGCACGGCGTCGCTACCGGCGGACTCTTTATGCTCGCGGGCATCCTCTACGAACGCCGGCACACGTACGAGATAGCCGACTTTGGCGGCTTAGCGACACCCATGCCCAAGTACGCCACCTTCTTTCTGGTCACCGTGCTGGCCTCAGTCGGACTGCCGCTGCTGAACGGTTTCATTGGCGAGTTCCTGGTGCTGAGCGGCGCATTCCAGGCGCGGCCGATCTATGGAATCCTGGCCGCGACTGGCGTGATCTGGAGCGCCTGCTACCTGCTCTGGATGTATCAGCGCGTTTTTTTCGGCAAGGTGAAGCACGAAGTCAATAACGCGCTGACCGACCTCAACCTGCGTGAGAAGGCAGCACTCGCTCCGATTGCGGTTGCCGCTCTGGTGATGGGCGTTGCGCCGCTGGTTTGGCTTAGCGCGATTGATCCGGCGGTGCAAGCGGCTCTCGCCCCCTTCACCCAATTGGCCAGCAGGATGGTGGGCCAATGATGGGGGTAATAATAACGACGATGACGGCGTTCGCGCATTCATTACCGGGGCTGCTGGCGCAGTTGCAGACTTCCACGTCGCCGCCAGGCGCCGACTACATCCGCATCCTGCCGGAGCTGGTGCTCTCGATTTTCGGCATGCTGGTAATGGTCGTCGACCCGTTGCTCGACGAGGAAAGCAGTCACCAGGCGCTCGGCACGATAGCTCTGATCGGCACTTTTGCCGCGCTGGCTTCGACGTTCTGGATGGCGCAGTATCCCGGAACCGCTTTCTGGAACATGGTTCGGGTGGAAGGCTTCAGCGTCTACTTTCACTTCCTCGTCATCGCGATTGCGGCGGTGGTCATTCTCAGTTCTTATGAATATTTGGCGGTACAGCGCATCCGCGCCGGGGAGTACTACGGACTCATCCTGTTTGGCACGGTTGGCATGTGCTTGATGTCGTCGGCGATCGAACTCGTACTTATTTTTATTGCCCTAGAAATCTCGTCGATCTCGACTTATGTGCTGGCCGGCTTCCGGCGGCGCGACGCTTCCAGCAGCGAATCGTCGCTGAAGTACTTTCTGCTGGGATCGTTCGCCACGGCGTTCTTTCTCTACGGCATCGCGCTCATGTTCGGCGCGACCGGCTCCACCAACATTGACGCGATCAGCCAGGTGCTGCGCTCCGGCAATGTGCCGGTTCTGGCCTATGTTGCGACGGCGTTCATGTTCGTGGGCTTGGGCTTCAAGGTCGCCTCTGCACCCTTCCATGTATGGACTCCCGACGTCTACGAAGGGGCCCCGGCTCCGGTCGTCGGCCTGATGTCAACCGGCCCGAAAGCGGCGGCGTTCGCGGTTTTGCTGCGCGTCATGTTCGAAGCGAACGCACCCGGACGCTTCTGGCTGATCTGGGTCTCGGCCGCGCTTTCCATGACGCTGGGAAATGTGTGCGCCCTGGTGCAGGACAACGTCAAGCGCCTGCTCGCCTATTCCTCGATCGCTCACGCCGGGTATCTGCTGGTCGCGTTTGCGGCACAACCTGCCTTGGGCGCGTCCGCGGCGATGTTCTACACCGCCGCCTATGCTGCGATGAACGTCGGAGCGTTTGCTGTCGTCAGCCACTTCGCGAACGCGGGCGAAAGGTACGTCACGCTCGAAGATTACGCCGGCCTCGGTAGGAAGTCCCCCGCGCTGGCCGCGACTTTCACATTCTTCCTGATGTCTTTGATAGGCATTCCGATCACCGGCGGCTTCTTCGCCAAGTTCTACGTATTAAGTGCCGCGCTGAAGTCGAATCTGGTTGGCTTGGCGATCATTCTGGTGCTGAATAGCGCCGTGGGCGCTTATTATTACCTGCGCATTATCGTCATGATGTACATGCGTGAGCCACGGGGCGAGGTCCCCATCACTCCCGTGCCCGCGGCGGCAGGGCTCGCCATTGCGGTTTGCGTGCTGCTCACGCTTTACCTCGGGGTGCTGCCGGGACGCGTACTCGACTATGCCTCCCAATCCGCCCGCCAACTCGTCAGCGATACGTTGGCCCCGACGGCATCGTCAGTTTTTCCGGCGACCGAACCGTAGTTTTTGTTTGCCAACGAGAAGGAGAACACTGGTACGATCCAGCATGGAAGCTCTCAGCAAATGCAACTACTATAATTTGTAGATTCTCGTGAACTCCGCGCGGGGCTCAGGTTCTGGCTTCAGTAGTGGGTGCGAACAGCGTTGAGAAACTGGCTTCTGGGCGATTGACAATCGCCGTCCGAGGCGGCATTATTAGGTGCACAAGCTTTCGCGGAATTTGTTCCTCGGACCCGGAGGATCTATGGTGCAGTTTCTTCGCAAATGTTGTACGGACGATCAAGGACAGGATATCGCTGAATATGCCGTCATGCTCGCCGTCATCCTGGTATTGGTGATCGGCACTGTGCGTCTGATCGGGGGCAACGCCAACAACGCGTTCTCCACTGTTGCCAGTTCTCTAGGGACGGGGTAATCCCGGTTCCACCAGCTTTAGAAGGCAGCGGTATTTCAAGAGTTACGGCTCAACATCTCTATGACTCGATTTAGCACCTTCCGCCTGTTTAGCCGCTATTGGTTTCCATTCGCGGCGGAGGTGCAGAATCGCAGCCACTCACCAGGGCAATAGAGACAGCGCAAAGATTCCGCCAAAGCCGCGATAAAATCGCGGCTTTTGCTTTTGGCGGCAAATAGAAAGGTCATCGCCATGATTGTGAACATGTCCGACAGCGCCACCGAAGAACAGATCGAACACATCATTCAACGCATCCGCGAAGCCGGATTCCAGCCCCACGTCACGCGTGGTACGGAGCGCACCATAGTTGCGGCAGTCGGCAGCGGTGGGCGCCGCCATGAAATCGAGGCGCTTTCGGTCGCGCCCGGGGTGGATAACGTGGTCGCGATCGCCCAACCCTTCAAGCTCGTCAGCCGGCAGACGCGGCCGCAGGGGTCGGTGGTCAGCGTTGGTGAGGGAAAGGCCGGCGGAGTAAAGATTGGCGGCCCCGAAGTGGTCGTGATTGCCGGCCCCTGCTCGGTGGAATCGCGCGAGCAATTGCTGGAGACTGCGCGAGGGGTGAAGCGCGCGGGCGCTACCATGCTGCGCGGCGGAGCCTACAAACCGCGTACCTCCCCGTATGAGTTCCAGGGCCTGGGAATTGAAGCGCTGAAGATTTTGCGCGAAGCTCGCGAACTCACCGGCCTCCCGGTCGTGACCGAGGTCATGAGTACGGAAGACGTGGACCTGATCTGTGAGTACGCCGATATGCTTCAGGTGGGCGCGCGCAACATGCAGAACTTTGCGTTGCTGCGAAGGCTCGCGACCGTCAAGAAGCCGATTCTCCTCAAGCGCGGCCCCTCGGCCACGGTGAAGGAGTGGCTGCTGGCGGCGGAGTACCTGCTTTCCGGCGGAAACGATCAGGTCGCGCTTTGCGAGCGCGGAATTAAGACTTTCGAAACCGCCACTCGCAACACTTTCGACCTTGCCGCCGTCGCTCTCGCCAAGGAACTTTCGCACTTGCCGGTAGTGGCGGATCCGTCGCATGGCACCGGCAAACAGAGCCTGATTGCGGCGGTTTCACGCGCTGCGATTGCCGTTGGAGCGGACGCCCTCATCGTCGAGGTACATCCCTGTCCGGAGCGCGCGCTTTCTGATGGGCCCCAGTCTCTCGATATCCCACAGTTCGAGCGCATGATGCGCGGATTGAGCGCCCCTTTACGTCCCGTGCTTGCTCCGGCGCAGGCGTAACCAAAGTCGTTGCTGCCGGGACCTCAGGGGCTAAAGCCCGTGTTTTCATTGGTTCTGGGCGGCATGGCTGAAGACGTGCCCTTCCCAAAACGATTTATGAGATCGCTTCTAGTACAGCGGCTGTGCGTATTTGCCCGGCCGGATTTACCGCGGGTTTGGCAACCCGTTTCGCAACCTGCTAACCTGATTTCGCATGTTTCTCTTGGCCCCGTCGTTCAACGGATAGGACTTCAGTTTCCTAAACTGAATATGCAGGTTCGATTCCTGCCGGGGCTACCAGCCATCATCCGCTCGAAGGACCTATGAGGCGCATTGGCGGACGCGTATCGGCGCCTCGCTTTGGCGATGGAATGCATCCGGCGGTCCCAAGCGCCACCGGCCGCCCGGTGTTCTGGCTTTTCAGCCTTGGATCCGGGCGGCCGGTGTTTCTGCGGTTCTCGTTTCGGCGTCCTCAGCGAGGCTGGTTGGCCTCGCCACGAGTTCGACTTATGACAGGAAGAACTCCTTCGCCAGTGGCAGCCACTCCTGGTCGGGGATCTGGAGTGAGAGGTCGTCCACGGCCACTCCTCCATCCTGGGCCAGGGCACCCAGCGCCATCGGCATCCGGCGCTGCAAGCGGCTCGCCGACTCCTCTGTCCACCAGCGGGCGAGCGGGCCACCCAGCAAGTTCTTGAAGCTTGTCTTGGCGTCGGGCGCCTGCGCGGTCACTAGCCAGCCTTCGCCGTAAGGATCGCTGAGCGCCAGCTTCGGATTCTTAATGACCGCTTCGTTGATGTCAGACACGGTGCCCTCGATTGGCGAAACCATATCGACGGCACAGCCGTCGCGATAAATTGTGCACATCTTCTGGCCTTGGCGAATCCACTGGCCGCGTTGCGGCAGCGTGATGCGCTCCACCGTGCCGGTCAGTTTAGCGGCAAAATCATCCATGCCGACCCGCACCAGGTTGGGGCTCTCGCTCAGTGCCCAGGTGTGACCGGGGTGGTAGCGCAGGTTCTCTGGGACCTCGAAGCCACCGACCACGGCTGGCTGCAAGCGCGGCACAGCGGCATGCTTCGCTGGGGCGACCTGCAACACTGGGTGCACAATGGCGTGGCGAGTGCGGAAGTAGTCAATCAGCAAGAAGGTTGCGAAGAAGAGGAGAACCAGTAGGACTGTCATAAGGCACCTCGTCGGAGGGCCGTCTAGCGAGCCACTCAGCACTTTTCTAAAGGCAATCGCCATGCCAAGATGAGGCGAATTGCGAGTGAGCGCGCTGCAGGCCGCGATCTCCTGTGAAATAAAGGGGATAGACGCAAGGCGATTTCAGGGCGCGGGCTATTGCGATGAAATTGCCAACAGCGCTTTGATGGAAATCGCAACAGGTCAAAGCTCGTGTTTTCATTGTTTGGAGGCGGAAGTAGAGGGTGGTGGCTTGGAATCAGTGACTTACGCGAAAGGCGCGCACCGTTGAATCTCACAACAACAAGAGTTGAAGAATGCAACGGTGAAAGGCTCGCCACGAGAAAACCAGAGCCATCCCTAGCGTCCCTGAAATCCTGCCTCGCCTCGGGGTGAAACCGGAATCCTACCTGTTTACTCTCAAGGCAGTAACCAGTTAGTACGGGTACCCCCCTCCCCCCCTGCCTATTGGAATCAAGGGGTTAGGAGGAAATTTCCGCCACGGTCTTTGATTCTAAACGACTTACAGATAAAGTCTTTGAGAACAAAGGACTTAGCGGCGATTTTGCTTCGCTTGGTTGTCAAAGAGTCTCCCAAAATGGGTTTGGGGCGGCTTCACTGGCCGTCTTAAGAGACCGGCACACGTATGGATGCGCCAATCTGATCTCCATTATTGCGCGCGGCGGGTTGGACGTCTGTGATGGTGCACACAGATGGTTAGTGATGAAAAAAAGGTCAGGGGTCAGATTGCAGAATTGGGAACGCTCGCGGCAGCCCACTCATCGCAGAAAACGCGATGAGTGGGGCACCCGGCCCCCAGCGCACGCAAGAACAGCAGCGTGTCCAGCAAAGCGCTTGGCAGCAGCATCGCTCACAACACTGGGATTCCGACCATCGCAACTGGCAACAACGCGGCGGTTACAACGGCTACCGCATTCCAGACGACCGTTTCCGTGGATACTTTGGGCCGGACCATGGGTTCCGCATCTACGGACTGCCCTTCCTAGTTGAGGGGGGATATCCCCGCTTCCAATACAACGGCTATTGGTTCAGCATGGTTGACCCGTGGCCGGAATACTGGGCCAATGACTGGTACGACACCGACGACGTCTATGTGATGTACGTCGACAACGGCTACTACCTATTCAACCGCAGGTATCCCAACGTCGGAATTGCGATCAGCATCTCGAGGTAGCGGTGTACCCGGTGCAGCCTCGGGAGAGGCTGCACCCCTCACGAATCCATGACAAGGAGCCAGACATGCTTGGAACTATATTGATCGTGATCTTGATCTTAGCTCTCTTTGGCGCGCTGCCACGGTGGCCGCACAGCCGAGAGTGGGGTTATTACCCGACCGGAGGATTGGGGCTGATCCTCTTGATCGTTGTCATTCTCCTGGTTCTCGGCCGGATTTAACCGAAGGGTAGGTCGTCACAGCGGATCGCTCTTGGCGCGGGTCCGCTCCATGGGGCCCGCGCTGCTTCTTTCCCGCCACAGACGATCGCAGGGGTGGCGGGTGGTGTGCCATGCTTCGCCTAGCATACCGGTAGCTGATTGGCCGAAAGTGTACACTCTTGACCAGAATCGCATGGGCATTGATGCCAGACTGGTTCTGGAGATTGTCTGCAATCGCCTGGAAGGTGCACGAAACCCATGCAAAGCTCTGGTTTGACTAGTCCCCGGCAGCACTCATCGCGGGCGCTCGGCGCGCGCGCCGACCGTTGGCGACTGCTGGCCCTGCGCATAGTGACACTTCTTCTCGTGGTGGTGATGGGCAGCGGCGCTTCGTTCGCTTACTCTGTTTTGACCCACGAGGAAATCGTGGACCTGCTCTGGACCGATGAGATCCGGCCCCTCCTGCTCAAGCGATATCCGGGACTTTCGGAAGACCAGATCAGGGAGGCGCATGCCTACGCCTATGGAGGCGCCGTCATCCAGGATCTCGGCTACTACCCATTCGGCAGTAGAGAGTTCAGCAACCTGGTGCACTACGTTCGCAGCGGAGATTTTGTTCGCGAGCTGTTGCTCGAAAGCCAGGATGCCAACGAGTACGCTTTCGCGCTGGGCGCCCTGTCGCACTATGCGTCGGATATCGCCGGCCACCCGGCCGTCAACCACTCTGTCGCCATGCAATATCCGAAGCTGCGGGCGAAGTTTGGCCAATCGGTCCGGTATGCGCAGGACAAGACGGCGCATTTGAAAGTAGAGTTCGGGTTCGACACGGTGCAGGTCGCGAAGAATCGTTACGCGTCGCAGCAGTACCACGATTTCATCGGATTCCAAGTGTCCAAGCCCCTGCTGGAGCGAGCCTTTCCCGTCGTGTACGGAGTGGAGTTGAAAGACGTGCTTACCCACGAGGATCTGGCGGTAGGTTCGTATCGTTTCGCGGTTAGCCAGCTGATTCCGCAAATGACCCGAGTCGCGCTGCAAACCCATAAGAAGGACCTGATGCGCGAGACGCCGAATTTCGCGAAACAAAAGTTCCTTTACCGTCTTTCGCGCACTGATTATGAAAGGCAGTGGGGAAAGGACTACGTGAAGCCGGGCTTGGGTAGCCGGATTTTGGCAGTGTTCTTGCGATACATGCCGAAAATTGGTCCCTTCAAAGGGTTAGGGTTCAATGCCCCGACCCCACAAACCGAGGACCTGTACATCAAGAGCATCAATACGACCGTCGATCAATACCGGGCTCTTCTCGAAGAAGTGCGCACGGACACACTGGCGCTTCCTGATTGTGATCTTGATAGTGGCCAATCCACGAAGGCAGCGGAATACTCGCTCACCGACGATACCTACGCAAAGTTGCTGGGCCAGCTGTCAGAGCGGAAGTTCGATCGGACCTCGCCGGAGCTGCGCGCCAACATTCTCGACTTTTATTCCGACCTCTCGGTACCGATCACGACGAAGAAGAACCAGGATGATTGGAAAAGAGTGTTGAACGAGCTGGACCAGTTGAAGTCCGTGGCGCCTGTACCGACGGTGGAGGGCAGCCTTGCAAAGTGATCCCGATCCGTGCCCAAGACGAAGGTTGCCACAATGACGAACACGTCGCTGGCTACTACAATTCCGGCGACCGAATGAAATGCCGGAACAACATTAGTGCTTTACAGGAAGGCTCATCCCACATGATCTACAGAGCCGCCTTTTGTCGATTGGGTATCTTGATTCGCACTTCGATCTTTTCCCTCGGTGCCGTCCTTGCGCTTGCCCAGACAGGCCTTGCACAATCTGTTCCCAACGCGACCCCCACGATGCCGCCCGTAATCGTCATCGGTTTTGTCGGCGGGTTCATCAAGCACGATAATCTCTTCCACAGCGAGGTGCAGCTCGCGGCGCGCCTGCGCAAGGCTTACCCCGTGGGAGTCGACGTGGAGACCTTTGAGAGTTACCACGGGAAGAAAGCCAGAAAGAAAGTCCTGAGCCTGCTGGACACGAACCATGATGGGATTCTAACCCCCGAAGAGAAACAGAATGGCCGCATCATCATTTACGGGCATAGCTGGGGCGGTTCGGAAGCCATCGCTCTGGCACGTGAACTGGAGAAGGATGGCATCCCGGTGCTTCTCACCATTCAAGTGGATAGTATCTCTAAGATTCATCAAAATGATGCCGTCATCCCGGGGAACGTAGCCCAGGCCGCCAATTTCTACCAACCGGATGGCCTGCTCCACGGCCAGTCCAAAATTCGCGCTGCCAATCCAGCACGCACGAGTATCATCGGGAATTTTCGATTCAACTACGAAGGGAGCCCGTATAAATGCGACCACTATCCCTGGTACGACCGCATTTTCGGGAAGTCCCACACCCAAATTGAATGCGATCCAGGTGTGTGGAAACAAGCAGAGTCTCTGATACGGTCGAACCTGCCCCCAACAACGGGAACGGAGCTGTAACGCGTTGATGGCATTACCCATTCCGGGTGCCCCACTCATCGCGCACTTTGCGATGAGTGGGCTTAGCTGCGCCTACCTCTTCACCACCACCCCAATCCCCAACTCGCGCAACTGCCCCTCTGGCACCGGCGTGGGCGCTTCCATCATCAGGTCCTTCGCGGCGGCGGTTTTGGGGAAAGGAATTACTTCGCGCAAACTATCCGCGCCTGCCAGAATCATCACGATGCGGTCGAGGCCGAGGGCGATTCCGCCATGAGGAGGCGTGCCGTATTCGAGCGCTTCCAGGAAGAAGCCGAAGCGCGAGCGCGCTTCTTCTTCCGTCATGCCGAGGGCGTGAAAGATTTTGCTCTGTACGTCCTGGCGGTGAATACGGATCGAGCCCGACCCCAGCTCCGTGCCATTCAGCACCACGTCGTAGGCGAGGGCGCGCACCATGGCGGGATCGGTTTCCAGCTTGTCCATGTCTTCATCGTGCGGCGAGGTGAATGGATGATGCGCGGCGTTCCAACGCCTCTCGCCTTCATCCCACTCGAACATGGGAAAGTTGGTCACCCACAGAAAACGGTAATCGCCTTTTTGAAAAAGCTTGTGCCGGTCGGAATATTTCTGCGCCAGCGCCACGCGCA
>Ga0316363_10001730_pt1 | contig 18154 bp, 15 predicted proteins | sample Sb_taG_3_FD_200459 | JGI IMG/M metagenome (GOLD analysis project Ga0316363, IMG submission 200459) | Peat soil microbial communities from Weissenstadt, Germany - Sb_50d_a_PC metaG (v2) (version 2) | ecosystem: Environmental > Terrestrial > Soil > Wetlands > Peat | place: Germany: Weissenstadt...
ACGCCCAGCACCTTGGAGGCTTCGAGCACCGCCCGCGAAAACAGAGCGAAGCGCTCGGCGTTGTCCGGATAGTCGCCGGCCGGACTTCCGTAGAGCGCCTCCCGGTCGAAGTATGGCGGATAATCCACAAAATAAAACCGGACCCCGGCGGGCGTATTCGCGCCCGCCGTCACCACCGAACAGAAGCGATACTCGTCGTCGAAAGGGATGGTGATGCTGCGCACCACCGTTTGCGGATCGGCCAGTTTGGTTTGGCGATAGCGCGGAACGTACACGCTGACCTGGTGACCCAGAGCGGCTAGTGCGCGCGGCAAGGCGCCGACCACGTCGGCCAGTCCGCCAGTTTTCGAAAAGGGAACGCACTCGGATGCTGCGAAAGCGATATGCATTGCGAAAGAGCCTCCTGAGCGAGAACTCGATAAGCCCCGCTCACGTTATGATTAGCTTTCTGTCGAGACGGGGCTGGCCATTTGTAATTTGCAATTTGTAATTGAAAATCGTTGAATCGTTTCTCTCAATTGCAAATTACAAATCGCCAATTACCAATTCGCTTCAGTCTAAGGCCGGAAAGAAAGAGGGTCAACGTGCCAAAGGGCGCTAGCGTACAAACGAGTTCGCGCAAGCCCAGACTGGGACAGCATTTCCTGGCGAGCGAATCGGCGGCTCTGCGCATTGTAGAGGCCCTGGGCGATGTTTCAGAAGCCACGGTGCTTGAGATCGGCCCCGGCCGCGGCGCCATCACCGATTTGCTGGCACGGAAGGCGCGGCGGCTGATTGCGGTCGAATTGGACCGTGTCCTTTCGGCGCAGCTGCGGATGAAATTCTCCATGCAACCCAATGTTGAAATCATCGAAGGCGATATCCTGACCATCGAACTGGACACCGTCTTCGGGGCGAAGCCTGGCAGCCTTCGCACCGGCTTGAACTTCAAGCCCGAACCGGCCCGCGTCATCGGCAACCTGCCGTATTACATTACCTCCAATATTCTGCTGCGGCTGCTGGAATATCACCGTTACTTTTCGACCATTGTCATTATGGTGCAGAAGGAAGTTGCCGATCGCCTGGCGGCTTCGGCGGGAAGCCGCGAGTATGGCTTGCTTTCGGCGACGGCGCAGCTGTACGGCCGGATCGAGCAACTCTTCACGCTTCCGCCGGGAGCGTTTTCTCCACCGCCCAAGGTTCATTCGAGCGTGGTTCGCATTACAATCAAACCGCGACTGGAGTCGCTGCGGGTTCCCGAGGCCGAGTTCATCGAGTTCCTGAAGCTCTGCTTTGGGCAGAAACGGAAAACTCTCTGGAATAATCTGAAGACGCGGTACGATGAAGATGCGCTGCGCGCCGCGTTGGCGAAAAGCGGCGTGAAACCTACGATCCGGGCGGAAGCTCTGCCGCTCGAAAGAACCGCCGCTTTGTTCCGCGCGCTCGGCGACGGCAGTTCGTAATTCTCGCGGGCTGAATTTTTGCGGGCAAATGCCCGCGGCCGCACCTTGTCTCCGCGAGGAGGCTACTGATGACTTCCGCTGTACGAACTCCCGCTGTTGCCGGCAGATTTTATCCGGGCCGAGCTGAAGAATTGCTGCGCGAAATTCGGGAATATACTTCTCCGGGCAAGACTCCGGTCGAAGCCGGCCGCATTGCCGCCATCGGATGCGTCGCTCCCCATGCGGGATACATCTACTCGGGCGGCGTCGCAGGCGCTGTGTATTCGCGGCTGGAAATTCCCGAGTGCTGCGTGATTCTCTGTCCCAATCACACAGGCAAGGGACGTCCGCTTTCGATCATGGCCAATACCACGTGGCAGACTCCGCTGGGCGAGGTTGCGGCTGACGCGGAAATGGGCGCTCGGTTGCTGCGTCGCTTTCCTGCGCTCGAAGAGAACAGCGCCGCGCACCGCGCCGAACACGCCATCGAGGTCCAGATCCCTTTCCTGCAGGCGCGACAGCCGGAATTGAATATAGTTCCAATCGCCGTCGGTACCAGCGACTTTGATGTGCTGCGCGGATTGGGCGAAGCACTCGGGGATGTGATTGCCGATCGTCAAGAAGAAGATCAAGAAGAGGATCGCCCAGAGAAAGTCCTGATCGTTGCCTCCAGCGACATGAACCACTACGAGTCTGACGCGATCACTCGCGTCAAAGACCACAAGGCAATCGAACGCGTGCTGGCCATGGATGCGCGCGGACTCTGGGACGTGGTGATGAATGAAGACATCACCATGTGCGGGTTCGGGCCGACGATTGTCATGCTCACGGCGGCAAAGCTTCTGGGGGCGACTTCGGCCACGCTGGTCAAGTATGCAACTTCGGGCGATGTCTCTGGCGATTACGAGTCAGTCGTTGGTTACGCGGGCATTATTGTGGAGTAGGAAGAGGAGTGCGGCGAGGAAAAAAGGCGGCCATTTCTTGGCCGCCTTTTTCAGAAACAATTTTTGCCTCGCTAAGGACGCGGCGAAGCGGTCGACGTGTGCGGCGGCGCGGTCGAAGTGGTCCCAGTGGAAGTCCCGCCTCTCATTGGACCGGGACCTGGACCTGGACCTGAACGTGAAGTCGCGCCGAAGCCGGTTGCCGGTTGCATGGCCGAAACGGGCCGAACCGTTGACGCTACGACGGGACGAGAAGTCCGCTCCATTGTTTTCGCGAGGCGATCGAGGTGGCTGACCGATCCGCGCGGCACCCCAAAGCCGGCAGAGCCGGGATTGATGGTCAGGCGACGCGCCGCTCCCCCGGCCGGGTTTGCTCCGAGGCCGAGTCCCACCATCACCGTCTGATGTCCGCTCGCAGGCGCCGTTGGCACTTTTGTTCCGACCGGCGCATTCACCACCAGCGGAAAGGCATTCCACGAATTCCAATTGCCCGGCTGCCAAACCCATCCGAAGCCGGGAGCGAAGGCCCAGTTGCCGTAATTGTAGGGCATCCATCCCCAGGGATAGCCCGACACCCACATGTAGCCGGCGCCGGAGTAGAAGGCCCAGCCGCCATCCTGGAACGGGCTCCAGTTGGCGCCGATGAAGTAAGGCTGCCAGACGTTACCGTAGCCGGGCACGGACATGAAGTTGCCGTAGTAATTCAAGTCGCTCATGCCGTAACCATACGGCGACGACAGGGTGGAGCCACCAGCGGAAGCATAACGATCGTGATAGTCGTTCTGCTGGCGATCCCAGTCGTCGGAGGGATCGTCTTGGTAATTCTTGGCAATCACAAAAGTGTTTTTCTTGGCGGGATCGCTATTCGCAACGTCGTTCTTCGCGAGATCTTTATTCGAAAGATCGATGGTTGCGCTGTGCTTCTCGGCAACATCAATTTGTCCGGAGGGCGAAGTCGCACTCAATTTGCCTTTGAACACGGCCACAGTCGCCCTGGCATCGGCGAGTTCCACGCGGAAGTGCGCGGCCTGGGGTACGGTGACGGACTCGCGGTCGAAATTCAGCAGGAACTGGTCGCCCGTTTTCTGGCCAGCTTTTTTCGGGTGAAGATTCGCGTAGACGGTGCCGGAGACAAGTTGCACGGTGCTGAGCTTCTGGCCATCGTCGCCGAGCGCAAGACGAATGAAGTCCACTTCACTGTTGGGCGCGAGGCGCAGCGCGCTGCCGTCTTCGAATTCCACTTCCGCGCGGCCATCCTTGCCCGTCTTCAGCTTGGAGCCCTCGATCACGGGCAGGTTGAGAAACGCTTTATCGAAACCGTCTCCGGCGGCGCGGTCGAACTGCACCGTGCCCTGAACCTCGCTCAAGCGGACGATGCGCGCCTTCGACTCGCCCGACGCCGAGACCACCAGAAATGCCGCTGCGAGCACGGCCCACATTGCCACCATCTTTCCGAGTCTGCCGATTGCCATATGCTTCTCCCGAGACTGCTCACTCTAACATGCGGCTGTACAGTGCATCTGTCTGCACGGAGCCATGGCCGTGCCTAACGGGCTTGACTCTGCAGTCCAGCCAACTCCTTGCGCACCGCGTCCGCGCGCGGTCCCGCTGGCTCTTCCTGCAGAAATGTCTGCAACTCCGCGATTGCGTCCTTGAGATTGTTTTCATGCTCCAGGGCGCGGGCGGCGATGTAGTGAACCAGGGCGTGGGGATCCTGCGGGGTGGCGTGCGCTTTGCGGCAGTTGGCAATGGCTTCGTCGTAATGCTGATCCATCAGCTCCACATTGGCAAGCAGGACCAGTGTCTGAGTGTTTGGATCCAACGCAGTCGCCTTGTTCAGAAAATTCTCAGCTTCCGGAAAGTTCCGATCCACAATCGCCATTTTGCCCAAACTGACGTAAGCCTGAGAGAAGTGATCGTTAATGCTGATGGCTTTCTGCAACGCCGCGCGCTCTTGGCCGCGGTCACCAAGATGGCCGAAGACAATTCCCAGGTTGTAGTAGGCGGAAGCATATTGTGGATAGATGGCCAGAGCTTTGTTCAGTCGCTCCTGCGCTTTCTCCCAGTCTTGCTTGGCGATGAAGTCACTCGCTTTGTCGAACTCTCGCTTGGCCTTGTCCGGTATGTTGAGGTCGACGGCCGCCACGGTGGGACCGCCCGGCCGCTGGGCAGTTCCCGCTTTTGCTTCTTCCTTGGTCTTAACCGTGATGTACAGGAACTGGCTAGTCTTGCGTGAATCGACTTCAAACAATCCGCTGTCGGTTTCGACGATGTCTTCTCCGGAAACGATCGCGTGATACGTCCCTACCGCCAGATCCTCGATACCGGCCATGCACTCGTCATTGGTATATGTCTGGGCCACGGGCGTGGTGCTGGCGGACAGCATCAATACAAGGCGAACAGGACTCCGGCACCCACGGCCGTTGGTGAAGATAATCCGTACTCTTACGTTACCAGTTTGGGCCTGGTTTCCCATCTGGGCGAAGCAACAGGGAACCAGCAGCAGAAAAAGCGAAACGAGCAGGCGGCGGGACAGCATAGTTGCCTCCCCGAGGCGGCTGCGCGATCGGAAGCCCAACCATAAACAGACCTACACAGCCCGGTTCCCCACACACGCCGCCTATCCGCCTTATTGTACACGCGCTGCAAAAGCGCTTAGAGTACGATGGCCGTCGCCATTATCCGGAAAATGCTTTTTCAGCAGCCTGCTAGTGCTTAGTGCCGCTGAGAGGAACGGGAACGCCCGCCTGATTTTTCACGTTTGCGTCTCCAGTTGGCAATTGTGAACTGGCCACGTCGTGCAGGTGCTGGAAACGGCTCTGCGCGTCGGCGATCTCGTCCTTGCTTATGTCCGCGTCAGCAGCAACATGGTCCGCTTTGGCGTCGTACTCCTCGGCCTGATCGAGTGCGGCTTGTTTCTTGCTATCGCGAAAGTAGTTCACGATATTGTCACCAATTTTCTTGTTCAGCTTCTTGGCATCGGAATTGATTTGTTTCCAATTTGCATGGTTGTCATTCGCGACGTCGAAGATCGTCTTGCCGGCTTTAAGCTGCGCGGCGATGTCCTCCATCTTGGCGCCGCCCGCGGTTAATTGCTGCAGGAGGAATAGTCCCCCATAATTCACGTTCAGGTCCTGACGCTCCTTCACCAGGTCAAGTCGTCTGGCCTTCAGCATGTCCGCCATGGTGCGGTTCACAATGCTCCGCATGTTTGGGTCCATTCCAGTCAAGGGCTGGTTGCTGTCCGGTCGCGCGATGGAGCGCAAGCAGAACGAATCCGCGAAGTCGAGCAGGACCCGAATGCCTCACTAGCAGGTGATGTGCAAGAAAATGCGCCTAAGAACACATCGAATGCAGTTTGTTTTTGCATAGTGCGAGCGTCAGCAGTCGCGCTCAGGTACAGCAGCACTTTACAGGAATATTTCATCTCGGTTGAGTGTTGTTTTGGTGTATACTTCGACCCACACGCAAGGCAATTGCATGCGTGATTTGGCCCGTTCTGGGGTGCAACGGGTTTGTTTCGAAGTCTCCCCCTCCCTCCCACAAAGGGTTTTCCCATGCGCCGAAAAGTGTCACTCCGAGACTGTCTGTTGGCTGCCCTGGCGTCTCTCTACTTCCTAGCCGTTCCCACGGCGCGCGCTGAAAGCGCCCGGCCTGTTCTGATTACACAGAAAGTGGAGGAAACGAAGTTGGCCACGCTCAGGGGCAACACACGCCCCGAGGCCAAGGCGAAATACGATCGCGGGTTGGTGGCTGACAGCCTTTCGATGGAGCACATGCTGCTCCAGTTGAAGCGGTCCCCGGAGCAGGAGCGGGAGCTCCGGCAGTTCATTGATGAACTTCATGACTCGTCCTCGCCGAACTTTCATCACTGGCTCACCGCCAAGGAATTCGGAGAGAGATTCGGGGCGGCGAAACCAGACCTCGACGCGATTACGAGTTGGTTGCAGTCGCATGGTCTCAAGGTCAATGTGGTGTACGAGAACGGCCTGCTCATCGACTTTTCCGGGACGGCCGGTCAAGTGCGCGAGGCCTTCCACACCGAGATTCACCAATTGAACGTGAAGGGCGTGAAGCACATCGCCAACATGAGCGATCCGCAGATTCCGGCCGCGCTGACGCCGGCGCTGGCCGGGGTGGTGTCATTGCACAACTTCATGCCTCATGCCATGTACAAGCCACGGCCCAAGTACACCTTTAGTTCCTTTGGACAGACAGATTACGCGGTGGTTCCAGCCGATCTGGCGACGATCTACAACCTGAATCCACTTTTCAGCGCGAGCATTTCAGGGCAAGGTCAAACGATTGTGGTGATCGAGGATACGAACGTCTACAGCACCGCCGATTGGACTAAGTTCCGTTCGGTATTTGGCCTTTCGTCGTACACTAGTGGCTCGTTCGCCGAGATCCATCCCGCTCCTCCGAGTGGCTCCAATAACTGCACCGACCCGGGAACGAACGGCGACGAAATTGAAGCGATCATCGATGCCGAATATGCCAGCGCCGCCGCACCCAGCGCGGCCATCGAACTGGCTTCGTGCAGTGACACGGAGACGACCTTTGGCGGCTTGATTGCGCTGCAAAATTTGTTGAACGAAAGCAGCACGCCGCCAGCCCTGGTGAGCATCAGCTATGGCGAGTGCGAAGCCGAAAACGGCGCCTCGGCCAATGCGGCTTACAACGCAGCCTATCAGCAGGGGGCGACTGAGGGGGTCTCGATCTTCGTTTCCTCTGGCGATGAGGGCGCGGCAAGTTGCGACGCAGACCTCGCTAATTCCACGCATGGTATCGGAGTCAGCGGTTTTGCATCGACTGCTTATAACGTGGCCGTCGGTGGAACCGACTACGGCGATAGTTATGCCGGCACCAACAGCACGTACTGGAGCGCCACCAACACGAGCACGTATGGATCGGCGAAATCCTATGTCCCCGAGATTCCCTGGAACGATTCCTGCGCCAGCGTGCTAATCGCGACGACCGAAGGTTATAGCCAAACTTACGGAGCGAGTGGCTTTTGCAACAGCAGTGCGGGAGAAGTTTTCTTAAGCACGGTGTCAGGCAGTGGTGGACCGAGCGGCTGCGCAGAGGGATCGCCATCCCCATCTGGTGTAGCGGGTGGAACATGCGCCGGTTGGCCAAAGCCGTTGTGGCAATCGCTGGTCGGAAATCCCAGCGACGGTGTGCGCGATATTCCCGATGTGTCGCTCTTTGCCGCCAACGGAGTTTGGGGACACTATTATCCGTTCTGCGATACTGACCCTGCAGATGGGGGCACCTGTTCCGGCGCACCTGATAACTGGCTGGGAGCGGGGGGCACGTCGTTCTCCTCGCCGATCATGGCTGGCATCCAGGCCCTGGTGAACCAGAAAACCGGAGACCGCCAGGGCAATCCCAATCCGGTCTATTACAGCCTGGCGGCCAGCGAGTATGGAGCGAGCGGCGACAGCGCCTGCAATTCGACCCTCGGAAATAGCACCGGCAGTTCGTGCATCTTCTATGACGTGACGCTGGGCGACATGGACGTGAATTGCACCGGCACTCACAATTGCTACCGACCCTCGGGCACGAACGGTGTGCTCTCCACTTCCAACAGTTCGTATCAGCCGGCTTACGGCACCACAACCGGCTGGGACTTCGCGACCGGAATCGGCACAGTCAACGCCGCCAATCTGGTGAACAGCTGGCCGGGAGCTACTCCGAATTTCACGCTTTCACCCAATCCGAACACCGTGACGATCACGCCGGGCAGCAAGGGGACAAGCATGATCGCCATCGCCCCGCTGAACGGCTTCAGTGGCAGCGTCACTCTCTCTGCGTCAGGCTTGCCCAGCGGCGTGACGGCGTCTTTCACTCCCAACCATGCCACCACGACAAGTACGCTGACCTTGACGGCCAGCGCCGCAGCAGCTACGGGAACGGTTACGGTGACGATCACGGGCAAGTCGGGTAAGTTGACGAATACCACGACGCTCAGTCTTACCGTGAGTGCTCCGGTGCAGAGCTTCAGTCTCACCGCGGCGCCGAAGACAGTCACCATCGTTAAGGGTGTAGGCAGCGGCACGAGCACCATCACCATCGCTCCGAGCAATGGATTTTCCGGCAATGTAACGCTAGCCGCTTCCGGACTGCCTAAGGGCGTAACCGCGTCGTTCAGTCCGAGCCCGGCCACTTCCACCAGCGTCCTGACCCTGACGGCCAGCGCCACGGCGACGAACGGGACGGTGACGGTAACGATCACTGGAACTTCCGGCAGCCTGAGCGCAACCACAACCATCACGCTTACGGTGAATCCGTTGGGGCACTTTTCCCTGTCGGCTTCGCCGGAGAAATTAACGGTCGCACCAGGAAGCAGCGGAACCAGCACGATTACCCTCAACCCGATAAACACATTCGATCAGAGTGTCACCCTGAGCGCGAGTGGACTGCCGAGCGGGGTAACCGCGTCGTTCAGTCCCAACCCGGCCACTTCCACCAGCACGCTAACGCTGGCGGCGAGCGGCTCGGCAGCAACCGGAAAGTCGACAATAACCATCACCGGCACATTTGAAAGCCTGAGTCATAAGATAACGGTCACGCTCAAGGTGGTCAGCCCGTAAACTTGAAGGGTCGAGATTCAACCTGGGGAGGGCCAAGATCTTGGCCGTCACTCAGGCAAGCAACCCTCGGCTTTCGCCCTGCAACTAAACAATTAGTTACCTTTCGCCGCATGGGGCGTCTAAGGTGCAGGAGGGCGTCCGGTGCCGCCGAGACCATCTGGAACTTTGACCGAAGCCGAGCTGCGGATCATGGACGTGCTCTGGCGGAAAGGATCGGGCACGGTCCAGCAAGTCCTTGATTCTATTACTCAAAAACCTGCCCTGGCCTATAACTCCGTTTTGACCACCATCCGCGTTCTGGAAAGAAAGGGCTATTTAAAACATCTAAAGGATGGACGGGCGCACGTGTATACGCCGCTGGTCGGGCAGAAAGAGGCAACGCGCTCGGAAATCCGGCACCTCGTGAGCCGCTTTTTCAAGAACTCTCACGAGCAGCTGGTCTTGAATCTGCTCGAGGACCAGGGCATCGGGTCGGAGGAAATCGGTCGTCTGCGGGAGATGCTGCTTCAACACGACACGGTTCAGAAGGACGCGAAATGAACTCGTTTCCCCTGCAGACAGTGGCGCAGATCTCGGTCGAGCGTATTCTCAACGCGCTTCCGGAAGGATTCCTGATCGCACTCTTTGTCTGGGCGTTGCTGCGCGTGTTGCCAAGGCAAAATTCTGGAACGCGATTTGCCGTCTGGTTCCTGGCATTGCTGACCGTCGCAGCGCTTCCCGTGCTGGGCGGTTTCGGCGAAGGGCAGGCGATGATGATGATGACGTCGGGAATGTCAGCTCCGGCGACGGGAAGCCTGCGGCCTGCGATCGCCATCCCCGGCCGCTGGGCGGTTTTCGTCTTCCTTGCCTGGGCTCTGGGGGCGTGCGCGGCGATGATACGTTTGGCGAGTGGGCTTTGGCACCTGCGCCGGCTGCAGCGGAGTTGCACTCCAGTCGTCGAAGCGGATCTTGATCCGGTCGTGCGAAAAACATTCGAGGTAATCGGCACGTCAAAGTCAGTAACTGTCGCTACGTCCGAATGCGTGCGCGTGCCCGCCGCCATCGGTTTCTGGAGGCGAACAATCGTACTGCCAGCGTGGGCGTTGCGCGAACTGCCACCCGAAGATCTCAACGTCATCCTGCTGCACGAGTTCGCACATCTGCGGCGCGGGGACGACTGGACAAACCTCATTCAGAAGATCGTGCGCGCTCTGTTCTTCTTTCATCCCGCGGTGTGGTGGATTGAGAACCGGCTCTCCGTGGAACGCGAGATGGCGTGTGACGATGCCGTACTAGCCGAAACCGCTAACCCGCGCGGATACGCCACTTGTCTGGTCTCGCTGCTGGAAAAGAATCTCGCGCATCGTCGAGCGCACCGCCTGGTGGACAAACGACGGTCGATGGCCCAGGCAGCTGTCAACCGGGCCCGCGAGGCCGCGCTAAGGCTCGCGCAGATTCTCGACACAAAACGGCCAGTGGCCACGCGCGTCTGGAAACCGGCGCTGGGTATGGTCGCCGCTTTTTCCGTGGTCTGCCTGATGGTACTACCGCACGCGCCACAGTTCGTCGCCTTTGATCGCGGGTTTGATCGCGGTATGACGGCCAGCAATTCCGATCATGCGTACTCGGCCGCCGTCAGCCCGTCTGCATTCAAGCCGTTGCCGTTCACCAGTGGAGAGCCGGGCGTCCCCGCCCGGCTGGACGGGCGAGACGCCCGTCGCCCCACTACACGTCCACGTGCTGTTGCCGGACACCAGCTCGCTCCAGCTCCGGTGGCCCGATTGAACGCGGCACCGCCGAGCAACGGAGTAGTCGCGGTCAGCGCAACCGCCGAGCCGGAAATCGTGCCGCAATTCCGAACCCTGGTCTTCATTGAAGCCACCCAGTACAGGACCGCCGATTCGTCGGTGTGGAGCGTCCAGATGTGGCGAGTGACCTGGGTGAGCACAGTTCCGGACCGGTTGGCGGCGGTGCCTGTAGCCAATTCGATTTAGCGGCAAATTTTTTTGCAAGCAACAACTAGATAATTAGTTGCACAAGGAGAAACGAAAATGAAGATGTGGATAGAAAGTTGCAAAGCACATTGCAAGGCATTGGTGACAAGGCGTCTGGCAGTGGCCCTGATTGCCGTGGTGGCAGTTGGGTCAGTGGCGACCTTCAACTTTACGAAGACGGCAAAGGCAGCGGCTCCGGCCGCGGCGCCGCTTGATGACAACAGTGTCGGAGCGTTGCTCACGCTCGACCGCGCCATGGAAACCCTGGCGGCGCGAGTTACACCGGCGGTGGTCAATGTTACGGTGGCATCGAAGTCTAACGCGCAAGAGAGCGGTCAGGAAGGCATGCCCGACGTGCAACAGTTTTTTGGTCCGGGCAGTCCTTTCGGCCGTCAGTTCGGCCGTCAATTCAATGTCCCGTCGCAGCCTCAGAACCGGATGGAACACGGCCTGGGCAGCGGCGTGATCATCTCTCCCGACGGATATATCGTCACTAACAATCACGTCATCGACGGAGCCGTCGATATTCGCGTCACCATGAGTAACCGGGAAGTTCTGCCGGCTAAGTTAGTGGGCGCCGACCCGCTGACGGACCTCGCGGTCATCAAGGTAAATGCAACCAACTTACCGAGCGTGCCCTGGGGTAACTCGGCGGAACTGCATCCTGGGCAAACGGTGCTGGCTTTCGGCAATCCCTACGGGTTCCGCTTCACGGTGACGCGCGGCATCATCAGCGCGCTGAACCGTCCCAATCCCGACCCGAGCGATCGACGCAAGCCGGGTGAGTTCATCCAGACCGACGCCGCCATCAATCCCGGAAATTCCGGCGGAGCGCTGGTGGACGCGCGCGGCGAACTTATCGGAATCAATACCTTCCTGATTTCATCCTCGGGATCATTCTCCGGAATGGGTTTTGCGATTCCTTCCCAGATCGTCCAGCCCACAGTGGAGACATTGATTCGGGACGGCAAAGTAACTCATGCGTTCATCGGAGTTCAGATCTCGGACATTACTCCCGACAACGCAAAGTTTTTCCAACTGAACAAAGCCGAGGGAGCTGTAGTCAGCGAGGTTGGGCCGGACACACCCGCAGCGAAGGCTGGTCTGCGCACCGGAGACGTGATCACCGAACTCGACGGAAAGCCCGTGACCGACGCCGGACAACTGCAAATGACAGTTGGACAAAAGCGGCCCGGTGACACCATTCACTTGCAGGTGGTGCGGGACAGCAAACCAATGACCATTTCGGTGACGCTTGAAGCCTTGGGCAACGGCAAAGGCGCCGAGACCGCCGGCGGCGAACACGGGAAGGTGCGTTGGGGGCTGAGTCTCGCCGACTTGACCCCGGACGTCCGCAACGAACTGCAAGCGCGAAAATCGGCTCAAGGCGCCATTGTCGAGGACGTCCAGCCCGGCAGCCCGGCTGATAACGCGGGCTTGCAGCGTGGAGATGTCATCATGGAGGTGAACCGGCGCCCAGTGAAATCCGCGGCCGAAGTGGGACAGGAACTATCTGCCGTGCCGAGCGGTCAAGATGCCCTCGTGCTGGTGTGGTCGAACGGGGGCAGCACATTCCGCGTGTTGCATCCTTCGCAAGGTTAGCCAGGGCTAGCGCGCCCAGAGTTAGCGCAAATGGCCAGTTGCGCGCTGTGTTCCGCCCGGCATCGAGCTGGGTTGGACACAGCGCGCATTTCCTGCCTCACACCAAGTAATTCTCACTTGGCGCTTACGAAAGCGCCGGTGGTCGCGTTAATTATGCCGATGCCCTTCCGGTCAGTCGCGCTTGTGCCGTAAATGACATACCAGTCGGGCACGTTCTGCTTCGGGTCCCGGAGCAAAAGGTACATGATGGGCTGCTTCGGATCCTTCTTCAGGATGGCGTCGCCCCCGTGTTGCTGCGCGATCGCGAATGCCTTATCCGTATCGGTTTTCAGCAGGTACTGTGAAAAGACAAGACTGGCGGATTGGGCGTTATAGGCGCTATCGGCCCCCTCGGTTGAAACTCCGAACGGCGGCGCATCCGGCCGACGGCTCCCCGAGCAAACGATGGTCTTGACCGACCGTTGGGCGGGCGAGGCGAAGTACCCTCGCCAGACGGCTGATTTTCCGTCCTGGCCGGTGGTTTCCGGGGTGAGAACGGATTCCAACCGAGCCGGCTGAGCATCCGGCGACCACTTTATGGCGAGACCCATCATTCGATTGAATGCCTCCTGACCGGTGTAAAGCACGGGTTCCTTAGTCTCCGGCGGTGCGGCGGTGGCCGGCTTTTCGGGCGCGCTCTCCTTCGGCTTGTTCTCGGTTGAGCTACACCCTGTTGTCAGGATCGCAACGCTGATTACACTAAGGGCAAAGGCGAGACGATAAAATTTCATGCTCCGTTCCTCCAGGAATGTTTTGAGCCCATATCCTCATTTATCTCCACCACTTTTTCTTGTTCCATCACAGTCTCTTACCACAAGGCAGATCAGATCTGCCGTGATCCGGTCCCGTTTAAACAGGGATCTCCCTTTTCAGCTCTGAATTCGCCCGAATTGTACTGCTTGTGAGTGCTTTTGCAAGGCCAAAGCTGCATCTGCGAAAGAGCTTGGACGCGCCACTCTCCGGAGTTCAAGTGCTTCTGCTAGGCCGAGCCCGCCGTCCCGTCACGCTGATGCGTGACCTGCGTTACAGCAAGCCGTGACAACGGAGAGGAAGATAATAGGCATCCGAGCTGCGGTGGAGGTTCTGAAATGCTCGGCAAGTGCACCAATCCTTCGTGCTCCGCTTCCTTTCGCTATATGCAAGAGGGGATGCTCTTTCGACTGGAAGCTGACCCAGCTCTCCGATTATCTGATCCCAAGAAGCCGGAATATTACTGGCTGTGCCATAGCTGCGCATCAGCCATGACGTTGCGTATCAGCCAAGAGGGTAAAGTGATCCCGGTTCCGCTATCAGCGCCGGTCCATAGTGGCCGCCATAGTGGCCGCCAGGGCCATGATTTCATCCCGTCAAAGCGGCAGAATGGGCTATTGCTTACCGGCGTTCGCCTCTCCTCAGAAAGACATCACAGAAGTAAAGGAGTGACATCACCATGAAGCGCACACTCACAATACCCACTGCGTCAACGACAGCCCAACCAACAACCGAATCTACTAGTGAGGTTCAAGAGAAAATCCGTCGTCGTGCCTACGAACTGTACGAAGAACGCGGGAGAGACGACGGGCACGATCTAGAGGATTGGCTGCAAGCCGAGTCGGAGGTGAATCGACAGAAGGCGAAGACAGCCGCCGCATAGAGCCAGGCAACGACCTCGAACCTCCACGAAAACCGGGTGTCCCATCCTTGACGTTCGTTGTCCAGGGTGGGATTCCACGCCATGTCAAGCTGGGATTTTCTTGGAGTCCTCGGAAGGCCCGGCTTCCCCGCATCCCCCAATAAACCTCGCACACCGGTAACCCCCAGCGCCCGTTTGCATCCAAGTAAGGAGGCACTTTCGCATGCTATACTGGCGTCAGATGGGGTGGCTGGGTCCTCCACGTCCCTGCCCGAGGATTTCGAAACATGGCTGGTAGTTCTCGTCGTTCACTCTTCCTGATAGTTTTTGTCCTTGCTCTGTTCGGTTTGCTGGGAATGCTGTTCGCGCAGAAAATCAGCCCGGCAGCCACGCCCAGCAGCGACGCCGACGTCCGCGACAGCTTGAAGCAATTCACTGAGGTGTATAAAACGGTCGAGGACAACTATGCCGACCCGGTGAATCCCGACAAGGTAATTTATGACGGCGCCATCCCGAGCATGCTGCACCAGCTCGATCCCCACTCGAATTTTTTCGATCCGAAATCCTATTCCGCGCTTCGCGAAGAACAGCGCGGCAAGTATTACGGCGTGGGCATGACGGTCGGCCCGCGCAACAATAAAGTTATCGTCATCGCTCCCTTCGTCGGCACACCGGCCTATCGCGCCGGCATCCGTCCGGGCGACATTATCGCCGCCATCGACGGCAAGCCCACCGACAACATGAGCACCTCCGACGTGGCCGATCTGCTCAAGGGACCGAAAGGCACCACCGTCCGCATCACCATGTTGCGCGAAGGTTCCGACCATCCGCTCGAATTCGCGGTCGTCCGCGACGAGATTCCGCGCTACAGCGTGGACCTGCACTTCATGATCAAGCCCGGCATCGGCTACATGCACGTCTCCGGATTCCAGGAAACCACCGAGCATGAAGTGGCCGAAGCACTCGAGCAGATGGGCGATCTAAAAGGCCTCGTCCTCGATCTGCGACAGAATCCTGGCGGACTGCTGAGTGAAGGCGTAGGCGTCGCCGACAAGTTTCTCAAGAAGGGACAGTTGATCGTCTCCCATCACGGCCGGTCATCGCCAGAAAAGCGGTACGTAGCGGCCCGCGGCAACGGCGGCAAGGAGTATCCGCTGGTAGTGCTGGTAAATCGCGGCACCGCATCGGCCGCCGAAATTGTAGCCGGAGCCATTCAAGATCACGATCGCGGCCTGATCGTCGGTGAGGTGACGTTCGGCAAGGGCTTGGTGCAAACCGTGTATCCGCTAGCGGAAAATACCGGCCTCGCCCTAACCACCGCCAAGTACTACACCCCAAGCGGACGTTTGATCCAGCGCGATTACTCCAGCCTTTCTCTCTATGATTACTACTACAATCGGGAGAGCGAAGAGAATAACGCTAACCACGAAGTCAAGCTCACCGATGGCGGACGCACCGTGTATGGCGGCGGCGGCATCACACCCGATGTAAAATTGCAGCCCTACAAGTCCACCAAGTTTCAGGACTCGTTGCTGCAGCACTACGCGCTGTTTAACTTTGCCAAGCGCTACTCGATCGCGCACAAGATCACGCAGAACTTTGAAGTGGATGAGGCGCTGCTGCAGGATTTCCGCAAATTCCTCGACGAGGAAAAAATCTCCTATACCGAAGCCGAGATGATCGAGAGCAATGACTGGCTTCGCTCCAACATCAAGAGCGAACTCTTCGTCGGTGCCTTCGGCCAGGAAGAAGGCTTGAAGGTGCGGGCGGAGACCGATCCGGACGTGATCAAGGCTCTGGAACTGATGCCGCAAGCGCGGGCTCTGGCGGACAATGCCAAGAAAGTGGTGGCGGAACGAAACTCGGCTGCTCCGGTCACACGTTAGCAAGCCATATTTCGATTCCAATTTCAGGCCCGGGCAACCGGGCCTTTTGCTTTGCTCAAAAGCGCAATTCTCAGCTCTCAGTTCTCAGCTCGCAGCTCTCAGGAAAACCAGTTTATCTAATTGAATGCCACTGAGAACTGGAGCTGAGAGCTGACAGCTGACAGCTGACAGCCGAGAGCTTCGAACTTCCCTCTTGAGTGTGGCCTCCGAAAGCCCTAAAGTACAGGAAGCGAAATGATTCTCGCCCCTTGGATTCCCGCGGTGCTGGTGGCGATGGGCGCGGGGATTCTCGACTGGCGCTACCGGCGGATTCCGAACTGGCTCACGGTGTCGGGCCTGGTGGCCGGGGTCGCGGTCAACACGATTCTTTTTCGCTGGCCGGGACTGAAAGCCGCGTTGCTGGGGACGGTAGTGGGTCTTGTGCTGCTGTTGCCGTTCGTATGGATCCGCAGCCTTGGCGCCGGAGACTGGAAACTGGCCGGCGCTTTGGGAGCTTGTCTCGGTCCGCGGCAACTGCTCTCCGTGCTCATGGGCACGATTCTGGTGGCGGGAGTGATGGCGTTGGCCGTGGTCATCTGGAAAGGACGGCTGAAACGGACGCTCATGAACATGGCGCATTTGCTGGCGGCGCTGTTCGGCCTGCGGATGCCCGGGTCTGAGGTATCGCTCGACGATCCGCAGTCAACGAGAATTCCGTTCGGCGTGGCCATGGCGCTTACGGTTTTGTTCTACGGGATGGGCCGAGCGATGGGGAATTTATAATTTGTGATATGTAATTTGCTGTTCGATTTATGATTTTGTCATCATTATGTTTAGAGTTTGTCATCCTGAGCGAAGCGAAGGATCTGCAGTTCGCTGAACATCAAACGCATGCTGAAGATCAAACGCATCGCACGCCAACTCGGAAGCACTGACGGGGCGGAGATCGCCGAGGTCGCGCTGGTGCTGCCCGTGGTGTTCATGCTCCTTCTGGGCGCCGTCTGGTTCGGACGGGCCTTCAACATTTACTCCACCATCCAGCAGGCGGCACAGCAGGGAGCGGTCACGGCGGCGCGGGCTACGTGCGCCACCTGCAGCGATGCTTTCCCCGTCGATGGCACGGTGACAGCTGCGGTTGGGGCCGTGATGACGGCGTCCAATCTCGATCCAACTCAGATTATTGTGAGCCCTAGTCCTCTCCCGTCGCTCTGTGCGGGTCTTCCGTCGGGATGCTCGGTTACTGGCAAAATCACGATCTGCCGCAACGCGTGGCTGAATTCCGCTTTTCCGGCCCAGCCCCCACAATGTGGGACCGTGGTGAGCTTTCAATACCCATTCCAGTTCTACCTGCCGGGCACTTCCCTCAACATGCAACCGATCAAATTGTCGGCGCAAGCACAGAGCAGGATGGAGAACTAGATGCCTCGCTTCCGAATTCCGCATCGCCGCACGGTCAGTCGGCTAAGGGATGTGCAGGGCGCGGCGCTGCTGGAGTTCGCCATTTCACTGCCGCTGCTGGTGGTGTTCGTCGTGGGCATCTACGATTTCAGCGGCGCTTTCAACCAGAAGCAGAAGATCGAGCAGGCGGCGCAGGAAGGCGCCATCATTGCCGGCGCTCAGCCGATGAGCGACATCGCGTCGCCCACCGCCCCGGACTCCCTGCTGCCGGTAGTGTCGGCAGTTTTCAACTCGCTGGTCGGCAGTGGAGTCCTGCAAGGCTGCACACTGCCAGCTGCAGCATCCGGAACTGGCTTGGCGTCGACTTACAAAATTTCCGGGTGTCCCGATCAGTTGGTCATCACCATCAACCGCGGGACGGTAGTCAACTCGGTGTCGCCGGCAGTCGTCGGCACCAACGTTCAGGTTACCTATCCATATCACTGGCGTTTCAATAGTGTGATTCAATTGCTGATTCCGGGCGCGAGCTATGCGGCTACAACGCAGGTGACCGAGAGCGCTACGGTTCATAATCAGATGTGAGGGTGCGTGCGTCGAAAGCGGAAGATCTCGGGTGGGAAAAACCAGCAAGGGGTCATCATCACGCTGGTTGCGGTGTTCATGCTGTTTGTGATCGGAGCGATGGCCGCACTGTCGATCGACGTGGT
>Ga0316363_10001732_pt1 | contig 18139 bp, 17 predicted proteins | sample Sb_taG_3_FD_200459 | JGI IMG/M metagenome (GOLD analysis project Ga0316363, IMG submission 200459) | Peat soil microbial communities from Weissenstadt, Germany - Sb_50d_a_PC metaG (v2) (version 2) | ecosystem: Environmental > Terrestrial > Soil > Wetlands > Peat | place: Germany: Weissenstadt...
TCTTCGACACGCGTACCGGACCGATCATCGTGATCGCGGCGGGACCGCTTTCAAAAAACGAAGCGAGATCGCTGATGTCGTCCATCAGCTACGAAGCCGACGTCACCTGGAACGAAAATACCTACGTGAGCAAGAAAGACAATCTGGCAAACTTTCTGTTCAACGCGATTGTTCTTTGCGGAATTGTGGTCGGCTTGGCGCTGGTTGCGGGGATCGCGTTTGGTGGCTTGCGGGTGATCGTGAAACGGTTTTTTCCCGACTCCGTGTTCGACCGCCGGGAGGCGATGGAAATCATCTCACTGCACCTGGAGGACGACGCCCGACCGGTGCCTCGGGAGCGGTAAGTCATTCAATCGAATGTCGTTAGCATCGAAAAGAGAGTATTTTGCCCACTTTCGAGCCCGTTTGCTGACTTGGGGACGTATTGTGTAAGCTATTGAAAATAAGACTATTTAAGGCACAAATTTTGCTTGACACTGTGCTTTTGAGGCTCATAAGATTCCGGCAGAAAGCTCTGATGGATTAAACCTCCGTTGGAACTATTCTCCCTTGAAAGAAAAGGCCGCCCAAGTTGCCGGGTGGCCTTTTCGTTTTGGAGGCAGTTCTCAGTTGCCAGTGCTCAGTTCTCAGTTGGCTAACGACGGGTTCGGTGTTCACTGAGAAATGGGAACTGGGAACTGGTTTCGGAACCTTGGAGTGCTTGCATCCGTATCACCCACAGGGCAGAATTTGTACGGCAGTGGAGGAGAAGCGATGTTTTGCGATCAATGTGGTGCGCAGTTGCAATCGGGAGAGCCACGCTGCGGACGCTGCGGCAAAACCGTGCTTGGACTCATCGAGCTTCGGCGTAGCCGGGTTCGCGACCATATCCGACTGGTGGGCATCCTCTGGATGGCGTACTCGGCGCTGCACGTGGTCGCAGGAGTGGTCGTGATCATTGTCGCGCAGACGATCTTCGGGCGCATGATCCATATTCCCAACGGTCCACCGCCCGAGGTCAGCGTCTGGCTGCGGCCTCTTATCAGTTTCGTCGGATGGTTGATCCTAGCGAAAGCCGCGGCCGGCTTTCTCGCCGGTTGGGGCTTGCTGCAGCGGGAGGAGTGGGCGCGAATCGTTGCCCTGGTTGTGGGTTTCGTGGCGCTGTTAAACGTTCCGCTTGGTACTGCGCTCGGCATCTACACGCTCTGGGTGCTGCTGCCCACGCAATCCGATGACGAGTACAAAGCGTTGGCGCAGGCCGCGTAGCGCGGAGGCATTCGAATTAGCGGCGTCCTCGGGAATCTATCCTCCGGTGCCTTTAGGCTGAAGAATTGCGGAAACCGAACTTGGCGTGTGAGCATCTCTCTATTAACGTGTGAGCATCTCTCTATCAAGAGGTTCGGATATGAACGCAGGAGCCCATACCGACGGAGGCTTGAGTGCAGTTCCCCTCCTTAACGCCGTGTTCTGTGCTGGTTGTGAAACCATCAGCAACAGCCCGCATGATGCATGCACTGTTTGCGGCAGCCGTTCTCTGATCAACCTTTTTCGGATGTTGGGAGGGACTCTGCGGAGCCAAAAGCCACAGTCCGCCGAAGACCACGCGAAAACGGCGAAGTACAATCTGGAACTCACGGTCAAAGTGCATGAAATCCCGGCGAACGAGCTAAACCGTGCCATCGAGTCGATAAGCCGCTTGGCCGAGGTGTGCGGCGATCTGGAATCCCTCCACATCAACGTGGAATCTGTTTTCGACACCCAAGCTGTGCTCAGAGCGGCTTGAATCTCTCGAATCCGCCGTCGCAAACGCGATCACCCGTTACTCGTGACAGGCTTCGCTGGCTCTAACCAGCCTTCTTCGCCGCCTGAAACTCCGCTCCCGCAACAAGACTTTACGCAGCATCTTCGCGCAGTCTTCGGGTGAGCGGACAACGATGATTCCGTGTGCTACTCCAGTTCTTATATCAATCGTGAGTGGCCGCAGCTACAACACCACACGTCATTCTTGCGGGGCGACCAACCGCATAGTGGGCATCGAATGCGTGGGCCGGAGCGGTCGAGTCTCTTCTCTCGGTCGAGGTCGCGATCCAGCACAGCGGATGCTTTGGTGCAATCATCCGAGAGGGCGCACATGCCCGGCTATTATGACCCAGCCCGGATGCACGGAGTAGTTTCATGGCTGCCGCATCAGTCGGTAGTGGGCAAGTTTCGTTTTCCACAGGGGCGGTGCTTATGCCATAGACGGGATGCTAAAGCGAGGCTGTGCAAATTGAAACTTTACCACTACCCATCAGTCGGTAGTGTCCTAAATAATCCCTCCTGTTCCGTTTCGTTTCTGGAAGACGGAAGGCTCTTTCGCCTCGAAAGTGACCCGGCGTTCCGCTCGAAATCCAACCGAGTGGAGTACTTCTGGCTTTGCCATCACTGCTCATCCACGATGGCCCTGCATCTGAGAGAAGACGGAACGCTGGTAACAGCGTGCTCACGGCTGATGCGCAATTTAGGCGTGTGCTGCGCACTCTCAAGATAGAAGTAGAAGGAGTTCATGATGAAGATGAATGCGACCTACGCCGAAATAAGCGAATGCGTCAAACGGCAATTCGGCTTCGTCCCAAAGAACTGCTGGATAGCCCACGTGAAGGAATTAAATGGCTTGAGGGTTGCCCGCAGCCGTACCAACACAAGAGTCCGGCCAGTCCTTTGTCCGCTCGACAAGCGAGAGCCAATAGAACGATGCATGCGTCGTCTTGGAGTGATCTGAGCGGCATCACACCAAAACTAGCACCATGGGGTCCCCAGCAATGCCGAGGGGTGCGGAGCAAAACATAAACTGGCGCTGGTCGGGGTCGTTCCAGAGCGGGTAGAGTTTAAAGGTGGCAGCCCATTAAGTGGTTCCAAGATGAACACGAAGAATTACCCTACTGACGACTTACCATGGAGAATCTCGCGAATCCTCGTCGCAACCGATTTTTCGCCTCAAGCCGGCAATGCTATGGAATGGGCACGGTCTCTCGCTGGCGCATTCGGGGCGAAGCTGGTTCTGCTGCATGTCATCGACATCTTTACCTTAGCGGAGATGTCTTGCGTGACGGGTGGCCCTGATCCGCTTCACCTATTTCACGAATAAGCTCATAAAGGCATGGGGGAGTTGAAGGCGCTGATACCTGATGCTCAGACTGTCGTTCGTGAAGGTTCGCCACGCCCCGTGATTGTGGATGCCGCGCTAGAACTGAATTGCCAAATGATCGTGATGGGAACCCACGGTCGCTCGGGACTGGCGCATCTGCTTTTGGGCAGCGTTGCCGAGTACGACGTGCGGAACAGCAAGGTGCCAGTGCTTACTGTCCGTGGGGATTGACTGTCGGCCCCCCACTCAGTTAATTCGCCAAGAAGCACAGGAGACCAGCTACACGGGTATCGAACCGAAAGATGCGCCGAGATGTCGGCAGGTATTGCGGGAAACTGGGACACTGGTCGTCCTGTGGGTTTCCTCGCTATGCATCTAGCTCGGTTTCGTGGGCACGCATGTGCCGGTGGTAGACTGCGCGTATGGCCAAGAACAAAACTAAATAAGAAGCACGAAGCCGAAGGGATTTGTGGGTATTCTGGTGAAGGTGAACATCGATTCCGGAAGGAAGCCGAGCGGCGTTCCGGAGCGAAGCGACGCCGGCATGGTGATTGTGGAGTAAGTGTTCGGAATCGTCAAGCGAAATTGTCCGAAGCGAAGCGGAGGGAGGCTCGGCGGGATTGGGGGTGCAGGGGAAAGGGCGGCAGCCCGTTTCGGGACCGCGACTGGCCTGCAGGTGCTGACTGACAATATTACCGAGCAACGCGCGCGATCTGGGTTCCCGCGAAGCGAGGGAGAATACGCTATGACGAGATTCTCGCAGACGGGCTTGCCCACTACAGGACGCCGGAGCGTCCCGCCCATCCGGCGATGTAGCTCTGCAGGAAAGAGATGAAGTCCTTGGCGACCGGCGGAAGTTTCCTTCCTCCATGCCGAATCTCGTAGAAGTCCAGGTGCACGACTGGATTGATCAGCCGGCTCATTACTACTCTGCGATCCCGGCAAGCGGGCAACCCGTACGAGGGAATGATCGCGACACCCTCCCCGGCCTCCACCATCGCGATCTGGGTATTGAGATAGTTGAGCACGAAACTGGGCGGATGCACGACACCAGCCCGCGCGAGATGCTTGTCGATGAATTGCTGAATCGGGAGGGTTGGCGGCTGCGAGATCAGTGTCTCTCCTTTCAGAGCAGACCACGTAATCGTGGCGCGCCGCGATGCAGCACCGTTGTCTGCGCGAATCACCATCAAGAAAAAACGAAACAAGGGCGTACGTCGAATGCCGGGCGCGTGCTTGAAAAACACACCCACTCCCATATCGAGTTGGCCGCTCTCAACCATCGGCATGATCGTGGCGGTGCCTCCATCGAACAATTGAACTCGAACGTCCGGCCGGTGGGCTCGGAACTCCTTGATCGCTTGCGGCAAGACACTGGCCGCGACCAGAGGTGCCGCGCCCACCGAAAACGATTGGCTCGTTTCGCTTGCCGATTGTCCGATGCGCGACATTGCAATATCGAGCTCCCCCAAGTTGCGCTGGGCGACGGCAAGTAATTCGTTGCCGTAAGCCGTCAGCGCGACCGGCGCGTGGTCCGGTCAAACAGCCGGGCTCCGAGTTGGGTTTCCAGCTCTCGTATCAAAACGGTCAAGCCAGAGGGCGTAATGAACAGAGCTCCGGCCGCGCGCGTGAAACTTCGATGTTGCGCCACCAACAGGAAGGCGCGGAGCTGACGCGACGTAAAATCAATCATTGAGTATTCCTCATCAACCATCAATTTATTTGAACTTGTGTCATAAGTCCACCTGGTGTTAAATAGCCTCGCCCTGCGGCGATTGGGTAGGCCGACGATGCAACCACACGGAGAGCGTTTGAAAAAAAGCGCAACCAGCGACGCACGACAATCTGCAGGTTCCACCTACCTGCTCGACAATGCCGGCAAACAGGCGCCTGCGAGATTCGCGGCCCTCTCCGCACTGTTCGACTCGGGAACCATTCGTCATCTTGAGGACCGCGGCGTCGCTCCCGGTTGGCATTGCCTGGAGGTGGGGGGTGGCAGCGGTTCCATCGCGATCTGGCTCGCAGATCGCGTCGGCGCCACGGAACGCGTACTGGTTACCGACATTGACCCGCGCTTCCTTAAGGCGACGGCTGAAGCCGCATTGCTTGCCGACTTGAAGCACTACAATCTGCTGCGGCCCGCACTGCTGGAACTGAAGAAGGAGTGGCCGAAACCAGCCTGAGAGGCTCTATGTGCGGACGCTATCGACTGTCACGAAGGAAGCAGATCATCGAAGAGCACTTCGACGCCGTTTCAGGCGAAGAAGACTGGAGTTCCGGCTACAATATCGCTCCGACCCAGCGGATTCCCGTCATCCGCCAGCATCCCAAGGAGCCCGTGCGTGAACTGTCACTGATCCGATGGGGACTCATTCCCTCGTGGGCGAAAGATTCGTCCGTCGCTGTCAGGACGATCAACGCCAGATCGGAAACGTCAGCCACCAAGCCCGCATTCCGAGATTCCTTGAAACCTCGCAGATGCCTGATTCCAGCAGACGGGTTCTACGAGTGGATGCGGACGGGGAAGGCCAAGCAGCCGTACTGTTTTGAAGTCAGTGACGGGCAGTTGTTCGCGTTCGCAGGATTGTGGGATCGCTGGAAAGACTCAAATGACAAGTGGGTCAAGACCTGCTCGATTTTGACCACGACCCCGAACGCGGTGACCGCACGCGTACACGACCGAATGCCAGTCATTCTTGATCCAGACGATTACGATCTGTGGCTCGATCCGGGGATGAATAATGTGACTGCGGCGACCGATCTGCTGAAGCCTTACGAGGCTCGACTGATGCGGTGCTACCCGATCAGCACTCGGATCAATCAGGTGGCTAACGATGACGCGGAATGCTCCGCACGCGTGGAACTCGAACAGATTCAGAACCGCCTGTTCTCTTAGTGGGACTGTGAGGCTAAGCACTGTGGCTGAGAGGGACGAGCCGCCGATGCGGTAATTGCCGAAACTGTTCAAAATTGACCATCCCCGTGAACGGTAGGGCGTTATCTTCTTTCCGTGAAGAGAGAACTCGCCCCCAAAGAGGTACTCGCTGTCCGTTGTCCAACCTGTGGTGCTGCTCCGAAAGAAAAGTGTGAGCTTAGCACGTCAGCCCCGCACCGATCCGCATCGTGACCGCCGATTGATTGCAGCAGATGCACGAAGCGAGATGGCAAGTGGTATGCCGTCGTCGAGCAGATGACCAGCCTTCCAGCACAATGAAAATCAACCACGTGGCAAACGACGACGAAGCCTGCTCCGCACCCGTGGAACTCGCCCAGATTCAGAACTCCCTCTTTTCATAGTGGGCTCTCTGCTGATCGGACTATCGAGCCTCTTCAAAGTCAGGGAGATATTTGCCGCGAAACATTCGGAAATGCTCTTTCATCCGAATCGCATCGTCGGGAATGGTCTTTTGCACGGTCGCAGTCACGTCTTCGAGGTAATGAACGCTCACCCTTTGGCGATACGGCTCCGATAGGCAGTTCTTAAGGAATCGGATTTCCTTTGCCAAGGAGCCATTCGCCTTGGGAACAATACACACAAGCTTGTCGCCAGTGCCGACGCCGAGATTCCATACGTTCCGCATGAGTTGATAGTGCTCCAAAAACACGTCACAGGTGGAAAAACCGGGAGCGAACTTGCCATTCAAGGCTGGCGAGTAGATGTCGTTGAATTTTGATACATGGGAGCTATCTGACTTAGCCTTTCCGAAGTCGGATTCGGTCAACTTAATTTCAAACAATGTCTTAGATTTGCTAGTTCTGAAACAGAAGTCGAAGTTCGTGCCCTCGCTTGCATCAAGCACAGCCTCGAAGCCAGCTTCTTCAATGACACCGTCCGTTGTAAATATGTGCGTCAGGAGTTGCAGGTATTTTTCTTCGGCGAGGAATAAGAAAAACAGGTTGAAGCACATATGCGAGAAGATGAGAGATGATGAAAATCGGAATGCAGCTTGAACTGGGCTTTTCCAACATACCCCCAGAATTGATCGCGATACGGCTCCAAAATATTCAGTTGTTGCGACTCGGAAGGCAGGATGTGGGCGTACTCTCGGCCATTCTTCCGCCAAATGCCGTTCTTCTTAACACCGAGTGAGGACGCCTTGTAATCGGCCAAATTACGCCACATTTCTTGTTTGTACGACGATGTCTGGTCGCCACGCACCACACCCGCTACTACAACTGACTCTCGACGACTCGTCATTGCGTCGGCTCCTTCGAGAACGAATCGTATCCTTTCGGCGCCGAAATTCCCACAGAACGGACAGCACGACCCTTGATGTTGGGGGATAGAGGCATACACTTGCGTCCTGCAAACGAGTCACTGACCCAGAGGCCCCCCAGATTCCGTCGAACAACTTGGTTGAAAATTCTCTTTGCTCGGCAACCGTCCAGCCTTTGAACTCTCCAACCCTTGAACTGCAATCCGCAGCGTGATACCGGGAAATTTGCTGCCTTCCCTGAGATTTCAGTTGATCGTTTTTCCAGTCAAGAACTTTGACCCAGTCGTTCTCAAAATATGGCCACTTGCCATCGTCCCCGACTATGCACGACAAACTGATACAAACTGAATATTCTCGGCACAGCCGACCGACCGTCATAGCTCTCATCCATGTAACCTCTGAACATCGCAACTACCTCCCGGTATGTGGGGTTCCAATCATCAAGCCGCTTCGGCTCGTACTCGACGCTATCAAGCCGGAGATCGCTTCTGGCTGGATGTTCCCGAATACGATTGGCGGTGCACTGGACTTGGATAATCTCGCCGACCGTGTCATCAAGCCCATTCTTAAGGCAAACGGTCTTGAGTAGAAAGGCTGGCACGCATATCGTCGCGGTTTGTCAACCAACCTGAAAAGACTCGGGGTGCCAGACACTGTTAACCAAGCGATCCTCAGGCACGAAGACGTAAGAACGACGCAGCGGTTTTACATCAAGACCGTGCGTGAGGATGTCACTGCCGCCATGAAGCAGCTTGAGGCTCAGATCGCATGTACAGCAGTTGTACAGCAAAAAGCACTAAGCAATTTGGTAAACTAAAGGAAGTAAACCCTAAGCCGACGTAGCTCAGTTGGTAGAGCAGCCGATTCGTAATCGGCAGGTCATCAGTTCAAGTCTGATCGTCGGCTCCACTTTTTCAAGCACCTACCATCAGTTCACCGAGACCTACTGCACGACTGCCGCACGAGCTATCCTTGCTTACTATTGAAAAAGCACTAAAGAGCGCGTGAAAAAGATGCAAAGATCAATGTACTGGGCAGTAAATTTTTGGAGATCCGCCCGACCCGTGAAAAGCGGCCATACCGAGCCGTAGTGATAGCTTCCGGGATTGTAGTGAGGGTTGGGCGCGGAAATAATGCGCATGCCCCAATCGGTTTGATGATCGGACCGCAAGCTGGTCGATTGTGGCCTCGGCTTTTGCTTTCTCCAGCAATCCAAACCACATAGGAACGGTGGCCAGCACGCTGGTCGTGTCCAAACGTTCGTCGTCTTCGCTGACTGCGACGCGTGCTGCTGCACCTAGTCCCAACTTTCCTAATTCCAGTGGTGGGAGCGCGACCAGATCTTCTGGATGTTGAAGGTGACACCGCGGCAGAGGTACATCGGCGCATTTTCCTCGCCCATGCCAAAGCGCTGATAGTGTTCGAAGGCCTGAAATGAAGCGCAGTTGTCGCGCACGTCGTCGAGACTCCACTGGATCACGATGAGGTTCTTGTAGACCTGTGGAGGCGGACCCCAGTACCAATGATTCTGGTGACGAGACCAGGCGTGCGACAGTCCGTATTGAGGGCCGAACTCGTTAATCGCACCGGCTTCGCCGTAGTTGCCGGCCCAGATACCGGTCTGGGCGCGCTCGTCGGGTGGCAAGGAGTTGTAGATGGCGGCGACCTCACGCACCATCTCAGGCCATCCGAACTGGTCGGCAATCGGTTGCGGCAACAGCGACTCCTGGTGCACCTCGGCCTTGGAGGGTTTGAAGCCGATAGCGTTTTGATAGGCGAGCACACTCTCCGGCGGCAGCATCCACGTCGCGAGCGGGATGGCGGGAAGCGCCGCGAGCAAGATGATGGCGACGACGGCCGCACGCGTCCAGGCGGCGCGGCTTGCCAGCCGTCGTTCGGTCGTACGTTCGATCGCGACCGCGCCGCCGGCAAAGAGCATCGGATAGATCGGGAACACGTAGTAGTTCTTGGCGTGCGCAACTTCCATCAAGACAAAGAAGACTACAAAAGTCAGGCCGAGCACGCGCCAGCGGCGATCGCGGAGAAACCAGACCAGGCCCGAGAGCCAGACCGGCAACAGGATCGGGTGCATGTCGATGATCTGCTCCTTAATGAAGGCGAGCGGGCCAAGCACGACGTTCTTGCCTTCGCGGTGGGCGTTAGCCAGGTCTTCGATCGTCGGGAAGTGATGGCGGATTTGCCAGATGATGTTGGGGAGGAAGAGCGCGACAGCGATAGCACCGGCTAGCCAGATCCACGGGCGGGCGAACTCACGACGATGATGCGTCAGAAGCAGGGCGACGGTGACAGCGAATCCGAAAGACAGCGTGGAGTGCTTGTTCTCAAGGCCGAGGCCGGCGAGGACGCCGAACCATGGCCAAAGCCGCGAGTCTCGGGTGCGCAAGATGCGAGCGACGACCCAAATGCAGCCCATCCAGAAGAGAGGCTCGAAGGCATTCATGGTGAGGAGGCTGTCGGTCATCAGAACGGCGGGGCAGAGCAGAATCGCGACTCCGGTGAGAAGCTGGGCATACCGTCCACCGCCGAGTTCACGCGCGATGAGGACGGTGAGTGCGACCAGTGCCGTGCCGGCGAGCGCGGGAAGGATCCGCAACGCCGCGAGCGAACCGCCCGTCCACAGCGCGATCTTGGCGTGCACGGCGATCAGCGGGGCGGCATTGACGTAGCCCCAGTCGAGGTGGCGGGCCATGTCGAGATAATAAAGCTCGTCGCGAAAGTAGCCGTAGTGTCCCACGCTGGTGAAGAGGTGCAGCAGAAGCTTGGCGCCGCAGAGCGCGACCAGGACGACGACGGCGAGGCGAGGCAGGGGCGCGGTCGAGTGCGCTTCGTGCCCAGGCGAGTAAGTGTCAGATGCGGACGTGTTCGGCTGAGGTTGCGCGGAGATATGCACGCGATTAGGGTAACCCAGATGATGAGTGGATTCACGCTCGGGGTGGGACGAGTGGGCCTGAGGCGGGATGAGCGGGACCCACTTCAAGCTACGGGTTGCTTACAACCACACAGCTTCTGAGAGTCTTCCCTTAACAGTCTCGAACGATTGATTTGACAATCCCGGACTATGGCTCTTATCGTCATCTGTTCACTCCGTTGGCTTACCAAAGAAAATTCTTAGGAGATCACTCATGTTCGGAAGGCTGTTTTCGGGGATCGTTGCGGTCGCCGTGCTGGCTCCGGCTGTGTGGACGCAAACTGCAGACGAGATTATTGCGAAGAACATTCAAGCGCGTGGCGGAGCGGACAAACTGAAAAGCGTGCAATCGGTCAAGTCCACGGGGACGACGGCGATGGGGCCTGGGATGGAAGCGCCGGGGCTGTTGATCCAGAAGCGGGGAAATCTGGCGCGACTGGAGTTGACCATCCAGGGCCTGACTGCGGTCCAGGCCTATGACGGCAAAAATGCGTGGCAGGTCATGCCCTTTATGGGCAAGAAGGATCCCGAACTGATGTCGGCCGACGAGACCAAAGAGGTAGAGGAAATGGCCGACCTCGATGGCCCACTGGTGGACTACAAGAGCAAGGGGAACCGGGTCGAACTCCTCGGCAAAGAGAAGATAGAAGGGACCGACGCTTACAAGCTGAAGGTCAGCCTCAAGAACGGCGACGTGCAGACCGTCTATATCGATGCGGATTCCTTCCTTGAGATCAAAGAAGAAACCAAGCGCACCGTGCGCGGAAGCGAGCAAGTGTTTGAGTCGGCGATTGGCGACTACAAGGAAGTGAACGGCATCATGTTTCCGTTCGCGATCGAAAGCGGAGTGAAGGGAAGCCCGGAGAAACAGAAGCTGACGATCACCAAGATCGAACTCAATGTGCCGGCGGATGACTCGATTTTCAAGATGCCTGCAGCCCCGCCCGCACCGGCGCCGGCCAAGACCGAAGCGCCGAAGAACTAGTGTGTTCCGGAGAACGTGGAACATCGAATCCCGACCTCTAGAGGAGCAGTAGAAACTGAGCGAATTACGGCATCGCGAAAGCGATGCCCTGATACAAAACACGTTTGCGTCACTTCGAGGGAACATGTTCAATTGTGTTCGAATTTTCTGGATTGCTTTCTCCGTCATAGCTCTGGTACTGGGCGCTTCCGCGCAGGATGTGACGCTGGACTCTGACACCCTAAGCGGACTTCCGATCCGGGCAATTGGCCCGGCAGCGATGGGAGGCCGTATCGCCGACATTACAGCGGTTCACGAGGGCCAGCGGCTGACGATTTATGTCGGCTCGGCCAGCGGCGGCGTATGGAAATCGGTGGACGGCGGCACGACCTTCAAGCCGATCTTCGACAAGCAGCCTTCGCTCTCGATTGGGTCGGTGGCGATTGATCCTTCCAGTCCGCAGACCGTTTGGGTAGGGACAGGAGAGTCATGGGTGCGCAACAGCGTGTCGGTGGGGACCGGTATCTACCGCACGCACGACGGCGGTGAAAACTGGGAAGCCGTGGGACTTCCCGACTCGGAGCACATCAGCCGCATTATTGTGCATCCGAAGGACAGCAACACGGTGTATGCGTGCGCGCTGGGTCATCTGTGGAGTTCGAACACGGAGCGCGGTGTTTTCAAGACGACCGATGGCGGCAAGACCTGGAACAAGCTTCTCTACCGCAACGACAGCACCGGTTGCGCGGAGATGGCGATGGATCCGCAAGACCCCGGTGTGCTTTATGCCGCCATGTGGGACGTGCGTCGTGAGCCGCACAACTTCCGGTCGGGCGGCCCGGGCAGCGGATTGTTCAAGAGCACGGACTCGGGCGCTACGTGGCAAGAGCTAAGAAAAGGCCTGCCGCAGGGCGATTTGGGGCGGATCGGCATCGCTGTCGCTCCGTCGAACCACGCTCGTGTTTATGCGGTGGTGGAGGCGAAGAATCACACGGCGCTGTTCCGGTCCGACGATGCGGGTGAGAGTTGGGCCGAGGTCAACAACTCGTTTAACGTCAGCGGACGGCCGTTCTACTTTGCGCGCCTGGCGGCCGATCCCAAGGATCCGGATCGCGTGTACAAGCCGGGATTTTTCCTGACGATCAGCGAAGACGGCGGCAAGAGTTTCAGCGCCGCCTTTTCGACGCATGAAGGCCCGGGCGACGAAGTACACAGTGACCACCACGCCCTCTGGATCAACCCGGACAATCCCGACCAAATGCTGCTGGGCACCGACGGCGGCGTCTACCAGTCGCTCGATCGTGCCTCGCACTGGCGGTTTCTCGCGACACTGCCCGTGTCACAGTTCTACCACGTGAGCGCCGATATGGCCGATCCTTACAACGTGTACGGCGGGTTGCAGGATAACGGAACATGGATGGGGCCTTCGCGGGCGACGGACGGAATCGCGAACCGCCACTGGCGGAACATCGGTATGGGCGATGGCTTCTGGGCATTTTCCGATCCGGTCGAAGCGGACTATGCCTACGCGGAATACCAGGGCGGAATGGTCGCGCGCTTCCGGAAGTCCACCGGCGAATCGAGGGACATCAAGCCGCTGCCGCGGTCGAGTGAGCCGGAGTTTCGTTTCAACTGGAACGCGCCCATTCATCTGAGCGCGAACCATCCGGGGACAATTTACCTGGGGGGGCAATTCCTGTTCCGCTCGCGTGATCACGGAGAGTCCTGGGACCGGATTTCGCCAGACCTGACGACCAATGATCCGGCTCGACAACACCAAGAGCTGTCCGGCGGGCTGACGATCGACAATTCGGACGCCGAGAAATTCGAAACCATATACACCATCGCGGAGTCTCCCAAGAACGGTGATGTGATTTGGGTGGGGACGGACGACGGAAATGTTCAGGTCACTCGCGATGACGGTAAGCATTGGACGAATGTCGCGAAGAATATTTCCGGGCTGCCTTCGGGGACATGGGTTTCGACCATCGAGGCGAGCCACTTCGATCCTGCCACTGCCTACGCGACTTTTGATGGACACGCGGCGGGCGACATGAAGACGTACGTCTACCGGACGAAGGACTATGGCAAGACGTGGACCTCACTCTCAACATCGGAGTTGAGCGGCTATGCCCACGTGGTGCGGGAAGACCTGGTGAATGCCAATCTTTTGTTCGTGGGGACCGAGTTCGGGCTTTTCATTTCGATTGATGGCGGCGCGCACTGGGCGCAGTTCAAGGGCAGCCTCCCGAACGTGGCGGTGCGCGACATTGCCATCCAGCCGCGCGAATCGGACTTGATTCTGGCGACCCATGGCCGCGGAATCTACATTCTTGACGACCTGACGCCCATCCGCGCTCTCACACCGGAACTTCTGGCGAAAGACCTGGTGATGCTGCCGTCGCGACCCTCGGTGCTTGCGCTGCCGGCTGGCGAACAGCGATTCGATGGAGACTCTGAATTTCGAGGGCGAACGCTGCCGGAGGCGGCAGCCATCGTCTACTACCAGAAGAAGCGGCACATTTTCGGCGATCTGAAATTGGATATCTATGACGCGAAGGGTCAACTGCGTACGTCGCTACAGGGTGACAAGCGCCGGGGATTGAATCGTGTGCAATGGCCCGAGAGAGAGAAGCCGCCCAAGATGCCGCCGGCAGCCGGATTGGTGGAGAACGAATTTGTCTTCTTTGGGCCGCAGGTGCAGGAAGGAACGTACACGGTCAAGCTGACCAAAGGGAAGGAGACCTATTCTTCGGAGGTTAAGCTGGTGCCGGATCCGCGATCGAAGAGCACTGCGACGGATCGCGAGCTCCAGCACAAGGCGGTCACCCAGCTTTACGAAATGTTGGCGCAGTTGACTTACATTGTCGATGCCACCAGCGAACTGCGTGAGCAGGCGCGGCAGCGGGCAGCGGCAGCCTCGGACGACAAGTTGAAGGAGCAGCTCAACAGCCTGGCTCAGAAACTGGAGGACTTCCGTTCTACGCTCGTGGCCGTGAAAGAGGGCGGCATGATTACGGGTGAGAAGAAGCTCCGGGAAAACCTTGGCGAGTTGTATGGCGCGGTGAATGGTTACTCCGGGCGTCCGACACAATCGCAGATCGACAGCACGACCGTGCTCCAGAAGAAATTGGACGAGGCTGGAGCACAGCTTCAGTCGATCGCTACGTCCGAGGTTCCACCACTGAATACGGCCCTGCAGGGCAAGCAGCTTGAACCGCTCCAAGCGACGTCGCGAGAGGATTGGGATAAGAGGCAGAAGTAAGAGAGTAGGCAGATACGGAAAGGGACTCCAGACGCGGAGATTTGGAATCCTAAAGACAGAAGACGATTCTGTCTGTGACTAATGGCACAGGCCGGTGCGCATTTTCCGTGTTCAATTGAGTCTTGAGATAGTTTTTTCCGCAGCCTCCAGTATCTTGCCGTCCTTTGCCACCCTGGTTAGGGTATTGATGTCGTCGAAGAGCGGCCGGTCTTCATCGAGTCTCTTCACATGGCTGCGGACAACCCGGTACGCCGCCTCCGAGGCAGGCGAGGGTTTGACCGGCGCCCGCAGATCGAAGGCCTGAGCTGCCGCCATCAGTTCGATCGCGGCGACGTGCCATGCGTTCTCCAAAATCTGCCGCGTCTTGATGGCCGTTGTCATGCTCATGGAGACAAAGTCTTCCTGGTCGGCGGCGGCGGGAATCGAGCCGGTCGCCGCAGGGTGACAGAGCACACGGTTCTCACAAACCAATGCTCCAGCGGTGTACTGGGAGAGCATGAGGCCCGAGAACATTCCGGCGCCTTTGGTAAGGAAAGCAGGCAGCCCCATCGACAAATGAGGATTCAGAAGCCGATTCAGTCTGCGCTCGGAGAGAGCTGCCACGGTGGTCACCGACATGCCGACGAGTTCGAGCGCGAACGCCAACGGAGTACCTTGGAAGTTGGCGCCGGTGAGTACCAGATCTTCGTCGGGGAAGAAAACTGGGTTGTCGGCGGCGTGGTTGAGTTCGATCTCAAGCATGTACCGGCACCACTGGAATGCGTCTTTGGCGGCGCCGATGACTTGCGGGCTGGAACGGAGCGAGTACGCGTCCTGCACTTTCTTGCCGGGTAGCTTGAGGAGTTCGGATCCCGCGGTGAGCCTTCGGATGTTCTCGGCGCAGACCTGCGCGCCTGGATAACCGCGCACGCGGTGAATTCGCGGATCGTAAGCGGCCATGTTGGCGTTGAGGGCTTCCAGACTCATCGCCAGGCAGACTTCCTGCGTCTTGAGCCACCTTTCCGCATCGTAGAATTCCAGGCAGCCCATGCCGGTGGTGAGATCGGAGCCATTGATGGTGGCCAATCCATCCCGTTCGCGGAACGAAATTGGCGGAATGCCAGCGGCTGCCAGACCCTCTTTCGCCGGCAATCGATTCCCCTTGTAGAACACCTCGCCCTCGCCCATGAGCGTGATGGCCATTTGCGCCATCGGGGAGAGATCTCCGCATGCGCCCACCGACCCCTTTTGGCACACCACCGGGGTAACGCCCCGGTTGAGCATTTCGATCTGGATTTCCACGACCTCTCGGCGAATCCCGGAATGACCCCAGCAATGAGTGTTCAGGCGTGAAAGCATGCCCGCGCGCACATCTTCTTCGCGGCAGGGTTCTCCACAACCCGCGGCATGGGAGTAGAGCAAGTATTTTTGGAATTTTTCGACCTGCTCTGGAGTCAGCACAACTTCTGCAAGTTCGCCAATGCCCGTGTTAACCCCGTACATGATTTCGCGCGCACGGATCTTCCGTTCGAGAAGATCCCGGCACTTGTTGATCCGTGCCACCGCGTCCGGGTGTAACTGGATTGGCTGACGATGACGGGCGACCGCAGCGACATCCTCAATCTTCAGCGAATGCCCGTCCAATACCCGACTGATGCCTGCTTGGTTGGACCGCACTTCGTCGACAACAACGGCCATACGCTACCCCCGCGTCACGTGGCGATCGACTGAACCGTCTACGGCTGCCCCTCGGGTCCGCCCTAGTGGACCACTCTGCAATCTAGCGCGCCAAAATCCAAACTGCTGTGACCGGAATCACCCAGACCTGGACACACTACCCTCCACCTTCACTTCTCAATCAGGCAGTACGCGCCAATCTTCTCGGCTGCTTCGGGTTTGTCTTGATCCCCTCGATACATCTCAACGTTCTTGCAATCGTACATCCCGTAGTTTTTGGGAAGTTCAACCATCAGGTAGCTACCGCTCTGCAGAGCTTTGCAGAATCCCGCTCCCTCGTTGCACTGCAGTTCACGAGGTTTCCCGTCCTTTTGGATGTGAACAATGACAACCCCCGTTACAACCTCTGAGCTTTTCACCTTGACCGGTGTTTTGTCCTGCACGAACGCTGGTTGGGTAGCCAGGATGACGAAAGCCGCGGTCAATACGGCAAACAGAGAAACGGTCCTTTTCATAAGTGCCTCCCATATATTTTCCGCCCTCGGGCGGTCCTCTGTCTGTGATCTCTGATCACCTGTCTGTGATGTAGGATCACAGAAGGAGAAGGGGGAGAAGGGGGCCTGCAGGGTCAGGCACATCATTGCGACGAGCCAGTCACGGCGCGGTCAATAAGCCGTTGCTGGCTGTTCATCGCCCCTTCGACCGTACGATTTGCATCACGCAGGTAGTTTCCGTCTGGCTGCATATAGCGTGCCTTCGCCACGTCGGCCAGGTAGGTGGCTAGAACATCGTCGCGCAGGTGACGAATCAATTTGGAATCCCCCACGGGAAACGTCACCTCGACCCGCCGGTTCAGGTTCCGCGGCATCAGGTCGGCGCTCCCGAGGTAAATCTCTTCATTGCCCGCGTTCCTGAAATAGTAGATCCGACTATGCTCGAGAAAGCGGCCCACAATACTGATCACCCGGATGTTTTCGCTCACACCCCGGATCCCTGGACGAAGGCAGCATATCCCTCGCACCAAGAGATCAACCTGCACGCCGGCTTGGGATGCCTCGTACAAGAGCCGGACCATGCGCTTGTCCACAAGAGCATTCATCTTGAAAATCAAGTGTCCGTGCTCGCCTCGGCGTTGATGCTCGATCTCCCGCTTGATTAGCCGCTCAAACCGTTCTCGCAGGTTAGTTGGGGCAACCAACAATTTTCGGTACTCGGCCTTCGCAGAATAGCCGGTTAGATAATTGAACAGGTCGGTACAGTCAGCCCCGATCTCTTCGTCACACGTGAACATCCCAATATCGGTGTAAAGCTGTGACGTAATACTGTTGTAGTTGCCGGTAGACAAGTGCACGTAGCGCCGGATTAGATTTCCTTCCTGACGCACGACGAGCGCGGTTTTGGAGTGGACCTTGAGGCCTTGCAATCCGTACACAACGTGCACGCCTTCACGTTCCAACGCCCGGGCCCACTCAATGTTGCTCTCCTCGTCAAACCGAGCCTTGAGCTCAACCAGCACGGCCACCTGCTTCTCGTTTTCGATAGCTTCCAGCAAGGTTTCCACCACCGGCGCATTCCGGCCGACCCGATAAAGAGTGATCTTGATGGCCAACACAGCGGGGTCACGCGCCGCTTGCTGCAGAAAGGAAACGACAGGCTGGAACGAATCGAAAGGATGGTGCACGAGAATGTCTCCGCGGCGAATGGCAGCAAATATGTCTTCTCGCTCCTCCTCCGACTCAAGTGCGCTGGGAGTTGCTGGCACAAACGGCGGGTCCTTCAGTTCGGGTCGATCCACGGCCCAGAGATGTCGCAACCTGCTGAGAGCTAAAGGTCCGCTCAGTTGGTAGATATCGTCACGACTGACCTCGAGATTCTCGACCAGGATGTCGAGGATTGCGGGAGGCATTGCATCGTTGATTTCGAGTCTCACAACATCCGCAAAACGTCTTTGCCAGACGCCTTCTTCGACGGATTCGAGCAAGTCCCCCGCCTCCAGTTCCTG
>Ga0316363_10001734_pt1 | contig 18134 bp, 10 predicted proteins | sample Sb_taG_3_FD_200459 | JGI IMG/M metagenome (GOLD analysis project Ga0316363, IMG submission 200459) | Peat soil microbial communities from Weissenstadt, Germany - Sb_50d_a_PC metaG (v2) (version 2) | ecosystem: Environmental > Terrestrial > Soil > Wetlands > Peat | place: Germany: Weissenstadt...
CGCTCCCAACACGCTCACTTCCGCCAAAAATAATCCGACAATCCGCCCAATTGATCCGCCCAGCGCCTTCATCAATCCCACATCCGCGCGCCGCTCCATCGCCAGCGCCGTCATCGTCGCCAGCACGCTCAAAACCGTGAGCACAAAAATCAGCACCGCCATCGACACAATCAGCAACTGTACCCGCCCCAGCAGCGCTCCTTCAGCTTCCGCAATCTGCCGTATCGGCCGCGCACGAAATTCCGGCACCATTTTTTCAATCTGCGCCGCGAATGTCTGTATCTGTTCCGCCGAGCCGGGAACACGCAACTGCACCAACTGAATTCGCCCATTCAGGTCCGCCAAATTCTGCACTGCAGCGAGATTCGCAAAGATTTGGTCGTCCTCGTCCCCACCCGCCGTAATCACTCCCGCCACCGTGCAATGCATCACATTCCCGCCAACGTGCAGTTCCAGTGCGCCGCCCAGCTGCACGCCAATTTCCCGCGCCGCGTGTTCTCCCATTAGGCACTTCGTTAAATCCTCGCGCGAAGTAATCGACGAGCCGTGAATTTTCCACGTCGGACTCAATTGCGCGGCCATGTCCAGCCAAGTGCCTGCCAAAACCACCGCGCGTCCGGCATCCGTTCGCGCCACAACATATAGATAGGGCACGCCGATCGTTCCCGCAGGCGCGCCATTCGCCGCCGCTTTCTCCATTCCTTCTTCGCTCGCGAGAACGTGCTCGCCCTCGCCGATCCGCGAAATCACCAAATTTGCACCCAGCGAGCGGAACTCTTGCGTCATTTTCCGCTGCACATCAAATTGCATATTAAAGAGCGCCGAAATCACCGCCGCCCCGCTGGCCATCGCCAACAGCGCCACCGCCAATCGCCCGCGATTTCCCCGTATGAGCCGCCACAGAAGCCGCCCAAACATCACTCGCCCCTCAAAATCGGCGCCGGTTCGAATCGCGCTGCCCGCCGCAGCGGAATCACGCTCCCGAGCAGCACCACCGCTGTCGCCAACCCCATCACAATCGGCAGCAGCACCATCCGCAAATTAGCCGGCGTCCCGAACACGCTCTCTCCCAGAACACGCGCCAGCAAAGTCCCCAGCACGAAGCCGATCGCGCCGCCGGTAAACGCCAGCACAAACTGCTCCGCCAGAAAAATTCCGCCCACCATCACATTCGTGGCCCCCAGCGCCTTCATCAGCGCGATTTCCGACCGCCGCTCGATCACCGTCGCCGCCGATGTCGCCGCCACGGCCAACCCTGCCGCGGCAAGGGCCGCGATGGTCACCAGCCACAAAAGCCCGCCCACGCGCGACAGCACTCGCCCCTCGGTCTGCGCCACGCGCCGGATCGCCCGCGCGTCCGACCCGGGCAACACCTGTTCGATTTGCTGCGCGATCGAAGAAATGTACGGCGTGCAATACCAGCGATCGTATTCCACCGGCGTCATCGAACTCGGGTCGCGCTCCGAGAATGCGTCCTCCGGCTTCGTCAACGCTCTCACAAAAAGGCTGCGAAATTTTCCCGGCTGCCTCGCCAATTCCTGCGCCAGCGGCAGCGACACCAGGACGGCGTTATCTTCCGCATCTCCGGTCGAAACGATTCCCGTCACAACCAGCGGAATCGACGGCGTCAGGGCGGCCGTCGTCGCGTCCAAATTTTCCGTGTTTTCTAGCTGGATTTTCTTCCCGATAATCGGCCCGTTCCCAGCCGAGAGCCGCGCCGCCAATCCCTCGCCGAGTACGCACTCGCGCTCGCCTTCCCGAAACCACCGGCCCTGAATCTTCCACCACGGATGCGTCAGTTTTGCTCCCGTACGGAAACTCGAGCCATCCGGCACGCTCACGTCGTGCTCGTACCACGTCCCGATGACGCTCACGGCAGTCCAATCGCTCCCGGCCAGCACTCGCTCCGGCACATCCAGAAACGGCGTGAACCCCACAATGTTATGCCGCCAGAAAATCGTCTTCAGCTTTCCCAGGTCCGCCTGGTTCAAATACGCGCCTTCATCCACGGGCCGGTAATCCACGCCGCCAATCTGCAACGGCAAAGTGTCCGACTCCGCCGTCACCAGCAGATTCGCCCCCAGGCTCCGGAATTCCTGCGCCAAACGGTCTCCGACGTCAAGAGCCACGCTCAGCGTCGCCGTCGTCACGGCCATGCCCACAGCCAACGCTGCCGCCGCAAGCAGTATCCGTCGCGGATTCCGAACGAAGGACTCACCAACAAGGCGGGCAAACATTCAGACCACACTCAACTCTTTGGCACGCCACAAAATATAGCTACGAAACCGTAGGGGCGCGGCTTGCTGCGCCCGCCCAAGTAAAACCATCCGCCGCTTCCGCCACATCCTTCTACCGCGCAGAATCACTTGTGCACCGTCGCCGCCGACTCCGCCAGCGCCGTCAAATCAATCGAAATCTTCCCCGCGTCCACGCGCGCCTTCACTCCCACCGGATTGCATCCGCCCGATTGCCCAATCGACGGCACGTAAATCGCCGCCCCGCAATTCCGGCAAATCACGTTCTGCCCCTCCTGCCGGTAACCCGACCACCCGCAAATCTCGCAGCCATCCAGCGCCACGGCGAAATCTCCATTGCTCTTGCGAATCACCAGAAACCGCAGCAGCGTTCCGTTCGAATCCGCCGTAAAAAAATGCAGATTCGAGTCTGCTAGCTCGCTCACTGGAATTTCCACGCGCCCGTCCACAGCCTCGAGCCGCGTAGCCGCCGGTGGCGCAGCAGCCGTCCGCGCATAAACAAACTCCGTCGTAAACATCAAAATCACCGCGATGCACAGCAGCGCCGCAGCAAAACTCCACCGCCGCTGCTTCCGGAACTCCCAGTCCCGCCGCCGCTTCTCCGCAGGATTTAGCCCGGCATCTTCGCCCGGCTTCGACGCGGCAAACCATTCACGCAGCACCGCCAGCGCCGCCACTCCCAGAATCACGACGAAAAAGAAAACCTCATTCCGGACAATCGGCCCAATCGTCGCCATCTCAAATTTACTCGACCAGATCCACTGCGCCTCGCTCAATTCATGCACGCCCGTCAAACCCAGCTGAAACGCCACCACTATCAAAATCGTGCTGGTCACCGCAAAGAAACGACCCAGCGGAATCTTGAGCGTCCCCTGGAAGAAGAACAATCCCACTAAAATCGAAAGCAGAATCCCAATCCCCGTCCCAATCCAAACTTCAATCCCCGCGCTCGACAATTGCACCGCCCGCAAAATCAAAACCAGCTCTGCGCCCTCGCGCAACACCATCGTGAAAACAAAAACCGCAATCCCAATCCCCGCCGCCCGCGTAGTCCGCGACGCGTATCCCTCCACGCGCTGCTCGATCTCCTTCTTCAAACTCCGCGCGATCCGGTTCATCCAGATGATCATCGTCACCACCAGCACCGCCGCGACGATCATCATCAACCCTTCGAACCCGTCTTCGTTCACCTGCCAGCGCTGCAGCAGCACCGCCGCCACAAAGCTGCACGCCACCGCCGCGCCCACACCCATCCACGCATAAGGCGCCAGCGCCCGTCTTCCCGTACGATTCAAATAGACGAGTACAATGCCGACGACCAGCGCGGCTTCGACACCCTCACGGAGAGCAACAAGAAGCGCAGAAAGCATGGTTGAGCCAGTTGATACACATTCTCAACTGGAATTCCACTATACCGCGACACTCCCATCCCGTCAAGCACCCCGCAAGCATTGGTAGCGCCGGCGTCCCTGCCGGCATCCGCCGAAGACAATTTACGCCACGGGCACCAATCAGCCGCGGAGCACTCTAGACTGGCATCGGAGGGAGGCAATTACACGTAGGAAGCAAGAGGCCCGTGAACTATTTCTGGCTCAGAAGAAACAAATCAGCATGCCCGCCTGGCCGCGCATAAATCACATTAGAAAGATCATTCGCCAAATCATAAGCATTCCCGGCCGAAAGCAACGGAAAAGCAAACGGCAACTTCATAGCCACGGTAGCCGCCCCAACCAGCGCCCCATCCCGCCAGCCCTGCCGGTAAACGGTAACGTCTCGCTGCCCCGGCACAGCATACAAAAACGATTTCCCATCGCGCGCCATCGTAATCCCAAAAGTCTGAATGTCAGGCGTCAACAAAGTGCACTTTCGATCCGCCAACGAAAGTTCATAAATCCCTGTCTTGTCTCCCACGCCCGAATAGGTCACTAAATATTGCCCGCCGGGCGCCACAACAAAAGCAAACCCGCAACCATCAACAATTTTTTCCGCATTCGAGCCGTCCACGTTCTCCCGCCACATCTCAGTATCCGAAGCTCCCTTTTGCAACACATTCAAGTACAGAGTCTTCTGGTCCGAGTTCCACAAAGCACTCTGCAAAGTCCCACCACCCGAGGGAAGCTGGCGCTTGCCGCTACCGTCAGCGTTTACCGTGAAGAGTTTGTCGGATCCATTAAAGACTGACTCCAAGAACGCAAGGTGCATACCGTCGGGCGCCCAGCTTGCTGTCCCCAACGATCCTCCGGTGGCCAATTTCACTTTGCCGCTGCCGTCGATGTTCGACACCCAAAGCTCCGACCGGTCACTCGCCAGAATCGTCACGTACATCACTCGTTTTCCATCCGGCGAGATCGAAGGCTGCGTCGCGTTTTGCGAAGCAATATCCGTGAACTGTTTCGTCGCCACATTGTAGGTGGTCAAAATTCCCATGGACTTCCCGTTGACAAAATAAATTCCTTTTCCTCCAGGGTCAGGCATCGGCGAAGTATCCGGCCCCGTTCCGGTAGTCACCTGCGTCAGCGCCTTGTCCTTCAAGCTGTACTTCCAAATATTCGTCAGGCCATTCACGGTCCGGCTGAAAAGAACTGTCTTCCCAGGTTCGCTCCACACCAAGTCAAATGGATTCCCAGGCACTTCGCCCAGATCAACTGTCGTGCGTGCAGACACATCCAGGTCATACACGTAGAAGCTGGAAGACACCACATAGATGGGATCTGAAGTCAGCACCAGCAGGTGGTCAGCGCCTGGAAAAGGCAGAAGCCACAAGGGCGGAAACGCTGCCTTGTCAAAGCTGAAGACCTTCTCCTCTCCGGCCCCAGACCGGTTGGTGCGAAAGACGCCCCGGGTCGCTCCCTTCACGTAGTAGATCCATGCGCCATCCGCAGAGGGAACCAGCGCGTTGCCGATGGCCACTCGGCTCGGAGTTCCGCCTAGCGTAGGCACCGCCCAACTTTCGTTCCGCCCTGCCTGATAATAAATTTCCGTCCCGTCGGCAGAAAAGCTGCTAACAAATTTTTCTCCTTCGTCGCTCGTAAGCTGAAGGGGCTCGCCGCCGGAACTCAGCATCAAGAACACTTGAGAAATGCCGCCCACCGGCGAAGTAAACGCCACCGCATGGCCGTCGGGCGAAAGTCTTGCGCCATCCATTGGCTTGTCCCAATGGCTGATTTGCGAAATCTTCGCCGGTCCACTCGGCGCGCTCGCTCCACCCCAAAAGTGATAGGCGACAAATGCCGCTGCCACGAGCAACGCGGCAGCAGCCGCGATCGCGTATTTGTTCCGCGCCAACCCGCTTGATGAGGGCTCAGCGGCGACCGCGACGCTCGACGTGCTACCGGCTTTGTGCGCGATCTCCTGAACCGCAGTCCCGGCCATCGAGGAAATGCGGCCCGAGCCCGTGTCCCGCCGCAGGCGCTTCAAATCCGTGCGAATGTCGGATGCGGCCTGATAGCGCAGGTCGCGATCCTTCTCCAGCGCCTTGTTGATAATGTCTTCGAGCTTCGCGGGTACTTCTGGATTCAGGCGCATTGGCGAAACCGGCTCTTGCGCCAGAATCGCGTGCGTGATCACGCCGGAAGTCTCGCCACGGAACGGCAAAACGCCCGTGACCATTTCGTAGAGCACCACGCCAAACGAGAAAATATCCGTGCGCGCATCAAGCACTTTGCCGCGCACCTGTTCCGGCGACATGTACGCGACCGTGCCCACCGCGGTGCCGGGACTCGTCAGCATCGCGGGATCCACGGCATCGACCGTCGCACCAGCTGATTCCTGCGACGCTCCTTGCGTCTGAACGAGTTTGGCCAAGCCGAAATCCAGAATCTTCACCTGCTCGCGCTTCGTCAGGAAAATATTGGCGGGCTTGATGTCGCGGTGGACGATTCCTTCCGCATGGGCCGCATCGAGCGCATCCGCAATCTGCGTGGCAATTTCCAGTGCCTCATCCACCGGCAGCGGCTTCCCGCCGATGCGATGCTTCAGCGTCTGCCCCTTCATCAACTCCATCGCCAGGAAGGGCCGGCCCTCGTGCTGCCCGATTTCGTGAATGGTGCAAATGTTGGGATGATTCAGAGCTGAAGCAGCGCGGGCCTCGCGCTGAAACCGTTCCAGCGCCTGGCGGTCATTGGCCACATCTTCAGGCAGGAATTTCAGGGCTACGTGGCGGCCGAGGCTTTCGTCCTCGGCTTCATAAACGACGCCCATTCCGCCGCCGCCAAGTTTCTCCAGCACGCGATAATGGGAAATCGTCCGCCCGGAAAGTGAAGAGGAATCAGCCACCGCAGCGAATCTTATGTCGCGCCCGCACCCAAGTCAACGCGCTGAGAATGACGACGCGCGCTCGATGCCTGCCCTCGTATCTCTCGCACGTCACTTCGATCCAGTTCCACACACTCCCGCGCATGTAATTTCCCCAATTTCATGCTACGGTCGTAAGAGGTGTGAATGAGTGACAAACCATGACAGAGGAACCGCAGCCGAAGGCAAGCTCTTTGTAGCGGCGGGCTTGAAGCCCGGCATCTTTAGACGCATCTCAACCCATCTCCGACCACCCCATCAGACCCAAGGATGGTCGATTCCATTCAGCTCTAAAATCTCCCAAAGAGCCAATCTCGAAGCTCCTTTTCTATTCAAGACACGACAAGGAGCAGAAATCGCTCTAACTTATTGAAAACAAAGGACAGGATCAATTTCTATTCAAGACAAAAAGGCACCCTTATTCGATAGCAATCTCACCACGGCCGGCTGCAATTCCGCATCCCACTACCTGTACAATTGCACTCAGCCAATCAATTCGAGGCCGTCCGACGATCGATGAAGCTACGCCATCTCCAATCCGCCGCAAGGCAATGCGCGCTCCGAGTGCTGCTCGCAGCCGCTCTCGCTGTCGCGCCTGCCACTCCGCTCTCCGCGCAGAAATCCTCGCAAACTCGCGCGGCCTTCAGCGCCGGCGATGCCGATGCCAAACCTTCGGTCGATCTCAAACACGCGAAGCAAGCGTATCTGCGCGGCCGCGAAAGTGAAAAGACGAGCGACTGGCGCGGAGCGTACGAAGCCTTCTCGGAAGCTGTTCGCGGTGCGCCGGACAACAAGGAATATGCTCTGCGGCGCGCCATCGCGCGCAGCCGCCTGGTGCAGGATTACGTGGACCGCGCCGAGCGCGACGCCGTCGCCGGGCGAATGACGCAAGCGCGCGCCAACCTCAGCGCCGCGATCGCTCTCGATCCCGGCGACATTCCCGCGCGCGAACGCTGGAACGAGCTGAGCCCGCAAGAAACAATCATCAAAGACGATCGCGAAGATAGCATCTCAAGTCCCGTCCACCTCGAGCCGCAACCCGGCACGCACACCTTCGACCTACGCGGCACAACGCAGCAGGCCTATCAGGAAGTCGCGAAACAATTCGGCGTGCGCGTGAGCTTCGACGTGGATATGCGCTCTCGCCCCGTGCGCCTGCGGCTTTCGGATGCAACGTTTGAGACGGCTATGAAAGTTCTCGGGCCGATGACCGGCACGTTCTGGCGGCCTCTGACCAAGAATTTATTCTTCGTCGCCGACGACAACGCACAGAAGCGCCGCGACTACGATGCGTCGGTCATCCGCACGATTGTCTTGCCGGCCTCGAGCACGCCGGAAGATGCCACCGAAATACTCCGCGTGGTCCGCGACGTCACCGGCATCACGCGCACGCAACTCGATTCCCGCAGCCGCACTATCACGCTGCGCGCTCCTCCGCAGGCCGCCGCGCTGGCTACCGCCATCATCGAAGACCTCGAAAAGCCGCGCGGTCAATTGGTTCTGGACGTGGACATCCTCGAAGTCAATCGCGACAAGGCGATGAATCTCGGAATCACGCCACCGCAAACCGGTCACGTTTTCACTTTGAACCGGCAGGAAATTGCGCAGGCGCAGACCGGCCTGTCGGGGCTGATCACCGTTCTCGAACAGGTCTTTGGAACTCCATCGTCGCTCTCAGGCCTCACCAGCAGCCAAATCGGCGGGCTCATCAGCGCCGGCCAACTCGGCCTGGGAACGCTGATTCCGCCCCTGCTGGCATTCGGCGGCGGGAACACAACTCTTCTGGCGACGCTGCCGGGCGCCACGGCAAATTTCTCGTCGGTCCTCTCGCTGGTGCGCAGCGGACGCCGCGTGCGCCTGCGGGCCGAGGACGGCCATCCCGCCACGTTTTTCGTGGGCGACCGCGTCCCAGTCTCCTTCGCGCAGTTCTCCTCCAGTTTGACCAGCGCGCAAAATATTCCCGGCGTATCGTCCAGCAATTTCCCGACTTCCACGCTCACCACCGGCGCGGGCCCCGCCGCCGTAACTACCGGCATTCTGCGCAGCAGCACCGCCGGCAGCACGGCCACGGATTTGTTCGAGGACATCATCGTCGCCAACAATACCGATAACACCGTCTCCGTCTTCCTCGGAAATGGCGACGGAACTTTCGGCGTGAAAACCGATTTCGGCACGGGCAACGGCCCGATTGCGGTTGCGACCGGAAACTTCAACGCGGACAGCAATCTCGATGTCGTCGTCGCGAATCAGACCGATGGAACCGTTTCGGTGTTGCTTGGCAACGGCGATGGAACGCTGGCCGCGAAGCAGGATTTCAACGTGGGCAAAAATCCGGTCTCCGTAGCCGTCGCGGATTTCAACGGCGATGGAAAATCGGATCTTGTGGTCGCCAATCAGGACGACAACACGCTTTCGATTCTTCTTGGAAACGGCGACGGCACATTCCAAGCTCAGACCACGCTCACCACCGGCGCCGCTCCCACGCAAGTTGTGACCGGCGATTTCAACGCCGACGGCAAGATCGATATCGCCGTCGTGAATCAGAATGCCAACACGGTTTCCGTTTTCCTTGGCAAAGGCGACGGTACATTCTTCAACAGAATCGATTACGCAACGGGCGCCGGACCCATCGCTCTCGCCGCCGGCGATTTGAACGGCGACGGCATTATCGATCTCGCCGTGGTGAACAAAAATGATGATACGGTTTCTGTTCTCCTCGGCAACGGCGATGGCACATTCGGCCCCGAGACACCCTTCCAGACCACGACTTCACCCGTCTCCATCGCCATCGCCGATTTCAACACGGATGGCCGCCCGGACCTCGCGGTCGCTGAGCAGGGATCGAATTCGGTCTCAATTCTCCTGGGACTCGGAGGCGGCCTTTTCGCTGAGCCGTTCGATCTAACCGTGGGCACCAGCCCATCGTCCGTCGCGGAAGTGGATTTCAATGCCGATGGGCTGCCGGATCTTGTGGTCGCCAATCAAGGTTCAGACACCGCAACCGTGATTATCAATTCGAGCGCGGCCGAGGCCGGGCTCGCCAACGCCGCCGGCGTTTCGAATGGTTTTGGCACTCCGTACCCCGGCGTTGAATATCTCGACCTGGGCGTGAAGCTCAAGGTCACCCCGCGCATGCACCCCAACAGCGAAGTCACTCTGCAGGCCGCGCTCGAGGTCCGCAGCCTCACGGGCGTTTCCCTCAATCAATTGCCGATCATCAGCAACCGCACCATCGAGCAAACCGTGCGTCTCAAAGAAAATGAGACCACGCTGCTCGCCGGATTCCTCAACGTCTCAGCTACGCACACTGTGAATGGATGGCCTGGAATCGGGGATCTCGAGGGCATCAACTACCTCACCGGCGATCATACAAACGACGACAGCGTCGACGAGGTGTTGATTCTCATTACTCCGCGGCGCCTGAATCCCGCGCCACGCGTCGAGCGGCTTTTGTATGCTGGGCACGCTCCCGCGCAAGGCGCAGGCAGCGTCGGCCAGACATTCGACGAGCAACACTCTCCCTCCGAGGCTCCTGGTCCGCTCGTTGCTCCGCCACCGGAGACACAACCTGAGATTGAGCCGCAGCCAATCGTCACGCCGCAGCCACCAGGGCAGCCTCCGCAGCAACGGCCGCGGCCTCAGCCAAATCCGTAGGGTCAATCGAGAATTCGGTTTCGGGGCAATGCGCGAGAAAGATGTAGCGCCGGTCTCTCGGAGTTTGCTCGTTTCCGACGTGTCTTGTTGGCGCAAGTAGTTGCAAACATGGGGCGCTGAGATCCTTCGTCCGCCTAGGCGGACTCAGGATGACAATGTTTCGACTTTTTCCGCGGCCCGTAGAGGCGCATTGATATTGCGGTGTTTACGGCACGACTGAAGTCGTGCCCTGACAAATCACCCCACCTCTCAAACAGACTCTCTGGCACGGCTTATTCCGGCGTGGAGCGGCGGTGATTCGGCCGGCCGGGTTCGGCTGTTATTGGGGCTTAGCGTCGAGGACCAGGATTGGCTGGTAGGTGCGGGGTACGACGGCTTCGGCTATGGCTATGAGTTGCTGCTGCTGGTTAAAGACGCGGAGACGGGCGGGCTGCCAGTCGCCGGAATTCAGCTCGGCGGGCGCGCCCTGTGCGGTTACGGATTGTCCCGCGTGAATCTGCGCGAGGGGTAGAGTGAATTTCGCGCCGTGGCGGACGCGGCGCTCGACAATCGGCAGAACCGTGGCGCGCGGCAATTCCGGGAGCAGGCCTTCGAGACGAATCACGCGATCCGCGAGGCGGCCTGCTCTGGCGGCTTCCTGCAGCTCTTCGAGAGTGGAGGCCTGGTCGAAAGTAAATTCGCCGACGGCGGTGCGCACAATTTCCGCGAGGTGCGCGCCGGTTCCGTAGCGCTGGCCGAGATCGTGAGCTAGCGAACGGATGTAAGTTCCGGAGCCGCACTCGACCGAGAATCGCGCGATCGGGCCTTCGATGCTTGTCAGCCGGAATTCGTAGACTTCCACTTCGACGGACTTCAGTACGACGGGTTTTTTCTTGCGGGCCAGTTCGTGAGCGGGCCTACCATGAATTTTCTTCGCGGAAAATGCCGGGGGCATTTGCTGGATGCGGCCGACGAATTCCGCGGCGAGCAGTTCGAGCTTCTGGCGATCGAGAACTGGAGCGGAATCAGGGCCGAGAGCTTCACCATCCGCGTCGTAGGTGTCCGTGGCAAAACCGAAGCGCGCGGCGCAGGTGTAGCGCTTGCGGCGGCTGGAATAGAAGCGCATGAGGCGCGTGGCGCGGCCGAGAAGCAGGACGAGGACGCCGGTGGCGAGCGGATCGAGAGTGCCGAGATGGCCGATTTGCCGGAAGCCGGCGATGCGGCGGACGGATTCGACCACGTCGTGCGAAGTTTTGCCGCGCGGTTTGTTGATTACGATGGCGCCGTCGATCGGCGGGGGTTGTGGGGGGCGAGGCATGGGTTAGTTGTGCGCGGGGATGATTGATGAATTTTGCACGATTTGAGTTTTCGTTTTCAGTGCGGCCGCGAAGGGCGCGCATTTACAAGTATGAAGGACAGAGAAACAATACCTCAGCGACTAAAGCCGAGGTGCTTTTGCGGCTTTTCGGCACGACTGAAGTCGTGCCCTGACACAGCACCGGAAATCTCCAAATCAAGAAACGAAAACCAACGGCCAACCCGGGGGCGTGTGAACCCGCCCCCCTACGTACCTGCGTCTTTGCTTTTGCGCAGTAGATCGTCGATGTGCTGGCCGTATTCCTCGGATTCGTCGGGGACGAAGACGATTTCCGGGGCGCGGCGAAGCTGCAGGCGCTCGACCAGCTCGTGGCGGACGTAGCCTGCGGCGGCGGCGAGACCCTTCAGAGCTTCCGCGCGCTCGGTGGGGTCGGTCATGATGCCGACGTAGACGCGGGCGTGGCGCATGTTTGGAGAGAGGCGCACTTCGCTCACTACGAGAGGGACGGCCAGGCGCGGATCTTTCAGCTCACCGGCCAGCATTAGGCCGATTTCATTGCGCATTTCTTCGGCGATGCGCTCGGGGCGATGTCCAGCGATGGTCATGGTTTCATCTCACGAATAAGTGCTGCGACGTTGCGAATTCACAAGGCCGAGGCCGGGCGCAAAAAAGACCGGACTCAGCGGCTAGACCGGTTGCATGTATTGAGAACTGAGATCCTTCGGGCGTTCGGGCCCTCAGGATGACAGCTTGCTTTCTTTTTGCAAACAGTTAAACCGTGCGCTGACAAAGCGCCGGAATTCTCCTGTCAGAAATATTCGATCTCTTGGGCGATTAGATCCCGGCCTAGCAGGCGCTCGGATTCATCGGCTACGGCGCGCATGGACTCTTCGAGATGCTTGTCGTCGTTCGAGATGCTCACCACTCCTACCACCGAGCGTTGCCAGAGATCTTGATGATCGAGTTCCGCTATGGCTACGTTGAAATGGCCGCGCAGCTTGTCTTTGAGGCTGCGGAGGACCTGGCGCTTATCTTTTAGAGATTGCGCGTCGGGAATGTAGATTTCCAGGGTGAGTAGACCGATTGGCATATGGCGCTCCGGGCGGATGGGCCTGAGCGATTTGTCACGGCGCAGTTTGAATGGCAGAGGCTGCGCCTAACCTACAATAAAAAGGCTGCCGGGCTAAAAGCCCGGCGCTACAAAGTGCCAAACCCGACGGCGCCGGTTGCTACGCAGTGGCGGCTAGGCGCTCGGACGTGAAACATTCTAGGACGTCGCCTTCTTTGACGTCGGCGAAATTGGAGATGCTGATGCCGCACTCGAAGCCGTTGCGGACTTCGTTGACGTCGTCCTTGAAGCGCCGCAGCGAGACGATGCGGCCGGTGTAAACCACCACGTTGTCGCGGAGGACGCGCACGTCGGCGTCGCGCTTGATGATGCCGTCCTGGACGTAGGAGCCGGCAATCATGCCCGAGCCCTTGATGCGGAAGGTGTTCCGCACTTCGGCGCGGCCTAGATAAACTTCCTTGATCACCGGCGTGAGCAATCCAGTCATGGCTTTCTTCAGCTCGTCGGTGAGCTCGTAGATGATGGTGTGGAGGCGGATATCCACGCCTTCCTGCTGGGCTAGATCGGAGGCTTTTCTTTCCGGGCGGACGCCGAAGCCGACGATGATGGCATTGGAGGCGGAGGCGAGAAGGACGTCGGTTTCGGAAACGGCGCCTACGCTGGCGTGAATGATCTTGAGCTTGACCTGATCGGTGGAGAGTTTCGGCAGCATTTCGCTGAGGACTTCGACTGAACCCTGCACGTCGGCCTTGATGACTATGGGCAATTCCTTCACTTCTCCGGCGCGGAGTTGCTCGTGCAATTGGTCGAGAGTCAGGCGGCTGCTGGAAGACTTCGCGAGCGTGGCTTCGCGGAGCTTGGACTGGCGATATTCGACGATGTGGCGGGCTTTGGCTTCGTCGGCGACTTGGAATTGATCGCCTGCATCGGGGACGCCTTGGAGGCCGAGGACTTCGACGGGAGTCGCGGGGCCTGCTTCCTTTACTGGTTGGCCGAGATCGTTGAACATGGCGCGGACTTTGCCGTAGACGGCGCCGCAGACGAAGAAGTCGCCTACGCGCAGAGTGCCGTTCTGGACTAGGACGGTGGCGACCGGGCCGCGGCCTTTGTCGACGCGGGATTCGAGAACTGTGCCAGCTGCGGCTGCGTCGGCGTTGGCTTTTAGCTCACGCAAATCGCCTACTAGCAGAATCATTTCGAGAAGACGCGGGAGATTCTTTTTGGTCTTGGCGGAGACTTCGACCATGACTGTGTCGCCGCCCCACTCTTCGGGCATCAAGTTGCGATCTGCGAGCTGGCGCTTGACGCGCTCGGGTTGCGCGTCGGGGATGTCGATTTTATTGATGGCCACGACTATGGGAACTTTTGCGGCGCGGGCGTGATCGATCGCTTCTTCGGTTTGCGGCATGACGCCATCGTCGGCGCCGACGACGAGGACTACGATGTCGGTGACTTTAGCGCCGCGGGCGCGCATGCGGGTGAAGGCTTCGTGGCCCGGTGTGTCGATGAAAACGATGCGGCGATCGTTGACGCGCACTTCGTAGGCGCCGATATGTTGCGTGATGCCGCCGGATTCACCGCCGGCGACATTGGTTTCGCGGATGGCGTCGAGGAGGCTGGTCTTGCCGTGGTCCACGTGTCCCATGACCGTGACTACCGGGGCGCGCGGAGTGAGATTGCCGGTGGCTTCTTCGTGCTTGGTTTCCTCCTGGACCATTTGCTGTTCGAAGGAAACGACCTGGACGATGCCGCTGAAAGACTCGGCTAGCTGCGTGGCGGTCTGAACGTCGAGAGCTTGATTGATGCTGGCGAACATGCCTTTGTCCATGAGGGACTTGAGCAGCTCTTTGGCGCGGATGTCGAGCTTTTCGGCTAGTTCGCGGACGGTGATGCCTTCGGTGATGACGACTGCTCGCGGCTCGCGCTGGACCGGCGCGGGCATGACTTCGGCTTGCGCGGTGCGGCCTGCGCCGACTCCGGGGCGAGTGCGGACGGGATGGAGCTTACGCTCGCCTTCGGCGAAACGCTTTTCGATGAGCGGACGGCCACGCGAGGGAGTGGGCTTGCGCGCGTAAAGCGGCTTGCCGGGTTCGGCTTTGCCGGCGGGCGCGGCACCTCCTGCGGGCTTGGCTCCGGGGCCGGATGATGTCGGCCTCATGCCGCCGCCGGGACGACCTCCCGGGCGTGCTGGAAAGCGAGATGCGCCGCCGGGGCGTTCGCCTTGGGCCGTGCCGGGACGTCCGGCTGCTGCTGGGCGCAGGCCTGAGGGGGATTCTCTTTGCGCGCTGGGCGGAGCTTGGATCATTGGTCGCTGCGGCAGCTTGGGCATCGGGCCGAGAACGGGCTTCGGAGGAGCGGCGGGCTTGGCTGCGATTGTTGCGGGCGCGGATGAGCCTGCGGCTGCGGGGCGCGTGCCGATAGGAGTCTTTGACGGAATCGTAGCTGGTGGGCGCGCGGCAGGGGCAACCGGCGGTGCGGCGGCGGGTTTCGCCGCGATGGGAGCCGCCGCGGCAGGCGCGGCTGGACGAGGAGCCGCGGGGCCGGGCGTTGCTGGAGCTGAAATTGGCGGACGTGCTGGCAGCGGCGGGCGCGGTCCTGTCGGCGCTACGGCGGCCGGCGGTGCAGCCGCGGGCTTCGCGGCGACGGGTGCAACTGGGGCGGCGGTAGGAGCAGCTGGCCGAGCTGCAGGCGCTGGCGGCGCGGCCGCGGGCTTCGCGGCGGGACGCGCTTTCGCGGCGCTCGCCTTGGCTTGCTTCTCGGCTTCGGCGGCAGCTTCGGCTTCCGCTACCGACTGGAAATGCTTGCGGACTAGCTCCGCGTGATCGAGATCGAGAGAACTCGAGTGCGTCTTCTTCTCGGTCACGCCGATCTCGGGGAGATAGTCGATCAGGACTTTCGCCTTGATCTCCAACTCGCGTGCCAGCTCGTTAATGCGAATTTGATTCGGATCCGACATAGCCTCGCTTTATTCCTGCGTCTCGGAATTCCCGGGATTCTTAGGCTTCCCGGGTTCTTCCGGTGATTCTTCCATTGCCGAGTCATCGCTCGGAACTTCGGCCGCGGATTGTGATTCCGCCGGGGCGGATTCAGCAGCCTCGCCCTCGCTAACGGGTTCATCGAGTATCGCGGCGATCTCGCTGGTTTCGTCTTCGCCGACCGCGGCGATTTCGGTTGTCTCTTCGTCGTTGACCGCGGCAATCTCAGTTGTTTCCTGTTCGTCGGCGGAGGTGGCTTCGGCGCTGGGCTCTTCTGCAGGCGGCGCTTCCGCGGCGGCTGCTGCGGCTGCAGTTTCCGCTTCCCGAGCTGCAACAGCGGCGGCGGCTTCCGCTTCGGCGGCGGCCGCAGATTCGGCAGCTGCTTCGGCGGCCTGGCGTGCCTCGAGTTCCTCGAAATATGTGCCGACAGATTGGCGGATCTTCTCCACCATTTTCTCACCGATGCCCGGAATTTCCACTAGCTGCTCGGGAGTCATATCGGCGAGCTTTTCGATTGAAGTTACGCCGTGGGCTTCGAGCTTCTCGACGGTCTTGGGGCCGACGCCGGCGAGCTCCGTGAGAGGAGTGCCGGGCGAAGTGAGCGCGGTCATCTGATCTTCGATCTCGCGGCGCTTCTCTTCCTCGCTCTTGATATCGATGTTCCAGCCGATGAGCTTGCTGGCCAAGCGGACGTTCTGCCCCTTCTTGCCGATGGCGAGAGAGAGCTGCGTGTCCTCGACGATGACTTCGAGGCGCTTCTCTTCGACGTCGACGACCTGTACGCGCGTGACTTTCGCGGGGCTGAGCGATTTCTGCGCGAAGGTGAGCGTGTCTTCGTTGTAAGGAATAATGTCGATTTTTTCGCCGCGCAGCTCGCGGATGATGGACTGCACGCGCATGCCTTTCATGCCCACGCAGGCGCCGACGGGATCGACTTCCTTGTCGCGGCTCTCGACGGCGATTTTGGTGCGCTCGCCAGCTTCGCGAGCCACGGCGCGAATCTGCACCGTGCCGTCGTAGATTTCCGGGACTTCCATTTCGAACAGGCGCTGCACTAGAGCGGGATCGGCGCGCGAGACGATAACTTGCGGGCCTTTCGCGGCTCGCTCAACGGCGCGGATGGTGACGCGCAGGCGCTCGCCAACGTTGTAGGTTTCGAGGCGCGATTGTTCGCGCTTGGGCATGCGCGCTTCGGTGCGGCCCATGTCGACGATCACGTCGGGGCCTTCGACGCGCTTGACGATGCCGTTTACCAGCTCGCCGACGCGCGTGTGATATTCGTTGTAGATGGTGTCGCGCTCGGCTTCGCGCACTTTTTGCAGAATGACCTGCTTGGCCGTCTGCGCGGCGATGCGGCCGAGGACTTCGGTCGGCTTGTTCTGGAAAATTTCGCCGCCGGGCTCGATGCCGGGCTGCTGCTTGCGGGCGTCAGCAAGCGAAATTTCGCGAAGCGGATCGGCGACTTCATCCACTACTGTGCGTACGGCAAAAACATCCACGTGGCCGGTTTCGGCGTTGAATTTCGAGCGGAGATCTTCCTCGGTTTTGTAATATTTGCGGGCGGCGACAACCATAGCGTCTTCGATGGCCGCGACGATAATATCGGGCTCGATGTGCTTTTCGCGGCTGATCTGCTCGATTGTCTGGTAGAGCAAACTTGCCATTTCTAGTGCGCTCCTGCCTGCCCCGAATGCTTGCCTGCGCCTTCCGAACTGCTGCTGGCCCAAAAGGCCAGCGCTACAAACTGCTAAATCTCTACTACCAGGTTCGCCTTGCGAATTCCGGCGAACGGTACGGCTACTTCTTTGTCGCGGACCGCCAGCTTTACGTTACCTTCCGCGTAGCCTGCCAACCGGCCTTCGAAAAACTTCGCGTTTTCTACCGGCTCATTCAGCCAGATTTTCGCCAGCCGGCCGGTGAAGCGCGTGTAATCCGCGGGCTTCAACAGCTTGCGATCCAGCCCCGGCGAACTGACTTCGAGAATGTAAGCCGGGCCGGGAACGAGATCCTCAACGTCGAGAATCACGCTCAACTGCTGGCTCACGCGCTCGCAATCCTGATGCGTGATCTTGCCGCCTTGCGGCTCGGCTTCGGTGGGCGGGCGGTCCAAATAGACGCGCAGAAAGCGCTCTTTGCCGATCTTCCACTCGAGGTCGAAAATCTCGACCCCTTCCGAATGGGCTACTCGTTCCGCCGCTGCCCGAATCTTCTCCAAGTCCATCGCTATCGTTCCGGGGTCGAGAGGCACCCCGACCGTATGTGCCAAGCGGGAGCACCGCCCGGCCCGTTTCCCGCGCAACAAAAAAGTGGGCTCGCGCCCACTGAGTCTTTCGACCTAACTGGAAACGCCTCAGTATAGCCGGGCGTCTAGGGAAAAGGCAAGCGGAGGGCGGAGGCTCAGTGGGTCAGTTTCCGATAAGGTGACGCAATATAAAAGGGCGCCCCTTTTGGAGTAGGTTTTGAGTGTTTGGCTCAATCCCTACAGAAAGGAACGCCCTCAATGGATAGCAAAAAGTATATCGGCATGGACGTGCATAAGGAAAGTATTTCAATTGCAGTGATAAATGGTGCAGGAAAGATCGTGATGGAAT